>OGGX01000219.1_pt1 | contig 46219 bp, 58 predicted proteins | sample 1571331 | NCBI WGS metagenome assembly OGGX01 (sample SAMEA2582056, study PRJEB24529) | metagenome | biome: Human gut stool | place: China | collected 2011
GCCTCGTAGGGGTTCCGCCCTCCGATTGCCTCGTAGGGGTTCCGCCCTCCGATTGTTCATATCTATTGTCTTTCGTCAGTTCCTTTTGATAGGTGGCGCGTGTTGCTTCAGGACGATCGGGGAACTGTGATATCCCAGAATCTCCATAGGTCGCCGTTTGAACTTCAACCCGTTCTAAAGGATCTGTATTGGCATCTGATCCGGTTGGCTTGATCGGTTCCGTCGGTAATGCCTGGCGTAATTGGTCTAAGTCTTTTTTTTAATCGGTTTGCTCGGGTTTGTTCTGTGTCAGCAAACTCATCATTTCCTATACTCCGGTAAAACTCAGCGTTCTCTGATGCTTCAGAAAAGGCCCGTTCTTTTGCCTCAATCATTTCGCGGATAGATTGTTGATTGTTTATTTCTATCAATTCCTCAAAGGCTGTTTTATCCTTCGTAAAATAAGATTCAACCTTATATCCGTTTTCCTCCCTGGTATAATATCCTTTTTTCTGTGATATTTCGGATTCTTCATTGGCCACCTTAACAGGGGCGGTATCTTTTGTTTCTGATTCTCGGATTAAACCGGTATATTCTTCTTTCGAAAACTTTTTATTAGGCTCAGAATATGCGCCTAATTTTCCAATATTAGCGACATAGGTAGTATATATAGCATTTATAAGCTTTTCTCTTTTAAAACTCCAATACCAATTACGCCCAGCATTGCCGTTTAAACGGCGTGTCTGATCTATTATATCTTGTAAGCTTTTACCCCGTTTAACGGGTTCATTTGTTTCTTTCTGTTCAGAGAGTAACAAATGAACTTTATCCGTCTGTTTTTTACTAAATATCCATCCGGCACGCTTTTCGCCGTTATGCTTTAACGACGGGTTAAAGCGTCCGCCCAGTTCCTTTAACTGTTCTTTGATAGCCTTCGTATCGCCAAACACTGCGATAGCTTTTTCGGAATAGTCCACAACCTCGATACTTTTAACTGTCACGGCTTCCACTTCTTTGGCTTCCTCAGCCTTTTCAGGCTTAATGCTGCTTTTCTTTGCTTTCGGTTCTATTACCTTATATTCATCACTAACTTTGATTTTTAAATAGAAATTAGTGTCGAAATAGTCTTGCATGCCGTCCGAATCGTCATATCTGAATGAATTGGCATAAATCGTAACAGCGTCCAACGCTTTAAACATTTCGGGCGTAAGTTCTTTTTCCCATCCCTTTACGGTGTTCATCGTATCCATATACCCGCGTTCCGCGCTTCTTGAGCCCTCTACAAAGGGAAGGCAAGTACCTTCTTTCAATTCAATGTACATCGAATCTGTGTACATGCTCCATTCGGAACGTACAGAGAATTTAAAACCCGGGAAATTTTTCTTTGCAAAAGCCCTGACTTTTGCGGCTATTTCCTTTGTTGATAACTTGCTATCATAATTCGAACCTGCCCAACCGTTTTGCGTGTAAAAATTGAATTTTGAATTGTTGTTCGTTTCCATGATGTTTATTTTTTTATTGTTATTGTTTCCTTTATTATTACGATACAAATGTAATTATATATATTTACAATACAAAGAAAGTGTACAAATAAATCATTCGTTTTAATATTAATTTGCAAAAACATAACATTACAGGCATGTATAAAATACATTTTAAGCAATGTAATGTGTTTACATGAGAAAAAAAAATACTACTTTTGCGTAAAAGTAAAATATTACGACATGAACAGGATTGAGGAAATATTAAAAGAAAAAGGTATCAAAAAGGCTGAATTTGCAGAATTATTAAACACATCAAGGCAAAATGTAAATTCTCTTTTGAAAAATCCGACAAACTCAAAGTTGGCAGAAATAGCCACCGCTTTAAATGTCCCCCTTTGGCAACTGTTCGCCTCTCCTGAAGAAGTTGCAGGAAAAACAGAATTAACCGCCTTGATCCGGTTTCGGGGCCAGCTTTACCAGGCGGATACGATTGAGGAGCTGAAAGACGTTGTCAAAATGATAGAGCGTATAAGATGATTGCCCCTTTAATGAAAAATGCCCGAACATCACTGCCCAGGCATTCCTAAAATTGAAAAATCACGAATACATGATTTCATGTATTCGTGGCAATATATATAAATTTATTTCGTAATTTGATATTATAAGGTCATTTTTTTATGACAAGCCCTATATTGAGACATCTCAATATGGCTTCTATCTTATTTTGTCCCAGGTTCATTTTCCCGTTCAAAAATAAGGACATAGAACTTTCAGAGAGTTCTATGTGTTCCGCAAGTTCTTTGCTTTTTACCTTGCGGATTCTCATCGCTTCTTTTATCGTCTCCCTGATCATTCCCATGACAGATAATATTCATCGCCAACAATGATGCAATGGGTGTAGTCACTCAAATTAACGTCATTGTCTTTAAATGTCTCCAAGATGCGCGAGTCTACATCTTTTAATTCAACCTCTGTTCCGCCTTTAAGGGTTTCGATTAACTCATCGTCACATTCGACTAACCCGTGGAAATTACGTCTTTTGCTTATGTTGTCAGACACTAAATAGGTGCTGCACCCTATTAAATTGCTTAAAGTTCTCATGTCTTTATTTTTTTAATGATTATATTCCTCTATTACAACCCAATCAAATTTGGGATATTCCGCTTTGTTCTCCCGGATGACAACATGCGGGTTGAACCGCTTGTATTCGAAGACTAAATTTTTAACATCTTGGATACTGTTGCCAGTCACCGTAACAGCTTGACCTATTCCTTCTACATACTTGGCAAAGGTTATGTTTGCCATGTATGTATGCTTTGGGCTGCTTAGGCTCGCGTTTTGTGTTGTTTTCATATCTGTTATATTGTTATTTGCAATTATACATCATTTTAACCTTCTCGCTTCCGAAATAGTTAACAGCCTTCTGATAGTTGCTAACATAACCTCTCTTAATTTGAGGGTAGTCTTTGATAACTCCGTTAAGGATGGAGTTGATTTCTTTTTCGCCGATGTTCTTACGGCGTGACCAGGATATTTCGGCGCTTTTAAGTACCCGTGTCATAAACCAACCCAAAGTATAGAATTTATCCTCTTTTACGTTCTCGTTATAAAAGCTGATCACCATATCTCTGTTTGTACTTAAAACTGTTTTTACTTCTGCTGTTGTCATTTCCTTACGCCGCTTATAGGTTGCCGCCCTGTTCTATTGTTTGTTTTTGATTACACTACAAAGATACGGAAAGTTTAAGTAATACCAAATTTTTAAGCGTAAAAATTTAAGTAATACATAATATTTAACATTTAGATGGTAATTCAATGCGTCAAATTCCGCCTATATTACCATCAGACCAAATCGACTGTTCTTCCAAGTGCATTCGCTATATTTTCAAGCAAGTCAAGTCGGGGCGAAAATTTCCCCGCTTCGATCCGGTACACGGTACTTTGGGCTATGCCGCAACGCGCAGCGAGATCGCGTTGTGATAAGCCTGCTTGCTTTCTTAACTCTTCAACCTTTCGACCGATGCGTATCCGGTCGCCTAACTCGTAATTATCTTCCATTTTCAATAGTTTATTAGTTGTTCCACAGCTCCTACATAAGGAGCTGCTTTTTGTCTCTCCATGTAAGCTACATACTGTTTTGCTATATGTTCCTCCAGTCTATTTGCCTCATTGTCGGCTTCGGGGGATATTTTTCTTAATTCGGGGATATTGTATATCGTTCCGTCAACGACGTACTCAAAACCGTTTAACGTGGCTGTCCAGCCGTTTATTTCAAACTTAAAGTCGAAGATTTTGCCGGTGTGAACAAGTTCGACTGCCTCTTCTAATGTCGGGACTGTTGTTTCTTCTTCTTCCAGCTTTTCAGGTTCGTTTTCTACAAACTCGAAAACGACTTCTGAATTAAATTTTGATTGTCTTCTGCCCGAATAGCAGGCAGAAGTGAAATTAGAATAGAACTCGTCAAATTCAGCCTGAGAAGCAAAGCCCTTAGCCCATGTTTTTGTAGACGGATCGTAAACGAATCCTTGGTTCTTCAGACTTTCTTTTGCATTGAATGTGTTTTTAACTGCTATTGCTTTCATTTCCTTACGCCGCTTATAGGTTGCCGCCCTGTCTAATTGTTTTTTGATTACACTACAAAGATACAACTTTTTTCTTTGACTGCAAATTTGCATTCAAATATTTTTTGGGAAAAGTAAATATTTAACATTGTTTATCACTTTATCCTCTTTCCTCCAACACCTTCTTAAGCCTCTGCAACCTCAGTATATCACTTGCAAAGGTCGGATTATCCCAATTCCTCTTAACCGATCTGACATGCACATCAATGTACTTGCTCAGATCAAATATATTCTCACACTCGCTTAACCGGATCTCGTTAAACGTCACTTGGTAGTTTTCAAACCAGGCTATTAGCTGTTTTAATTCTTCGCTCATGTTTTTTTTCGGGCAAAGGTAAAAACTATTTGAAGCTTAAAAAATAACCTTTTGCCTCTTTTGGCATCCTTCTACCTTCTAGGCAGATATATCTATCTGTTGTGCCCCTTGTATGTCCTAATATCTTTTTTATCCAAACTTCCGACACTCCGCGTGCCGCTAAATTAGACGCACAGCTCCTTCGGGCCGTATGCGATGCAATAAGGTCACATTTTCTACCAATAATATTCTTTCCGGCCTTAAAACACCTTGTTTTTGCTATTATTCCCGCTTTCTCTGCAAGTTTTCGGATGGTATCGTTAAAATATACGTCCGACACTATTCGTCCGCTTAAAGCGGGGGATTGTTCCTTTATAAACCGTTTCAAAACTGGCGATATTGGTATTTCAACAAAAACTTTAGTTTTCTGCGAAACATACGACAACCAGCCACCCTGTATGTTTTCTTTTGTAAATTGGCAAAAGTCAGAATGACGTGCTCCTGTTATGCATCCTAATACGAATTGATCCCGTATCAACCGCTCCGTCTCATTTTCCACTTCGACAGCTACCAGCCGCTGTATCTCATTTTCGTCCAGAAATGTATTAACCGATACTTGCTCTTTAAGTGAAAGTATCTCGGCGAAATTGAAGTCTAGCCGCACTTCGTCCGAGTATCTATTTAATACCGCCTTCATCTTGGCCGCATATTGACGGACGGAGTTTGGTGCAACCCGTTCGCCCATATATTCGGTAAATCGAATAAGCCGGAGTTTTGAAAGTTCGCTCCATTCAGCCGTACACTCGTTCGCTTCCTCGTACATCCGAAGGATAATACCATATTTCGGGTATTTATCCAAAAATGCTTCTTTTAATGTTCTCATACCTTTTTAGATTTGTGGGCGGCAATAATGATCCCGGCCACGAAAGCCACTACCAGCATACCAATTATGAATGCCATCGCCTTGAAACCGCCTAATAATACGATTATCAAAATACCCCATACTGCTACACCTAGTTGCATTGTTTTTTTATTTTACGCAGGACTCTCACCCCGTTGGTTAGATTATATTACTTTTTTAGATAACACTTTTTAGCCTTCCGTTGCCATCCGTAAAACCGTTAAGTATTTCCGCCTCTTTTTCGGCTTCTTCCTTAGTCTGATAGCAATCTATTATGCAGTTATCCAAATTATCTAATATGCCGTAATATCCAAGTGTTAACGGCTTATCTTTGACGGTATAACGCTTTCCCTTTACTTTCTTCTCGTAAAATTCTACATTTTCAACCATTGGTTTATAATGAGATGAAATGCTTAACATTCCAACCTCTATTTTGTTGTCAAATGCAATTATACTGGGCAAAGCATTGTATAAACTTCTATTCAAGCTTGCACCGTCATAGGTTACGCCGTGTTTGCGATCTTTATCCGTGTACACGTTGAAAACATCGCCTGGCTGTATATCCGTGCGCACTTTCGCGCTGGTTATGCTTCCAGCCCCTTCTATATCGTAATAGCGCACGCCGTTAAAGTTGTCTGTTTCGGTAAAATGGATATTTTCAAGCGGGTACGCTTCAATTGTGCAAGCTGTTAAAGCTTTTCCTGGTCGTATTATATCCATGTACTTAACTTCTCTTTCCGCTATTTCTTTAGGGCATTTTTTTAAATTACCGACATTGCAACAACCATTTGAATTTAACCGGGCGGTTCCGTTTTTTTCGTTAAAAGCCAATATAACGCCTATTTCTCCACATTGATCATAAACGATCTCACCCAGTTTAAACCCGTCCAGTTCTTCGGGTATTGTCGGATAATCAAATGAATCATATTTTGCATAATCGGCAATAATTAACGGGGTGTTATTCCCTTGGGGTTCTTCCTCAAGTTCTGGAATATAGATTTCTTCAGGGAGCGCCGGCAATACTGTAGGTGATATCAATTCTTTCACCTTGTCCGCTTGCTTTTTGCTAAATATCCATCCGGCGCGCTTTTCTCCGTTATAGTTTAAGGACGGGTTAAAACGTCCGCCCAATTCCTTTAACTGCTCTTTAATAGCCTTCGTATCGCCAAACACTGCAATAGCTTTTTCGGAATAGTCCACGATTTCCAGACCTTCAACCGTTACTGCTTCTACTTCTTTGGCTTTCTCAACCTTTTCAGCCTTAACGCTGCTTTTCTTTACCTTCGGTTCTATTACCTTATATTCGTCACTCACTTTGATTTTCAAATAGAAATTAGTGTCGAAATAGTCTTGCATACTATCCGAATCGTCATATTTGAATGAATTGGCATAAATCGTAACAGTATCCAATACTTTAAACATTTCGGGCGTAAGTTCTTTTTCCCATCCCTTTACGGTGTTCATCGTATCCATATACCCGCGTTCCGCACTTCTTGATCCCTCTACAAAGGGGATACAAGTACCTTCCTTTAATTCAATATACATAGAATCCGTGTACATGCTCCATTCTGTACGGATGGAGAATTTAAAATCTGGGAAATTCTTCTTTGCATAAGATCTAACCCTTGCGGCTATTTCCTTTGTAGATAACTTGCTGTCATAGTTTGAACCTGCCCAACCGTTTTGCGTGTAGAAATTCATTGTTTTCATGTCTGTAATATTTAAATTGTTATTAATTGCTAATTATTACAGCGTCTTTTTGTCGGATGGAACGCAAAGCCTATTTTTGTGAAAAATTAAAGTGTTAGGGCGGATTTCCCGCCCCGTGGCTAAAATAAAGTTATTACAAACTCTATTTTTAAATGCCACACCTTAAAAGAAATCGAGAGTCTCATAAGGTACACTTTTAAAGTGTTAGATTCAAGTCTAACGGCTTTTGCTGGATTATCCCAGCTTTTACGGCGGTATTGGTAGTACCGCCGTTTGCTTTTTCCACCATCTTAAATAACGCTTGTAAAATCAAGCTCTTTTTAGCTCTTTCTTACATTACAAATATACAACAACTTTATATTATATACAATGTTTAATGCGTTTATTTTCAGATTGATATATGATTTTACGAGCGAAAAAATATACAATATAAAGAGGATCGCGTAGGCGTTTCGACTAGGTTCTATATTATCAAACGTAGAAAGGTAGATGACGATATAAAGCCTTAAAGACTGTGGATTGGGGCGTAATGGATGATCTATGATGAGAAAGGGAGGTAAAATATGTATAGATGATTTCTATTTAATAGATAGATATTATCTATTAAAATAGGCGTAAAGATGGGATAGATATAATTTATTTTATAGTGATAGATTTTATCTATGAGCATAGTGGTTAAAATATGTATATAGTTACAATAGGTAAAGCTTGTCTTTTTTTTGTTCTAATCGCTTTTCCCTATGGGCATCCCTAATAAACGGAATATACTATTATTGTATATCGTTGTTTATATTATATGTATAACATAAATTTGTTTATTATAAGTCATTTATTAATAGGGTGTTATTTGGAGGTGAAAATAAAATTACACCCTACCCCCCCCCCCGGTTATGCTATAGAATAATAAGCATGTTACATCATCTAAAAATTTTTCCCTCATTTTTTTTCTTAATTTTTGATAGTTAAAATATGAAAATAAAATAGTATAATAGTTTAATCGCATGTTTTGTATCACTATTGATCTAAAAAAAATATGACATGGCTGATAGTTTTAATCTATAATATTATCATTTTAAATAGATTATATCTATAATGATACGAAATATATATTATCTTTGTGTCATAGATTAAATGATATATGTCTTAATATTATGGATTTAGAAGTTTCAAATAATGTAGATATTGGTTTTGATTGTGATTGTAACTTTCAGAGTGACAATTTAATATCTTGTATAGTGCATAATCTTGTTCATACGGGCAATAGATACGAAATTGCTATTTCTGGGAGCCCTACAGGAAAGGAGAGTGCTAATTTGTATTATGAGAACCTTGACAGTGTTATAGAATCGATATACACGACAGTTTCGAAAAGTAATCTTGCTCTTTATAATGGTAATGTTTATTTTTTTACAGGCAAGATATATGAGATTGTTCCGTGTCATGCCTATTTGAAACGTGCTATGCGTACATATTTGCGTATATCTGGTGTCCCTAAAGCATTCATTGTGCGAAGTATCAAGGATATACTAGCAGAGATGTATAATTCACTTGAAATAAATAGGGTATTGCATCCTCGATATAATATTATGGCTTTTGAGAATGGAGTTGTAGATATGAGGGATGGTGTTTTACGCCCTTTTTCAAGGGATTATCATGTGATATATCTTCATCCTTATAGATACGATCCTGAAGCAAAATGCCCGAAATGGCATTCTTTTTTGAGAGGTACAGAGTTTGGAAAGAAGGTTTATTCTGGTGGTGTTTTGCCAGATAAGAATGATCGTACAATATTACAGATGTTCCTAGGATTGTCCTTGTTCGATAGGGGGACGATGGATAAGAAAGTGGAGAATGCCCTTGTTTTATTCGGAAATGGCTCAAATGGAAAGAGTGTTATTATGGACACTGTGATGGGGATATTGGGGGAAGAAAATATTTCCAATTTGAGTATGGAAGCTTTGCTTAGGGGAGGTGATGAACGTCAAAGAAATTTATCTCAAATCGATGGTAAAATATTCAATTGGTCTGGTGAGATGGAAGCAAAGACTTTTGCAGGAAGGGAAGATGCTGCAAAAAGCTTGATATCTGGCGAACCTCAGTTAGGGAGAAGGATCGGGAATAATGCGTTCAAGATAACAAATATCCCGTATTTTATATTTAATGCTAATCGTTTCCCTGCGGGAGGAGATAGCAGTTTTGGTTTTTTTCGTCGTTTTATATTTATCGTATTTGATAGAGTCATAGATGAGAAACATATGAACTTAAAACTGACTCATGAGCTTAAAGATGAATATCCAGGAATCTTGAATTGGATAAGAAGAGGTGCTTTACTCCTTCAAAAGAATGGTTTCAAATTCCCAGAAAGTGAAGGTAGTTTAAGGAAACGTATTAATGAGATGGGATTATCTGCTCTTGGAAAGTCTTGGGCTATGGCTCGTGGATTCTTTGCCCTTCCGAGAAAAGGGGTGTCCAATGATATGCCTCATGAGATTGATTTTGCTATTATTTATGATGATATAAAAAATTATGCGGAAGAAAATGGCTTCCCAATGGTGAGCCGGCAGACCTTAGCCGCCCATTTCAGGGAATTGGGTTTTGATAAGGAGAGAAAGAGAAAGGTCGGGAAAACGGTATATTATAAATGTTATGGTTTAACTTCTGAGGTATTGATTTCAACGTCAGTTCCTTTGGTGTCTGATATGAGTGTAGGAATCAATAATGAGGGGTTTCAGTATGGGGAAGAGGATTGAAATACATGAATTTTACCCAACTATATATCCGAGGTTAATATGGGTGGCTAAATTGAGAAACGAAAAAGATATAAACAATATTTTTGCGGGACGAGATGGTTCCGAGATATATCTTGGTATTGAAAAAGGCAATGAACCCAAAGCTACGACTTTAAAGGTATGGCATAAAGAAACGGGTAAATATGGTGTATTGGTTTGTATTCGTAGCTGTATTAATGTCGAGGATGTAGCGCATGAGGCTGTTCATGTGGCGAGTTGTATTTTTGATGATTGCGGTATGGAGATGGGATTTGACGGTGGAAAAGATGAGCATTTCGCGTATCTTGTTGGATTTGCTGCGGATTGTATCAATCAAGTAAGGATTAACAAATTTAGAGAATAATATGGAATACGGAAAGAAAGTTCAGGTTTACAACTTTGTAATGCTGAAATATAAAGTAGACAAAACCTCTTTTATCAAAGTTGCCTCGGTTGCCGGTGATTGGTCGGTGTCATACCGTGAAGATAATATTATGTATTTAACTCTCAACATGGCAAAAGAAGAGGAATACGAGGCTTTACATAATATATTTACGGGCATTTATGGAACATGTAATATTGTGGATTCAGATTTTACTAAAGAGATATTTGATTCTATGAGTAGATATTTCGAGAGATTGAAAGGTAATCGTCTGGCCGTTTCAGATGAAGAAGATTCTAAGATCTTGGAGGAAAGTCGTATGATGAATGAATTTAAGGATTAAGTTATTTTGCAATATGGTAACTATAGAACTTGGAGATGGCAGAAAAATAGGAGCTATGGAACAAACTTATTTCGATCATCTAAAAATGCGTGGAGAAGTAAGGTATCTAGGATTTGATGGAATTTATTATTATATAGGCAGGGACATCATAAGCGTTAATGGGGAGAATATAATTAAGGAAGAAATAGAGAAAGGGGAATAGTATAGATATTGAATCTATCCGTTTCATTGCGGAACAGCAATTAATGATAGACTCTTTGAGAAGAGATATAGAGAATCTTTTTTTAATGGCTAAGGGGTATCAGAAAACTATGATATGTAGCGATAACGAGTATGTAGATTATATTGCTGATTTTATTATTAAGCAACAACAGGATAAAATATAAATATATACCCCTGCCGGATCAAAAGAATCTGCAGGGGTATAATAATCGCCCTATTGCTTTATCGGCTGCGCATGCGCCGGCACATCCTTTAAATCGTACGGTCCCGGTGTCATAGCCTGTATGCAGAGGTACAATACTCCGTCCTGCGTGTAGTACTTGTTAAATTCAAGTGCCATATTTTGCTTATATGGAATAGGATCTTCTATCGTGCCGGAATGTTCTTCTGCGTCTACTATTTTCCACAGGCTTAGGGTAGCTGTGCTAGGTTTCCAGTTTTCCTGTGTTTTATGATCTTTCAAGGCTTCCCAAAGATCACCGTCACATTGGTATTTGTGCCCTTTAACAACGTCTATGCCAACTTCCCATTCGGGGTATCGATCTTTGACCTGTAAGGCTTCCGACGGGGAAAGGTCATATGTATTTATCTCTTCTGTAGCCTCCTTGTCCAGTTCGTCCAAAGCCAATAATCTGCTGAACTGCCTATTGATTACGGGTTGTTCTCCTTCTGAATAAGTCCATTCTTCACTATTCAGTAGTTCGACAAAAGACGGATCGCTAAAACTATAGCGAGGAAAATCTTCATCATCGAAGGGTGCAAGGTATTCCTCATGCAAGATCACCTTGCTCTGGTCTACACTTGTCCTCATTTCCGGTAGGACTTCTATTCCGTGGGACTTTGCCCACACGATGTTTACAATTGCGTATTTCATATTCAATTAATTTTAATGTTACTTTGCTTTTAGGGTTTGGAGGTAGTTGTAGGCTTTGATACAGTCGTCTTTGGATAAAGTACTACTATAAATTCCAGCTAATTTAGTTGCCGACTCAGCAAATTGATTACTTCCATCAAAGCCTAAATTTACCATTGTATAATTTGATGATATATTGCCAGGCACAATATTGTATTCATTCCAATTTTCATCATATACTTTACCCTCTGAAGTTACGGCTCTCACTACATTTGATGGTATCAAGGTTTTATTTCCCTTTAATACGACATACACACCACTACCTTGAAGATTTTGGATTCTAACCTTTGATGATAAGTCAAAACCACAATAAGATATCTTTTTAACGGGGAATTTAAAATCTAATATAACAGTAAAATTTTTGCCAAATTTAAACTGTTTACTAACCGCTTTATCATCCACCCCATCAGTAACCAGATAGCCAGCATATTCACCTTCTTCATTGTAGCCACTTCCTTCGATAAACCCAAAATTCGACAGTACAAGATCATTACCATTGCCCGTAATGTTGGCAATAGTAGCACGATCTTCGTCCTCGTTGGTTTTGCCTACCACTGTCCATGCTTGGTCGGGGAAGAGCCAGGGATAGGTTTTAACGAAGTAGTCTTTGATCTTGGTCAGTTCTTCTTCGGTGGCGTCGTGATCAAGGATGATGAGTTCCCAGATGGCAGCATTGGCAAATAAAATCCTTCCTCCTGAACAAATGAGCAAATAAGGGCCGCCTGTATCATTACCACTTGTTATATCAACTCCATTATAGTTATTTGATGTTTGGCAAAGTAATACATTATTTTCATTTACGTTTATTACTGGCATACTTCCGAAAGACAGAGTTCTTGCTATCTTCGGATTAGTATTATTGTATTTTATTTCACAACCAAATGCTCCCCATGCTTCAGCCTCCAGCTTCGTTTTTTTTAAATTCGCGACAAGAACCTCATTGTCTGTTTTATTTTCTGGTGTCAACCACTTTCTCAACGCCACAACCGTATATCCCTTTTCCTTAGTCAAAATAGGGAAATTTTCACAGATACCATAATCATCTACACCATCAAAGACAAGTGCACCAGCGTAATAAGGTAAAATCTTAACAGTAAAAGTAGTTCTATCTGCACCAACTCCATTATACCCTATCATATATAATCTGACTGCATCATCTTCGGATTTGTACTCAAAATGATAAATTCCGTCTTTCGTGTATGTCTCTCTTTTTATTCTTTTTGCAGTACCAGATTCTATGATATCAAGATTAAAAGTTACACCCGAATTTTCTTCTAAACCAATTAATTGAAAATAAACATCAAATATTTTCAATCCCCCTTCTGGATCAGTAAAGTTGAAACTATAAATATCAGGGGTATAACTAAAAGTCTCTTTAGATAGCGAATATCCACCGCAACCACTCATCCCACCCCAAGCGAAATTCTTGAAGGATAGGAACCTGCCTTTACCATCCGCATCCTCAAGGCGCGGATCATCCATAGCCGCCATCATCTCGTTCGTCAGGCCGCCGAAATGCCAACGAGTGACATCGCCAGGAAGCACCGGGAAGCCGTCGCTGGAACCGCCACCACGTCCTCCAAGTCCCAGCTTTATCCCTCTCAGGTCTATGCCCGAAAGATCAATGCTGGATAAATTGATGTTGTTGAGAGTTATCATTGCAGTACGGATATTGAAACAGGTTTGCAATTCTGAAAACGGAAACGGAGTTGTTGTTGAGCTATAATTCCTGTTATGTTCTTTTCTATGGAGAGAGTATCTCCTGGAACAAGAGAAGGGGGCAATCCTATTTCTGATATAAAATTATCACCTGTGATTGATCTTTCAAGAATAATACTTCCTGGTTTATCAACTTTGATCCTAAACGCTAATGTGTTGGATTGGGCTATGATGATATCAGAAATATAATCGCTGCCATCTTGTTGAAAATTTACTGTCGTTGTTGCCATAATTTTAATATTTAATGATTGTTGTTTTTCTTTTTGTTTGTCAGATACAAAGAGCATCTGTTGCATGTAAGTGGTAGGTAGTAATGTACAGTAGTATCTTCCTCTTCTACTATATCTTTTTTCATCTGCTGTAAGTCGGCAATGAGTTTTGTCGCATCAAGCCATTCCTTGGAACCCGCTTTCATTTTTGACTTGGCGATAATGAGGCCTTTTAAGGTTTCCTCTTTGGTCGCCAAGGATAAGGCTTCTTCCAAGGTGATGTCATCGCTATTTTCTAAATTTATCTCCTTTTTCTCCTTCTTTTTGCTTGTCGCTTCCATGTATTTGGCGAAATCTGGATTGTTTATTGTAGTACGCATCTGTGACTTGATATAGCTATCCGACAAATTAATATTGTAGCCGAAAGCTGCTATATAAGCATCATTGTCTTTCCAACCTGCCAACATGAGGTCGGCGAAAATTTTTTCTTCAATTGATATTTTCGCTTTCTTTATTTCTGTTTTTATACTCTTTGAATAATCCATAAGTATTTAATAATTTATGTGTTACACGAATACAAAATAACATCGACAATTCAAGTGCCATTGATACCTATAGTCTTGCATGGGGTGGAACCCCACCATATCATCGCATAATGCACAAGGGTATGAGCTACCCCGAAACGAATAAAAAACTGTAGCACCTTTTTTCAAAGCCTGTTTACCATACCACCACATCCAAGTCAAAGCAATTTCGTTTCTTGACAAAGAGGTTAAGAGATTGTATGCCGAGCTACTTTTCCCAACTCCATAGCTTATGCCTTTTGTCTCTATGCGCGTTGCCGATAGTCCTTTGTCGAATGAACCCTTGATATACTGATTATTGTAGGGCATGGACAAGCTTCTTTTAATGGTGGATAATATCTCTTTGTCGGTTTTGCCAAAGAATATTCCTGCTGCTATCGCGGCTTCTAATTCGAATTTATATCGGTTGGCATATTCATTAACTCTCTCTTTAAACGTTTTCCCGTATTTATCACTGTTGAGATAGATTAGAATGGAGTCTTTATCATCTTCCCTGTCATAGACCGATAAAGTTTCTGTCGCATAAATGATGTTCTCTTTTAGTGTTTTGATGACATTATCTACCTCCTTTCGAAGCGACTCATTAAAACCGAAACGGAATAAGCGCGGAGGAATATTGTATTTTTGAGAAATTGCTATGATTTCACGCGCGGCTTCCATCATATATTCCTCAATATTATTCTTCGCACTAATCTCTGCTTTAATTCTCGTTTGAAGAAACAGTTTAGCTTCCTGTATTTGCTTCTCGGTTGGCATTTGCTAATTTTATTTGACTTAGTAAATCATTTTGTTGCTCTTCCTTTGCCTCTCTGATAATTCTTTCCCATTCTCCTGCTGTAGAATACATCGGAATACGTTCGGATGCAGTTCGCTTCGATATGAAACCGTTTTGAACAGCCGAAGCGAGGTCTGCAACCATAGCCGATTCATTGATATGAATGTATGGTTTGATCCACCATTTAATAGGCAGGTTCATGAAATCTATCGTCTTTTTCATTTCAACTCCGAATCCGAACATGAAAATCTTTACCAGATCGTTTAAGAACGGTTGGTATTCGGCTGAATCTATCATTGCCTTTTCATAGGCAGGAGAATATAGAATTTTTAATGCGGCAGCAGGTAAATCTCCTGATTTTAATTCCGGTGGAATAACGGCAAACGATTGCTCATAGATCATTTTGTATAATGTATCAAGCTGTTTGCTAAATGATTCTGATGCGTTCGGCTGAGACAGAAAAGAAGCTTTGTCTTCCGGTCCCCCAGTTATAACTTTAATTGTACCGTTTAAATCATGCTGCATTGCCATAGAATCTGCACCTTCTCCTTGTAGATACATGATAGGAAATCCGAATGCTTGATTGTTTTGTGCCATTTGCGAAAATGACATTTCATAACCATCGCAAGCATCTTGAGATGGCGACCAGCATGGACCATCTTCATCTCTATGGTATGCAACGGGTATAAATGGAAATCCATGAGGTGATTGTTCTTTCAACTCATATCCGTCTACTCCGAATAGGCTTAATATGTTGTTAAGAATCCCTTTGGCTCCTTGCTCTGATCGTTTATAACGGTAAAGATATGTCTTATCCCATAATTCAAGCCATTCAGTAATCCGGCTCCCGTTTTCATCGTAATCGAAATAAGAACGGGCAAAAACGAGGAGGTCATTTGTTATTGGATCATAATGGGGATAAAGCGTATCTCCATTTTGGAAAGATAGCGTTTTGTAACCAAACACTCCTTCTCGGAGATATCCTACAATGGCTGTATCTCCAGTTATTTTTGTTGATTTGACAGCATCGAAGAATGCTATTTCCATATCTTTTTTTAGCCATCCTTCCCGGAAAAGGTAAAAATTCTTTTCTTCTTCTTCTGATGTTTTTTCTTTTACGAATTCAAATTGGATATCATTGCCACATAAATGTACTATTTGTTTTACTGTGATGATTTGTTGGAAGGCAAAAGAATAACGGGGAACAAGCTCTTTGTATAGGCGTTTTTGCATTTTGCCGGTCGGCTCTCCGTTTTCATCATATACGGGTTCCTCTTCCATTCTGTAGATGTCAGGATAAATATTAGGGTCATTTATGATATGTCCAGAAGGATAGTATTCTCTAATAAAATCCGATTGCGTCATAAATGTATAAAGACAAGGATCATTTGTCAGCAAAGGTTCTTTCTCTGCCATATATGTACCATGTCGCATATAGCCTTCCGGTCTGACTCTTCTCCACGGTCTTTTTGTTTTGATATCTCTTTTATCCATGATCAAAATGGTTTATAGGATACGTACCTTAGCATCCCTTTGGGTTTAAAAATCTTTTTCTTGTTTATCTCGAAATACATACGGTAGATAAGGGATTCGAAAAAGTCAGGGGAATATCCTACGGCTTTGATCATCCCTTCTTTGTTTATAAGCTCAAATCCCCCTATATTGGAATTGTCTTTATGCCTGATACACTTGCGCTCTTTCATCAGGATGTCTTTTAGGGCGACTTTTTGGTATTTCCCTTTCTTGCCGGAGAATTTCAAATCCAGTAACCTCGGTTCGATAGAAATCTTACCGTCTTGAATGTAATGGGCTAACATTTCAGCGCACTGCGATTTGACATTCTTATAAGAATTCTCAAATTGTTTTTCTGGCTTTTGGGTTCCGGTGAACTTGACGGCGCGTTTGACATGACCGGATATAGCTTGTCCTACTCCCCAGTAGTCATAGATAACGTTTTCTTCGCGTACCCCCCATTCGTTGAGTTTTGCCATGAACATCGTTTCTGTATTTGCAGAGTTCTCGCGCATGACAAATACGTCCTTAATGTGCAGGTCTATCCACAACCACATAACGCAGAAATCCCCACCTTCAAAAGCGATATCCGCTGATACGTAACGGATACCTTTCTCTATTTGGGCCGAAGCGCTATAAAATCGATCCATGTCCGACATCTTGATAAGATCGTCCCCTGTGGCCTTGAAGTTCCAGTTACCTTCTAGGTCCCTCGCTCTTTGTTCCTCGTTTTGCTGTGACAGGTTGGCTGCGTAATTAGGGTCAGAGGCTATTAGTTTTATATTCTCCTCAAGCCTTCCCTGTATGAATGTCACGGATTTGACGTACATTGTCACTTTATTGAAACCCAATTCCTCGTAAGCGTCTTTCCATAAGGGATCAATGATGTGCTTACATTGGTTATAGACCTCTTCCGGAGTGTTACCCCAATATATGGAATCAGGGGAATCTCCTTCCATGAAGCAATACCTAATGATACCGTCACGTTCATCGATAGGCAGCCCGTCTTCCCCGATCCACCAGTCTATGAACTTTCTTACCCAGCTATCTGGATCAGGGTTGCATGTCCCGTAAAACCTGTTTCTTATCCCGTACGCGTTACGATTGCATGTTATCAGGTATTTGAATTTCTCATATGAGCAGTGCGTTATCTCATCAATACCTATAAATGAATATTGTTTTCCCTGAAATCTCTTCTTGAAGTCGTCATATGAGTCTGCTAGATATGAGAATTTCAATTTGCCGCCATTCTTGAAATACCACGTCATGTCGCTGATGGACTTATTATATTGCCCCATCTGCCCATATAGTATATATGATGTATTGATCAAGTCAAGTAGGTCATCCTTCTCGTTTCGCAGCAAAATGGAATTGTAATATGGGTTGTAGATATCTTTTAATGATTCCATTAGCAAAGAGAAACTTTTTGATCCTCCTCTCGATCCCCCGAAGATGGTAATATCGGAAGAGGAAGCTAGAAACTTTTCTTGGCAACCTCTTTGAGCGATTATTTTTAGAGGATTCGCTTTCTTTCTATCAGACACACGAAGCGCTTCTATATACTCATAAGAGTATACAGGATCACCAAAATCTGTTTTTATGTCTTTCTCTAATACTTCCATAATAAAAAAAAGCCGATAAGACATTGAAATAATGTCCTGTCGGCTCTCTAGGAACTCTGTTGTTTTATGTATTGCAAATATATAAATAAAATCTATTGTTTGTTTTGTATTTATAGATTTTATCTATATATTTGCGGTGTAACATATAAAATATATGCTTAAAGTAGTAGCAAGATTAGACAAAGATGGCTTAGATGTCCGAACTCAAGCGGCGAAATGTCCGTATTGTGGAAAAATGATGGCTGATATCCAATATGTATCAGGCATGGCCATGCTTAGGATAAAATGTACTAGGTGTAAGCATTATGTAAATGTAACCATAACAGAATAGGAAGCGTCGATAGAAGGTTGAAAGCTTTACATTGTTAATGTAACAAACCAAGAGGTATTAAAGATTCCAATTCCTATCGCTTCCGCTTAAAAGAGCTTCATAGAGAGCCGATTGTAACGATTAAATTCGTTATAGTCGGCTCTCTTTTTTGTTTATAAACAATTTAAAAGAAATGGAAAAAGAGACCCTTTTGACAGGATTAAAAAATGTGCTCGGAGAACCCGGCACAAATGGATACTTCGGAGACACCGGAGTTACCACTCGGACACTTGACGCTTATCTTGATGCCCTTTTACCTACAATCACATCGGATGAAATGGTAGACGATTCTTTTTACCAATCTCAAGCTAATGTAATTAAGGCTATGGGAGGTCAGATGCGTTTTGAACAGGCCGAGTTTGCGAGGAACTACAAGCCTAAAGGTGGTGAACCTCAGCTTCCCACCCCGCCAGTAAGTCCACAGGCTGGAGATAACGGTAACGGTGATTTATTGAAACGGCTTGAAACTATTGAGAAGGAACGTGAAGAGGAAAGAAAAAAAACATTTGAAAAATCTTTGCGTGAAAAAGTTATTCAAAAATCAGGGGAGTTAAATGTTTATAATAAAGCTCTTTGGGAAGATGTGGTTAATCTTGTGCCAATTTCTGAAGGGATGGACATTGCGAAGTTGGAAGAAGAAACTAAGCGTTTGTATGAATCGAAGTTAAAGGCTTACAATGGAGAAGGTGCTACCCCATATGGTGGGCGCGCATCGGGTAGTGGACATAATTCATCAAAGGCATTAGATGATTTCTTTGCCAAAAAAGCTCAAGAAGGTAAATTCCCTGCAAAACAATAAAATAACAAAACTATGGGAACATTAGGTAATACATTTGGTAGAGGCCAGAAAGAATTTAATTCAGGAAAAAATATCTGGCACAAGGTGGTGAATCAATACCCTGTAGGAGGTAATATTAGTAATATTTCCAGCTATAAAGGTAAAGTTATTCCAGCCGGAAGTATGTGTCAACTTGATCAGTCAGCACACACAATAAAGATAATCAAAGCTTCCGAAATAAAGACGGCATCTCAATCCGGCGCTTCGGTAGAACCGGCAACGATCAAAGGGCTTTTGTATCATGATGTCTATGTGGATACGGATACTAATTATGCGACTGGTGCAGTTGTATTCGAGGGGATGATCTATGCAGATAGGCTGGCAGAGACTGTACCGGATGAAGTATGGGCAGTACTGCCTCAAATTACCCCTATTCGGGAAGCTTAAAAAAGGAGGTGAATAATGAGAACAATGGTATCAAATTACTATGACTTAATGACATTCGGATTGGGGGGAGCTTCTTTCCAGCAGTTTGTCGATCGTTTTCAAGAAAAGTACAATGTACTCCAAGCCGACGGGTTTGCATGGGACCCGGAGATTCAACTTGATTACACATATGAGCAGTTGATTGCATCTCTTAATATCGCAACTCTTCCTGTTTATATGGACGAGGCTTCGCAAGGTCTTGACAAAGGATTTGGTGAGTTTAAGATCGGGTCAAATAAGATTCCGACTCAGAAGCATCGCTATCCTATCAGTGCAAAGATGCTTCGTGAACGTATGATTATGGTACAGCGTTTTGGAGATGCCGCATTGAATACGGAAACCCAATCTGCACTTATGGAAATGCTATTTACCAGCACGGATAATCTGTTACAAGGTAATAGAAATGCTATAACTCATCAGCGTATGCGTGTTGCATCTACTGGCCAATTCACGATTGGATTAGATAATAATCCGAGAGGTATCAGCGGGCTGACATTTGATTTTGGTATTCCTGCCGCAAACAAAGAATCGCTTTCCGGAGAAAGCAGATGGTGGAAAACAAATGAACATACAACAGCAAATGAAGGAACAACTTCTGATCCGCTACTGTATCTTAAGAACAAGGTAAAGGCTATGCGCAAGAAGGGATTCCCCGCCGGACATTTTGAAATTGCTTCTGACTTGTTGGATGATCTTTTGACTCATACAAAGGTACTGAAACGCATTGGACTTGCTCTTTATCCGAGTGCGGCAGGTGCTACTAATCCCGATTTGGTGGCTTCTCAGTATGCTCAAAATATGACCGATGAAGGCAAGCTAGATGCTATTCGTCGTATTATCGGTGCGTCAATCATCCCAAGAGATAGCATTGCTGCTGTGGATAAATTCGATGAAGAGTCGAAGTCTTTAAAAGTGGAAACTATAGAGAACTTTAATCCTCTCAATGTCGCTTTTGTACCAGACGGTCAGATTGGGACAATAAAGAGCGTTCAACCTATGGTATTCTCGGACGATCCTACGCAGCGCATTGCATGGTTTGATGATGGTCGTACTCTGCTGCGTCAGATGTTCAATGCTGAAACAAAAAGCATGTATGTAGAGAGCGAGATGGCGATATTGTGTGTTCCAAGTATGCCTCAGTATATGTGTGTTTATACGGTAACTGCTTAATGGTATGATTCGTGACTCTCAAAATACTGAGCGTACAGTTGAACAATATGTTCGTGGTATCGTGAATATGGATTTGAGTGATGAAGTGATTGCTAATATCCTTTCTGATCGTCAAATTCAGCCTGATTCTTTGGTTTCAAACTTGGACTTGAAAACAAAGATGTTGTTGAAAGCGGATGTGTATATGGCCTGCTCCAATATGCCAAGTGTGAAAGTCAGCGTTGAAGATGCGGATGGGAATTGGAAACATAAGGAAGGAGGAGGACAGATATCTGAAACGGACAAAAGAAGGTGGACCGCGATAGCCAATAGTATTTATGCTCAGTATGGAGAGATTCGCTATACCCAATTAGGGCCGCGTGTTCATGCCAGGGGAATGAAGATTTGGAGGAAGGGATATGGCTGTTAGTAATCCAAGATACCCGCATACTTGCACAATCTATCGGATAACCGGGGCAACCCAGTTTTCGGAAGGCGAGAAGGTTATACTTTACGAAGGTGAATGCCGGAAAGAAAGTAATACATCAATCCGTAATTTTTATTCCGATAATGTTCCTAAGACAGATTACCGAGTTTCAATACCCGGATTCGTAGAAGGGATATTGCCTGGCGATATGATTGATGTAAAGGATCGAGTAAACTTGTGGATAGACATTCTTATAACAGATGTGAACATTTCCAACTTTGGGACGGAAGTATTTTTCAATATCTCTAAAAACTAAAGAAATGGAAGATAACAGAAAGGTGTTTAATGAGGGAATGGAAAAAGCAAAACAGATCATTAATAATTATCTGTATGCTGTAATCGAACGTTCATGTGCCGATTTGATAGACCATGCTTTGAGTGAAAGAGAATTTGATGGATTTACGGGTAATACGCAAACATCTTACGCCTGCGGTATCTACTATAATGGTGGATTAATAGGAATGGTGATTGCAGGAAATACGATGCGCAAGCCTGTACATATTAAAGTACGAAAGGGTGAACGGGTTTATTTAAGTAAGCCTTATGAAGGAAAAGCTCGTTCTGTTATAGGGAAAGTGGATGTTGACGGTGAATTAGGTGCTGATTCGGCGGTTGATTTTCTGTCCTCTTACAGACCTTTTATTAAAAAGGGCTTTTCTGTCGTAATGACTACTGGCACGGAATATTCCGAATATCTTGAGAATGTACGGAATTTGAATGTTCTGACCGATACTTATAAGTCGGCTAAAGGGATAGTTTTAGAAGAACTAAAACCGATGAAAGTATGAGAGTGAGTCGTTTTTACATATCCCGAATATTGGAGGAGGTCTGTACATTGTTTGCCGGTATCAGCAAGGATGTATCAGCAGGTAATCGTAAAGCCGCAAGCCAGAAACAAATGGCTGATTTCATAGTCGTTTCTATGCCTGTTAATGTCCCGGACAGTAATGTTTTACAAAGTACGACCCTTCGCATAGACCTTGCTGCAAGGAATAAACAGAATGGGTTGGAAAACATTCCCCGATTACAAACAATGCTCGATTCGGTAATTTCTCTTTTCCCTATAAAAACAAACGATGGTCGTTTTTGTGTGACGAACCCGGTGTTGGTTCTTAAAGGAGATGATGGATTGGGCTTTTCTCACTGGTTGATCAATGCGGATTTAAAAATAAATCAAACAGATTCATATAAGTATTAACAATAAAAGATAAAAAGACATGGCAAAAATAACTGTTACCAATCAATTGAGTGCACTTAGAGCCGTTTTTAATAAAATGGACGAAGTGTATTATAGCAAGACTCCTTTGACTGTCTCAAAATTGGCTTCTGCTATTACTGTAGACATGGAACTACCTGTATTATCAGATGGAGTAACGTTTAATACAGGAGAACCGGAAACAACAGAAATAAAGTTGACCACAGGTGCAAACTGGGTGACCAGAACAGAAAAAGGAGATTCGGATATTTCTCTTCAAGTAGCCAGTTTGAAAGGAATTATTAATGACTTGTTCATGGATAAGAAAGAGGAAATTGTTTCGACCTCCAATTTAGCCGAAGATGAAAGTTATTCCGGTGCTGCATATAGTATGGCTCCTAAGAAAATCTCAGGCGCTCTTATCATGATGAGTGATAACAAGGATGTTATCGTAATCTTACCTAGCATTGAAATGTACGGAAGTCTCGTCGTTGCGGATGGTGATAATCCGGCATATTTCAATGTGACCGTAACTCCGTTGGAGAATGAGGATGGATCAGACATCTTTATTTTGGAGAAACAGGCTGCTTAATATATTCACTGACGGCGGAGCTTATGTTGCATAATTCAAGTTCCGCCATTATTCTATTGATGACAATAAGTATGGCTGATAGAATCAAAGAGCCTTCCAGGAAGGATGAAAGGATATTTCAAGAGGTACGGACTGCCTCCAAGAGTACTATTCGTTGGGGTAGAATGAATTTCAATATAGGATGGATGCGTCCCTATACGTTGGAAAGGATAACTGATGTTTCATTGAACTGTAAAAATGACAATGAAGTACCAGCACGAACGGCTGCTTTAATCCTTTTGAATGGCTTATTTTCGATCACATTCCTGTATTCCTTACTGTGGAGATGGCTGTATCATCATGTTCCTTCGGAAGTAATTGTTTCCATTGTAACAGAAGGTAAAAAAAAAGAAGCATCGCTCATACAGGATTATTGGATGTGTATCATATTAGCGACCGCGATGAGAGACTCGAAAATGAATATGAAGAAGGAGGAAGCCGATCGTATCCTTCTCGAACAGCGTACGGAGAAGCCTGGACAATAGGGGAAAAACACCCTAATTTAATGGCTTCAAGGTCTTTCTTTTTAGGGCTTTTAACTATTCCCATGTATGAGTATAGATGCGTCCTCTCTTGCGCTCAGATTGAGCTTCTTACTATAGACAAACCTGTCATAAATTATGGGACGGACAAAGGTGGTAAAAGAGATAAAAAAGGCCGTGACTCTAAACGACCAAGTAAGCAACAAGTAATCAAAAAAACAAAAGAGTGGGAAGATAAATATAAGGACGGAGCAAAGCCGGTAATTGATCTTTCCCAGTTTATTATTAAAAAGTAGAGGCATTATGGGAAGTCTGGGTAAAATGTGGTTCGAATTAGGATTAAAAGACCTAACAGACAAAGATATAAAAGCTGTTGAGAAACGTTTGAAGGATTTGAACGTTGACGTTGGATTGAATGGGGATGTACTAAAGGCTTCCGTAGAAAAAGCTTTACAGGGACACCAGTTCAAAATAGATGTGGTTGTCGATAGAGCGAAGACACACAAGTTGATTCAACAAGCTATAGCCCGTGCAGGAGTCCGCACGGATGTTACTGCCAGCGATGTGCGGACTAAACGGATTGAGGAGATAAACAAGCGTATTCAGAACTCATATGATGAAAGCCGGGAGAAGATAAAAAAGCTACAAGAGCAAGTCAGGAAGCTGCGGGGTGAGTATAGCAATACATCCTCTTCTGCTAATAAGTACGCAGGATCACTTGGAGGGATAACTAAGAATATGCGTACGCAATTCAACCTTGCAGTTCAACTCCGCAATCAGTTGGCGAATATATATTCCGTATATGCGGCAGAAAGATTCTTGACTCAAATAATCGAAATTGGTGGAGAATTTCAGAAGCAGCGTGTCGCGTTACAGACGATGTTTAAGGATGCCACCAAAGCAGATGTGCTATTCGGTCAGATCAAAGAACTTGCAGTCGTTTCTCCTTTTGAATTTAAAGAACTTGCAGGATATACCAAACAGCTTGCCGCTTTTAATATTCCCTATGAGGAAATGTATGACACCACCAAACGACTGGCAGATATTTCTGCCGGCGTAGGTGTGGATATGGGACGTATCATCCTTGCTTATGGACAGGTGCGATCCGCTGAGTTCTTGAAAGGGACAGAGCTTCGTCAGTTCACGGAGGCCGGTATTCCGTTGTTGGAGCAACTAAGAAAAAAGTTTGAGGAACTTGGAGAAACCGGAATAACGGTAGGAGATGTATTTGATAAGATATCCAAACGGGAGGTGTCTTTTCAGATGGTTAAAGATGTGCTCTGGGACTTGACGAATGAAGGAGGCCAGTTCTATAATATGCAAGGTGCTCTTGCTGATACGCTTGCCGGCAAGTTGTCAAACCTTCGTGATGCCTACGATGTGATGCTCGCTGATATAGCCGAAAGCAATAACAGCACGTTGAGCAAGGGACTTGACCTGATAACCGATACGATGAGCAATTGGGAGGAGTTATCTAAATATATCCTCTCTGCTGTAATGGCCTATGGTAGTTATAAAGCCGCATTGATAGCCGTGTCTGCTATAGAAAAATCGCGTAACTTAGTAGACAGTATACGCTTGACTATGATGTTTAGAAAGGAGTTGGGACTATTGACTGCAGCACAGAGAGCTTTTAATTTGACTGCCAAGGCGAACCCTTATGTGGCTATTGCTACCATTTTAGCAACGGCGGCTGGCGCATTCTTTTTGTTTTCTGACAAAGCAAAAAGTACCCAAGAGATAATCACTGATTTAAATGAGTCTATTGGGGAAATGCAGACGAAGTTTGAAGAATCCAAAGGCATGGAGAAACTTATAGATGAGTACGAGCAATTATCTAATAAACAAAATAAAACTGCTGAAGAATCCAAAAGGTTAGAATCTGTAACATCTTCACTTAGAGCTCATTTTAAAGGTGCGGCAATGGACGTAAAAGCTTATACAGGAGAGTTGGAAATGTCAGTAAAAAAGATGAGAGAAGCCAATGAGGAAAGCCTTGAAATGGCAAAAAAAGCAGCTAAAGGTAATTTAAGGGACGCTGAAAAAAGAGAAGCAGAGTTAGAGAAGAAACTGGAAGCTATTAAAAATAAATACAAAGCAGGAACTGGAACTTATATTGCTGGAGCTACTGCCCCACTTGTTTTTTCAAGAACAGAGGAAGATCTTGAAAAATATGCAGAAGAATATACTGATATTGAAAATCAATTAATAGCTGCTCAAAAAGCGACTAAAAAGGCAAGAGAAGAATTTGAAAATTTAGGAAATACGGCTAAAGATGCTGATCTAGGAAACACGCTTTCTGGATGGCGTAAAGCAATTGGTGATTTTATATCGGGAAATGATCGCTTAAAAAATCTCATGCCTAAAGATGCTGAAGAATACGCTGATTGGCTCAAGCGATTCAAAGATGAGTTGAGCGAAGCTAAAGACGAATTAGCCAGAAAAGAGAAAACAACAGGTCTATTCTCGGAGGATGATATAAATGCGGCTCGAAAGCGAGTTCAAGAGCTTCAATCGGTCGTTGACAAGTTCAATATATCAATTGATAATAAAGAAACTAAATCTACTAAGAATTGGTCAGATATATTGCAAAATCAGCTTCAATCATTGAAAGATTTCAGAGTTAAAGCCGAATTAGAGATAGAGCAAGCTGTAGTCAACTCTATGGCTGAAGGGGGAGAAAAGGAACTGGCTCAATTAAACTTGAATCATAAAAAGCGTTTGTCTGAAATTGACAAGCAGACAAATGAAATTGTAAAAAAATATAAGGAGGCTGAAAAAGCAAGATGGATGAAGGAGAATCCAGGTAAAAAGGAAAGCGAATTTAAATCGTCTATAACAGGAATAAATGACCTTCCTTCTGAATTTCAAGACATAATCCAGCAACTTATTGAGACGGAGAATAAACTGTACACAAAGAGTGTGACAGATTATTTTAACAGTGTGGCCAAAGAGTTTCAAGGATATTTGGAAAAACGAAAATCAATCGAACAGGAGTATGCAAAGAAACGAAATGTGCTGTTCAAATCCGGTGCATCAGCAGATACGATAAAAGAAACCTATTATCAGGAGGACGAAGCGCTAAAACGCTTAGACGTGGAAATAGCCCAAAGAGAAAATACATTTCAATCTTGGGTTAATAAATTATCGAGCATAGGACTGGAGCAGCTACGAAAGATGCTTATTGAAGCCCAAGCGGAGTTGATGAAGGCCGAGATATCTGATCCTGATAACGGGGAAAAACTGGCTTCTTATCGTGCTATGCTTGTTAAGATAAGAGAAGAACTTGATAAGATAGAGAGAGGTGAACGTGAAGCTCAGGGGAAAGACGATAATAAGGGCAAGATAAAGGACTGGAAAGAGCTATACAAAGTTCTTGATAAGGTTAATGATTCTTTTATTGAAATAGGTGATTCAGTAGGTGGTACTGCCGGTAAAATAATCAAAGAGGCGGGTCAAATGACCTCTTCGCTTTTACAGATGGCTAATGCCGTAAAGTCTATAGAAACCAATATGGAATCTTTAAATAAGGCGTCTGTGATTCTTACTGCTATTTCAGCCGGGCTAAAAGTTGTCACCGGAATATTCGGTCTTTTTAATCGAACGGATTACATGGCTGAATATCGGAAAGAAGTTGCCAAGCTAAATGACGAGCTAAAGAAAGTTAAAGAGAATGCACGCATAGATAGCGGGGAATATGATACCATATTTGGAACAGATGAATGGGCTAACGCTAGAAATAATATTGACGCTGCCCGCGATGCTCTAATGCGTTATCAAAGCACTTTGAATGATATTAAAAATAGAAAAGTCTATGAGGATGTATCAGACAAGGTGGCAGATATCTTTGATATTGATTTAGATAAAACATTTGATTCTTTAGAGGAATCTTTGGCCAACATGCAAGTTCAAATCAGACATTCAACATGGTTCAGAAGTGCCAAATATGCTTCTTTAAAAGATGCAGCCCCCGAACTATTTAACGAGGACAGCTCTGTAAATATGGACGCATTGGCTGAATTTGTCAATTCGGACATGTTTAAAAAGCTAAGCGAAGAAAATCAGCGTTATTTACAGCAGATGCTTGATAACTGGAGTACTTACGAAGAAGCTCTGGATAGTGTAAAAAACTATCTGACGGGTATTTTTGGAGATTTGGGTAACACAATGATGGATGCTCTGGTTGACGCTTTTGAAAACGGGACAGATGCGGCAAAGAAATTTACTGATTCTGTATCGGATATGCTGGAGAAGTTGGCCACTAATATGATATACTCTCTCACTCTTGGGGATGTCTTTGAAAAGGCTCAAAATAAGGCCGAAGAAATAATGAATAAAGATTATTCTAGAGAAGAAGATAAATTCAAAGATATGACCGAGCTTATGGGGTGGATAACAGATAATGCTATAAAAGCTCAAGGGGATGTTAACAAATATTTGGAAGCATGGAAACAGATCGCCAAAGACAAAGGCTATGATATTTTCACTCCTGACAATGAAAAGCAAAACGGGTTATCGTCAAGCATTCAAGGGGTAACAGAGGATACAGCAAACTTGTTAGGCAGTTATTTGAACGCTATCCGACACGATGTGAGTGTAAAGCGTAGTTTGTTGGAGAATATAGCGGGTAATCTGTTACCTACAATGAGCATTACGGCACAAGCTCAACTACAACAACTAAATGCCATTGCCGATAATACAAAGATCAATGCTGATGCAGCACTTGAAATTCAAAAGAGCGCAATAGCCATACAGACTTCTTTGTTGAGCGTCATTACACAAGGAAAGAGCGGGAAAGCGATAAGGATTCAATAATGAATGGCACAAAAAGCCTCTGACCATAGGATTGGTTGGTTATTACAAATCCACCAAGTTAAATTTCCCTATCAACTCTTTCTTTATGCGTTCGTGCTTATCTTCTAAATCATCACAATCCCTTTTATTTATAAGAAAATAGACACTAATATCCGGATATTCATAATGTTGGAAATTTTCATTACCAATCACTTGGTTCAGTGCATACTTGTATATTCTGAATCGTTGATTATTGGATTCTTGTTCTTCTGTGTTGGTTTGCAAATCTATACCTTCCGATGCTTTTATAACAAAAGATGCATTTGGGAAAATTTCCATCATTTCGGGTATTAGTTTTGCGCATGTTAGTATTACTTTAATTACCCCTTTAAAAGTAAAGCGGTTTGTGCTTGCACTATATCTATGTTCTTCATCTGCACTTTGAGGATAAAATTTTACAGCAATACTTTCACCATACACTTCTGCCCTTGCAATATATCTCGTCTTTCCACCTTTAGTTTGTTCATCAGTGAAGAACTTATAAATAAAACACTCTTCGAAAAGTTCATTTATTTTCGGAGAGTGGTCTATTTGTATCCTTTTTAATTCGTAAGGACGTATATTATCAAACATAACTAAGGAACTAATACAAAAGTACTTTTCTTGGTATTTGCATAAACCCTACGCCCTTCTCCTATTCTTTCAGACAAAGGTCTCCTATCACGCTCCGCAAGGCTTTTCCAGCCTAAACGTTCGCTTTTCCTTTTAGTTAATTTTGTACTTGAATTTGTTTGTACAGCTTGGTTCATAATATTTCTCTTCAATAGAAGTTTAACTATGTTAAGATAGTCTCGTTTGCAAATGTAAGGCAAAAAAAAATAACAAACGATGTTTATTGCCATAAAAAGAGTGAATAACATAATTTTTTCATTGTTTTCTTTTCTGCTTCAAAAATTTCTGGGGTTCCTGTTAGGCATGACAAAAGGATTGTGTAGAAATTTGCGACACATTCCTTTTCGTATATAAAGTTATAGAAATCAAAGGAAATATATTCGTAAATTTGCAGGAAACGAAAAGTCTATGGAACGGATCAAGTTGTCAAAGCAAGAGAAAGAGGTGCTAAGGATTGTGAAATCATGTGGAGCTAATTGCCCATCCATGTACCCGTTGCATGTGTTCAACACTTGTGTTCACTCTCTAAAGAGAAAGGGGCTTGTAGATGCCTCTTTTGTAAGAGGGGGCAATACGGTTTGGGCAGCCAAAGTATCTGTTTACGGTAGACTGTATTTAGCAGAAAATCCTAATTTGCGTAATCCGATTCCTTGGAAAGCGATAAGCGTAATTATAGCTTTGCTTGCTTTTATAGTTTCTATTATAGCTTTATTTGTTAGCTGCTCAAAATTATAGCTGAACATATATAAATTATTTAGAGGTACGGCGTAAGGACGTACAGCCAATATTATACCAATTAATAAACCAAAAAAATAATTACAAAATCATGGAATTTAAAGATTTAGCAACAAAGTTCGAAGGTCTTACAGCAGATCAAGTAGGGGTATTAGCAGAGTTCGGCAAAAATATTTTAGATGATGCCGGCATATTTTGTTCGCCTTACTGCTTGCTGAGTTTAATTCGGGATATACTCAAAACAGAGGAGTTCGATTTTAAGAGAAACAGACTTACAATAGATTCACTTTTACATATTGTGGAATTGGCCAATGATTTAAATATACGATGCTGGGATGAACATAAAACCCCGTTCGGACTTACAGGTGTTAAAAATGACAACCAATATGTCGGATTAGATAACGAGACTAAAATAATAGCATCATGAAAGCATTATCCTTGATATTCCTGTTAGTGGCCGGGGTTCTTCTGGCAGGATCGGAAAGCGAATATTTCTTAGGTAACATAATCGGACTTGTGATGCTGTTCATTGCCAGCAACAAATTGACGGAAGAAGATAATATTGCTACATAAATAACATAGACCCGCATGTTGGGGCTTCGTACCCAGCGTATCACGTTTGGATGTCCCAGATAGCGGTATTGCTATCTGGGTTGTTATTATGTATTATAAATTGAATCTATAATATTTGTGTATTTAATAGATTGTATCTATATTTGCTTTTGTAATAAACAAGAGCTTCAAAGAGAGCCTATGGTATAATGGTTGACGCCATTGCATCGTAGGCTCTCTTTTTTAATATTATGGCAACAGACAGAGATACGCTAATATTCCAGAAAGCAAATGGATCCGAAACAAAAGATCTGTATGCTGACTTTGGTATTAAAACAACCAGTGTGCCATTATTCTTACCTCTTGAAACAAAAGAGTTGCCATCTCGCGATTGGATAGATGAAGATGGCGAGGATGTTTATTTCCCTGATGTTGTAAGATTACAAGCCTACGACACAGAGATATCTATGGTGTATAAAGGAGCTCAAGGGACATTTCCGACTAAACAGGCTGCCGTATTTAGATATATGACAACAGAAGGGTTAGAGCTTAATATCTTTTCTCCATATTCAAATACCGGATGTAAAGGGGCTTATTTCAAGGGCTTTAGCGACTTTGATTTCACAAGCGATAGTAGTTTGGGAGATGTTGCTGTATTTAAAATGAAATTTAGAGTAACCAAACCGAGAGAACAATTTATCATAAGGTGATATGGGGTGGATTATTTATGACAAAACGGGCGAAATAGAGCGTTGTACAATCAAAGAATTAGAGTACAATGGTTCCTTTATGGGGGAAAGGACTGTAACCTGTTCCTTCGAATCTCCTTCTGTTATAAACTTTGCCATTGGTGATCATATTACTTATAGGGGAGAAGAGTTCTATTTGGATTATGAGCCGTCTCAGACAAAAAGCGCATCTTTTGGTAGCGCCTTAAATGCTTTCAAATATGATTTGATATTTAGGACTATAGATATCGAATTGCAGAATTGCCAGTTGTTGGACTATGTGCCGTACGGCAATGATTATCATTATCAGCCAAGTCCTTCTTTTTCTTTTGTCGGAACCGCAAAAACGTTTGCTGAAAGAATACAAGCAAATATGGATCGAGATTATCCAGGATGGGAAATAGAAGTTTATGAAGGTGTTGAAACGGAGGACGCAGAGATAGAAATAGATAATGTGTCTTGCTGGAATGCTCTTGTAATGATAAACAAGGAGTTTGGCCTAAATTTCTTTATATCCAAAAGAAATGTAAAAATCGGCTATCCAGAAGAATCTTTGGACCACACCTTTTATTACGGCAAGAATAACGGGTTGTACCAAATAGAAAGGGATGTTAATGCTGATGAGGTAGTAGTAACCCGGTTGTACGCTTATGGAGGAGAACGTAATATACCGGATGATTACAATAAACGCGATTCTGATTTTTCCGGTAAAAAGAATTTAATGTTGCCGGGGTATCTTGAAACGGGTAAAAGCTATATTGAATCAAAGAATCTTCCGGCTTATGGGATTAGGGAGTACACTATGGTATTTGAAGATATCTATCCTTCTATAGCGGGGGTAGAGTTGCCGGATATAGGAAGGATAGATGAACTGGTTGCTGCCGAGCAGATAACAAAAGAAACAGAGACAAAGGGCACTTTCAAGATTACAATCAAGAATATAGGTTTCAATATCAAAGATTACCTGACAACAGAAACAGCTACAATATCAATGAAAAGCGGTAGTCTTATTGGCTATGAGTTTGAGATTGTAGATGTTGTTCAGTTAGAGAGTGGCAATTATGATATAACTCTTAATAAATCAACAAGGGATGATTTTCAAGTTCCCAATGCTGGGCAGAATCTTTCCGCTGGTGATCGATTTGTGATTCTTAATATCAAGATGCCGGAAAAGTATGTGGAATATGCAGAGGATAGGTTATTAAAATCTGCAACATCTTATCTGGCGGAACATGACCATGTTATCTATACCTATAATATTGGAGTGGATGAGATATACATGGCCAGAAATGGGAATCTACACGATTTGATTCGTGAAGGAATGAAGCTCCCATTATACGATGTGGATTTTGGTACTGATTATAGCATTATCATTCAGAGTTTATCCATAAGAGAGGGTGAATCAATTCCAACATATGATATTTCTCTTAGCGATAAACCTATAGCAAGTACGATTGATAAGATTTGGGATGCCATTGATAATGTAAGGAATGAAGGTTCAACATCTACAGGAGGATCTATTATTGGCGGTGGGGCTTCACCAGAGGAACTTAATAAGAAATATCTGAGAAAGGATGTTAATGATACAGCTAAAGGCAGTATTCATTTTGAAAGAGAAATCGGCTCTTCCATTTTCATAGATGGCTGGGATGGTAAAGGCTGGGAGATCCAGAGTACGGGCGCCGCCATATTGGATTCGCTTCGTGTGAGGAGTGATATCTATGTGGGGGGCAATACCGGATCGCCAACTTTTGCATCCGGTTTTACCGGTTGGGGATGGCAGATAGACACACCGACGGCCACTGGGGAGATGGACAACCTCTTTATTCGAAAGACATTCACTGCTTACGAGATTGTCTATTCCCAAATTTACGGTTTAGGAGGTAGCCAGATTGTTTCTGACATCAACAAAATAGCCAGAGTAGAAGTGATGTCTGACCGTTATCGCTGTTATATGGACGATATGGATGGTCTTATGCTTATGAACCTGCGTAAGGGTGACGGTGTCAGAATACAGACACGGACGGGAACGACCAGTATCAAGTATCTTTTCGGACGTTGTATCGGTGTAGACAGTGACTATTTTGATATAGCTATTCCTCTGATAGAAGGGACAGGGCAACCGGAAGCCGGAGATTTTGCCCTTCGTTGGGGTAACAATGAAGATACGGACCGGCAGGGATTGATATATCTGACAACGGCCGATAGCGGTGCGCCATTTATCGATGTGTACGATGGTATTACTGATGCCAGCACCGAAGGCAAGTTGAAAGCCCGTATTGGACACCTGACAGGAATCAGGACACAGAGAGGCGATCAGTTGTCTGGTTATGGGGCTTATTTGAACGGGATATACGTTGAAAACTCGACATTCATTCTTCAAAATGGAGATACCATTGAGCAGACCTTTATTGCCATGAACGGCAAATTTGAAAGCCTTATTGATGGCATCCGTAACGACATATCCGCAGAAGGTGGTAACATCCTTGTAAACTCTTCTTTCAGCCAGAATACAAACTATTGGACAGCCGCAAATAACGTTCATTTTATCAATGTAGGTGGAGAATATCTTTGGCTGGATGGTAGCTTCTATGTAGAAAAGGATCAAGTTGCCGATATTTATAATGACAACGGTCAAAACGTTCTGCGAATAAGGAACACGTATATCCTTCAGCAGAATGCTATAATGAATATCCCGGATCACACGGAAGAAGAAGAAAAGACGTATTCTTTCTCTTTGTTCTATAAGGTGCTCCGTCCCGGTTCTTGCGGTTTCGGTATTCCAGGAACTGAGTTGTATCATGAAGAGCAGCTATCGGAAAGCGACAGCTATCAAAAACTGTCTAAGGTCGGGAAATGGAACGGGAAAGGTGATTTTGAACTGAGGTTCACTGGTGAGATACTTATTTATGGTGTAGGGCTGTTTGCTGATGAGATTGCGGATGCTATTGTACATCTACAAACTCAAATCACACAAAACGAAGAAGAAATTAAGTTACGTGCAACTAAAGATTATGTTGATGCCGAGACCGGTAAAATTTATACTAAATATGATACCTCTTTATCTTTAAAGGCAGATAAAGCAGAACTTACTTCGTTTAAGGAAGAATATGATGAATTCCAGCAAGTTGTACGAAGGGATTACGCTACTCAGTCCTGGACAAGTAGTAAAATACAAACCGAGGTGGGATCTTATGTTGATGGAGCTTTAGTTGGATATGCTACAACAAGTTGGACAAGTAGCCAGATATCATCTTCTGTAAAAGGACTTGCAAGTGAGAGTTTTGTTAATCAAACAGCAGAGGGTTTAAATATCAATATAAATAATTTAGGGAATAGAGTTGATAGTGTTGAAGGTGAATTAGATTCCGTGACAGATATAACCGGTGCATTTTATTCTTTTGGATCAAACAAAATGAGGTTAAATAGGCGTATAGAAATGGGATCTGGTTCTAATTCATCCTTTGTCTGTTTAGCGGGTATGTCTCCTGATATTACAGGTCCTGCATTTTGGGCGGGGAGCTCATGGGAAGATAGAGCAAATTCTGCTATACGTTTGGGGCATGATGGTGCGGGATGGTTAGCTAAGAAAAATGTTTTTTGGGATATCGGTGGGAATCTATCTATAACTGGAAAAATTCAATCATCAAATAATGGAAATAGATTTGTTATTGACCCTTCAGAAAGAAGTTTTAAAATGATTAATAATTCTAATTCATTAGTGACTGAATTTAAATTTGATAATGTTTCTGGTTATCAGTCAATTCCAGCTTTACACATGTATTTGAGAAATAGCAGTTCTGGTTCTACAGTATACAGGTATTCAATGGGGATAGCAGGATTTTCCGTCCATGATGTTAATGGAAAAATTTTAAGTTCGTTATCAACAGGATTGATTCTTACTTCAATTCCAACCATAGATCCAAAATCATTGGGAATGGTTTGGAGAGATGGAAATATATTAAAAATTTCATTAGGATAAATAATTAAAAAAACAAATCATTATGAAACAAGTAAATTTCAAAGAGTTAAATGTAGAATATGGTGTAGATAAGTTTCAGAAGGCTGATTTGACACATGAAATTGGAGATGCGATAATCAAGAGCGCAGAATCCGTTCCGATGTATGATCTGGCACATATCATCTACCATTCAACGGGGGCAATAGAAATATCAGATAATGACTATCAACAGATGATGAAAATAATCTGTACGTCGTTTAAAATCATTATAGCAAAGGCTGTTGAAGCCGGAACGACAGAAGTGGAAACTAAAGATAAGGAGGAATAAGTTATGGCACTCGAACAAGTATCATCAGTGGTCAAGAGCACATACCTGAACAATGTGGCAGGTTACGAAGTACAGTACAATATCACACAGGATGAAGGGGAAAACGTAAAGTCGGTAACGGGTACAGTCAAGAAGGCAGATGTTCGTTTCGGCTACATAATCATCAATGCAGACGGGACCAAGAATATATCATTTGACAAGTCTATACCGGATGCTGATAGCGAGGCTATATATACAGCGGCATTGGCGGATGCAAAATCAATTTTTGAACAGAGGAATAAAATAGATTAACACCTATGGCAGCAGGAGATATCATATTATCAGACGGGACAACGATCACGCCGGAAGACTTGCAGAAGATTGCGGCAGCGGTGGAGGATTTGATTGCGTCTACGGCGAAAGATCCGGGGCAGTACGAAGAGGTTGATTCTCTTGTGGGAATTTCGTCTTTGCCGACCTTTCAGCAGTCGGGAAACACGTTTAAAACGGTTCGTGCAACCATCAAAGCGTTGCAAGGCGTGGATGGTAAAACCCCGCAGTTTAAAATTGGTACGGTATCAGAAGGAGATTCTCCATCTGTTACATTGACACCTGGAGGTGCGGACGGTTCGGGAAATCCGATATACAATATCAATCTTGTCCTGGCAAAAGGCAACCCCGGTGATCCGGGTACAGACGGGAAAACTCCCAAGTTTGAAGTCGGGGAGATTGTTACATTGGAACCGGGACAGCCTGCTACCGTACAAATATCATTTAAAGAGAATGATGTTGATGGCTCTCCGATATATGAGATTTCTATGTCGTTGCCTAAAGGTAGCAAAGGCGATGCCGGGGATAGTGGTAAAACTCCCATCTTAGAATCCGTCAACGCCACCTCTGGTGAAACCCCTTCCGGCAGCTTTACCAAGAACGGAGTAGACGAAGATGGCAATCCCAAATACATTCTTAACCTGACTACCCCTAAAGGCAAAGACGGTCAGCCGGCAGTCTTTGAACAGGGGACAACGACAACTCTCGATCCTTCGGAAGAAGCCAGAGTTGAAGTTGTTGAGAATGGAGAGACGCCCGAAGGTAACCCGAAGTACATTTTGAATTTCTTCATTCCCCGTGGTCAGACGGGACCCGCCGGAGCAGGGACGGGTAATGTGCTTGTTGACACTGCTGGGCTTGTTTCAGGAAAGAAGTATTTGTTTGTTCCGGATTCAGACAACAGTTCATCCGGTACGTTCATGGAATATGCCGAACCGGTCATACCAACCAAAACAAGTGATCTGACCAACAATAGCGGTTTTATCACAAAAGCGGTAAACGATTTAACAAATTACTATCTAAAGTCTGAAACATACACAAAGGAAGAAGTCCAGTCTTTGATATCAGCCATTAATAGTGTAACGCTTCAGAAGGTTGAATCTCTCCCGGAACCGGGGGAAAGTAATGTTATCTATCTTGTCCCTAAATCCGGGTCGGGAAACGATATCTACAACGAGTATATCTTCATAGACGGGAAGCCGGAGCATATTGGCAGTACGCAGGTCGACTTGTCGAACTATGTGCAGGATGCTCCAAAGGACGGAAAAACCTACGGGCGTAACAATGGGGCGTGGTCGGAGATAGTGGCGAGCAATCAGTACCTTGACTTGACAACTTTATTTCCAAGTGAAAGTGGTACATTATCAGAGGAAAACTATCAAAAGATAGTTGATGCATGGGAGAATAGGGTATCTTTAGCACGAATGAATAATACATACGTTCCTATAGTAATCGAAAAAGGTGAAGTAATTTATTATATATATGTGAGTACAACTGTGCTAAGTGTCAAAGGGTTGACGGTAGGAGTAATACGTATTTTGATTAATACAGATAAGACGTATACGATAAATTCAAGCAATATTGATGTATATAATATTGGAGATGGTACAAAATACCTCTCCGACAACGGTCAATACCGCACTCCCCCTACCGCCACCTCCACTACAGCGGGGTATATGTCGACAGAGGACAAGAAGAGGGTGGATGATATAGTAAACTTCGGCACAGGGAGTAATGCTGTCACAACTCTTGCGAATATACCAACAAACAAGAGGTTGGTTAAGGCTACCCTATCCTCCGCTTCAAACCTATCGATAAATGAGTCTGCAAGGGCATTGAATGTAGGCGAAGAGATATATCTTGATTGTAATCCTACCGCTTCTTTTACGCAGCCTATCCCTACTACTGGCAGTTTTAGATCAATGTCCGGTAGTTCTATTACCACTACTTCCGGCGTGCCTTTCGAGATGTCCATTTTGAAGATCGATACGAGTGGTGTCATGTATTCAATAACCGTTAAAGAGAAGGATTGATATGTTGAGAAGAAGGACAATGTCGACGGGGAAAAGAGAGACAGTACAAGTTGTAGAAGAGCTAAAATCTTCTGGCAAATGGACGGTCCCAGCAGGATGTAAATCAGTTGACGTTTTTATTGTTGGAGGTGGTGGCTCTGGTGCATCGTCAGGCCCTGAAAGAGGTGGTGGTGGGGGCGGTTCCGGTTGCACTGAATTATATTTAGGTATATCTGTTACACCGGGAGAATCTATTAATTATGTAATAGGAAACGGAGGCAATAGTGTAAGATCAACATCGTCTTATAATGATGCGAAAGATGGACTAAAAGGCCAGAATTCTTGGTTTAGGGACTCAGCTATATACTATGCCAATGGGGGAAATGGTGGACAATATTCTGGCAAGGGAGGAGATGGAGGTTCAGGAGGAGGAAGTGGAATGTCTTCAGGAAATACGGCAGGATATATCGGAGGTAGTGATGGATCTAATGGAGCTGGCGATATGCCTGGGATAGGGCAAGGAACCACTACAAGATGTCCATTCAATAATAAATTGTATGCCGGTGGGGGTGGAGGTGGTGGAGAATATAGCTCCGGATCGTCACAAGGAGGAGGAGGAATAGGTATAGGGGGAGGATCGTTAGGCAACCCTACTAATGGAAAACCCAATACAGGATCAGGAGGAGGTTCTTTTTATATAAGTGGTTCCAATGTATCAGGAGGGATTTCATCCGGTTCTGGCGGTTCGGGGATTATCGTATTACGATATAATAAATACAAATAAATCAAAATGGAAATAAACTATTTATACATACAGAAAGACGCAGCGAATATCTATGTCGCAATGCCGGAAAAGCTCGATACAGCAGACAACGATATCGGCACAACATGGGAGGATTATGTTGCAGGAAAGTACGTTTTGCTGACAGAAGAACAGATTGCCTTTAAAGAGGCAAACGAAGGTGCATCCGTAGAAGAAGTGTTCAATATGCAATTGACACCCATTCCCGAACCGACACCGGAAGAAAAACTTCAAACTGCAAAAGACTTGAAGCGTCAGGAAGTCTACAACACCGACTACCGGCACTACTACATAGAGGACAACGATGTATATACATACGACCGTTTGTCTCTAAAAGACCAGTGTGCCCGAAAAGATACGGTTGAAGTAAACGGGAAATCGTATAAATCAGATCTGTTATTGGAAGCTCTCAATGAGATGGCAGACTATAATGATATCTGTATAGGTCTATCAGAAAAGTTACTCTCTGATATTGAAGCTGCCGAGACAGTGGAAGATGTAGAAGCGATTGAGGTGACGGGCTATCCCGATGTAATCCATAGGACAACAGCCGAATTACAGGAAGCTGTAAACTACACGGAAACGCACGATTCCAAGAAGCAGCTATCCCGTATCACCCGTAAATCTGTGTCTGTAATGTCGCTGACGGATGATGAAGCGATTAGTGCCAAATACGCACATGCGGAATGGAAAGAATTTATTAACGGGAAGTTGGATACCGGCAACCGGGTAATTAACGATGACTGGTTATGGAAAGTCCGGCAACCGATAAATCCGGTTCTCGAAATATATCCTCCTTCGGTAGATACGGCTGCTCTTTATGAGCGCATGGACGAAAATCACAAAGGCACGGAATACGATCCCAAACTCTATGCGCCAGGCATGACGCTTGAACAGGAAAAGTATTACACGGAAATAGAAGATGGCGTAAGAATGAAATACTACTGCTTCTACGGTACGATTAATCCGGTATATGCCCATTTGAAAGAATTGATTAACATAAATGTAAGATTGGTATGATAACTATTTTGACGATTATTTCAATGCTTGTTATTGCGGCCTACACGGCTGCTGTGTGTGTAAAGACTAAAGGTGTGCCTTATTCCATAAGTGCTACCTATTACTATCTGGAGCATAAATTGTGGTTTATGGCAACGATGTGGCTGACTGCCGGTTTATTGATGCCTGCAATATTGGAGGTAAGTAAACCAAACACAGAATGGATTGCATTTCTGTCCTGTGCTGGCATGTTCTTTGTTGGTTCAGCTCCCAATTTCAAAGATGATTATGAGAGCAAGATACATTCTGCTGGAGCAATCATCTGTATTGCCGGATCGCAACTTTGGGTGGCATTGAACCTCTGGCCAATGTTGTTAGTATGGCTTGCCTATGTAGGGTATACTGCATTAAGCATTGCCAAAGAAAAAGAGGGCACATTTTGGTATAAGTTCTACCAGAGCAAGCCGATGTTCTGGATTGAGATAGCTGCCTTATTATCCACTTATTTTACCGTGTTATTCAATATGTGATATTATGCAAAGATTAATTCCATATATACAAGATTTTACCGGCTGGGTACAGGCTGTTTCTATTGCGGTAATTGCTTCAATGTTAGATTTTTTCGCACCTATCGAGCATTTTCTTATAGTAATACCTGTAATGGCTACCATAGATATGTTCTGGGGGCTGGCAGCCGATGATTTGCGTTTTAGGAAAAGTAAATTTTTTAGGACGATAATCTATCTTCTGATTTACCTTTTGATCCTGCTTATTGCTTTTTGGATTGGTATAATGATGGAGCAGGATAAAGACAGTACAAAAGCCTTTGTCAGTTGGATAACGTGGGTAGTAGTGTATTGTTATGGTCTGAATATACTGAAAAACATGCACACGGTATATCCAGACAATAAAGTTATAGCCTTTTTGTATTGGGTTGGATCGGTTAAGTTTCTAAGTAAAGTAAATTATCTTGAAGAATATATGAAATCAGTAAAGAAAAAGGAGGATAGGAAATGAATATAACAGAGAATTTTACATTGGAAGAATTTATGCATAGCGATACTGCTATTGCAAAAGGAATAAAGAATGATCCGGGATCGCGTGAGAAACTGGCTATCACCAATCTGTGTGCAAAATTGCTACAACCATTACGGGATGCTATCGGTAAGCCTATCTCCATTAATTCAGGCTACAGATGCCCAGAGTTGAATGCGGCAGTAGGGGGTGTCCCTACATCTCAACATCAAAAAGGGGAAGCAGCCGATTTGAGTATTGATGGAAAGGCCGGTGATTTATTGGAAGTATTGGAAGATTCCGGTTTGCCATTCGATCAGGCCATCTTATACCGTAAAAATAACTTCCTTCATGTTTCGCTAAAGCTAGAAGGAGAACAAAGAAAACAGATCATCATCAAGAAATGAAAGCCTGGTATGCCATATCTGTTTTAGCTCTTTGTTTTGCTTGTTTCTTTGCCGGAAGGTATTCGGTAGAAAAGCAAATAGAGGTAGTCAAGGAAACAGACACGATCAACAAACCTGTTCCTGAGCCTTCTTACATGCTTGATGTAGAGGAAATCGAGCTACCTTACCCAATTTTCGTTTATCAGAAGGGTGACACGGTAAAGGAACTTGACACGATTTATATCCCGTTACCAATCCAGAGAAAGGTTTATGAGACAGATTTGTATAGGGCGGTAGTTAGCGGTTATAGACCCAATCTCGATTCGATGATAATCTATCATAAACGGGAGATCGTCTACCAGAAAGATCGTCGGTGGGGATTAGGAGTAATAGGTGGATATGGGATAGGCAGAAGTGGCTTTTCTCCGTATATCGGGGTAGGCCTATATTATAGAATTTGGTAAGTAGACTTTTGTTCATAGTCTCTTCCTATGGGGCTGGGAAGTAAAATAAAAGCCCCCAACGTATCACGTTTAACTGCTACATAAAACTGATACACAAGCATAGACACTCGCACGTTGGGGACTTAATATCTTCAACATGAATGTCTATGCTTTTGTTGCATTATGTGCGATAAGTTTTATGTAGCGAAGGCAAAGATATAACTAAAATTCAAACATTATGTGTAAATCTGAAATCTTTGCCAAAATATTAAGAATTGTCTCTAAAGAGACAGAAGTATCAGAAGACCTGATACTGTCAAAGTGTAAACGAAGTGATATTGTTGATTCACGCGGTATCATGGTTGTTATACTATCTGAATATAAATTCAGTGAATCTCAAATATCGTCATTTACCGGATTTACGCAGCAATCGATCAACAAGTTGAAAAATATCTACCCTGACAGAATACGCAGAAATTATCTGCTAAAGGTTATAGTTAGGAATATACGTGAGTCGCTTGATATGCCATTAAGGTGTTTGTAAATTAAGATAATATATTTGTTATGAAGAAACATTGCATAGTTTTTATAGGAGGCTAATACAGAAAAGATAAGGGAGCAAGTAAAAAAATCAGACAGTTTAACAACAACTTTACAACAAGCCTACAACATTCTACCATTCAATACAATTACTGTTTTGCGACATTTGCGATGCGGTTGATATTGACCGTAACTAAGATTTAAAATACAATGGAAAAAACTTATGTATTTAATCAAGACGGGGCAGGTGGAACGAGTAACGGCTTACTTGCATCAATCCTTCCGTCTTTGCAGAACAGGGGTATTGACACAGGTTACCTCATGGGATTAATGAACGGTGGAGGCAGTAACGGTGGTTTCTTCGGGAACAACGGCGGTTTTCAGGACATTATTGTGTTGATTGTGATTGCTGCCATCTTTGGCAACGGCAACTTCGGTTTTGGAGGAAACAACAATCAGGGTGCCAATGAAGGAAGAGACATGATTATGCAAATGCTTAATCGCAACGGTGTGGACATCGCATCACTTGCCCAGGCGTTGAATGTATCTTCAGACCAAATCCTTGCTGGTATTAACTCTGTATCTCAGGCTATATGCGGTCTTGGCAATCAGATGGGACAGAATACCAACAGTATCATTACTGCAATTATGCAGGGCAATCAATCTATCTCTGCTCAATTAGCCGATTGTTGCTGCAAAACGCAGACTGCGATTGAACGGCAGGGGTATGAAAGTCGCTTAGCAAGTTGCGAAAACATGAATACGCTTACACGTACAATGGAAGGGAATACTCGTTCTTTGTCGGACGCTTACCGTGAAGGATTCCAGGCTATTGTAGCCAAGATGGATGCCGCAGAGGCACGCCGTCAGCAGGAAGCCCTTGCTGCAAGGGATGCAAGAATTGCAGTTTTGGAGGGGGAAATCTCTCAGCGTAATCAGAATGCGACAATCTTGAGCAACTTCGGTCAGCAGATCGCGCCGTTGGTAGCCGGCTTGCAGGCATTGCAAAGTGATGTAGACGGTATCAAGTGCAAGATGCCTCCAACGGTATCCGTTCCTTATCCACAGTTGCAGGTGTATAACCCGGAAACCTATCGTGCAGCCGCTTTCGGTGCCTATGCAGGTGATGCGGCTTATGCTCGCGGCGGTTATGGATGTGGTTGCAATAACTACTGGGGTTGATCCGGGTAAGAAAGGAGGTAATTATGTGGCCTAACTTTTTTACAGGATTTCCTTTTCCGTTCCCTTCACTTGGCAGGGCAAACTTTAACACCTTGCCAACGGTGGCTGTGACGGTAGGGACGGAGAACGTGACATTAGAGCTTCCGAACCATGCGTTTCGTAACCGGGATTATGTAGGCGGTTTCTATGTCAATCTCCGTCAAGCTATCCCGGCTGGAACAACAGCAACACTGCCCATTCTGATAGGGACGAACGGAGACACGAGATCGTTGATGGCTTACGGCGATGTGCCTGTGCGAGTAGAGAACCTTGCCGGTCCGGGTATCTATGAGATCCATTACAACAAATACACGAACGAATTGTATCTTGTTAGTGGTGGATATAGACCGACAACTACTCCGGCTCCTACAGCAGAAACGGCTTCTTTGCGAAGCAAGTAGTAATTAACATGGAGTTCTGTGGTTGTTGTAAAAATTGCAATAAGCACACTCCTTTAAAATCAAACAATCATGTTTCAGAATCTTCGAGTAAATAATCAGTTGTATATTCTTCATAAGGAAGCCAAACATTTCATAGAGATTGGTTCTGTGGTAAGCGTTTCTGCACCCAAGCCTAAATATCCTATGCCCGCTCCTATGGGGCAGATACCTCAGATGGAGATGGTCGTAGATGTCGTGGCTAATATTAATGGTCAGAACACGACGTTTCAGAATCTTCCCTCCGGTAGTGATATAGCCGACTTTGGGCAAAACGGGAATCTTGTTGTCTCATGTTCCCGCGATGCGATGAACAATGAAATATCCATGATAAAACAAAAAAGATTGGATAGGGTTAACAGTCGGGACTATGACCTCAGCGTGATAGCATCCTGCGATGAGATGTTGACAATAATCAATCCCGAATTTGCAGAAAAGCAACGTCAAGAACAGGAAATCAACACCCTTAAGGCCCAGATGTCTGATATGAGCAAGAACATGTCTGAACTTATGGAGCTAAACAAGCAATTGATGCAACAGCTTGGAGTTAAGGAAACAACTAAAAAGTAATAATTATGGGATCAAATAGAAAACTTGAAGAGCTTTTCAGAGAGTTCGATGCTTATGAAGACGAAGACTTGATGGAAGCGATAGAAGAAGCCTATAAACTTGGTTGCAAGGAAGGCAAGAGAAAAGCAATGGAAGGCGGTATGGGATTCCGAGATGATGACGACGACGACGATGATGAATTCCGCGATATGTGGAGGCGCGGTGGAGAAGGTTTCGGTGAAAGGCGCGGCGTGAGAGGAACCGGACGGTATGCCGGGGAATACCGCAGACGCAGACGTTAAATCAGAAGGGGACATTGTGCCCCTTCTTAAAAAGTAAAGATATGAGATTAGATATGTACGATGATTTTCCTTCGGGGATGAAAGCTTATTTAAGCGCATATGGCTGGCATTTTTCTAAGGCTATGTGTGATTGGGCTATTTCCATGATGGAAAAAGAAGATGGAACTGGCAAGAAAATAAAGGTACAGCCCTGGACAAAAGAGCAGATCGACGAAATGCTTAAAAAATATAACGTCGATGTAAAGAAGAAAGGCGGCTATGACTATGTGTATGTTGCCAATATGTGCAAGGCTGATTTTCTTGGCTCCTCCATTCCCCATGATCAATATGCTGCTTTATACGTGAAGAACGTTTGCGACGATCCGGATGCTTACGATGGTATTGTATTTACTCGTTTCTACGCTGATTGCATCGGTTCTGGAACGCCTATTATTTGGGATGAAATGATGTAAATATGATAAGAAGAGGCTTATACATAAAGAAGTACGATTGGCAGGTGCATATATTTTATCGTGTCACCTGCTATTATACGGAAGAGATCATAGGTTTGTTGAAATCAATAGATTGTCCGAAAGACAAGGCAAGAGAGGCTTACAATAATTTGGTGTCATGCAAACTTGATACCGGTGTCACGTACTCCAATTACAAGCTACGGAAATCTGTAATGGTCATAAGCAAGACTTCGTCTCCGGAAGAGTTTTTTAACTCCCTAAAGCACGAATGCCGCCATTTGGAGGATCATATAGCTACGGCATTTAAAATGCCTATAGGAGGTGAAGAAGTGGCGTATTTGGCCGGTTATTTAGGTAGGATGTTGTACGAGGATGTGCAGTTGTTTATATGCGACTGCCGCAAACATAAACGGGAAAAGCTATGCGTAAAGCGAATAAAAAAGAAATAAGAAAATTAAAAAGGGAGTCAGCCAGACGCGAGATTGACCGCCTGGTTGACTCCCTTGACTTTGAGCCGGTCAACTTCAACGAGAAGGTGTGCCGGCTAAGGAGGCTGATGTGCCTACTGTAAATTCGTATATTAACAAGGATTTATCAAATCTGTTTATCCGGTTCAATAAATTCGACATTACATTCCTTCATCAGTTTCTCAAATGTAAATTTGTGATATTTGCTCCAATAGGAAGCATATCCAACTCCTCGAGAGAAAAGTTCATAATCACCTTCACCTGTTTTCATTGCCTTGTAGACGTCACGTATAGGGGGGGGGATCGTCCGGCGCTCTCCATGCTGTTATATAATCCACAAAGCACACGATTCCCATTCCTTCATCAAGTAGTTGTTTTAGCCGGGATTACTCCAGGCTGGTTTTGTAGGGTATCATATGCTAAATTTCTTTTTTTGAAGTTTTTACATCCCGGACAAAAGAATCCGGTGTCATCACCGGTATAGTCATCTATTCCAAGACGAAAGCGCAACGGACGTTTAAACTCGCATAGTTCCTCGTTGGGTTTGTTTTCCTCTCCTTCTTCTATCGGGCAGAAATGCACGCAGTTATCACAGAACTGGATTTCTTTTATCCGTTTCTCTGCCGCGGTAGGTTTGGGACGTACAAGCCAGTACTTTTCTTCCTTGATAGGACAAGTGTCGCAATAGTCTTTGTTTGCCGTAATACAAACAATAAGATTCGCAAAACCATCCGGATATCTCATCAAGAAGTCTCTGTTTGATTTCTTTTTCTTTCACTTTCGTTCAAATCTTTTATATTTAAATTGAAACTTTTCATATACTCACAATCTCTATCACAAGGGCAATTATCATCATAGCAACTATCGTTGTGACTGTTCCAACAAGGACATTGCTTATG
>OGGX01000240.1_pt1 | contig 44147 bp, 33 predicted proteins | sample 1571331 | NCBI WGS metagenome assembly OGGX01 (sample SAMEA2582056, study PRJEB24529) | metagenome | biome: Human gut stool | place: China | collected 2011
TACCGGTTATATCCGTCTTTGAAATCTTCACCCTGGTCGGCTTATTCTCCATGATGATTTTCTGCACTTTATCTGTCTCTTTACACACAAACCGCTTGCTCTGAGCCTTTACATAGCCGTCAGGGGCCTCTATTTCTCTCAGCACATATTCCTTTCCAGCTTCCAGTCCATAAATCATGTAGGGCGCATTATCCGAAACCCATCTATCAACAAACTGACCGTCCGCAGATGTAAGTTCCAGCTCCGCCCCACTCAGGCTATCCCCTTCATGATCTACTTTTTCAATAGCAGTTTTCGTGACATCATCATACATAAAGACTTCTGTTAACAGTTTTCCGCTCTCAATCTCAAAGGTGATTGTTTCAGCTTTTAAATAACCGGCCGGTGCCATCGTCTCTGTTAATGTATAGATTCCGTCAGTCAACCCCTTGATAAGATGTGGCTGCAATGTGGATACCCACTCCTCAATTACATTCCCTTTGCTGTCTTTTACAACCAGTGTTGCACCTGGAAGCTCTTTCTGGTTTGTGATATCTTTTTTGGACACGGACAGGTCCCCGCCTTTCCCGTTTCCAAATTCATACAAAAATGTCACCACCGGCGTCTCATCATTTACATACGCAAACTGGAATACATAGGGGTCACTTTTATTCAGGTAGCCTGAAGGCGCTTTTGTTTCCACAACTTCATAATCATATCCTACAAATACACCATCATTTCCGGTATATCCAATCGGAACCGTCTCACTTGTAGCATAGCCATCATCTCCAGTAACTAAGGTTGCCACCACCTCGTTGGTGGAACAATTTGTAACAGTAAATTCTGCTCCTGCAAGAGAAATCTGTGGATTCTTCTCATCAACCTTATGGATTTTTATATAACCCTCTGGAATCTTATCTACCATTGTAACTTCCTGAACAATTTTCGTATCCTGTACTGTAAATGTTACCGGCTCAGATTTCAAAAAGCCGTAAGGTGTCTGTTCTTCAATTAAAATATAATTCCCGACAGGAAGGTACTTGATTTCATGAGGCTTCAATTCCCCAACTATGAACCCATCTGGAATTTCATCTCCCTCTACATACACCCCTTCGCTCCCAGATACCCAGGACATAATAGGGTTTGACTCCTTTTCACCGTTTTCCTTCACTTTGTAAATGGAAAGAGCTGCGCCCTTCACCTCTTTATGACCAGATAAATCTGTTTTTGTAAAAATTACATCGGTCGGATAATCTGGCATTTCATAATACTGAACTTTCGTGTCCTGTCCCATGCTCTCTACCTTAATCAGTACGTCATCGGCCGTGGTATAACCGTCTTCAAACGGTACGCTTGTTTCCCGGAGCACATAATATCCCGTCGGCAGATAGTCAATCCGTACCGTACCATCTTCCATCACATACGATACAGCATTCGGGGCTACCACCTCATTCAGTTCAGAAAGAATAAAATCAGCCGGATTGTTAGCTGTTATAAATGAAAATACGGTTTCTCCTGTTACCAGCTTCTCCCCATCATCATATAGAAGTTTTGTATCGTCCAGAATAGGAACTCCCCATTTATCCTTTAAAAGAGGTTCCGATAGCGCCGCCTGGTAGAGCGTCAGCTCTGCACCATCAATCAGCTGCTTCGTATCTGCGTCCAGCTTCTTTATTTCAACCGCTGTATAATCGTCCTCCATAATATAGCCCTGTACTTCTCCTGTTTCCAGGACAATCACTTCAATGTCCTCTGACTTAACATACCCGTCCTTATAGGGGACCAAAGTTTCTTCTAAAATATAGTCACCTACTGGAATATGGTCAATCCAGTGCGGCTCTTTACCAGATATCCAGCTCTCCCTTATTACAGCAGCTCCACTTTCGTCCAGAACTTTTTCAAGATGGAAGCCTCTTTCTGAATCATCCGTAACACGCTCTGCAACATACAGGGTCATCTCAGCACCCTCGATTTCCTGTTTTGTCGTTATGTCACGCTTGGACAGCTCAATTTTAGTAAAATCATCTTCCATGAACGCTTCCTGCATTTCATCAGTGCTTTCAATGACAAAGGCAATCGCTTCAGACTGAATATATCCCTGGTCATATGGTACTTTTGTTTCCTCTAAAAGATACGCCCCTACCGGAATACGAGCTACAATGGTGCCTTCCTTTTTTTCCTTCGCCGGCGTGATAAATATAGTATCCTCCAGCGTCAGCTCCCCACCTGTATAATAGACAGGAAGGCCATTTTCATCTTCTTTATAACTGATATTGGAATAAATGCTTAACGAGCCATCAGCTTTTTCAAACACATGAATCTGCTGGAATATGATTTTTTCTCCTGCGCTATCCACCTGATAAGCAACTGTACGGCCTTTATCATCAACTTCATAGGCTAACCCAGTGTAGCGATCTAATAAGCAAATCCGGTTCCCTCTATCATCTAAAAGATACAACCGCTCTGTTTCCGGGTCATATTCCGTATCGCACTGACTTAGATTATAAAAAAGTAATGGGGAAGTCTCATTTTTTTCGGCCACTGTATCAAAAACCTCCAACTTGGGCGGTTCCTCTGATGTGCCGGTTTTTTTAATCACAGTTGTACTGCCCATTTCCGTTGCCGTGATTCCCGTGACATGCCCGTTCTCATCAAAGGTAATCTGGACTCCTGTTAATTTTCCATCTGCGTCAAAGCCAATCTGGGCTCCTTTATAGAGCGTCATGGCTGCCTCTCCCACATAAATATCATATCGGATTCCTTTACCAGAAAATGTACCATCTTCCCGATAAAGAGGTCTCACATGGTCCATGGTCTTTAATTCCTGTTCACTTCCCTCTACCATGTGCTCGGACCACTCGGAATACCTATGAGTAATGGTTGCGTAACCTAAGAATTCTCCCACTGCGTCATACGCCACTTTAACTTTTTCCGGCCCCTCCTGCTTTTGTCTTGCCAGAAGTTCCGTTTCACTTCCTTCTACCTGATAAGTGATGGTTTCTTCCCCATCTTCCACCTTATGCAGTGTGATTTTAAGCGGCTTATTGTGGATTAATAACTGTCCCACTTCCACCATATCCGGGTTTTCAAGCGGAACTGCATACTGAAATATTTGTGCGTCCTTAACACTGTCCTCACCATCCGGATAATAGGTAATCTTGTCCGAATAGATTTCAACACCTACGGGGTGATTTAATGGCGCATAACCTTCGGGTGCTGATACCTCCAACAACACATAGGCGCCAGCCCCCAACGGCTTATACGTCTCAATATAACCCACAATTTCTGACTTCACCCCTTCGTCAGTTACAATATCCGCCACCGTAGAAAATGCTTTGAAAATCCCAACTTCGGCTCCTGTCTCATCATATTGTGTAATCAAATCAGCCTCTGAATAAATCGGGTCCCCATTTTTATCAAACAGCACGTTTCCGGTTTTTTCATCACGTTTTGCCTTATATATTTTAAAGTAAGCACCGTCATGGATAATATTTTCTCCGGTATCCGCGTCCAGCTTCTCTACCCGCAGCTTAGAAGAATAGAACTGATTTTCAAAATCCGTATACTCATATCCTATGAAGTTTTTATAATCTTCCTTTTGAGTATAATCAATCCCACCTACAGAAAACTGAGACGGCTTTAAAACGCTCCAAGGAATCAATGCAGACATGAACTGTCCATCGTAATCTTTCAGCTGCGTTTCTGTAAGGGAATTACGATCTACATGAAGCACATCTTCCCCTGTGCCATATCGGGTCTGCTCCTTATCTGTCATAATCGTATCAGATTCAATACCAAGCCGGATTCCATACCGTTGATTCATGTCCTCCAGTCCCATATCGGCATGGTAAAAATATTCCCTGGAGGGGGTCTGCTTGTCCTCTCCTTCTTCCGGAATGAACGGGACCATCACCTCCACCGGATAGGAAATCTCATACTGCTTATTAGGCATATCAACGGGCTGTTGTTCCACAATTACATAACGCCCATAAGGTAACATGGTGGTTGTAGCAAACCAATAGTCCGCATTTTCATTTTGAGAGGCATGAATCGTGGTTAAATCTTTGTCCCGGTCATACGCTGCCTCATCTATTACACAGGCAAGAATCCGGGCCTCTTCCGGGTGTTCTTCAAAGAACCGCTTATAATCATAGGTTCCATTCTGATCCAGCGAAAGGCCGGCCCTTACAAGGTCAGAAACCAAATAAACTTTAAAAAAGAAATCCGGCAGCTTATTCTTTTCCTCTATCCCATAGGAATTATTTTTATACGAATCTTTCGCAATGGTTTTAGTAACCCTGAGTGCCTGTTTTATCACCCGCTCTTGAACGATAATCGGTTCTTTTAAAGTCCCTCCGTCCTGCATAATGATTGTCTGGCCTGGATATGACAAGGTTATGGTCTTAATATAGCTTCCTGCCGCTGTCTCTGAAATCTTGAAAGGGATCTCCACAGACAATCCTGCATTTTTGAAAATTTCCGTTCCATCAGCCTTATCCGGCAGCGCAACAACATAGGTATCTTTTCTATCCCCTGTTCCATCTACATGGAAGGAGTAGGACCCCTTTTCATATGTGGCAGCTATAATCTGACGATTTTCCACATACTGAGTATAGGTTGCCTCTTCAAATATCTCTACGAACTCTGTTTTCTGAATCGCGTTCCCTTCCTCGTCTAAAAGGTTTTCCCCCTTTTTGTATCGTTCATATTCCGGCTCAAAGAGCGGAACCGTTTTTACATCACCGCTATCTTCATCTATCTCCTGATAGCCATAACCGCGTACCGTCACGGTATTATCTGCATTGATTGTAAAACTTCCCTTTTTATAAATAACGCGAAAGTCTATCCACGCTTCGTCCACTTCCTCCGTCTTATTAATGATAATACATTCATTTACCTTGTCATAAATGCAAAGGCTATCCGAATAGTCCATTTTCTCACTGAGGCGCTCTGCCTTTTTCTTTGGCAGGACAATATCTGATGGCGTTGCCTTTGGGACGGAATGGCTGGCATTACTGCTTGTTGCAACAGACGGCGTTGCCGTCAGTAGGCTTACTTCCTCCTCATCAGATTCCTCCCCTGGAACCTCTGTGATTTCCTCCATAATGGTATATGTTTCGTAAATTGGAGTATCCGACCAGACAGTTTCCCCCTCATCATTGGTCTTTATAACCGGATTCCCTTCTAAGTCCAGCTTGAGCTCGCCGCCTTTAGCTGTTTCATATACCGGATTTCCTGCCAAATCAACAACACCACGCTCTTCCTTTCCCACTGCCAGATTCTCCGTCTTTTCTTCCTCTATGAAATCAGACCGGAATATCTTTGTTCCTTTTGGGAGTCCTGTAAGTTTAACATCATATCCTTCTGTCAAATCCCCAGCTTCTACCGTGAAATACATCTCATTTTCATCATATTCATCTGGCCCGTTCCGATATAAACCAGAAGATACCACACTTCCCCCTGCAGATATCATAATTGGTTCTTGGCTCTCGTCCCGGTTGGTCTCCTTAAAATGGATTCCACTCACACTTAACTCATACCCCTCACTTCGGGCCAGCTCTTTCACATAATAGGACCCCAGCAAGAGCGGTTTTCCAGCCCATTTTCCCTCTGTACACAGTTCATAATGGGCAGAACCGTCCTCCTGGGTAGACGCAATCGCTACCAGTTCATTGACAGCATATAACTCGCCGGTATGTCCATCTGGGTGAATCAAAGGAGCTGCTGCATATAACCCATAAACTGCCCCCTTCAAGGTAGCGTCTCCCTGTGGTCTGCTTCCCGTCTCTAAATCTTCCTTCTTTATTTCTACTTCTCCAACTGTTCTGTGATCCTCCACGTCAAAAACGGCGGTCTCATCACCGGCAATGGTTTCTTCCGGTATTGCCTTATCCTCAGGGTGATACATATGAAGCACATACCCAAGCCTCGCTTTCGCCTCCTCAACTAAATAGGTATATTCCGTATTCCGGAACTCTTCCGCACATTCTTCTAAATATGCTTCAGCCTCTTCTCTTGAAGAGAACACATCAGAATCGGAGTCATCATCGTCATCACTTTCATCGTCCCCTTCCTCATCGTCATCTTCTTTATACTCTGCGGTAAAGGTGGCCGTTTTTGTTTCTGTATAGGAAGCCGTGCCGTCACTGTCTGTTGTCACATAGGCCAGCTCATCTCCGTCTTCATAGATAATAAAATCTGTGTTCCCCAGCCCTTCCCCGGTCTCTGTACATTTTTTAGAAATATCAATGGTGTAATCAACGCTGACCGTGATACTCACACTTCCGCGCTTAGAATCCGTTTCTTTGTCTGAGGTCCCTAACTTAAAAAAACACTTTACCGGGTCCTGGCTAACGCCGTCGTATTCAACCATATCCTGATTGGTTCTTCCATCTTTCCCGCTCCAAAACAGCAGCGCCCCGGAACTACTTCCGGCAACTGCAGTTCCCGGTTTGGGTGACACCTCGATTGTAGCTGTATCTATCGGTGCATTACTCTTTATCGTTACCGTATCCCCGCTTACGGAAACAGTCACACCTGACGGCCAATTTGCATTGGAAAAGTCGTAATTTTTTACCATCTGGTTTTCATCGGTCAGCGTTCTTATATATTTTCCTTCGGATTCATCATAGTTCAATGCATAGGTGGGCATATTCAAAACACTGTTTGAAGTAAAGCTGGGGATATTCTCGCCGCCCTTTAAAGCCTCTTTCATCTTATCCCAGATGGTATCAAAATAAGCCGCCGTACCTGGAACATATAGCTCTATCGTAGCCTTGGCCTCTTGCATAGCTTCATCATTGTAATAGCAGTCCAGTACGATACACCAAATCATAGTCTGAGTCGCGGCATAATAGGCTCTGCTCCCATTAGCAGATGAATTTCCGTAATACAATGCATAGCTCACAAGCTGCTGTTGTTCATCACTCAAATCTGACAATGTTGTACTTTCCATGGAACTGCCGGTTTTCGCGGATCTACCAGGTTCAATACAGTAGGACGGTTTTCCATTTATAATCCAGTAAAGCATGGTATGAAATGTGTGACCGCAGACGCTGATATTATTTCCAGGCGCAATGATATAGCCCTTGTTCTCAAGCTTTGCTGTTGCTGCTTCCGTCTGTATACTATGAGCAATTACTGGAAGAACCGCTATTACGAGTGCCAACCAGAAGGCCATGCCCCGCTTTAAAATTCTGTTCAGTCTTAAACCTTTTGTTATACTATCCATTTCTCCTCCTATTTTGGGTAAAAAAATAGAGAGGACAAATGGGCCTCCCTACTCATATTACCTGACTATGAAATTCTTCCTGCATATTCATTTTTTCCTGCCTTCCGTTAAAGAGGGACAGGCTGAAAATGAAAGGCCTGTCCACTTCTATTATGGACCTTCTTATTAGTTACTGTCTCGGACCGTCCCTGATAAGGTTCATATCTACACATTCCTCCTTAAAAATTAACCTTGCTATCGTTTAAACCGTGGCCCGATAAATACGAATAATTACAGAGCCGCCCGCTGAGAACCCTTTAAAACCTCCAATGTAAAAAGCATTATAGCCATGACTTACCTTAATCTGTCCAACAATAGCTTCTACCAGGTTCTGCTCCGTCAATTCTTCCACATAACATACCCAGTCAATATATCCGGCCCCAGCTGTTGGATAATACGTTTCATAGTCTGTCTGAGTCAATATCCCTGCCTCCAGCTGTTTCTCCATTATTTCTGGTATGCTTTGAAATCCCTCCTCTTTTAAATTTTTTGTTGCCTCACTTATTACTGCAGAAATATCAATTCCTTCTGGAAGACTTTCCGTTTGAATCGCGATATCCCCCGTTTCAGGACACAGCGTGTCTGCCAATGCTACACCCACAGAAAATCCATTCAACAGGACAATTAGGAGGCTTATAAATCCTAATTTTTTCATGCATTACTCCTCTCTACGGGCAGGTGAGTCTTGTTACCTGCCCGTACCGCGCAATCCTACTGTGTTATTGCTTTGGCATTTTTCATTAAGCAATTGTAATAGCATAAAAATCGTTGCTTTAATGCCACAGGCTTTTGTACTTCCCAAACAATCTGCATACTTCCACCTCCTTATTCTGATTTACCAGCAATAAAGAAAATAAGAAAGATGCGAAAAACGAAGAGAAATAATGATAGGAATAAACTAACTATTCCGAGGGCCAGCTTAGTTACAAAGAAAATCAATTTAATTGCCAGCCTCGAGCCTGAAAACACTATGTACCCTATTCTTTTTCCTATCATGCCGTCCCCTCCCTATCCCCAGCCGACCACCAGGTCAATAGCTGCAGTATCTGTAATTCCATCTTCCTCAATTTCTTTTACTGTTTCATTTGATAAAATCTCTCTTTGCTGTAAGGATTGTGAAGAAAGAGCCATTCCTAACAACTGAATAACTTCCTCCCTTACATTCTTTTCAATAACCTGTTTCATTTCCTCCAGCTCTTCTTTTGTTGCCCATTGATTATCCTGTAGGCCCTTATCAGCCCTTATTGCAATATTTTCTCCATCCAAATACTTAATATAGAAATCTATTGCGTCTATCATAAATTCATTTAGGGACTTGAATATCTTGGGATTAATTTGTTCCAAAGCTTTTTCTACCCGCAGATGTTTCTCATTTCTCAAGTTCAATCTTAGGCTATGAGAAGCTACGTCTGGATTTCCCACTTGAAATCACCCCCAATTATTTCCTGCTACATTGGCTCTGTAAAAATATTTTTGAAAGGTATTCATAACCCTTGGCATTTGCCTGGATATCTTCTATATATTCAATATTTTTTGATAGGAAATTCCCATACAATCTCATGACAACTGCACCACCACCTACAAAGACAATTCGTGTGGTCTCTAAGTTATAGCCACATTCCTTGATTGTGTAATATACCTTCTGAGTAAAATCCTTAAGACCTTCCTTAATAATATTGAGGTATTTAACTGGTAAATCACTGGCCTTACCTCTCATTACTTCCTCAATTTCCATTTCACTGACCTCTGAACCCATTAAGCGTACACACTCCTCATTGATAGAACGCATACAAGTAATAAGCCCTCGTGGAATAGTAATGCTCTTCCCCTCTATTGGTTTTTGCTCAAAAATCGGCATAATGTCAATCGTCCAGCTGCCAATATCAACAACAATTACCTTTTTCTTATACGTTGAAAGCCGATCTGCTACAGCTGCATAGCATTGTGGAAATACCGATACACGTTCCAGTGATACTTTGTAACACTTCCGCTCATATACAATCTCCCGTATCCCCTTCCACGACAAATAATTGATAAACCCCTTCTTCTCAGCCCCAAAACGTGTAAATGGAAGCCCCGCTGCCAACAGGATATTTGCATTCTTTAGCCCTCGCGCCTTCATCTCTCTACCTATAGCAGCGTCAGTCAATATCTTAAAATTGGAATCCGACACTTTATCCTCTTTAACTTCCAGACGTTCTCCACCAACCTCGTAAGCCTGTCCTCCCAAATACACAATATTATTAGGAAGTGCCGGCCGTGTTGTCATTCTTTTTACACCTGTAGTAAAAATACTATTCGCCGTTTTTATCTTTGACCAACCATGGTCAATCCCAATAATCTCTACATTCTGATTGTTCATGTACTTTTCCTCCTTAAATTCTCCTCTATTCTAAATCTACAATAGGAATAGAAATTCCAAATATTCGCTCTAATCGGATACTCCTTCCGATATCTAAATTTATAGCTATACGCAATTCCATGAGACTCACACCATAAAGCAATCAACTTCATTTTAAAAATCTCTCCTGCTATAATGCGTTCTGAAAAATATCTAAACGCCATCTGATCCATTTCTGTTTTAATCCGTAATACAAACATCACATTGTAATATTTTATTCCTACAATCTCCATCGTCCACTCCCGCTTCTACAGTATCTACAAATCATCTAACCTTTTTGCTTTATGTCATATTCGTGTACATTTATCTACAGCATACACACGATACACGAACCATATCGGTAATATAGTTCCCCACCAATACCAACACCAGCTCAATCACTCCCACCCCCTGTTCGTCCTTCCAGAACTCCCTGATTTCCTTTCCTAACTTCATTACGCTCCTCCTTATATTTTATTTGAATTCCATCAGTGCCGGAACAGCGATCATGACCATGACCACGGACAAGAGAATGAACAGAGGAAGCAGCAGTTTTGTCCCTGCTTCCTCTCCCAGGCGCCTGGCCTGGTGTTTTCTCTGTTCAAATGCATCTGTCATCTCTGTACGCAGCAGATTCCTGAGATTCTTTGAACCATTTTTACGGTTCTGCTCCAGCAGACCTCCCAGTTTCATATAAGACTGAAGCCCGCACCGCCGTCCAAACTCCTCAAATGCCTTGCCCTCCGGCACTCCCCCCTTCATCTGACAGCTGGTTTCATACATTTCTTCATATACATACCGTTTCCTGCGCCTTCCCTGCTCCACCATCATTTTGTATTCCAGGGCAATCTTATCCCAGGCTGTGCGGATACTCATGCCTGCGCCGAGAAAAATGGTCAGCCTGGACAATACCTCCGGGTAATCCAGCGCCAGCTGGCGCTTTCTCTCCTCTGTCCTGTTTTGCTGCCTGGCCTGGTCCCCGAAAAAACATAATACAGCTCCTGCCACCCCCAATCCCATCACAGGAACAAACACAGACTCCTCCGGCAGGCTGTATTTCAGGCTCTGTCCCTGATATTCCTCCGGAAGCTTCATATAAGCAGTGTAGGACTGCAATTCATCCTGGCTCTTAAGAAATTCCACAAATGCTTCCTCCGTCTGTTCCTGTTGCGTAAGCACCGGCGGCTTTACGCACACAGACAGTTCATACTCCTCCGGCCAGTTTCCCTCTGTCATGCGCACATGCAGGCTGATTTTGATTCCCTGTTCGCCTATCCCCCTCTGTTTCAGCTCCTGCACATGCAGTTCACCGAAGGAATCCAAAAGCTCTGGCTCATCCGATTCCCACCTGAGCCTTATTCCATAGCTGTCCAGATATGTAAGCAGGTTCAGATCCTGCCTTACATCCTCAAGAGACGGATTATTCCCAAGTATGAGCTGCGGAAGCTGGACCATCACAGCCTCATAAGTCTTATGTGCCTCCTGTTTTGTATACATCCTTTCTGACAGGACCATTTCCACAGGAACCTCCTTCTCCCCAAGCCCCTCCACTATCAGGCTGTATGTCTGATCCCCCTGCCCATAATTTCCCCTGGCCAGGGTATCTCCTTCCAAAAGCGCACTGTCTGTACGCTGCCACAACTGAGCCGCCATTCCTATGAAAAGGCCAGCCATAAGACAAAGGATCTGCTTCCGGCCAATCCAGGCATGAAGCCTCTCTTCCGGTCTTTTTCTCACCTTTATCGTCCGCCTCACCTGCCTTTCACACCTCAATGTCCAGTATCTTACCGGCCAGAACCAGCGCACCCGCATAGGCCGCCAGACACATGGTCATCACACTCCGTCCCATCCAGGTACCGTACATCACGCTGAAAAAACCAGGGGATGTAAGGTCAATGTAGAGCACAATCAAGAACGGTATCAGATTCATAATTCTCTGTTCGAAAATCCTGGAGGCAAGCATGGTGTGTATCTCCTCCTTGACCTGTACCTTGTCCCTGATAATTCCCGCTGTCTGCCGGATGATTTCCACCAGCTCGCCTCCGCTTCGTTTAGCCGCTGACAGGACCTGGGCAAAATTGTCCACATCCTCCAATCCGCTGCGCCGGCCAAAATCCATAAACAGCTCCTCTGCCGGACGGTTCATCCGGATTCCATCGGAGAGGATCCGGAATTCTTCTGTAATCATCTCCCTCCTTCCAAACAGTATTTCCAGCTCCTTTATGCTAAGGGTAAGTCCGTTTTCCAATGAATACCCTGCGCTCAGGAAGGAGGACAGAACCTGAATTCCCTCCTTGAACTGCAGTTCCAGCCGCCGGGCCCTCTCCTTCTTCAAATTCGATCTCCTGTATAAAGGATAACAGGCTCCAACAGGCATCAGAATCAGGAACACCACCACACTGCGGTAAAAGACATAGGATGCCAGCCCACAGGCTCCCACCCCCAGAGCTCCGTATAACAGCCACTCTCCGGCAGTAAGTCTGTAGGTACTGTAATCCACCCGGTCGGGAGGCCTGGCCCTGGGAACCTTCTTTTCCGGTTTCCTCCTGGCAATTTCCTGCCTAACCAGGTCCCGCCTGTGTCCTTCCCCCTTTCTGACAAAGCCGGTCCTCCTTACCGTCGTATTCAAACAATGGTTCCAGCTCCACCTCTCCATTCTGCAAACCTCCTATTCTCATAATGGATAAAACTCTTCTTTTCCCATCCTTCAGCCGGCCCAGATGGACCATGATGTCCAGGGCCGACACAATCTGGCTCCTGATTGCTGCCAGCGGAAGGTCCGCCGCCATCAGCACCATGGTTTCCAGTCTGCTTATCATGTCCCGCGGGCTGTTCCCATGACCTGTGGAAAGACTTCCGGGATGGCCTGTGTTCATGGCCTGGAGCATGTCCAAAGCCTCCTTCCCCCTCACTTCGCCCACTACAATGCGATTGGGGTTCATGCGCAGAGCCGCCTTAATCAGCTGGCTCATGGTAATTTCTCCTTCTCCCTCCGTATTGGCGTTTCTTGTCTCCAGACGCACAAGATTTGGAACCTGTGTTATCTGCAATTCAGCAGAATCCTCAATGGTTATTACACGCTCGCCGGAGGGTATGAAGGATGACAATGCATTCAGGAATGTGGTTTTTCCGGAGTTTGTCCCTCCGCTGATAAACATATTGCATCCATCCTCCACCAGCTGCTCCAGAAAGCCGGCTGCCTCTGTACTTATAGCTTTAAAACGAATCAGCTTTTCCATGGTAATCGGGTCAGGGAATTTCCTTATAGTAACAACAGGACCATCAAGAGCCACAGGCGGCAGAACCACATGGACCCTGGAACCATCTTCCAGCCTGGCATCCACCATAGGAGAGGACACATTCACCACACGGTTGACCCTGCTTACAATCTGCTGTATGATATCCTCCAGCTGTTCCGGCCTCTCAAAATTCCTGTCCCATAATTCCATTCTTCCGTTTCTCTCCATAAATATCTTTCCTGCTCCATTCACCATGATTTCCGACACGGATCTGTCGTCAATAAGCTCCTGCAGGATATCCAGACGACGGAAGCTGTCAAAGAGGCTGCCGCGCAGCCAGAGCCGTTCCTTTAAGGGCAGAAATATTTCCTGCCCCATCTCGCCTATGGACCTGTCAATCATTTCCAGCAGTTCTCCGTCGTCCATATGGTGCCTTTCCTGCAGTTCCTCCATAATGCGTTCCCTTATGAGCCACCGCACACCTTCACGGCTCCTCCTTTTACTCTCCCTCTCTTCCATAGCTCAATTTTCCTTCTTTTTCCTTTCCCTGTTCTTTATTCCTGACTCTCCCTTCTCACTCCTCCTCCCTCCATTCCTTATCTCTCCGGCTGCTTTCCGTTTAAAAGCTGCCGCACAAAATCCCCCATCTCCCCCCATATCAGCTGTTCCAGATACCCTTCCTGTTTCGCAATACCTGTATGCCTGGGCAGTCTCAGTTTCTGGATTCTGTCCCTGACCCCGGCATCGTCTGCTTCCTCCAGGTACTCCTCAAACTCCTCTATCTTGGCGGCTGAGATATAGTCCTCCCTGACCGGCATATACACCACATTGCACATGGATAGAACGGGAAGAGCCCCCCTTCCCATCTGGCCCACGTCCACCACCAGCCTGTCATAGCCGCTCTCCCTCGCAATCCTGTCTATGAGCTGCGCCATATCCTCCGGCGCCACCTGGCTTAAATCCTCCGCATACCTCACCGGAGGTATAAAATCCATATTCCCCCAGTTGCTGATCATGGACTTTAGCTTCATCCAGTTATACCCTCCCTGCCTGTACAGATACAGAACATCTGATAAATCGGCCTTGTACTCACTGTCCATCAGCCTGGTAAATCCTGAATATTCCTCCAGATTCAGATACAGCACCGACTCCTTTTTCGCCATCACCTGCCCTATGGTCAGGGCCAGCGAGGACTTAAAGCACCGGTTCACAGGGGAATATATTCCCACTACCAGGGCCCTGGACCCCAGAAGGGCCAGCGCCGGCTCCACTGGCCGGCTGCAGTAGGAAGCCAGCACCTCACGCATGATACAATCCCCGGACTGGTACTTGTAGATGGCCGGAAATATATCCGGCCCATCCACCAGCTCCCCGTCACACAGCACCATGACCTGCTCTGCCTTCACATCTCCCACCAGCGCCCGTGAACTCTCATCTACCAGCAGGATTTCTATGGGATGCTCTTCCCCATATTCTATAAGCCTGTCCAGGCTGGAAAATGCCATGGCTGTAAACGGAATCTTTTCCTTCTGATTCACATAATCCGCCAGCCGTTCCCCAAAGGCGGGATCAGCGTCATAGACCGCCAGAATCTTTACCATATATTCACTTCTCACCTCGTTTCTTCCTGGCGCATACGCACCTTAACACCCATCACTCATCCCTTCCACAACACTGAAATAAGAGTCCCCGCAAAAAAACAGGCTCCCAATGGAATTACGCACTTATATCCATCCCGCTCCGGGCAGTAGTACGCCTCAATTTCTTTACTCTGAATCAAACGCCTGATATAGGCAGTTAAATACAAGAATCTCTGACATATGCTGCCCTCTCGCAGCATCTTTCCGAGAGCCAGAACAGCTCCCAGACACAAACCAATCACAACGGACCAAAATCCTCTCTCCAGGCCAAAACAGCCTGCCACAAGGGCCATAAATTTAATATCCCCGGCCCCCACCATCCGCAGCAGGAAAAATGGGAAACCGGCTGCGGCCGCCAACATCAGCCGCATTATAAATACAGCAGCGCCCTCAGCTGCAGCCGCCCAAAAACCAGTATCCTGCATCCAAAAGCCTATGCCTGCCGCCCATAACCCAACATTCCCGGCTCCGGACACCCAGGCCTCCACCGAAACAGCCAGCCCTGCAGCAGCTGCCGCCGCCAGGGCCCTGTTAGGTATCCGGTAACGCCTGATATCCATAAAGGCACAATAAGACATGATGCCGTACAAGGCATACGACATAAAACTATGTAAACTGAATACACTACCCCCTCTCTCCGTTCCATCTGTCACTTTTTTCTGAGGAAATTTCTGCCTGAGCCAGACAATACAAAACCATTGACGTAAATAATACCATTGAGATAAATCAGACTGTCATAAAATAGACTGTGTTGAATGTTGTTTTATTATGAAGGATTTTCCAGCAGATGTCAAGGGTGAATTTTATGCATTTCACACCCGATTTCCTTGACCTTCCTCTCTATACATGGTAAAATGAAATTGGTTCAAATTTTTAAACCAAAGGAGGAAATGGCAGATGACAACTGCCCAGGAACTGCAGAAACGTTTTCATGCCTGTATGCCGCTGTTCATTGCCCTGGGCGATGAGATGCGTCTGTCCATCATAGAGGTACTGACAGAGGAAGCCCTTGACAGAAGGCAGACGCCCGGCCCCATCCATTTCGAGCAATACGGCCTCAATGTAAATGAAATTACCCGGCGGACCAGCCTTTCCCGTCCGGCCATATCCCATCACCTTAAAATATTAAAGGATGCGGGTATTGTGGGCGTACGCCAGGAAGGCACGGCCAACTATTATTATCTTACCCTGAGGGAATCCAACCGCCGGCTGATGGAGCTGGGATACAGACTGGAAGAATTCCTGTACTGACAGTCAGCATTAAAATTTAATTCTGCCGGCCCACATGCATAAGATGCCATTTTCCAGATATACTATTTCTATCAATATCTGGGAGATGAAGCATATGTTTGACATCATGAAAGCAGTCAGGGAGACTGCTGCCGCCAGGTCCGCTGTGACCAGGGCGCGGCGCCCCAGACCTGAACTCATCCGCCTGCGCGTGGAAATCGAACGCACAAAATGTGCCATCGAAGCCGCCAGGAACCACTTTGAGCAGGCCGTGGACCCTACCCTGATAGACTGCTATATCTACGAACTGAACGCGGCACAGCTGCGCTACCAGTTCCTGCTGCGTAAATTTAAAAGCCAGGAGGATTAGTACTTACAGTACTATCCCCCTCCGGGCACTGTAACATATGACTACATAAAGATTGCGAGGAAAACAACATGAGCACCTGGTATGAGCGGGGAGTATTCTATCACATGTATCCCCTGGGGATGACTGGAGCCCCCAAACACAATGATGCAACCGAAGTAACCAACCGTTTTGAAGAATTAGACAAGTGGATTTCCCACATCCGGTCCCTGGGCGCAAACGCCATCTACATAGGCCCGCTTTTTGAATCCACCAGCCATGGATACGATACCAGGGATTATACACTGGTGGACCGGCGTCTGGGCGATAACGGTTCTTTCAGAAAATTTGTGGACCAATGCCACCAGGAGGGCATAAAGGTTGTTGTGGACGGTGTGTTCAATCACACAGGACGTGAGTTTTTTGCCTTTAAGGACATACAGGAAAAGCGCTGGGATTCCCCTTATAAGGACTGGTATAAGGGAGTGAACTTCGACTGGCAGAGCCCCTGCGGCGATTCCTTTGGATATGAAGCCTGGCAGGGACACTTTGAACTGCCCTGCCTGAACCTCTTTAACCCGGATGTGAGGTCCTATCTCTTTGATGTCATCCGGTTTTGGATTGACGAGTTTGACATTGACGGAATACGCCTGGACTGCGCCAATGTGCTGGACTTTAACTTCATGAAGGAAATGCGCAGCCAGACAGAGGCCATGAAGGAAGATTTCTGGCTTATGGGTGAGGTGATACACGGGGACTACAGCCGCTGGGTTAACAATGAGATGCTTCACTCCGTCACTAATTACGAACTTCACAAAAGCCTTTACTCCGGCTTCAATGACCACAACTTCTTTGAGATTGCCCACAACGTAAGACGGCTGGAGGCCATCGGACGCCAGCTTTACACCTTTGTGGACAATCATGACGAGGATAGGATTGCCACAAAGCTTAAGCTCAGGGAGCACCTGTTCCCCATATACATCTGCCTCTTCACTCTGCCCGGAATTCCATCCATCTATTACGGCGGCGAATGGGGCGTTGAGGGAAAGCGCACCAACACCAGCGATGAAGCACTGCGTCCCGCCATCTCCATAGAGCAGGAAGGTGAACTTCACTGCGAACTTACAGACCTGATTGCACAGCTGGGACAGATTCACAGCCAGCAGGAGCCGCTTCACACGGGCCGTTACCAGGAACTGCTGCTGACCAACCGCCAGTATGCATTTGCCAGACACGGTGAAGACTCTGTCATCATCACCGCGGTAAACAATGACGATGAGCCGGCCGAACTGGCCATCCCTGTTCCGCTTCAGGCCGGCGAGGCAGTCAATCTTCTGGAACCCGCAGACCGCCTCCCCATTTCAGACGGGAAGGTCCACATAAAACTAAAGGGCAACTGGGGAGCTGTCCTGAAACTCAAGGGAGAGAACTGATATGGTAGCTAAAAAACGCACTGCAGCATCTTCAAAGAAAAAGGCTTCTGCCACAGGTTTCATATCTGATCTGGACTGCTATCTGTTCGGGGCAGGCACACATTATGATATTTACCAGAAATTAGGGGCACATCCCAAGACATACAAGGGAAAGGAAGGTATCTACTTCGCCGTCTGGGCCCCCCACGCAAAAGAGGTCCATCTGGTAGGCGATTTTAACAACTGGAATCCGGAGGCCAGCCCCATGGAACGTATCTCCGAATCCGGTATCTGGGAGATTTTCAATCCGGGCATGAAGCTGGGAGAGCTCTATAAATTCGCCATTACCACCCAGTCCGGCAAGATTCTCTACAAGGCAGATCCCTTTGCCTTCAGCGCGGAATACCGTCCGGGTACAGCCTCTGTCACAGCCGATATCCAGGGATTTTCCTGGACTGACAGCTCTTGGATCGAAAAGAGGACCCAGGCAGATGTACAGAAGCTGCCCATGAGCATTTACGAAGTGCATCTGGGTTCCTGGCGTAAACGGGACAGGCCTGAAAAGGATGGCTTTTATACATACACAGAGGCAGCCCATGAGCTGGCAGCTTATGTAAAAGAGATGGGCTATACCCATGTGGAGCTGATGGGCATTGCAGAACATCCATTTGACGGTTCCTGGGGATATCAGGTGACGGGATACTTTGCCCCCACCTCCCGCTACGGCACGCCGGAACAGTTCATGTATTTCGTAAACTACCTGCATAAAAACGGCATAGGCGTCATACTGGACTGGGTTCCGGCCCACTTTCCCAAGGATGCCCATGGCCTGGCTGACTTTGACGGAGAACCCCTTTTTGAATATGCGGACCCCAGGAAGGGCGAACATCCGGACTGGGGCACCAAGGTATTTGATTACGGTAAAAATGAGGTCAAGGACTTCCTCATCAGCAATGCGCTCTACTGGGTGGAACAGTACCACGTGGACGGCCTCAGGGTGGACGCGGTGGCATCCATGCTGTACCTGGACTACGGACGCCAGGAAGGCCAGTGGGTCCCCAACAAAGACGGAGGCAACCAGAACCTGGAAGCCATCGAGTTCTTTAAGCACCTGAACACAGTAGTCCAGGGGCGCAACCACGGTGCTCTTGTCATTGCCGAGGAATCCACCGCGTGGCCAAAGGTGACGGAGCATCCCGAACAGGACGGGCTGGGCTTTACCTTCAAGTGGAACATGGGATGGATGCATGACTTCCTGGAGTACATGAAGCTAGACCCCTATTTCCGCAAATATAACCATCACCGCATGACCTTCGGACTTACCTACTTTACAAGTGAGAACTATATCCTGGTCCTTTCCCACGATGAGGTGGTTCACCTGAAATGCTCCATGATTAACAAGATGCCCGGCCTGGGCAGGGACAAGTTCTCCAATCTGAAGGCCGGTTACACCTTCATGATGGGCCATCCCGGCAAGAAGCTCCTGTTCATGGGACAGGATTTCGGCCAGCTCCATGAATGGGATGAAAAGGTTTCCCTGGACTGGTACCTCACAGACGAGGATGACCACAGGGAGCTTCAGAACTATGTAAAGGACCTGCTCCATCTGTACAAAAAGTATCCTTCCCTTTACCGCCAGGACAATGACTGGAATGGTTTCCAGTGGATTAATGCCAATGACGGCGACAGAAGTATCTTCAGCTTCATCCGCCGGGATGAGACAGGTAAGAAAAACCTGATGTTCATTATAAACTTTACTCCGGTGGAGAGACCCGATTACCGTGTAGGTGTCCCAAAGCGCGGCAGGTACACCCTGCTCCTGGATAACCACGGAGCTTATAAGGCAGCAGAAGCTCCCTGTTTCTCATCCTCTAAAAGCGAATGCGACGGACAGCCCTATTCCTTCTCCTATCCTCTTCCTGGATACGGAACTGCAATCTTCCGTTTTTAAGAAATGTTATTAAGAAATATGTACTTTTTAATGCCTAAAAGTACGTTAAAAATTTATCAAATTGGGTATGTACTTTTCAGTCATGTTGTAGTAGAATAAAGGCAGTGCGATGGATTACCTGTCGCAGCACCGTTTATAATGTGTGGAAGGAGAGTATAGTTATGGCAAAACAATTAATTTCCAGTAGCGAAACAAAATCCGTTTACCGTGACGGAAGCACTGCCATCAAGGAATTCTGCGAAGGCTTCCCAAAAGCCGAGGTCCTGAATGAAGCCCTGTGCAACGCACGTGTGGAAACCATTGAAGTCCTGAATGTTCCTAAGATTCTGGGGGTATCTGTAATTGATGGCAAATGGTCTATTACCAGGGAATTTGTGGAGGGCAAGACCCTTCAGCAGCTGATGGAAGAAAATCCCGACAAGACAGGGGAGTATCTGGAGCAGATGGTTGATTTACACCTGTTGATTTTTGCCCAGGCCTGCCCACTGTTAAACAAGCTGAAGGAAAAGACCATCCGCGCCCTTAAATCCGAGGAACAGCTGGATGAAAACCTGCGCTATGAGCTGCTTACAAGGCTGGACGGCATGCCAAAGCACACCAAACTGTGCCACGGAGATTTCTGCCCATCTAATATCATCGTAGGCGACGACGGCAAATGGTATCTGGTTGACTGGGTACATGCTTCCCAGGGCAACGCAAGTGCCGATGTAGCCAGAACCTATCTGCTTCTGAGCCTGAAGGATAAGAAGATAGCTGATATGTACATGGATCTGTTCTGTGATAAAACGGGCACAGAAAAGCGTTATGTACAGGGCTGGCTCCCCATCGTGGCAGCTGCCCAGCTGGCTTACAAACGTCCTGAGGAAAAGGAACTGCTGGAAAGCTGGATTAACGTATTTGATTATCAGTAAAATCCGCCTGCACATGGAAAAAGGAGGCGCCGGAAGATATCTTCCGGCGCCTTTTTTCCAAAATCTTCATGGTTATAATGACCAATAAACAAGATTTATTCCACAATATTTTCAAATATTTTACAATTTATTCGTGAAATATTTATCATAATCCTTCTATCAAATTCCATTTTTTTTCCTAAAATTATATTTCTTCCTCGAAGCCAAAATCCTGAGATATGTCTCCGGGTTCCCCAGACGTTTTGTCCGCCTTAAACTCAACTCTCTTTACCGGGAATGACACAACAGCCTTAAACAGATCCCCGTCTATAACCACCTGGAACTCACCGCCCTGAAGCTGGGTCAAATCCTTGGATATGGATAATCCCAGACCGCTTCCCTCCGTGGCCCTGGACACATCTCCCCTGACAAAGCGCTCGGTCAGCTCATCCGGACTGATATTCAGTGATGATTCGGAAACATTCTTGATTGTAAATATGGCCTTGCCGTCCTCGTCCAGTACATCCACATAGACCCGGCTGTGCTCCATTGCATACTTCACTGCATTGGTATAGAGATTTTCCAGGACACGCCACAGGCGGCGTCCGTCAGCCTGAATGATAAGCACCTCATCCGGTATGTTGGAAACCAGCTCCAGCCTGCGCATGGCAAACCGCTCCTCAAACTCACCGTTGGTCTGCTGTACCAGCTCTACCAGGTCAATATCCGATATATCTAACTTCATATTGCCTGAACTGGCCTTGGATGCCTCCACCAGGTCCTCTGTCAGAGTTTTAAGGCGCTGAGACTTCTGGTCCAGCACTTCCAGGTATGCGGCAATCTTGGGATCCTGTATTTTCTCCCGTTTCAGAAGGTCCACATAATTGATAATGGACGTAAGAGGAGTCTTGATGTCATGGGATACATTTGTTATCAGGCTTGCCTTCAGCCGCTCGCTCTTAACCTGCTCCTGAATAGCTGAATCCAGACCGCTGCTAATATTATTGAGATGCTCTGCCATGTCCCGCTCCTTGCCTGACAGGCGGGAGGTATCAATCTGATAGCTGGTATCCCCCTGGGAGATAGTGCTGACAGCCATGTCCAGCACATCCCTCTGCACTGATTTTTTAAACAGCTGATGGTATATCCATCCATCCAGTCCCAGGTACAGCACCACGAATACATAGAACATAATCTGGTAGCTTATCCTGTTCTCCTTATAGAAAAAGAGGAAAATCAGTCCCCACAGCATACCTGCGTTAAATCCTAAAAACAACAGGTAGCAGAACCCGGTGCCCACTGCATAGCTGACTCTACCCACATAGTCCTTTGAAGCTTCCAAAGCCCTTTTTGCGAGGCTGTTGCTCCACAAGGTCCTGGCCTTATACCTGCGCAGCAAATCAAAGCCGCACAATACAACGCTCCCGTACACAATGACCAGTTTAATCATCTTATTCCAGTAATTCCATTGTTCATTGGGAGCAAACAGGCTGAACAGCCGGATACCCACATACCTTCCTATGTAGATAAACACCGCTGTGGCCGCCGCCCAGAGAATCAGGCATAGTTCCGTGTGAATCTCGTCAATAGGGAACAGGCGTATTTCCGTGCTTCCGTCCGTGGTGTGGCCTGACATAAGCATCAGCATGGCCAGTGTAACCACACATCCAAGGCCTCCCAGGATAACGCTTCCCATGCCCAGAATAAACTCGTTTCTGGCTTCCTTATATGCCTTTGCCTCTATGGAATACGCATCCGTATTTGGGTAGCTGGTGTCCACGGACAGGACCATGTAATTCTTATCGTTTTTATAGGGATTCCATATCTCCAGAAGCGTGGCCGCATTGGCAGGAACCGTGGCCATGTTGGTCTCCATGCGGATGGTATTTCCCGGCACAAAGAGGTATTTCCCGGTCCCTATTATCTCTTCCATGGTCTTATCCGGCACATTGGTGGATACCTTTGTAACCCCCTTATTGCTTGTGTACTGGATACGGAAATTGAGGTTGGTGTCGTTCTCTATATAATTATAATATATGGTGTAATATTCACTCAGATGGACCAGTATATCGAGGGCCAGATCCTCCATGGTCATCCTTGGAGCATCTCCTGCATCCGCATCCACAAAATCCGGATTATAGCTCTGGAAATCCACGGTTATCTCTTCCTCGTCATCGTCCATGGAAATAGGCGATCCGGCCAATTGGAAATTCTCATCCAGATAATATCCCCTGGTCTTGATATAGCGCACAATCCGGTCCAGAGTCCACTCCGTTCCCTGTTCCCCCGGTCCATTGCTGACCCTTACAATGACCTTATGCATATCCAGCTTTCCGTCGGTCTCGAACATATCCTTATAACCCACATAGGTAAATATGCGGTCGATATCCTCTGTCAGCTGTTTGTCAAACTGAGGAGAATCCTCGTATGCATCCTCATATATCCACTTTACACCTTTTCCGTAATTGGAATTAAGGTACATGGCACTGATCCCGAATACGGACATAGACACAAAAATAATATGGAACAGGGTCAGGAACAGTTTCCTCCGTCTGAACTTCCTCTTTTCATCTGTCATGCAACCACCTACTGCTTTTCTATCTTATAGCCTACGCCCCATACCACCTTCAGGTACTTTGGCTCCCTTGGGTTAATCTCTATCTTTTCACGGATATGGCGGATGTGCACGGCCACTGTATTATCCGCGCCAATGGCCTCCTCATTCCATATCTGCTCATAAATCTCATCAATGGAAAATACTTTTCCCGCATTCTTCACCAGAAGCAGCAGAATATTGTACTCGATGGGCGTCAGCTTGATGGCATCGCCATCCACGGTCACCTCTTTGTTGTCATCATTAATCTGAAGGCCGCCGCACTTATAAATCTGTCCGTCCGCCTGCTGGTTTAGGTTTCCCAACTGGGTATAACGGCGCATCTGGGACTTGACCCTGGCCACCAGCTCCAGAGGATTAAAGGGCTTTGTAATGTAATCGTCTGCCCCAATGTTAAGTCCCAGAATCTTATCTGCATCCTCGGACTTGGCGGAGAGGATGATGATGGGTATACTGCTGTTCTCCCTGACCTTCAGGGTGGTGCGGATGCCGTCCAGTCCCGGCATCATCACATCCACAATCAATAAATCCACTTCATTTTTATCCAGATACTCCAGCGCCTCATAGCCGTCATAAGCTTTGATTACCTTAAACCCTTCTCCTGTCAAATAGATATCAATGGCCTCCACAATCTGCTTGTCATCATCACATACCAGTATGGTCTGCATCACCAAACGCCCTCCTTTTCATATTCCAGTACCTTTATGTTTGTTAGAAAATCCTCCATGCACAGATAAAGTTGTTGGCCCACCACTGGCTCAGGCTTCTGTGCACCACCCGTCCGTTACTGGAAGAAGCGTCAATCACTGTGCCTCCTCCTGCCGCGATACCTACATGGCCCCTTACCACCACGATATCACCGGCCTGGATGTCATTAAAGTTTGTAATCTTCGTGTAACGGCCCACATTCCTCCAGCCCGAAGAAGTCAGGTAGCTCTGGTTTACGCCCACCTGGTTGAGACACCAGTATATGAAACCGGAACAGTCAAAGGAGTTCGGTCCTTTTGCTCCCCATACATACGGTGACCCGAGTTTGGATGAGGCAACCGATATAAGTGCGGATGCGCCTCCGCTTGCCGGTATGCTCACAGGCGGCGTGGTATTGCCGGAAGGCTTGCCCGTATTGCCGGAACCGCCGTTATTTCCTGTATTGCCGCTGTTTCCTGAATTGTTAGGTCTTGTGGTGGTGCCGGAACCGCTGGAATTAGCCGCCGGACGCCTTACATTGTCGCCGGTCAGCTTGGCCATGGTCTGGACGCCTACCAGACCGTCAGAGGTCAGTCCGTTGCGTGACTGGAAGTTTCTGACAGCGTTCTCCGTGGCTTCACCGTAATATCCGGTCACGTTGCCGGAAACCAGATAACCGTGTTTGTTAAGAAGCTGCTGCACCTTGGTAACCGCGTCACCGCGCTCACCCAGCATCAGGCCATTGGCCCTGGCGTCCGGGCTGTTTAAAGCAATTCTGGTGGATGGTCCCAGATAGCCGTCCACCACCTGGTCGTTTCTGGCCTGGAACTGCTTCACAGCCACTACCGTGTCCTCACCGTAAGCCCCGTCCGGGGTAGTGGTCAGATATCCCAATTCCTTAAGACGCTCCTGGCAGGCCAGGACCACATCGCTCTTCTCACCGTAAGAAAGGAAATTAGGTTTAATCTCATCGCTGTACAGCAGGTTGATGGTCCTCTGTCCCACCTTTCCATCCTGCTCCAGTCCATTGACCTCCTGGAGCTTTAACACGGCTGCCTCCGTGGAATCACCGAAGTTGCCTGTGACCAAATCAGCGGTTGCCAGGTATCCCAGCTCATAAAGACGCTGCTGGATGCGCTCAATATCATCACCCTGAGTTCCCTTGGAAACCGCATAATACTTGGCATCCGGAGACATAATGGCATCCCAGGTAACATTGCCCACAATACCGTCTGTAGGCAGCTCATTCTGCCTCTGGAAATGCTTGACTGCCTGCTGGGTCATCTCTCCGAAATAATCCGTGGGCTCATCATTGTCCATGAACCCCAGGTCCATGAGACGCTGCTGCAGTCTCTTGATGATCTCATGGCGCACCCCAATTCTCAGGTACTCAGGTGCCGGCTCCGCGTCCGGCAGGTTAATATCGTTCAGTCCCGGCAGCACCTGCCCGTTCAGGCCCAGCTGGGCAATGGTCTCAGGCACAGCCTGTATAACATTGACCTCTGAAGGCGTGGCATCCCCCACCTCTGATGTGGATTTCTTGGTACAGCCGCCCAGGACAGAGCTGAGGGTCAGCACGCCTACGGCTGCCGTATATGTAACATATTTTCTGTATTTTGAATTCATGAAGAACTTATCCTTCCTGCTTCTTCTTATGTCAAAAAGCTCAAATCAAATTCATTCTAACACATTTCTTAAGGAATAGCGATACAAAAATTAAGGTCGTAAGAAAATTGAAAGTACTATAAAATAACCATTCCCTGTTTATAAAAAAATGGAAAAACAACAGAAAAAGACACCTGCACCATGGTGTTAATCCACTGGTGCAGGTGCCGTCTCCTGCTGTATCTGCAATTACTTTCCATCCCTGAGCTTTTTTCCGCTTCGCCCAAATCTGCGCCGCTTAAAAAAGGGAACCTTGGCCGCTGCTGCCTCTGCCTGTCCGCCCTTCTGGTAGCTTCTGAGCGTCTCGTCCAGCTGGCGGAACCGTTCCTCCTCCTTCTGGTCCGAAGCCTGGAACAAAAACTCCAGTTCCTTGCCCATCTTCTCATTGACCAGACAGCTGATATCCTGGCTCAGTTTTTCATTGTTCACTTCCAGGGCACGTCCAATAATCAGGTTCATGATCTGCTGAAACTGTTCCATCTTCTCTTCCATGGCGACCACGGACACACCATCGCCCTTCACAGTGCTGAGGGACGTTGCGCTGTCTTCCTCTTTAAATTCCTTAAGCGCCGCGCTCATGTCGCGCTCCAGGATTTCATCGGACAGCTCTCCCTGGGCCTTACCGTCCTTTTTCAGGACCTGGTTCAGCGCATGCTTGATTGCCTTCAGCTGATACCCCTTCTCCTTCAGGTTCTTGACCTGCTTGAACAGGCGGATATGTAAATCCGTATAGTACCGGTGCCCCATCTCGTTACGGGGAATATCAAGTTCCAGCTCCTCTTCCCAGTACCTTAATACATGGGCCTCCACATCGACCTTTTTGGACGCATCCGATATCAGATAATGTACTTCATCCATAGCCATTCTCTCCTTCACAAGTTAACAGGCATGTCCTGCCTTACTATTAGTGTATGCATTGAGAATGGATATTATGACATCCTAGAAAAATTTTTATGCGTCCTGTCCGCCGCCCTGAGGTCTGGCAGCATTCACAAACTTGGTGTACTCCGGTTTCCATATCAATGTAACGGTTCCAATGGGGCCGTTACGCTGTTTGGCTATGATTACCTCTGCCTCGTTGGGATGCTCCGTATCCTTATTATAATAATCATCACGGTACAGGAACATAACCACGTCCGCATCCTGCTCAATGGCCCCTGACTCACGAAGGTCAGAGAGCATGGGCCTGTGGTCCTGTCTGGTCTCACAGGCGCGGGACAGCTGTGACAGGGCAATGACAGGGGCATGAAGTTCCCTGGCAAGAGCCTTCAGGGAACGGGAGATATCGGAAATCTCCTGCTGGCGGTTATCGCCTCCGCCCTTCTTGCTGCCGCTCATGAGCTGCAGGTAGTCGATAATTACAACGCTGAGTCCATACTCCAGCTTCATCTTCCTGCACTTGGATCGCAGCTCTGATATGGATATACCGGGGGTGTCATCAATTATCAGCTTGGAATTTCCTATGACGCCGATACCCTCCACCACCGCATCCCAGTCAGAATCCGTCAGGGAGCCGGTACGCAGCTTCTGGGAATCCACATTGGACTCCATGGAAAGCATACGGTTCACCAGCTGCTCCTTGGACATCTCCAGGCTGAACACCATACAGGGCAGGCTCTTGCGCACCGCCACATAGTCCACCACGTTCAGGACAAAGGCCGTCTTACCCATGGAAGGACGGGCTGCTATCAGAATGAAATCCGAAGGCTGAAAACCTGAAAGCTTATAATCCAGGTCAATAAAACCGGAAGGTATACCCGTGACCGTTCCCTGGTTTTTATAGGCATCCTCAATCTTCTCCAGCACGTTGATGGCCACCTGCTTGATGGGCACGAAATCCTGTCCCCCGCGGTTTTGCAGCAGGTTAAAAACGGATTTCTCCGTATCTGCCAGTATGTTCTCCAGGGGCTCCTTTCCGGCGTAACAGGTATTGGCAATCTCCTCCGTGGTTTTAATCAGCCTTCGCAGCACTGCCTTCTCCCCGACAATGGTGGCATAGGACCTTACATTGGCAGACGTAGGCACCATGGTCACGATATCCCGTACAAAATCCAGGCTGCTCACCTCAGGAGGCACATCCTTTTCCTTCAGACGGTCCTGGAGGGTTACCAGGTCCACGGGCTTGCCTTCATTGAACAGCTCTACCATGGCGTCAAACATGATTCCGTACTGCTGCTGGTAAAAATCACTTCCTGTCACAATCTCCGATGCGGCAATCACTGCCTCCCTGTCCATGAGCATGGAACCGATGACCGACTGTTCCGCCTCCAGACTGTGGGGAAGCACCCGCTTAATCAGGGCTTCTTCCATATTACTCGTCTCCTGTATCTGAATCTATGAGACCCGCCTGTTGAGGCGGGTCCTGTGTCTGCGCTATGATTTTATGCTTCCACTACCTTGACAGCCAGTCTGGCAGTCACATCCTTATGGAGCTTAACAGGCACCTCGAAGCTGCCAATGGACTTGATGGGATCGCTCAGCATAATCTTTTTCTTGTCAATATCAATTCCCAGCTGGTCCCCAATGGCCTTGGCGATTTCCTTGGAGGACACGGAGCCGAAAGCTCTGCCGCCCTCTCCCGCCTTGATGGTCAGAGTCACGGAGGAATCATCCAGCTTTGCTCCCAGCTCCTTTGCTGCCGCCAGCTGCTCTGCCGCAATCCTGTCGTCATTGGCCTTCTTAAGCTTTAAATCATTCAGATTCTTGGAATTGGCTTCCACCCCAAGCTTCTTGGGCAGAATAAAATTTCTGGCATAGCCGTCATTTACATTCACAATCTGACCTTTTTTTCCTAATGCCTTCACATCTTCCAGTAATACTACCTGCATGTCTCATACTTCCTTTCTGATTCTGTGTCTATATGCATCCCTTATCAGGATACCTCGCCTTCCTCCATCATCTGGCGGATGACGTCTTTTAACCGTTCCTTTGCCTCTTCCACGGTTACACCCTGCATCTGGGCGCCTGCTATGGTACGGTGTCCGCCGCCTCCCAGTTTCTCCATCATGACCTGGACATTAACCTCGTCAATGGATCTGGCGCTGAAATAAATGGTTCCGTTATAATCCGTAAGCACCACTGAAGCCTTCATGCCGCGGATTTCCAGAAGCTCGTTGGCCGCCTGGGCACCGATGATGGTGGGACTCTCCAGCCCTTCGGCCGAGCACTCACTGATGGCAAAGGCATCCATAAACACCTCTGCCTTCCTGACCGCGTCCGCCTTTGCCTGGTAGTCCTTCATGTTCTCCCTGAAAAGCTTACGCACTCTGGTGATGTCAGCTCCGCTTCTTCTTAAAAATGCCGCTGCCTCAAATGTCCTGACACCCGTCTGATTGGTAAAGTTCTGGGTGTCGATGACAATACCGGCATACATGGCATCCGCCTCAGCAGATTTGATTTTAATACCGTCTGCAATATACTGCAATACCTCCGCCACCATCTCACAGGTAGACGAGGCATACGGCTCCACATAGGAAAGCACTGCGTTATCTATGATTTCGCTGCTGGTCCTGTGATGGTCTAAAACCACAACCGTCTTCACCATCTCCAAAAGAGCCGGTTCATCCGTAATGCTGGGCCGGTTCACATCCACGATAACCAGCATGGTCCCCTGGTCCACCAGCTCGGCCGCTTTCGGACCCGTGAGCAGCATATCCTCAGGATATTCAGCATTTCCCGTAAAGCGCTCCATCATAGGACGCACCGAAGAAGTCACCTCGTTGACCACGATATTGGCCTTCTTGTTCATGGACATGGCAATACGGTATATGCCCACTGCCGCGCCAAAGGAATCAATGTCTGCCAGACGGTGTCCCATAATAAGGAGCCGGTCCTTGTTCTCCATCAGCTCCCTGAGGGCATGGGCCTTTACCCTGGCCTTCACCCTGGTTGTCTTCTCCATCTGCTGGGCCTTGCCGCCATAATACTGAATCTTATCAGAATCCTTGACCACTGCCTGGTCGCCGCCCCGTCCCAGGGCCATGTCAATGGACGTCCTGGCATATTCATAATTCTGGCTGTAGCTGTCACCGTTCATACCGATACCGATACTTAAGGTCACTGCCATGTCGTTGCCTATGTTAACTGTCTTTACATCCTCCAGGATGGAAAAACGTTCTTCCTGTATCCTGGCCATGTACTGCTGCTTGATGGCGAAGAAATATTTGTCCTTCTCAATCTTTTTTACGATACCGTTCATGCCGGAGATATATTTGCTTATCTTACGGTCTATGAGGGCGGTCAAAAGGGAACGCCGGACCTCCTCCACGCTTTCCAGGGCCTCGTCATAGTTATCCAGGTAAATCAGTCCCGCCACCAGCTTCTGGTCGTTAATCTGCTGCATATACTTAAGGGTCTGGGTCTCGTCCAGCAGATAGACGGCCGTAACAGATGAGCCCTGGCCTTCCAGCCCCCCTGCGGTCACTGCCGCGTCAAGACTGTCAACCATAACCTGTTTTAAGTCAATCCGGAACTTCCTGTCTCCCAGGCTGCTGTGAATACTCACAACCTCCCCGCCGGTAGCCAGCATTTCCTTTGTAATCTCAGGAAACACGGCTGTAATGTTCTTATATGAATTCTTGTCTTCTTCCAGGATTGCCGTAAATTCCCGGTTCATCCACAACAGATGTCCGGAGCCGTCTGTCACCGCATAGGGCATCAGCATCTCTTCCAGCAGGTTCTGCCTGCTCTGGTCATAAGCGGACGAAAACGCGATGAGCCCGGCCAGTATGCCTCTTTTTCTTGAAAAATACAGCCACAGGGCAATCCCTATATAGACAATGGTAAAGACCGATACTATAATGCCGGCTTTAACAGATACCGCTGCCACAACAGCAGTCAGTACGATTAAAAGGACCGACAAAAAGAGCGGCCACTGCAGGTAGACCTTAAAAATCCCCCGCGTCCTTCCTTTATCTCTCATAGTCTGCCTCCATTCGTATCCGAAAATCAGAATACGCCTATCTTAGTCAGTATATCATATCCGGCCCCATTCGTCCATAAAAATGAGTTTTTGCCAGCAATGTGCCAGTACTATGCCAGCAATTTCCCCTGAGCCCAGGACATAATCTGTGTAAAAAGGAAGTAAAAAGAATACAAAAAGATGAACATTGTAACGCTTTTTGTTGATAAACAGTTATGTCTATGATAGAATCTATGCTGTATTGCATGAACATACCAAGGAGGATATACGTATGAAACAGCGCAACATCGTAGTATGTATCCTGCTGAGCCTGGTTACCTGCGGAATTTACGGCATCTATTGGATGATCGTACTGAACGACGAAACCAACGCGCTCTCCGGCAGGCAGGGTACAAGCGGAGGACTGGTTTTCCTGTTCTCACTGATTACATGCGGGATTTATGCCCTGTACTGGATGTACCAGATGGGCAATGCCGTTGAGATGCTCCATGACCAGCACGGAGAGCCAAGGGGAAGCGCACCGGTGGTCTATCTGCTTCTCAGCCTGTTCGGACTGGGCATCGTGGCTTACGCCCTGCTTCAGAATGAGCTGAACAAGTATCTCCCTAATGCATAAACGTATTCGGACACTATGCATAAAAACAGGCGGGCTCCTGGGAGCCGGCCTGTTTTATGCATTTATCTGTATTCTGGCGGGACGTCCCCTGATTCCCTGCCTGTTTCATACGGTTACCGGGCTGTACTGTCCGGGCTGCGGCGTAAGCCGGATGTGCCTGTCCCTTCTCCGTCTGGATTTTGCATCTGCCTTTCAGGCAAATGCAGCCATCTTTCTTCTGCTGCCTCCGGGACTGTTCATGGCTGTCTGGATGGCCGTGCGGTATGTAAGGACCGGAAGCACACGCCTTACATGGGTTCAGGCCTGTGTTTTCTATGTAATGATTGGGGTGCTGCTTGTGTTTGGGGTGATGCGGAATCTGCCTGGGTTTGGGTGGCTGCGGCCGGCGCCCTGATGTATAATAACCTAATCTGCTGAAACGCAGATGCCTTCATGGATAACAGATAACTGCAGACAAACCCTGCAAATAAACTGCGATAAACCACAGACAAATCTTCACAAAATGCTTGATTTTTTCCGTAGTCTGTGGTATTATAATCACTGCTTATTCAAGCAATATCTGGGCGAATTCCCGAGTGGCCAAAGGGGACAGACTGTAAATCTGCTGCTAATAGCTTCGGTGGTTCGAATCCACCTTCGCCCACTAGCGTGCCGTTAAAATATAGCTTAAGGACATCAGTGCAGCGCACGTAAAGGTCCTCGTTTTCAGCTGTGGCACGTACAAAAAAGTACCTGTGAGTACTTATGCGGGTGTGGTGGAATAGGCAGACACAAGGGACTTAAAATCCCTCGGTAGCGATACCGTGCCGGTTCAAGTCCGGCCACCCGCATGTATAAAAGGCCCTGGAATTTATTTCCAGGGCCTTTTCTTGTACTTTATCCAACAACCTTCTTTCCCTTAACCAATACACTCTGAATCCTGATTTCATCATCGAATATGACCACATCCGCATCCATCCCCGCAGAAAGGCTTCCCTTCCTGCCCTGGATACCAAGAATCTTTGCCGGATTATATGTCATCATGCGCACCGCATCCTCCAGCCTCACCTCTGCCTGTTGGTACATGGTGCGTACACACCGGTCTGCCGTGCAGACGCTTCCTGCAAAAGCACTCCGGTCCGGCAGGACCGCTACTCCGTCATCAATGATGCATTCCTGCCCGTGTGCCAGGCTTCCCAGCAATACATGCTCGCCATCATCCATACCAGCCCCTCTCATGGAATCAGTAACAAGACAGATGTCCTCAATGGGTTTCATCTTTACAATAAATCTAAGCAGCTCCGGCGGCAGATGTTTGCCGTCTGCTATGATTTCTACAGTCATCCCATCTATCAGGTACGCACTCTCTATTACTCCCAGATGCCGGTACGCATTAATTCTGCGGATAGTGGACATGCCTGAATACAAATGTGTCACATGGGTATACCCTCTTTCCCATGCCTCTATGACGTGAGCATAGGTGGCGTCTGAATGACCAATCGAGGCCAGTATCCCCCTGGCCTTCAGCTCATCTGCCAGTTCCATTGCGCCTTCCAGCTCCGGGGCCGCCGACATACGGATAATATCATCTGAAGCATCCAACAGCTTTTTATAGTCGTCCTTTGCAGGTACCTTTATATATTGCGGGTCCTGTGCTCCTCTTTGCTCCAGGGAGAAATAAGGCCCCTCCAGATGGATTCCCAGAAGCTCCGGGCCATTTTCCATCTGTTTCCCGGCTTCACGGTAGCAGTCAAAAAAAGTCAGCAGCTCCTCGTCCGTACAAGTCAGGGTAGTCGGGCAGATTGAAGTGGTTCCGTGAGCCAGATGGGCCATACATGCCTTTATGATTGCCTCCGGGGTACCATCCATAAAATCATGTCCGCCGCCTCCATGGGTATGGATATCAATAAATCCCGGACTGACATATGACCCTTGTGCATCAATGTAACAGTCTGTCTCCGGCTTTCTTCCCTTAACAATCCCTTCTATAACCCCATCTTCCATGACAAGGCTGGCCTGGTCCAATATCCTGTGGGGCGTTATGATTCTTCCATTGATAATCGCAGTCTTCATGGCCTTCTCCTGTTTCTTTATACCTGAGGAATAGCCTTGGAGGCCGAATCACCATCCAGGAACAGATTCCAGTCAGGATGTGTCTTCAGGATAGTGGCCGGCACCAGATTTGTCACTGTTTCTGCTGACAATGTCTTCTGTATGGCATCACCCTTTCGTATACCGGGTACAATGGTGACAATGGTACGGCTCTTCAGTATCTGAGGCACGGTCATGGATATGGCCTGGGCCGGTACTTCATCCAGAGAACCAAACCACCCTTCATTTACCTGCTGCTGCTTACACGTCTGGTCCAGATTAACAATAATATAGGCTTTATCTGTCTCAAAATCCGCAGGCGGATCATTAAATGCAATATGTGCATTTTCTCCGATTCCCACTAAAGCAACATCAATGGGGGCCTTCTCCAGTTCTTCTGTAAGAATTGCAATATTTTCCTCTACATTACCCTCGCCATTAACAAGATATGCCTTCTTGGGATTAACAACCTGTATGAAGCGTTCCTTCAGATACTTGCGGAAACTGGCTTTATGTGTTTCCGCAAGGTTAATGTATTCATCCAAATGGAACATGACAACCTTATCCCACTCCACCTCCATTTCGGTCAGATACCTGATTGCCTCTATCTGGGACTCTCCCGTGGACAGAAGAATTCTGGCCTCCCCGTTCTGTGCAATGGTACGGCTGATTGCCTGTGCAGCACATGCCGCCGCTCTCTGCGCCATCTCACCTGATGTTCTGGAAATATTTATATTCATAATCAACCCATCTCCTTTAATCCATACTTTTCATTGCAAATATTAGTATTCAATGTCTAATATCCTGCCTGTCTCAGCACTCATATGTGCATATTGGCACATTATGGTAGACACAATTGCCTCTTCTCCGGTGGGATACAGTCCTTCCAGCTCTTTAAGGGCGGTTCCATCCTTCATCCGGTTCACCAGCTGAAGGAAGAACAGCATGGATTCAATACAATACCCGGACGGTACCGGTCCTGCAACCGGGTCGTCTATCATCATGTTTCCATAGGGATTCACCACATGGCTGTAGCTGTCCGCGTTATACGCAGCCACCACGCCCCTGTCCTGGCTGTCCACTTCCTGGAATCCTTCCGTACCTACCAGACGGATCTGTTGGTTTACAATAGATGAAAAGCTGTTTGGAAGGATCCAGGATGCATCAACCGTAATGCTGGCCCCGCTTGCAAACTCAAACTTAGACTGCAGGGAATCATATGTATCAATACCCATGGATGTAAGTTTCTTCTTGATTCCGGAGGCATATACGCGCACTGGTTTCTCGCCCAGAAGCCAGTATATCAGGTCAAAGAAATGGATGCCGATGAACCAGGCCGGCGAACTGTTCTGCGCCCAGTTCTTAAACCAGACTGATGGAACCAGGATTTTGTCCTCCATGCAGACATAACCATATTCTATCTCTCCCAATTTTCCTTCCTTAATGGCATTTCGCAGCTGGATATGGGCCGGGTCAAAACGCTTGTGAAAATCCACGTACAGCATGACATTATTTTCCTTCGCTGCCTGTATCATCCTCTTACCCTGTTCGATGTCCGTGGACAACGGTTTCTGGGCAAGAATATGAATCTTCCTTTTAGCCGCCTCCAGAACCACCTCCTCATGAAGATAATCCGGAGTGACCACTGCCACTGCATCCAATCCCTCTTTGTCAAACATTTCCCTATAGTCCGTATACCCTTTGATTCCATACTTTTCATCCATAGATTTGAGCGTATCAGGGTTGATATCCGCAATTGCCGCAAATTCAATTTCCCCTCTCCTGTGCGCACCATAGTATGCGTTAATAAGGACACTGCCATAGGTTCCGGCTCCAACAACGCCAACTTTTGCTTTCATTTCTTTTCCCTCCATAATAATTATTCTTTATTAAAATGTCTGTTATATTATACATAGCCAAACAGTCCGGGCAGGAACATGGTAATAGGCTCGATGTATGTTACCATAGCCAGGGCTATAAACAGCGGAATCAGCCACGGAGATACCATCTTCACCACATCTCCAAAGGAACGTTTGGATGCCGATGACAGCATATACAGCGACATCCCCACCGGCGGGGTCAGCAGTCCAATCATCATGTTCAGCACCAGAATCACGCCCATATGGATAGGGCTGATATTGGCTATGGCCATTAAAGGTGTAAGAATAGGCAGCATAATCATAATTGCCGCTACTACTTCAATAAACATTCCCAGAATCAACAGGATAAGATTAATCAGCAGCAGGATTACATAGCGGTTGGACGTAACCGAAAGAATCAGTTCCACTACCACCTTGTCTATCTGCTCGTAAGTCATAACCCAGGCAAAGAGAGAGGCACCTACCACCACAGCAATGGATGGGCCCACCTGGCGGACAGTGGCCACTGCCAGAGACGGAAGCTTTCGTATATCCATTTCCCTGTATACGAAACAGGATACGATGGTTCCATACAGTACGCTGAACATAGCAGATTCAGTAGGAGTAAACCATCCCGTCCATATTCCTCCCAGCATGATGGCCGGGAACATCAGGGCCGGCAGAGCTTCCAGAAAAGCCTTCCATTTTTCACGTCCGGATGCCTTTGCGTGTCTGGGATATTTCCTCTTTTTTGCAATGATATATATGTAGATACATAAGACGATACACAGGACCACACCAGGACCCAGGCCGGCCATAAAAAGGGCTCCGATTGACACATTTGCCATTGCTCCATATATAACGAACGGAATACTGGGCGGTATGATTGGGCCCACGGTACTGGAGGCGCCTGTGACGCCAAGGGTCAGGTCATCATCATACTTCTCATCCCTCATAGCTTTAATTTCAATCATTCCCAGTCCGCCCACATCTGCCAGGGCAGAACCGCTGATACCGGAGAATATAAGACTGGACAGCACGTTCACATACGCAAGTCCGCCGCTCCAATGGCCAATCATCTTTTTAGCAAAACCGAATATGCGGTCTGTAACACCTCCGTTATTCATAACCTGCCCTGCAAAGATAAAAAAAGGAACAGCCAGAAGGGTAAAGGAATTAGGTGCATTCATCATCTTATTCATGGCCGTCATCATGGACAGCTGTGGCGTCAGATAAATATAGAGCAGGGAAGACCCCAAAAGGCACAGATACATGGGCGCTCTCATGACCATCAGAATCAGAAACACCAGAAAAAATACTTTAATCGGTTCCATATACTCCTACTCCTCCTTTCCTTTCATATCTCCAATCTTCCGGACACTGTTTACCGCATTTACCAGGCACCGGACAGATCCCAGGAAAAAACCCAGGACCATTCCTGCCGCCACCACCGCCATGGGAATTTCCATGGCAGCGGATTTTACCACTTTCTGAAAATCAAAGAACTGAACAGACCAGTACAGCAGGTAAAGGTGAATTCCAAAGCAGAACAGACTTGTAAGTGCCCGGAGGAGCTGGTTTGGTACTCCCTTGACAAACGAAAGAAATACCTCGACATTGAAATGTTCAAATTTCTTTTCTCCCAGGGAAATACACAGGAATACGACCCATATATAACAAAAGCGGGATATTTCTTCCGAAAACAGCAGTGCTTTCTTCAGGAAGATACGGGAGAACATCTGGCACAGGATTGTAATACACATGACGCCAAATAAAGAGCCCGCTATGATCTCCTCCAGGGAGTTAAATACCTTCAATAGCTTCTTCATGCTTACCTCCGTTGTTTCACTCTGTCAGCAGGTTTCATTATTCCTTCCAGTTAGCCTTAAAATCATTTAGGTCCTTAATGGCTGCGGCCCATTCAGGATCACTTCCAAAATTCTCTTCCACTACCTTGGCTGCATTGGCCTTAAATGCCTCGACATCCGGCTCAATGACCTTCATTCCCTGCTCTTTCAGGAATTCCAGTCCTTCTTCTGTCTCTTTGTTGATTCTATCTTCTATAATAGGACGGTACTTGGCAAGTACATCGGTAATCACCTGACGCTGTTCTTCTGTAAGGCTCTGCCAAATCTGCTCCGAAACCTCCACCGTGCCAAGATGGACGGAATGCTTTGTCAGCACAATTGCATCCTGTACTTCATAGAACTTCTGGGCAATGATGGTTGGAACAGGGTTTTCTTCTCCTACCACAACGCCGGTCTGGAGGGAAAGGTATAATTCGCTCATATTAATGGGAACAGGATTACCGCCCAGTGCAGCCACCACTGTCTTGGCTATAGGCGTGTCCATGCACCGGACGGAAAGGCCTGCCAAATCATCTGGTTTCATAGGTTCCACGCCCTTGATGGTCAGATTCCTGTCACCGTAATACCATACATCCAATGTACGCACGCCGCTAGCATTAAGGACTGTCTCATTGTACATCTTCTGGGAACCTTCAGAGGCAAAGTAGTCATACGCCTGCTTTGCGTTATCAAAGGCATAGGGCAGCGAGTAAACCTGTACCTGGTCACAGAAGGATGCCAGAATACTCGGACCCGTGACCTCAAAAGCCAGAGAACCTGTACGCAGCATATCCAGCGCCTCTGCCTGCGTGCCTAACGTGGCCCCGGGATAAACCTTGATTTTAAGAGAGCCATTGGTTTTTTCTTCGATCTCCTTTGCAATATCATAGGAAACCTGGCTCCACGCATGGCTTTCAGGCTCACCCACATACCAGGACAATTCCAGGGCTTCACCTGCTGCCTCGCCGGCAGTATCCTCAGTCTTACTTTCTTCAGCTTTATCCGCCTTTGTATCGGCTGCTGTCGGAGCTGCCGGGGCCGGTGCTTCCTTCTGCCCGCCGCAAGCCGCCAGACTTCCCATTGCCATCATCACCGCCAGTGCCAGACCTGCCATTCTTTTGTTTCTTCTCCTCATATTACACGTCCTCCTTTTTAATAAAACATAGTTATAGTGGTTATATGCACCACAGTTATCCTGGAATGCATGTATGCTTTTTGCTTTCTCATATCCGTTTTCTGTTTTGTAAGCTCATTATATTATAGAAAACGTTTTCTGTCAATATTTCTACAAATATTTTTATTTTCATCCTTATTTCACAGCATTTTCACGTTAGCTTCCTATGTATTACAGTTTATTATTATTATATTTTTCTATTATTTTCTTATTTTTCTATTGCTTTTCTATCACTTAAGTATTATCATAAATATATATGCTTTTTCATATTCTGATTTTAAAGGAGATACACCGTATGAATCATACCAGCCATAATGTTACCATTGGCGACGTTGCAAAGGCTGCTGGTACTTCTGTTTCTACTGTTTCCCGTGTTTTGAGCGGCAGCACTTATCCTGTCAGTGCTGCCAAGAGGGAACGTGTGCTGCATGCTGCAAACACTCTTGGATACGAGCCCAACCTGCTTGGACGCATGCTGAAGACAAATACCAATCCCTCCATAGGCATTATCATCCCCTCCTTCCAAAACCCCTTCTACACACAGCTCATTATAGGGATTGAGAAAGAGGCTATGGCAAATAACTATTTTCCATTGGTATTCAGCTCACAGAGAAGTCCGGAGACCGAGCGTAATCTGATCAACAATCTTATAAAAAACAGGGTGAAGGGGTTGATGATTTCATCTATAGACGATTCCCCCCAGGCCGTGGACCATTTTGTATCCACAGGCGGCAAGGTGTGTATATTTGAATCCAACTACTCTGACACAGACAAGGTCATAAATGCAAAGACAGATATGCTGGGAGCCGGACGCACTGCCGCCGAGTACCTTATTTCACAGGGGCACCGGTCAATTGCATTTTTAAGTACTCCGTTTAACCGTCAGTCACGTATTATGACCCTGGACGGTTACAAACTGGCCCTGGCTAATAACGGCCTTTCATTTTCCGAGGATGATGTAATGACAGTCCAGTATGAATCCGAGGCAGATTCCGGACTATATGAGATGGAAGCCGGCCATAAGCTGGCAGACAAATTCCTGGAGGCAAAAAAGCGAAAAGATTACACTGCCATTATGGCAGTCAATGACCTGATTGCATATGGAATCATCCAGCGCTTACAGGAAAAAGGACTGGGAATACCCGATGATCTTTCCATCATATCATTTGATAATATCCCTTATTCCGGACTCATTAACCCGCCTCTTACCACCATGGACATGCCTGCCAGATTACTGGGGCAGCGGGCCTGTCATTTAATCATCGACTCCTTAAACTCAAATGAAGACCATAATGGCATTACCTTGTCAGTCAGCGCCGAGCTGGTTGTACGCAGGTCAGTAAAAGCCTTGTAACCGCTGTGCCCTCCTTCATAACCAGGTAAAGGAGATAACGAAATATGGATTCTGCATTATACAATGTAATCGGCAACGTTAAAATACCAAAGATGGCCCGCGTACGCCAGAAATTCGACCCATCCGAAATTACAGACCCTGCAGCCGGGATACGCGGGGAACTGTCACGCCCGGAGATAGCAGCCACCCTTAAGCCAGGCATGAACATAGCCATAACAGCAGGCAGCCGCGGCATACATAATCATAAACTGATTCTGAAAACAGTGGTGGATATCGTCAAAGAACACGGGGCAAATCCGTTTGTGGTACCAGCCATGGGTAGCCATGGAGGAGCTACTGCCCAGGGACAGCTGGAAGTTTTAGAGGGGTTTGGGATAACCCCCGCCTATCTCGGCTGCCCTATTAAGTCCGGCATGGAGACAGTCCGGATTGGAGTCAGCCCCGAAGGCCATGATGTTCATATTGATAAGAACGCGTGGGAGGCTGACGGCATTATCGTGATTAACAAAATCAAGCCCCACACTGCTTTCAGAGGTTCCTATGAAAGCGGTCTCATGAAAATGATGACCATTGGACTAGGCAAACAGTATGGGGCCAGCCTGTGCCATCAGTCCGGATTCAAGAACATGGGGCGACTCGTCCCCATGTTTGCCAATGTCATCCTGGCAAACTGCCCCATCTTATTCGGTCTGGGAATCGTGGAGAACGCCTACAGCCGCACTTACATGCTAAAGGCGCTCACTCCCGAGGAAATTCCCGAAAAAGAGCCGGAGCTGCTGGTATTGGCCCGCTCACTGATGCCGCGGATTCTCTTTGATGACATTGCGGTATTGGTCATAGATGAGATTGGAAAGAATTTCAGCGGCGACGGCCAGGATCCCAATGTCTCTTCCCGTTTTGCCACTCCCTATGCTTCCGGTGATTTCACCATACAAAAAGTATGTGTACTGGACCTGTCGGACAAAAGCCACGGCATCATGATTGGAGCCGGCTGCGCAGATACCTGCACCCAGCGTTTAGTGGATAAATCCAATCTGGAGGCAAGCTACATCAATGCCATAACTTCCACTGTATTTGACTGTGTAAGGCTTCCCATGATTCTTAAAAACGACTATTTTGCCATGGCTGCCTGTATTAAGACATGTAATGAAGTGGATTTAGAACATATCCGTATGGTACGGATTCCCAATACACTGGAGATTGGCGAGATATGGATATCTGAAAGCATGATGGAGGACGCCGGGAAAAATCCCCAGATAGAAATTATCAGCCAGCCCCAGGAGCTTCCCTTTAACGACGAGGGGAATCTCTGGTAACAAACCACCTTCTGAGTATCAAAAAAGAGCACCTCCCCGCCCGCGGAACAATTCTCCGCCTCCGAAAGGTGCTCTTTCCTATATCAGATTCAAAATCCCCCTGTCTTACAACATTTGTCAGTCTTACATCATCCTTCTGCCTACTTCTCCACAGCCGCCCCATCATCCGCGAACCGCGAATCCACCACCGGATAAAATTCATCCGGCTGAGAAACGAATACTGCCGCGCTGTAAGGCGGCATGTTCAGCTTCAGCATGCCATTCTTTATGCGGTAGAGCATGACCCCTGCATTGTACCCTGTCTCAGCAGTCAGGATGGGCCTGCCTAACACCATGTCGTCAGTAACGCCCAGCTGCCATACCGGAATGTCCATGGTCTGGCTGTCCGGGCTGTTGGATATGACCACCACGGCCTGATATTTGCCGTACATACGCCCGTAGGCAATCTTCTGGTATCCGGCCAGAAGGGGCTTTACCGCACCCTTTCTGATCGCCGGTATCTTGCGGTGGATTCCGGTCATATAGCGGTGGAACTCTATAAGCTCTAAATCCTCTTTCCCCCATGGATAGGTACGCCTGCTGTCCGGATCCGTCCATCCGCAGACTCCGGCCTCATCGCCGTAGTAAAGCGTGGGGGCTCCCGGCCAGGTCATCTGAATCACCACTGCCTCCCTAAACACACAGGGCTTTATATTCTGTCCTGCTTTTTCCGGACCAGCTGTCTGGATACGGCCTACCATCTGGTTGGTCCTGGTTAAGAAACGGGAATGGTCATGGTTGGACAGCTGGTTCATGGCCGTCATCACCGTGTTGGTCTGCATACGGCTCATATGGTATCCCATGGCGTTAAAAAAAGCCTCACCATCTCCCCATATGCCCCCGTTATAACTGTCGCTGTGTTTCTCCATGCCGGTCAGAAACCACGTGACCGGTTCCATGAACGCGTCGTAATTCATGATAGAATCCCACTGATCTCCCTCCAGCCAGGAAGCAGGATCCCCGTAGTGCTCCGCCAGAATCAGCGCTTCCGGATTAGCCTCTTTTACGGCCTGGCGGAACCTGCGCCAGAATTCGTGATTGTATTCTGCCGTGTGTCCCAAGTCGGCAGCCACATCCAGACGCCAGCCATCAATGGAATAGGGCGGGGATACCCACTTCCTGGCCACGTTCAGTATATACTCCACCAGTTTTTCAGAATTCTCGTAATTTAACTTGGGCAGGGTGTCATGTCCCCACCATCCGTCATAGGTCCTGTTGTAAGGCCAGGCCCCGTCGCTGTCGTCATGGAACTGGAAAAAGCTGTGATAGGGGCTGCTTTTGCTCTCATAGGCCCCTGCCTCATAGTCGCCGGAATGCTCATAGATTCCCTCTGCGTCCAGCCATTTGTTAAAGGAGCCGCAGTGATTGAACACTCCGTCCAGAATTACCCGCATCCCCCGCTTATGGACTTCCTCCACAAACCGGGCAAAAAATGCATCGCTGGCTTCCAGATTCTCCTTGCCTGCGCTGCGCTGCACGTACCGGTCAGCCTCCTTGTTATCCGTGGCGTCAGGCCTGACCAGACCTCCTCCGTCCTTCTCTATTCTGGTAAAGTGGGGATCAATGTGCTCGTAATCCTGACAGTCATATTTATGGTTGGAGGGGGATACAAATACCGGATTCAGATAGATGGCCTCCACTCCCAGCTTCTTGATGTAGTCCAGCTTATCCCAGATTCCCTGCAGGTCGCCTCCGTAAAAGTACCCCACATCCATGGCGGCCGGGTACCGGTCCCATTCCGTAACCTTCTGTACCGGACGGCCGATATAGACATACTCATATGATTCCACATCATTGCTCTCATCTCCATTGCAGAAACGGTCCACAAAAATCTGGTACATGACCGCACCCTTTGCCCATTCCGGCGTGTGGAATCCCGGGGTAATCTTGAAATCAAAGCATGGCTGGCCATCCTGTGTGGGTCCCAGCCGGTTATAAAGACAGACATCCTGTTCGGATACCACTTTAAAGTGATAAAGCACCTGATCGGTGCCTACTGTAATTTCATATTCATAGTAATCAAACAATTCATCGGACTTGGCCTTGGTCATCTCCACCTCGGCTTTATCCTCCACATAATATACATGATCCACATTGCCCTTAGCTGTCCGCATGCGAAGCAGCACATCGTCATCTGCGTCCGGTTCCATTGGCATGCGGTAATCCTCTGTCTCAGAGGAAAAAAGGGCATCCCTGTTGATACGTCCCTTCAAATTATCTTCCACGTTTTATATCCTTTTCCTAATTTGCTCATAATTACAATCCTGTTCCTTTATTGTATCTGAATTTTCTCAAATATACAAGAAAAATTATACCAGAAAAATCTTGATAACATTACACCTTTTCCATGGCTTTCTCACAAAGTGAAAAGCCTGGCGGGGTAGCCAGGCTTTTCAGGAGAAGGTATTTCGTTTCTTATGGGGTGTAGCAAAAACTATATAATGTATTGGGGGGGTTACGTCTATTATAATAGCATAGGAACGAAAAAAAGTGTGCACAAAGATGCAATATTTTCCAGTGTATTTATGAGCAATATAGACAAGGGAGGGGGCTTTATAGCCTCCCTCCCCTTTTTTATACTATTTTCCATCATTCTCAGCCCAAAACAGAACCGAAATACTATGCTACTGCACCGGTGTAAACAGCGCCTCAAACTCAGACTGGCTGATTTTCTCTTTCTCAATCAGCAAATCAGCGCAGGCATGGAGGACATAGTCATATTGCTTGATGATATCCTTTGCCTTCTGGTAGCACTCGTCAATGATCCGCTTGACCTCACTGTCAATGGTGTCAGCAACCTCATTGCCGTAGGACTTGGTATGGGCCAGGTCCCGTCCGATAAATACCTCATTCTCATCGCCGCCGTACTGAATCATTCCTACCTTCTCAGACATGCCGTACTGGGTCACCATAGCCCTGGCAATCTGGGTGGCCTGCTTGATATCCTGGGATGCGCCGGTGGTGATATCGTCAAATATCAGCTCTTCCGCAATCCGGCCGCCTAAATCCACCATGATATTCTGCTTCATGCGGCCCTTGGTATTGAACATCTCATCCTTTTCAGGCAGGGGCATGGTGTAACCGGCTGCCCCGATTCCCGTGGGGATGATGGACACAGTGTGCACCGGTCCCACGTCCGGAAGCACATGGAACAGGATGGCGTGGCCCGCCTCATGGTAAGCCGTTATCTTCTTATCCTTCTCGGATATTACCTTGCTTCTCTTCTCAGCACCGATTCCCACCTTCACGAAGGCCCGGTCGATATCGCTCTGCTTGATGAACCTGCGGTTTTCCCTGGCGGATATAATGGCTGCCTCATTCATCAGGTTTTCCAGGTCAGCTCCTGTGAAGCCTGACGTGGTCTGGGCCACCCTGTGCAGATCCACATCCTCGCTGAGAGGCTTTTCCTTGGAATGGACCTTAAGGATTTCCTCGCGCCCCTTCACATCGGGACGTCCCACTGCCACCTTTCTGTCAAAACGGCCCGGTCGAAGGATAGCCGGGTCCAGGATATCCACGCGGTTCGTGGCCGCCATGACGATAATGCCTTCATTGACGCCAAAGCCGTCCATCTCTACCAGCAGCTGGTTCAGTGTCTGCTCTCTCTCATCATGTCCGCCGCCCATTCCGGTACCTCTGCGACGGGCC
>OGGX01000250.1_pt1 | contig 42630 bp, 19 predicted proteins | sample 1571331 | NCBI WGS metagenome assembly OGGX01 (sample SAMEA2582056, study PRJEB24529) | metagenome | biome: Human gut stool | place: China | collected 2011
CAGACAAAAAATAATTCTACAGAATTTCATTGTATTTTATAGTTTTAGATTCAATATTTTACTGAATAAGCACATGTCAAAGATACCGCATTACATGGTAGAGTTAAAGAAAAGGAATATGGAGAATTCGACTTTCTTATGTAAATTCATATGTATAAAGCCCATCACACGCCTATTTTGTACGATTTTACAGGCTATGTACGATTTTCCAGTCTTTCTACCATTCTTTTTTAATTCACTTTATTTATCTCAACCTTTCTCATAACCAATGCATCAATAATATCTTCATCTATCTTCACATCTTTTTTAGCCGTAATAGTCAAATTGTCAAAACAGAAATTGGATAATTTATATTGTTTTGATTTCTCTACAGCAAAAAAGGAATCACAATCCAGATGAATATTACGCATTGTAATATAGCTGGAATACGAGACTGGCATATCCTTGCGATCTTTCAAATCATAAAACTGTGTCCAAGGAGCAATAAAGATACAATTGCGGACATTTCCTTTTATATCTTCAACGAGGATGTACTTATATTGTTGGGGAGTATCCGGACGCATTTTCAACCACAACAGGCGTTTAGCCTGGTCCAGATTGCAGCGTCGAAGAATTATATTATGATTATATATCGATTCGCTACCGCAAGTCAGCACTCCGTGACAGAATCCAAAAGTACAGTCTTCAATAATAATATCACAATTGCCACCATTATCGGGATTTTGATCAGCCCATGGTCCTTTGCCGCCTTTTAATGCAATTGCGTCATCATTAACCGACATATAGCATCCCTTGACAAGTACATTTTTACATGCATCAATATCGATTGCATCCGTACTTGGAGCCTTTACGGGAGAAGAAGGTGAAAAGATATGCAAATCCAAAAGTTTTACACTATCACACTTATAAATGTGAGTTGTCCAAAACGGAGAATTAACAAGTCGCACATCTGAAACTTGTACATTATTGCTATGAGATATATGAAGTAGACGAGGACGCAATTCATCCATATTAGTACATTTAGGAATAACACGCCTCCGCAACCAGAATGACTTCCAATATCGTTCACCGTTTCCATCAACTTTTCCTTTTCCGGAAAGGGTGAAACCATCTACCTTATCAACATTAATCAAAGCTGAAAAGTACTTTAGGTTCTGTCCCTCCATCCGTGTTTCTATTACAGGAAAGTTGCTAATATCGTCACTACCTTTTAATATAGCTTTCTCTTCCAAATGCAAGTGTGTTCCCGGCTTAAAGAACAGCGCACCACTAAGATAAGTACCTTCAGGTATAACAATGACTCCGCCTCCATTATTAGACGCCAAATCTATAACAGCCTGAATTTTCTCTGTCTGTAACAGTGTACTATCATTCACTACTCCATAGTCGGTAATCAAGAAACTCTTTCCTAATCCATTTATATCAGTTTTTTCATTTTTGTAAAACCAATCCGGTATAATTTTACCATCGGGAAATTTTTCCTGACTAAACAGTTGCAGACTGCAACATGTCGCTACTATTAAAAATGCTGACTTTATCATTTTCTATATCTCGTTACTTTTTTGCAAAAGTACCGCATGTTTCCATTTGCCCCAAAGCAAAGGATATGGAGATATTGATTTTCTTATGGAGTTCTATGCAAAAGATTCAAATACTACTTGTCTATATACAATATTCCATATTCAGACTTATTTTTGTACATATATCGAATTAAAATAAAACGCTCTCTACAGTATCAAAAAAGCGCATCCTCTTTATAAAAGAAGACACGCTACGAATAGAGTTAAGTTTTTCTTATATCATTTATTCCGGGATGAACAATCCGGTAGACTATTATTTTGTAAACACAATCTCTCCTTTACGTCCGCCACCACGAAGAAAGATTTCATAAGTATTATTACCTGATTCTTTTATTTCCAACAGATCCAAATCCGTATTTTTTGTTTGTTCCCCGCGTATAACCGTTTTTAATACCCCTCCTGTTTTCCGCCCAGTTGAAAGTCCTCCTTTCCAAGTGAGTATATATTGTTTTCCTTCTGTTAGATTGGTTATTGCTACTTTTTCTGTAGCCAAAGTCATGCACCAGTTATTGGGCTGTTCAAGTTCGATCGCAATATCCCAGGTGAAATGAGGAGTTCCGGTTATACCAGTTTCTTCCGTAATAGCATCTTCCTTGCTACATGATGCGATAAGAACACAAAGTAGCAGGAAAAGCATTGCTTTCCTAAATATATCCAATGGTCTGTTTATTATCGTTTCTCTATTCATATTCTCTTTATTTTATGAATCGGTTTCATAATTCTATATTTCTGCGTCACCTGATCTGTTTCAATTTAGTTACGCCACCATTATCTGTCGTCGCTTTCAAATCAATTTCTCCCTTATAGGCCGATAAATCCACTTGTTTATCAGAGAAAGAGACTGCCTTACCATTAATATAGAAGTACACAAATGCTTCTGCGCCATGACCTACTATCTTTGCCACATCTCCCTCAACAAGTATTGCCGCATCTTCCAGCCAATCATAGCTAGTATCTTCACTGCCCCCGGCAAGAAAACAACCCATTCCGGCATTATATAATTTACTATTCGTCTTCAGCCGCAAAAATTCTACATAAGGAAGACTTCCGTCTGACTTACGAGGTAAGGCAAGCTGGGAAGCATCCAAACTAACAAAATCATCATCCGTCACAGCCATATCTACCGGAAGAAAAGAGTTGTTTGCTATTTCACATTCCGCTTGATTAACGTCTATGATATGTTTTCCCGAAGACCTTGGTGTATGCGACAAGTTATTCTTTATAATATGACCATATCCCGGCACGTCAACCGCTTCCGATGCAGTCTTCCTGTTCAACATACAGAAATTGGACGGGTTCTGATAACCCGTATTATTATACCACGCTATCCCTCCTAAATGATGATTGGCATAAAACCCCTTATTCTTATTCATATAAGCAAGGCAGTACTGAACAATGTGCATAGGAATCACACTTGGTGCTTTAGGATTATCACTCATTCCATATCCTCCGGACTTAAATCCGGTGCCGTCACCAGCTTTGCCACCGTCTTTCGTATATCCATTCAAGAAAGACCAACAGTTATCAATGGTAAAAACCGCCTGGCAGTTAATCAAATCAAAACCATCATCACTGTTATACCACGCACGACACCCCCGGAATACATTGCCCGTATATTGGGGAGAAGTGAGATGTCCACCGAATCCATCTACATTTCCACCTTTACCGCCATCGGATACAGGATCATAATTATTATAGGCATCGCAATTCAGCACCAGATTGTTCTTACCCGTCACTATATAGAAGCCGATCGCCATACCGTCATGCATCGACAGATGTTCGTAGATATTATCACTTCCCCCTTCATTGCGGAAACATTCGGACTGGGTATGTCCCACAATAGTAACTTGTGTTCCCACCACCTCTATATTTCTGAAATGCAAATAAGAGCCGCTTACATAAAATACAATAACACGTTCATTTTCCGGCTTTACCACCAAAAGGTCAAAAACCGGACGCTCTTTTTTATAACCGGAGTAACAAATTCGTTTGTCCGGTCCAGTTCCACTCTTTGACATTTTAAATACCCGGCTCCAAGTAGTACTTCCCGCAGTATAATGTTCCATTATCTCTGCTTCCGTCACTCGATATGTACCTTGCCGGATATATACAGTATCTCCTGCCATCACTTTTGATTGTGCTTTACCCAACGTGGCAAAAGGCTTATCAATCGTCCCACTGTTTGAATCGCTTCCATTAGTAGCCACAAAATAATTCGTAGCCGAAAGAGAAAAGAGGAAACATCCTATAAAAAAAAGAAGAAGGCTAATACGTTTCATTGTATATTAAGTATTATGTAGCAGCAAAGCTACTGTTTTTTATACCATAGGAGCTGTAATATCGTACGTAAAGAATAGAATTTTGTCTTTTCTACTTCAATTATCAGACAAATTCCAGCATTAACAATCATAGTTCATAATAACAATAGTTTGATATAAGGATAAAAATGCATCCTTTATATACAAATTTGCAGGTGAATACTCTCCCAATCCACTTCCTTTGTAGAAAGAAAATATTCAATCTTTATAACAATATAATTATGAAAAACTTATTTTATGCGCTTACATTTTTTAGTTTTGTCACAGCTTGTAGTGATAATTCAGTCCAAAATCCAACACCACCTCCCGTGTCTGATAATGGTGATAACAATAATATGCAAGTTGTTGAGTTTCTAAGAAATCGTGCTATGGTGGCAAGTTATAACACTATCTTTCCTAATAAAGAAACAGAAAGAATAGAAAGAAAAGGCGTACTACTCAGTTGGAGATGGCTTTCCACCGATCCGGACGATATTGGTTTTGATATCTACCGCAAAGAAGGTAACTATAAATTCCAAAAGCTAAACAAAACTCCGATTATCAATAGTTCTAATTACAAAGATTTAACAGCAAACATTAATAAGATTCTCAAATACGAAGTTCGACAAGCAAATACCAATAATATTTTATGTTCATGTAACTTTACTCCGGAAATGGCACAGAACTTCTACCGGACGGTCCCATTAAACAATAATAATCTGCCATATCCCGATTTAGTATATAAAGCTTCGGATGCAGCTATTGGCGATTTAGACGGCGACGGAGATTATGAATTGGTTCTGAAACGTGAAGTGTCACCTCTTGACAATGGTAGCACGGGAATTGGAATTACTCCCGGAAGTTGCCTGTTAGAAGCATACAAGCTAACAACCGGGACATTTTTATGGCGTATCGATTTAGGCTCTAATATCCGGCAAGGTATTCATTATACTCCCTTCATTGTATATGACCTGAATGGAGATGGCAAGGCGGAGATCGCAGTCCGCACCTCCGAAGGTACCGTTTTCGGGGACGGAACGAAAATAGGCGATGTCAACCAAGATGGAATAACCGACTATGTAGACAGGGCTCCCCAAAGTGCCACTTATGGCAGAATTATCACAGGGCCGGAATTCTTATCTATCATTGAAGGCAGAACCGGAAAGGAAGTAGCCCGAACCGACTATATCTACCGTGGTGAAAAAAATAAATGGGTGACATATTGGGGAGATAATTGGGCAAACAGGATGGATCGTTTTCTGATGGGAGTCGGACACTTCAGATCTCAAAAAGGAATTCCAAGCCTACTCATGTGCAGAGGATATTATAAGAACTACCAGATTGTAGCTTTAGATTTTACTGATAACAAAATAACAGAGCGATGGCATTTTGATACAGCTGACAACTATTCGGATTATATAGGGCAAGGTAATCATAATTTAGCAGTCGGAGATATAGACGATGACGGAAAAGACGAAGTCTTATATGGGGCATGTGTCATAGACCATAACGGTAAAGGGCTATATAGCACAAAATTAGGACATGGTGATGCCATGCATTTGGGCAAATTTGATCCTACACAGGAAGGGTATCAAGTAGTAGTCTGCCATGAAGAACCCAAGGAGTATGGAAATATTGGAACAGAATTCCGGGATGCCAAAACGGGCAGGATATTACATTATATTCCCGGAAACGGCAAGGACGTAGGACGTTGTATGGTCGCAGATGTTGATCCGGACAGTCCCGGATGTGAATATTGGTCGTCAGAACCGGACGGTGTCATGTATTCCTGCAAAGGAAATGAACTGACAGGTAAAAGGGCACCTATAGCCAAAGGTGGTGATACATCATACAATATGACAATCTGGTGGAGTGGATCATTAAACAGGCAAATGCTTGATTACCTCGTTATTCACAGCTATACCGACGGACGTTTGTTCAATGGCAGCGATTGGGGTGTAAAAACAGCCAGCGGAACCAAAAACAATGCCTGTTTTTATGGCGATATTTGGGGAGACTGGCGGGAAGAAGTTATCTTCGTTGATGAAAATGATACAGAGCTAAGAATCTTTACTACTGATTTTGAAACCGACTATCGTTTCCATCCTCTAATGGACGACCATTTATATCGTTTAAGCGCTACACATCAGAACATAGGTTACAACCAGCCCACTCATCCGGGTTACTATATCGGTTCTGACTTGAACAAATAAAAAAGAAAGGCGTGTATGCTTTCCGCAAAGAACATACACGCTTTTTATAAAACTAACCCTATTCAAAACTCTATCATTTCCTTACCTCAATAAATATCAGAAAGCAAATACATATCGGGAGCTTACTCCAGGTCTGTCATATTTCAATCCATCAACTTTGGTACTTCCACTGCTTGTCAACTGTACTCCAAATATACTTGTATTATTACGCTCTGTAGACGACCAATAATACATGTCATTTTTCAGTCCGTCACTACCTGTTATTTTTCCCAACTGCGTATTCATCGTTTCCCAATTAGTTACCATTGCCCTCAAATCACCGACAGAAGGAATAAACCAACCGGAAGAAATACTCGGAGCAACCAAATTATAGTTATTCAAGGAATTCACTAAAAGTGACTTATTCTTTGCTTCCGCATATTTTTTAATTACTTCCGTGTGATTATACCCTAATCGCTGATCCCTCGGCGTACCATTCAATGTTCCGGTAGACGCCGATCCATCCCATCCCATCGGACTTAAATCAATATAGGAATTTCTTTCGGCAAACTCTGTACGATACCAAACTCTTATTTCATCTTTCTCCCCAAAAACAATATTGGTATTCTCTTTCAGCCCCAAAACCAATCCATGGGTACAGCCCGGATGATCACGCAATAATGCATCTTGACGTTCAGAATAAGTAAATTCATTATCTTCTGTAAAAGGATATAACACAGAAGGCATCGGATTACCAACAAAATAAACGACTCCTACACAATCATCGCTAACAGGAGCATTATCGTCAACAGAAGCCAACGCGCCATTAGAATATATCAGATCACCCACTTTCAACTCATGATCCACAGTTTGCAGTCCTCCGTCTATCTCACAATAAATATACTCTCCGGCTTTCAACTTTGTCGCATCTATCGAGTATTTTTTAAGCCCGTTGTCTACTGAACTGATAAAACTTCCTCCTATTTGCTCTACTTTTTTTGTCGGATTTACCAAAACACGGTAAGTCGTTGTTTCCTTATCATAATAAGGAATGATCACCTGCTCACCAATAGAAAATTTCACCTCTCTCAAAGATACACTGTAAGATGGCAGTTCAGGAGAAACCTCATTAGTGAAATTATAAGTAACAGAAGGCAGTTCGGCTACCATCAAGGCCATCCGATGATTCATTACAAAAGTTATTGTACTTCCGTCTGCTGAAGCCTCCCCTGTCATTAAATCATTATTTGTATATCTGTCACCACTCAGATCTGTGTCAACAGTCCAGTTCCCCACAATCGTTTCAAACGGATCCTCCTTCGTCATATCTATAGTTATATTTTCCTTATAAGGATAATACGCATAAAAAGTCACGGTTTCCAAATCTTCCGTACACGAAAGACGTCCTCCGTCAATTCCCCATATTCCATCATTATACGTCGCAAGGACATTTTTAATGAAAACTTCCTTATCACTATTTACCGCAAAAATACCAATCGCATCCCCGTCCGAAAAAGTTGTCTTGTAAGTCACATCAGTGACAGCACGACTTACATTGCCATTTTGTTGAATACTGGAATCAACCACCTCAATCTTTAATATATTACTATTGACGGCCAGCTTGGCATCCTCATCCTGCGAACATGCCACCATCAGAAAAGAACCGAGCAATACATAAATTACAAAAATGAATTTACAATATCTCATAATATTTCTTCTTTTAAATGTTTAATTATCATATAACTCCATACTTATTGACCTGCCCCCTGACTCACAATAGTTTGAGTATTTCCCCCATCCCATTGTACATCTCCTGGTTCAACTCCTGTAATAGTATTACCGTCACTTGTATTAATTTCCTGACGATCTCCTTCAACCCATCCCTGAACTTCTCCAGATTCGACAGTTACATAAATCGTTTCATCCCTCTCACTGATTATTACAGTGTACGGATGTATGTGTCCGGGAACCAGGTCCATCTCACCAATCTTCTTGATAAAAGATTTCCCGCCCATTTCTATCTCAAAAGTAACCTCTGAAACTTTTTGAGGAAATACAATCAATGAAGTCCGCATATTTTCACCGGCCATAACCTTCTGAGATAACGCCAAAGCCGGTGCATCTTCGACAACAGCGGTCGTGCCGTCTATTGTATTGAAAGTTCCTTTAAGTTTCAAGCCAATCAACGTATAAGTTATGTCATCCAACGTCAAACCGTCTTTTCCTTCAAAAGAAAAATCAATCCTGCTCATCTGATGCGAAAAAGCAAAGTTGACATCCGGATTGTTCCGTCCGGCTTCCGTAGTCGCATAAAGAAAATCAATGGACATTTGCTTTTCCTGTGTTTGTTTATCCGAAGTCGTTTCCACTGTTATACAATCGGCAACCATAACGGAAGTCTCCGTAAATGGATAATAGGCGGACAATACATGTTCCTGTTTTCCCAGGAAATAAATAGACTGATTCTCGTCAAATGCTGCAAACGAAGATAAATTTCCTGTATATTTATAGGAAATATTTACATCATCTTCACAAGTTACCCCTATGCGATCACCGTCAGTCCACGTAGTACCAACAGTCCGGGACTTCTCCACAACCTCCGTGATTGTTCCCGAAATTGCCGCTTTCACCCCGACGATATCATCGCCGGAGTAATCATAGCTGCTACATCCCCAACATAAGATAGACAATGCAGCAATAAATGGCATTTTTCTTTTCATAATACTATAATTTAACAAGTTATATTTTCGGAATAAAGGCTGTTATTGTAATGTTACGCTCATCAATCCAATCACTACATCATTAGCAACGGTTTCCAATGTCAGTTCTTCCAGAGTCTTATTCTTATCCAACGGAATATCCAGTATGACACCGGCGCCACCTTCAAATCTGCGGTCGGCAGATCCGCGAAGTTTCAAAGCCTTTCCCAAATCACGACTCACGATTCCTGTTTTTAAATGAAACCGATACGGGCGAGGTCTGGGAGCATCAAAAGCAAAATCATCCAGATAAAAATCCTGCTCAATCGGACACCAATTATCAGGGTTTACCAATTCCAGCACCTCTGAAGTTCCATCTGTATAATATACACGTACAATTCCGTTGGCTATCCGGCACTGCATATGATTGGTGCTCCCTGCAAGCAACAAATAAGCATGGGAAGCTTTTCCAGAGAGAGGAACCTTCACCATATCCGGATAATTATCCCATAAAGAAGTGTAAGCGATATTGTTACCTTCTTTCATTACACGGAAAGGAATACCAAGTGAAATTTTATACATATTATCCTTCACCAAGCTACGTAAGCCGGAATCATCAATTTCAGCAGTCAGCAATGGATGGCACCATTCTCCAATTCCCTGAGTCGGTAACTGCAAAGTTGTATAAGGAGAACGTGGAGATAAATACTCATTTTTAAAAATATCCGCTACAGAAGAATTAAACAGCTTATCCATGTTTACCACACGACATTTACCAGTTTCAATATTTTCAAATCCATTGTATACGACTTGAGGAACATTGACATAGACATTGACAGGTTGCCACCATTCCATACTCCCTTGACGAGTGTACACAAAGAAAGTATGATGTCCTTTCTTATCTTTATTCACTTTCGACGAAAGTTTGGTTGTGTTTACCTTCTTCGTTACCAGAACATTTTGCGGGTCATATACTTTAAGAAACGAAATACCCTGAGGAGCGTTCAAGTCTACCTGTCCTTCCTGTGTAATAACAATTTCATCATTTGCAATCTGTTGTAAGACATTACCTTCCCATTGAATCTCGATTTCAGCTTTGGTGACAGCCGGTACAGAAACAACAATCAGAGGATACCCATTCGCAGCTTCTTCCGTCTTCCATTTCACAGCTTTTCCATTCACCTTTACCAAACGGATCTTATCCTTCACAGCATTCACTTGCAACGTCAAGGCCAATGGTTCTTTAAAACGTTGTGTCACATTATAAATATCCACATCACCCTTACGTAAAAATTCATAGGCTAAATCAGCCATTGACATAGACGCCTTATCCCACGCCATAGGAAATCCCGGCCGGATCACCAGTTTTCCATTCAGAGCATCTGGCGAAACGCCATACAAGCCCTGTATTAAAGTGCGGGATGTTATACCTATCTGGTCTGCAAAATCACGATAAGTTTCCCGCCGAACAGCATCATACAAACTTATCTGTCCGAAATTGCCCGGACTTTTCCCAAGGTACATCCCATCCAGAACAGAACCTTTCAACAAATTAAAACCATCATCTCCACGCCCTGCCTGAAAAAAAGCAAGCGCAGTATGCATCACCTCAGCAAATGCCACATTATTCACACTCCACACATAAGGCATCCAGTTCGTAGTGGATAATGTTTCATAATCACGATCCAGCCCATCTGCAAATACCGGAATATGCGGAATAGAGGTATCAACATACCGGGTTGCCTGATAAGCCTGGAAAGGATCGGCTGTTTCACTATCTATCGCGTGATAGATAGTCCACAAACCAGCGCTTTCATGTAAACGCTTATACCCCATGAAATCTTGATACTCGGCCCAATACCCTTTATCTTTTATCCAAAGCCTTTCATTCATCGCTTTCAATATCTTATCCGCCTCTTTTTCATAGGGAGTAGCATCTTCCCCTATCTTTTCAGCCAGCATAGCGGCCAATTTATTAGCACGATAGTTATACGCTGACGAATGAGTTACAGCTCCACTGTTATAATAAAGTGCATCACTGGCCCAAATACAGCAATAAGCATCATACAGCCCGTCATTATCAGGGTCATAATTCAATTTTTCCCATGCCAGATGACTAGTCAATACAGGCCACATTTTACGTACATAGTCCAAATCGCCGGTCCAGTTGAAATGCCAGAGCAACTCATCAATGTAGCAAAGATTCATATCATAATGATGCATTTGATCCTTTCGGTAAGGAGTACGGCAAATATACCCGTTACTGTAATGCGGGGTACCCCATTTTTTTACCGAACGTGCCAAATGTAAAGCAGTATCCTGTGTAGGATGAGGTATTGTCGCAGGGACATCCGTAACCTGACTTGCCGCATACGAATCGAAATGCGTACGAGCCCTATCATGCCAGCCAATAAAATCACCGATATAAGCAGCACGCCAGCCATTTAATTGCGAACGCCAACCAATAGCTCCGTGAAGCCATATTTTGCCATCCCATATTCCATCAGCGGCAGCCGCCAAAGCCCCTCCCAATGGATTAAAATAGGGATCCGGAGTAGAAATCTGAAGAGATGACTCTATCTCCGAACGCCACTTTTCAGACTTATCGTATAGGGAAGTTCCTTCAACAAGAGCTGGTAAACGTAACTCCTGATCTTCCACAACAATATAAGCAGTCGTTCCATCCAAACTCAATTTATAATGTTTCTGTTCTTTCGGAAGTTGGGGAGCATCAAAACTATCAGCACGATCAGCACCCATATCACCATTGCGGCTTAAATTCTTCGCTCTAATCTCTGAAATATAGCAATGTAAAAGAGCCCCCTCCGGCATATCCTTCATTGTAAACCGCCATATCCCTCCTTCTGCGTCAGGAAATGCCAGTACGGAGATATTTAATTCACCTTTGCCCAACAAAGGATCTATCAGACGATAAGTACGCCTTCCCGCCCTATATCTGGCCTCACAAAATTTTAAAGAATCAAGGGCTATACTTTGATTACCACATTGCAAGCGAAAACAGATATGCTTACTATCCTTCGGCTTATAAGCAGCAAACACAGGCCGGTCGCTCGTTTCAATCCTAAAGTCTGTAATACCTCCGTACAATGCACGAGTATAGCGATTCTTGCCGTTCACACAAACAAAATCATTACCATCCGGACGATATTGTATAGTACGTTTTATCCCTTTTTTACGTTCATTTTGGGAAATTGTCTTTGTTATATGCGCCCCATCTGTCGCCGCTTGTACTACAAGTGAGAACGCAGAGCACATCAGAAAACCAATCAAACAACTTTTATTCATATTTTTCTATCCTATATTTATTACATTTACTTCAATTTTTAACGATACGCTTCATTTTGTACATACAGCCCCTCTTTCACTTTCATCTGCGAATCGGGAATAGGATAGAGATAAGTTCCATCCTTTATTTGCCGGATATACAATAACAAAGTCGGACGTATGACATTACCATTGGTATCCACTGCATATTCCTGAAATTTATCACGAACAGCTTGAAGATTATTATGACGTACCAAATCATGCCAACGGATTCCTTCACAAGCCAACTCTCTCCGTCTCTCCTTGTCAACACATTCCTGGAATGCAGCCGGTTCCTTTTCGGCATTTGTTAATACCGGTATTCCTGCACGCCGCCGTATCCTGTCGACCATATCAACCCCTTTTGAAGTTGGACCTACAATCTCGGCATACATCAACATCACATCTTCCAAACGAATCAACGGGAAATTCAGAGGGAAATAAGTACGATCCACTATCTGCGCATTAATATCATCATACCCCAATGCTTCTCTTTTCATTTTATGTTCCAGGAATTTGATAAAGAAATCCTCACCTGCATATTTCGTCACACTATTAGGATTGTCATCATTCACAAACTTGGTCGTATCAATAGTAGCCAGACACCGTACATCAAGAAAATGTCCTTCTTCATCTTGTTCCTCTTTCAATAAATTATCAAGCCCCTTCGCACAAGCAATACTATTACCGGACATTTCAAGAGTAACATATTTCGAAGGTAAACGAGGCACGGAGTGAAATACCATCGGATTACCATAATCTTTAGCGACTATATATTGAATTTCAAAGATGTGATATTTATTATCATTCTCATTTATCCACATTCTTTGCCATTCACTTGCATTTTTAGCCCAAAATTTACCGGTTGCATCCGCATAATCAATTACTTCTTCAAGAAGCTCCCTAGCGAGTTCCTTTTTAGTTTCATCATACAGAGGAAATCCCGCCATTGTCAGATAAACTCTTCCTAACAATGCCTTTGCCGCAGTCAATGTTGCACGGCCACTGGCGGATTTCCTTCCTAGATAATCCTTCGGTTCCTCCGTCAGGCTTCCGACAGCATATTCCAAATCAGGAATAATAACCTTCTCATAAATTTCTACAGCCTCCGACTGCGGAGTCGACATTGCTTCTGAAATAGTCTGAGGAACAAGCGTCAAAGGAACACGCCCGTAATAACGAACCAAATCAAAATAAGCTAATGCTCTCAAAAAACGCGCTTCTCCTATTTGTTGTTCCTTTATTCCTTCAATAGTATAATTCACCCCATCTACCTTGGACAAAAACAAATTGGCACGCGAAACAATCTCAAACAAGTCATTCCATGCATCCCGAACTGTTGCAATGGTCGATATATTAGGGTTAAAAGAACTGATGTCCATATAGTCACGCTGTGCCGTACTCAGTTCTCCGCACCATGTATTATCCGAACGAACCTCTGACATAAGTAAAGCATAAGTCGACAACGGAAGCAGTCCGTTATATACTCCTATCAACGCTTGCTCCATTTGCGACGGGGTCGTATAAAAGTTTTCAGTAGTACGGGTATCTACCGGAGTGACATCTAGCCAGTCACTACAAGAAGAGAATAACAATCCCATACTCATAGCTCCACTTAGTATATATTGATATAGTTTCATAGTTTCTTTTATTAGAATGTTACATTTACCCCTAAAGTAATAGTTCTAGCCTGCGGATATGAACCGTAATCATAGTCACTATTCTTTCCGTCATTATTTACTTCCGGAGAATAACCACCTTCATATTTATCCCACATCAGAAGATTTTCTCCCGAAATATAAACACGGGCATAATTAATTATCTTCTTATTTTTGATGGGAATACGATAGCCCAGCGTTACGTTTTTAATTTTAATAAAATCGGTACTATACAACCAGCGGGTATCGTACAGTGAACCTGTATTAGAGTTATTAATACCGGGAGTTTTCCCATCACCCGGCTGTTCCTCGGAAACCCACATATTTTTCCAACGTGACAATACATTGATAGATGCTCCCATACCCGGACGATCCATGCCACGACCGAGCAGACTATATATCATTCCCCCTGTCTGTCCAGTCAGTAATACAGACAGGTCGAAATCTTTATATTTAAAGGTATTTGTCATACCAAAAGTATAATCGGGATCCGGTTTACCAACCAACGTACGATCCTGGTCATTAATCTTACCGTCATCATTCACATCACGGTATCTCACATCACCCTGGATAGAATTGGACATTGTAGGATATTTCCTCAAATCTTCCTTATACTGATACACTCCTACAGCATCATACATATAATATGCCCTCAAAGGTTGTCCAACCATCAATACCTGTGTATTCGATTTATCCCATCCAATGAAAACCGTACTATTATCTTCTCCCAAACTCAACACCTTATTCTTATTATAAGCTATATTCAAAGAAGTAGTCCACTTGAACCTTCCTGTCAAGTTTTGGGTAGTCAGTTCAATCTCAAACCCTTTATTTTTTATACTACCGATATTCCCCCATGCTTGTGTGAATCCCATTGTACCAGGAACAGAAACCTGATATAATAAATCTTTAGTCGTTTTATCATAATAATCGGCAGCAAGAGTTATCCTGTTATCAAAAAATCCCAAATCCAAACCAACATTCCAACTGTGTGTCTTTTCCCATCCAAGTTCTTTATTATCAATTGAACTGGGAGCAAAACCATTGGTCAAGCTTCCACCAATTGAATAGTTGGAACTACCCATCAGCCCGATAGCAGCGTTAGTAGAAATAGAATTATTTCCATTCATACCCCAGCTACCGCGTATTTTCATTTGATTGACCACAAACTTTTCCGGCCAAAACTTCTCGTTAGAGATTCGATAGGCAGCAGAAACAGCAGGAAACATCCCCCAACGATTATTCTTTCCGAAACGTGAAGAACCGTCGCGACGAATACTTGCTGTCAACAGGTAACGGTTATCATATTCATACTGGGCACGCCCGAAATAGGATAATAAGCGATTGGGAGTTGACAAGGTAGCTAACGCAACTTTTATAGCCTCATCACTTTGGTTGAAAACTTCAAGTGAATTATCCGGGAACTGTTGCGCAGACAAGTTTGTAGTGGCTCCCGAAGAACTTTCCATTGAATAACCTGCCATAGCGGCAATATTATGCTTGCCTAATTTCTTATCATAATTTAATACAGCCTGCAACAGATATTTGGATGACCGTATATCTATACGGTTGGCAGAACTATGATACCCTTCACCATCCGTCCAGTTCTTAATTACCGAACTCGGAGTAAAAGTGCGAGTCTGACGGCTTGTAAAATCATACGCACCTTTCACTTCCGCCCTCAATCCGTCAATAATATTGACTCTGATAAAAGCTGAAGAATTCAATCGGGATGTTTCGATATGATTGGTGACCTGCTCCATATAAGCAATAGGGCTGATTTTTGTACTAGACCATAAATAAGAGGCATAAGGTTCCGCACCGGAATATATCCCAGCATCTGGCTCTGCAACTGGACACATTGTCAAAACCTGATTTGCCTGCTGATCTTTGCCATCCACACGCCCACCATCTTTCCAGTCCATTGACGGAGCCATATTAACGCCTAAAGTGATGCGATCATACAATTTTGTCTCCACATTAGCCCGCAGATTCAAACGTTTGTAAGCACTCTCTATAGCAATACCTTGCTGGTCTATATATCCCAGAGAAAGCCGGTATTGAGTATTCCCTCTACCATTTGAAACAGAAAGCTGATAATTCTGCATCGGAGCCAAACGATAAAATTCATCCTGCCAGTCAATTAGTCTTAATCCACCGTAACCGGGCTGTGTCCATCGCGGGTCATTCATATACTCATAGTTTACCCGATTACCATTCAAGGCATAACGGGTATCCCAATCATCATCTGCCGTAGCTCCTTTTCCTCCTAAAGCAGCAAGGTATCTACTATTGTTATAGGCAGTTCGGAAAGTGATCCACTCTTCCGGGCTTAGTACATCTATTTTCTTTTCCAATTGTTGGATACTGAATGCAGCAGAAAACTGTACCCGGACTTTATCATCCTTATTAGCCATTTTAGTTGTAATCAAAACAACACCATTAGCACCACGAGAACCGTAAATAGCAGAAGATGAAGCGTCTTTCAAAACTTCAATCGACTGAATATCATTTGGGTTGATACTTCCCAAATCATCTATCGGAATTCCATCCACTACATATAAAGGAGTGGCATCCGCATTAATGGAAGCAGCTCCACGCACACGAATCTGTAATTCTGATCCCGGTGCACCATTAGTTGACCGTACTTCTACTCCCGCCAACTGCCCCTGCAATGAAGAAGCAAGATTGGGTGCCGGACGATCTTCAAGTTTCGCTGCATCAACTTTGGCTATGGCCCCGGTCACATTCCCCCTTTTGGCTGTACCATAACCGATTACAACCACTTCGTCCATTTGCACGTCATTTTCGCTCATCCTGATGGCAAAAACACTCTTTCCTTTAATAGAAATAGTCTGTGAAGCATATCCCAAATAAGACACCTCAATTGTCTTAGCTTTATCAGGAACTGCAAGAGTAAATTTGCCATCCACATTGGTAATTGTCATTCCAGACTTCCCTTCTACTACAATAGTTGCCCCGATCAACGGTTCATTTCGTTCATCAACCACCGTACCGGATATGGTACGTTTTTGTGCAAATACTGTGACCGAATGGAGAGCCGAAATCATCATCAAGAAGAAAAATATATATTTTCTTCTCCAACAGCTAATCTCACAAACAGTGCTTTTCATACATTCTAGTTTTCATTTAATAATATTAGTTTTATACAATCTCATAAACCATGGTAATACAAAATCCAGTTATCAATTCAACAGCAAATATAGCGGCATACATGAAGCTGCTCATGCATTTTTCTCCATATACCATGCACATTTGTCCACCTGAACATTCTTATATAGTCCCTCTTTCTTTTTTTTCAGGTTATTCAAGAAATTCAATGCAAAAGTCTGAATTTAAACTTTAAAATTACGTGCTATTTATCTATCTTTACCGCAAATCTAAAAAAACACAATCATTATTATCACTATACAAGTATGAGATTCTTCATTAAAGCTACAATTTTCTTTTTTATATGTACATGTATTATATATCCGGCAAACGCCTCCATAGAAATACATGCTAGGAATCTGACTGCCACTGACGGATTAGCCAATAATTCTATCAGGCATATCTATCAAGACAGCAAAGGATTCATTTGGTTTTCTACTTTAAATGGCCTGAGCCGTTATGATGGAAATTCATTTGTTACTTTCCGTCCCCAGAGCGGTGAAGAACTGTCATTAGCGGATCATCGTATCAGAAGTGTACAGGAAGACTCCGACGGATTCCTATGGATTACAACTTCCGCGGAACAAATCAGTTGTTATGATTTGAAAAAAGACTGTTTTGTAGATTTCACCGGCAAAGGAGAAATGAAAGACCGTTATAATGAAGTCACAATCCTCCCTAATAAGGATATATGGCTTTGGGGAAGGGTGCAAGGCTGCCGGAAAATTACTTATAAAAACAACAAATTCAGTTCGGAAACATATTCTACCGACAACCATAAACTAAAATCCGACAATATACGTTTTCTTAGTGTATTTGATTCAAATTCCATTTGGATTGGTACAGGAAAAGGGCTGTATTTACTTAAAGATAACACGCTCGAATGTATAGATTCGACTCACTACTTCCTTCAAAGCGCAGTCATTGATAATACTATTTATTTCATAACATCAGAGGGATTTATTTGGAAATACAACCAGCAGCACCTCACGAAAGTTGCCAATACTGCCACATCAACTGATTTTTTGCTAACAGGCAATATTGTATTACGTAACGAATGGCTGTTATTTACCAAACAAGGCGGAATCTTATTCAATCCCAAGACCAATACAACCAGAATTGCTCCGGAAGAGCTCAATATCCGTAATGGATTGGTAGTGAAAGATAACCACAACAACTACTGGGTTCATAATCAGACTGGATACATTAACTATATTCAAAAAGAATCCGGTAGTGTCAAAAAGATTGATGTAAGATCGTCAAAGCTTCCATATTTCATTGATTACGAACGCTATCATGTCTATCATGACTCCAGAGACATTATATGGATAACGACTTATGGGAACGGACTTTTTGCCTATAATCCTACTACTGAAGAACTGGAACATTTTACCGCAACCGCCAATCATACAAATCCCATCGCCTCAAACTATCTTCAATATATAATAGAAGATCACTCGGGCAATTTATGGACAAGTAGCGAATATTCCGGTATATCCCAAATTGAAATCATAAATAAAGGGGCTGCAAAAGTATATCCCGAAGGTGAATTAAATATCGACAGGGCAAATGCCATCCGCTTCATATCCCACATGCAAGATGACGAAGTATGGATAACAACGCGTGCAGGCGGATTATATATCTATGATAATAAACTAACAAAACAGAAAAGCAAAAAGTATTATGATATAAATATCTATTCTGCATGTGAGGATAGTAAAGGTAATATATGGTTGGGAACACGCGGGAAAGGGCTCCAAGTCGGAGACGACCAACACTATATACATCAGGCAACCGATACAAATTCCTTAGCTGCCGATCCAGTATTCTGCATTTTGCAAGACCGCAAACAACGTATGTGGATAGGAACGTTTGGCGGCGGACTTGATCTTGCTGTTCCTAAAAAAGACAAATACATATTCCGGCATTTTTTCAATAAGACTTATGGCCAAAAGGAAATCCGCACTATCTGCGAAGACCGTAACGGATGGATATGGGTAGGAACCAGTGAAGGTGTTTTTGTATTCGATCCTGACCGTATTATAAAAGACCCGAACGATTTTTACCAATACAATCTGGATAACCATGCCCTGAAAAGCAATGAAATAAAATCAATTATACAAGATAAGAAAGGCAGGATATGGATTGCCGAATCAGGTATCGGATTTTGCGTAGCCAATATAAAGAATGATTATAAAGATATATCCTTTACTCACTATACGGTCAATGATGGACTTGTCCACAGTGTAGTACAAGCTTTCATTGAAGATGATGAAGGAAATATCTGGGTATCCACCGAATATGGGATTTCTTGTTTTAACCCGGAAAACAAAATATTCAACAATTACTTCTTTTCTAATGATATATTGGGGAATGTATATACAGAAGGATGTGCCAAATTAAAAGATGGTCGTTTGGCTTTCGGCACCAACCACGGACTTATAATACTCAATACTAAGCAAATTAAAAACAAAGAGAAAATTCCGTCCGTTACATTTACAGACTTAAAGTTAAACGGAATATCAGTCCGTCCTGCCGATATGGACTCTCCATTGACAGCCGCTCTGGCATATACAGATGCCATCAGTCTGAAATATTACCAAAGTTCCTTTGTCATAGACTTCTCCACTTTTGACTATCCCATTTCGACTAATACAAGGTTCAGCTACAAACTTGAAGGATATGACGATGACTGGAGTATTCCTTCTACATTAAACTTTGCAGCTTATAAAAACTTACCGGCAGGTACCTACTATCTACATGTCAAAGCCTGCAGCGTATCAGGTATATGGAGTGATAACGAGGAGACACTTGAAATCAAAGTAACTCCCCCTTTTTGGGCAACCGGATGGGCTTTCTTTGTTTACATACTCATTGCAGGCATTATCATGTATTTTGTATATCGTACTATCAGGAATATTAACAACTTGCGGAATAAAATTAAAGTAGAAAAGCAATTAACAGAATACAAGTTAGTATTTTTCACCAATATCTCACATGAATTCAGAACTCCGCTTACACTAATACAAGGGGCTTTGGACAGAATCCACCGTACCCACAATATCCCCAAGGAGATACGTTACTCTATCAAACTAATGGACAAAAGTACCCAGCGTATGCTGCGTCTGATCAACCAATTACTTGAATTCCGGAAAATGCAGAACAACAAACTCGCCCTTTCACTTGAAGAAACTGACGTTATCGCTTTCTTATATGAAATCTACCTAAGCTTTCAGGATACAGCCGAATCCAAGAATATGGATTTCAAATTTATACCATCCGTCAATTCATACAAAATGTATATTGATAAAGGTAATATCGACAAAATCGCCTACAATCTTTTATCAAATGCTTTCAAATATACTCCTTCCGGTGGAAAGATAGAATTCAGCATTTATATTGATAAACAGAAACAGCTATTAATCATGAAAGTAACGGATACAGGTGTAGGCATACCCAAAGAAAAACGTAATGAGCTGTTTAAACGTTTCATGCAAAGCAGTTTTTCTAGCGACAGTATAGGAGTAGGTTTACATCTTACCCATGAACTGGTTCATGTTCACAAAGGGAACATCTGCTATGAAGAAAATCCGTCAGGTGGTTCTATTTTCATTGTAACTTTACCTACTGATTCTTCCATTTATCAATCTAACGACTTCCTTATTCCTGAAAATGCCATATTAAAAGAAGAAGCACAAAACCATCCTTCGCTTTCTGCTCTTAATGAGGAAAATGCTCACTCTGAATCAGAAGAAGAAATAGATAAAGAAGTAGAAAATATAGAGAAAGAACTAAAAACAGAACTGAACGCATCTGATCAAGAGGGTCCTCTAAACAAACGGAAAATACTTATTATCGAGGATGACAATGACGTACGGGAATTCTTGAAAGAAGAACTGACCCCATATTTCGAGGTTGCTGCCGAAGCGGATGGAAAAAATGGTCTGGAGTATGCCCATAATAATGATATAGACCTCATTATCAGCGATGTCATGATGCCTGGATATAATGGTTTCGAGATAACCCGTAAACTAAAAAGTGACTTTAGTACCAGTCATATTCCTATAATCCTACTTACAGCCCTGAATGCAGCGGAAAGCCATCTGGAAGGAGTGAAAAGCGGTGCAGACTCTTACATAACAAAACCTTTCAGTACCAAACTGTTACTGGCAAGCATATTCAAACTGATAGAACAGCGTGACAAACTAAAGGAGAAGTTTTCCAATGACTTGTCAGCCAAACGTCCTGTGATGTGTACATCGGATAAAGACAAGGAGTTTGTCGAAAATCTGACCAAGATAGTGGAAGAACAACTGACTAACCCTGAATTTACTGCCGATGATTTTGCTTCTATGATGTCACTGGGTCGCACCATCTTTTACCGTAAAGTGCGTGGAGTGACCGGATATACTCCCAAAGAATATCTTCGTATCATGCGAATGAAGAAAGCTGCTGAATTGTTGTCAACCAAGAAATATACCGTATCTGAAGTAACTTATATGGTCGGCATCAATGACCCGTTCTATTTCAGCAGATGTTTTAAGGCTCAATTTGGCATCTCTCCTTCCAGTTATCAGAAAAGATACCAAGAGGGCATAAGAGAAACAGAAATAAACGAAGATTAATAAATATATTTATGTGTTTGTGAACATATGTACATGTTTAATGGAATTTTTTCACTAGTCGGAATAAAAAGTTCAGACTAATTTTGTCTCAGAAAAAATTATCAACACATTTAATTATAGCATTATGAAAAGATCAGTATTAATTTTAAGCCTGGCAGCCTTTGTATTATCAAGCAACGCACAAGTATTAAAAAGCAATCTGCTAAATGGATATAAACAAGGTGATAAATTGGAAAAAGCTACATATAATAAAGCTGATGCTCCGATAAAAATAGATACCTGGTGTGAAGCATTCTCTTCCCAAACTGACAAGAATGCCGGTAGTCCCATTACCGGACAAGAGCTCAGTTATGAGGGATATACGGAAAAAGGAGTATCTATCAAAATAGGAGAACTCCCGGAAAATGTGAAAGGTTCAAGATTTAGCGTATATTCCATTTCTGAAAAGAATGACTATTGCAGGGGAACTTTATACCTTTCATTTTTGGCAAACTTTTCCTCCGTCGCTTCCAGTCGCTTAGGCGATTTCATTGCTCTTTCCCCTGTTCATACTGGCGGTAATCTGCGTGCCAGAGTATATGTCGGTAAGATAGACGATGAACATATCCGATTCGGGACTAATCTGTTAAGAGTTAATGCAGAATCCTTCAAAAGCCATGCGCTTAATAAGACGCATCTATTGGTTCTCAAACTGGATTATAAAAAGAACGAGGTTTCATTATTTGTAGACCCAGCCTTAACAGCAGAAGAACCTCAACCCGATGTGGTAGCGAAGGGGGACGAAGATAATAACAAATTAAAAGGGGGGATTCGTTCTATTTCATTTAGGAACCGCGATGATTTGACCGGAAATGTCGGTAACTTCCGCTTCTCTTCCAGTTGGGCAGGTGTGATAGCTCAATAAAAATCTATTTTTATTATTGCATTATGATGTAATATGGAGCATTGAATTGTGTACAATGCTCCATTGTTTTTACAATCATGTCACTTAAATTCACTTCTGTCATTTTACATCATAATAAGTATTATCCTCCTCCTTCACATAAAGAAAAAAAATGACTTATCTTTAATAGACAAGCTTTCTGTTTTTAATAAACTATTGAGGAGTTTATTAAAAACGGTATCCAAGTTTATTATAAATTATAAATTTCGATTTTAAGGTTCTCCCTGTACTTTTTCATAACAAAAAAGACTGCGAACCTTATAAAGATTTGCAGCCTTTAGCTTATACGGTAACTCTCACAGCTTAACTATTGTAAGGAGCTTCTGATATATTGTTATAATATTGTACTATTCTATTTTCATTCTTTTTTAAATTCTTTATCCATTAATCTTTCCGCTTGCAAATATACAAAATTAAAAAGGCTTTGTCAAGAGTGCGCTACTATAAGAAAAAGTATTTGTAACAAAGTTCCATATCTAATACCTTACAACCATAATATCGCTATTTGTGGATAAAACTACATACAAAATGGAATTTTTTCATCATAGCTATTTGCAGAATCAACCTAATTTTGTCATACAGGTCTAAAAGAATTATTAATCATATATAAATATCACAGAAATTATGAAACACATCCTTTTTTATGCATTATTCTTTATTTTAAAGATTGCGTCGGCACAAGCCCAAAGTCTTGACCAGCCGAAGAACTATCCAGCAGATGCTATTTCTTCTTTTGCTGAACGTCTGGAACCTATGGGACACATCTTGGAAGACGATAATTATTATGTGTGGTGTTGTGCACCAATTATAGATGAAAAGAATAAAGTACATGTATTTTATTCACGTTGGGAAAAAAAGTATGAAATGAAAGGATGGCTGGGGCATTGTGAAATCGCACACGCCGTAGCCGACCAACCGGAAGGCCCATACAAATATGTATCAACAGTACTGTCCCCCCGCCCGGGCTATTTTGATGGTAATACATGTCACAATCCAAGCATTTATAAAATAGACGGTCGTTACTGGCTATTTTACATGGGAGCAACCAATGGTAAATTTGGAACGAAACGTATCGGATACGCTGTAGCAAACTCTATTTGGGGACCGTGGGAAAGATGCGAAAAACCATTATTAATGCCTGGAAATACAGGTGAATGGGATGATTATATTACCACTAATCCAGCTTTCTTAAAACATCCGGACGGAAAATACTGGCTTTATTATAAATCTTGTAATGAAAATGAATATGTGAACCAACATATCAATGGTATTTCAGGTAACCGGAAATATGGGGTAGCTTTTGCAGATAAAATCACAGGACCTTATCGACGATATGAAAAAAATTATATTGATATTATTTACCTTGTTGCAATTCCCGGCAAACGCAAAAGACTTGCCTCACTCCTCCTATTGGCACGGAGAAGAAAGAACTCTTCGATATAAACCCGAAGGAGAAGAGTTTGTAATAACCAATGGAAATAAAAGATTTACTAGAGCTATTTATGGAACTAATACCGGCTTTCGTTTTGAAACCAGTGACTTCCCCGAATTCGGACTTTACATGCCTAACCTCGGTGGAAGTGTATATATGGCTATATCTACCCCCTCAAATATTACTTGGATAAAAGATATGGAATTCATTGAATCTCGTTTTAAATCCGGGCAACGCACCTACATTGTGAGAGACAGGAGACATCTAGGAAACGGCAGTCTGACAATTGATGCTGTAGCTATGTCCGATGGCGATGGATTAGTAGTAAGATACAAAGCCAAAGACATCCCTGCCGACACTAAAATCTTGTGGATATATGGAGGAGCCAACAATCAGAAATTCGGACGTGAGGGAGATTTGAATTCCGACCCAGCCGATTGTTTTTTCATTAAAGCCAACAATTGTTCCGGAAATATATATCAAATTAATCAAAACAAATTTACGATACAATACGGGCACCACACCAGCAACAGAGCTTCTCAACATAAAGTAATGTCCATAGCAGGAACCTTTCCTATCGGAACTGATATAAAAGAAGTGGATGGAAACCTTATTGACCAATTGGACGAACTTATCACATCCCGCAAATCAAACAAACCGGTTATCATAGCAAAATATCCGGTTAGTACCATTCCTTTCTATATTGAACTGCACAACCCTAAAAGTCATAGTGAGTTTCAATATAATGATCTCAGTAATGTTTTCAACAAAGGTGTTGAGTTCAGAACCCAAATAGCTTCCAGAATCAAAATAAAAACACCTGATCCATTTCTGAACACATTAGGAGGCACCTTCTCTGGAGCGGAAGATGCTGTATGGCAATCTCCATCGTATCTACATGGAGCCATCTGTTTCCGCGAATTACTTCTTACCGGTTGGAGAGGGGCTTATCTCGCAGACTTGATGGGATTAGAAGATAGGGCAAAAACTCACTTTAACGGTTATCTTAATTCGCAAGTTATAGATGTTCCCGTCACATTACCCCATCTTCAGGACACAGCCCTAAACCTCGCACGGTCTGCAAAAATATGGGGAACCCCCATGTATAGTAATGGTTATATAGGAAGAGTTCCTAATAGAAGAGACGTCATGCATCATTATGATATGAATCTAGTCTTTATAGACCAACTGTTGTGGCATCTCAAATGGACCGGAGATCTTGATTACGCACGAGAAATATATCCTGCCCTCCAACGTCACTTTACATGGGAAAAAAAACTATTCGACCCCGATAACGACGGGTTATATGATGCCTATGCTTGTATCTGGGCTTCAGACGCATTACAATACAATGGCGGTAAAGTGACACATTCTACTGCATATAACTACCGGGCAAATAAAATAATGGCAGAAATATCCGAAAAATTAGGAAAAGATCCAAGCATATACAAAAAAGAAGCAGAACTTATATTATCTGCCATAAACAAAGAATTATGGATAAAAGACAAAGGATGGTGGGCGGAGTTTAAAGATAATATGGGAAACCGGATACGACATGACAACGCTGCCATATGGACTATTTATCATGCAATAGATTCTGATATACATGATCCCTTCAAGGCATATCAGGCAACCCGATATATAGATACGGAAATCCCCCACATCCCCGTCATGGGAAAAGGTTTGAAGGATACTGCCAATTATGTGATTTCAACAACAAACTGGCAACCTTATATGTGGTCTATCAACAATGTCGCTTTCGGAGAAATCTCACATACCGCCCTTGCTTATTGGCAAACAGGACGTTATGAAGAGGCTTTCAAAATGTTCAAAGGAGCTGTTCTGGATGCGATGTACCTTGGTTCAGGTCCGGGAAATGTCACACAATTGTCATTCTATGACGCAGCCCGCAGAGAGACATATCGTGATTTTGCCGATGGAATAGCGACAGGGGTACGTGCTCTTGTACAGGGTATGTACGGTATCATGCCAGATCTTATTAATAATAGACTAACGATAAGACCCGGATTCCCCGATGATTGGAATTTTGCAGAAATTGAAACTCAAAATATGGCATATACTTTTGAAAGGAAAGGCAATATAGAAAGGTATTCTATAACTCCTAATTTACTCAAAAAAGATGTCAGCTTGTCAATGGAAATAAAAGCTATAAGAAACAAAATTAAATCTATCAAAGTAAATGGAAAAGATACACCCTATACTTTACTTACAACCACTATTTTATCTCCAGAAATTAAGTTTGAGGCAGGAATAGCTGACAAATACGATATCACGATAGAATGGGACGGAGAAAAAATAAACAGAGACATGATATCTGTCAATGTAGCCAATGGCAGCCAGTTCAGACTAAATATTCCTTATAAATCAGGAAAAATATATGACCCGCAAAACGTTCTGCGTCATGCAAACTTAAAGAATGACATACTAACCGGCACTATAACCGCTCAAAACGGACATCGCACTGTATTTGTCAATATCACCAATGGAAATATGAATTATTGGCTTCCCATAGATATAAATGTCAACAATCCGCTTGATATCGTTTGTGATTCTGAATCTTCTTCTCTTATTTTTACCTTGAAAAACAATATGGATAAAGTGATAAAAGGTGATTTGTATATCAATGGTAAAAAGGTGAATGAAAACATCAATATAGAAGCTCATGGAAAAAACAACTATGAATTTGATATTCCCATTGCATCTTCAGGAACTAATAGAATAAAAGTCAAATCCGGAAAAGACACTTACTCTTTTCGAGCCATCAATTGGAATATCTCTGTACCGGAAAAATCAGTTTATAAGACGGTAGACATGAAGAAAATATTTAATGACAAAGTAAGTAATATATTCGCTTATGGAAAATATATGTTCCCAAGATGGAAATACACCACATTACAAGTTCCGACCCAAGGTATGGGACAATGGTGTCATCCTCAAAGTATTTCTGTTATTGATGACCGTGGAATAAGGAATAAGGCTTCAAGAAATAACAATAGATTCATTATGCCACAAGGAATACCTTTCAGTACTCCAGGAGAAAAAGAATATAATAATATTGCATTCACCACATTATGGGATAACTACCCGACTTCCATTAATATACCACTAAACGGTAAAGCTTCTAAAGCCTATTTCCTCATTGCAGCTTCCACTTATTATATGCAATCTCATATAGTAAATGGCGAAATCAAAATAGAATATACAGATGGACAAAAAGAAGTACTGAAACTTATATTACCAGATAATTTAATTCCTTTAGATCAGGATATATTCGTAGATGGATATGCTTTCAACACTAAAGATCCACGTCCGTGGAGAGTACGCCTTAAAACAGGTGATGTAAGCAAATATCATGCAGGCGAACTTGGAAAAACAATATCGAACAACCCGATATCTATTGATGGTGGTATGGCTACAATGCTTGATCTGCCACTCAATCCAGTTAAAGAATTAAAATCATTATCTTTGGAGACGACAGCCAATGAAGTCGTGATAGGATTGATGGGAGTAACGCTAGTCAAATAGCCACAGAATGAGGGTGATCAATGATACACCCTCATTCTATATATTTCTGGACACTGTCCATAATATTCCTACTGATAACTGATTTCTATTTTACTATCAATATTGTATTCTTGTCTTACTTGACTCTTATCTTCCACTTCCAAATAAATTTCACTTAATCGAACTTTTTTTCCATACACTATCTTTCCCGCTGTTTTCACTTGTGCTCGAATATTAAATAGATAGAAGTTCTCAATACGTAAACTATCATTCCACCCCGAAGCTGTAATGAAACATTTAGATCTTTTCGCTCTTACATGAGAAAAATAAACATTGCGAAAGTGTGGATACCCCTTTTCTTTAGGTTCTACTGGAGTCAGCATTATTTTCCAATGTGCAGGAATCTCCCTACTTTCATATTCTACAGGTAATTTCGAATAACTATATTTTGGATGCCAGTTCAAATCCACCTCCAATACATTAGATACACTATCAGCCTCAACTCCTGTGACATAAATATTCTCTACTGTCCCACCACGATTCATAGACGATTTAAGCCGTAATACAGATCCTGTGCCATAGGCTATCAGATCATGAGCCAGTACATTACGGATAGAACCGGAAGTCTCACTTCCGCAAGTCAGTAACCCTGCACCTTTACGGGCGATACAGTTACGAACCACCACATTCTCCGTCGGACGATTCACACGCAGTCCGTCGGCATCACGCCCAGCCTTGATACAGATATTATCGTCATTGCAATCCACCTCACAGTTCTCAACCAGAATATTGGTCGAAGAATCTATATCAATTCCGTCCGTACTCGGTCCGTGTCCTCCCACATTATTATTAATGGTAACGCCATCCACCGAACAATGATCGGAATACAAAATCTGGCAAGCCCAAAAACCGGTACGTACAAGGGTGAAATCTTTTAAAGTGATATGTTTGCTGTTTGAGACAAGGATTCCCCGCACCCGTTTGCAGTCGTAATCCACAATCCAACGGAGTTTCTTCTTCTCATATTCCTTGCGCATCTCCCAATATTTATCCCAAAACACCTTTCCACGGCAATCAATGAATCCTTCGCCTGTCAACGCAGCATTCTCCGCATCCATGATATTGACAACGGCCGAAGGCCATGTCATTTCAATGCCGACAATACGCGAAGGAAATTCCGGATAGTCACGGATATCCTCACTTGCTATCAACGTTGTGCCTTTGCTCAGATGAAGGTTCACTCCGCTTTTAATGAATAAGGCGCCTATACGGTAAACGCCCGAAGGAATGATAACCGTCCCTCCCCCCTTTTCATGGCAAGCGTCAATAGCCGATTGAATAAAACGGGTACTAAGAACGGAAGTATCACTTTTCAGTCCGAAGTCCGTTGCATGGATACAGTCGGACTTAGGAACCCGTTGCGCACCTACCTGTTCCGCCCACGACAAATCGGGTTGTACAGGGACATTCCCCCAGTCATGCGCGGAAACGGTAATGGTTCTTTCCGGACTCGTAAAGCCAATCAATGCCAATAGTACAATAGATAAAAGATACTTCATATTCACTCCTTTTTATTCACATTGCAAAATTACCGCATTCCGTAGAAGGCGAAATAGACGAATGTACATAAAAGATAGAAATTTATATGGAATGGATAATCCTATATACACAGGTGGACAATTCTATATTGTCTTTGTACATATTTCCATGTACAGGCATTCAAAAAAGGACTAAATTTGCCACATGAAATAAAAAGAATTATCTAATACTCAAAATAATAGAGTGACATGAAAAGAAGTACAAGCTGGTTACTGTTATGTATGCTTACATTGGTTACTATACCGACTGTAATGGCACAGCCCAATTACAACTATTCCAAACTCCAACGGGAGAAGCTCGGACGCGGAGCAATCGCTATCCGTGAGAACCCTTCGGAAGTTGTCGTCTCCTGGAGATATTTATCTTCCGACCCGATAAAAACCGGATTCAATGTTTACCGGGACGGCAAGAAACTGAATGACCAACCCGTTATCACCGGTACGATGTTTCGCGACAAGAACGGAAGTCCGGCAGCGGCAGTTTATGAAGTACGCCCTGTGATAAAAGGCAAAGAGACCCACCATACGGGTGGCAAGTATACCTTACCAGAGAACTCTCCTCTCGGCTATCTGCAAATACCATTGAAAAGACCGGAAGGCGGAGTAACTCCCGCAGGAGACAGCTATACGTATAGTCCCAACGACGCTTCCATCGGTGATGTGGACGGTGACGGAGAATATGAAATCATCTTGAAATGGGATCCAAGCAATTCACGGGATAATTCGCATGACGGATATACCGGAGAAGTGCTTATCGATTGTTACCGGCTGAACGGTGAACAGTTATGGCGCATTAATCTAGGTAAAAATATACGGGCAGGGGCACACTATACACAATTTATGGTATATGACCTGGACGGTGACGGGAAAGCGGAAGTCGTGACGCGCACAGCAGACGGAAGTGTTGACGCAAAAGGGAATGTCATAGGGAACACTCAAGCCGATTATCGTGAACCCGGTACTTTCAGCAAGAAAAGAAACGCGATTGTCAATCAAGGACGGGTATGGAAAGGCAAGGAATATTTAACCGTATTTTCCGGACTGACGGGAGAAGCATTGCACACGATTGACTATATCCCTCAGCGCGGTGATCCTTCCGATTGGGGAGATGAACGTGCCAACCGCAGCGACCGTTTTCTGGCTTGTGTAGCCTATCTGGATGGAATTCATCCAAGTGTAGTGATGTGTCGGGGGTATTACACCCGCACCGTCCTGGCTGCCTTCGGCTGGAACGGGAAAGAGCTGAAAAAACACTGGGTATTCGATAGTAATGACCCCGGTTGCGAAGATTATGCCGGGCAAGGGAATCACAACCTGCGTGTAGGAGATGTGGACGGTGACGGTTGCGATGAAATTATTTACGGTTCTTGCGCCATCGACCATAATGGCAAAGGACTCTACTCTACCAAGATGGGACACGGAGACGCTATCCATCTTACCCATTTTGACCCTTCACGCAAGGGACTGCAAGTGTGGGACTGTCATGAGAACAAACGTGACGGCAGTACTTATCGCGACGCGGCAACGGGAGAGATCATTCTCCAAGTGAAAAGTAACAAGGATGTAGGCCGCTGTATGGCAGCCGACATCGACCCGACCCAGCCCGGAGTGGAAATGTGGTCGTGGGAAGCAGGAATGCGCAATGCAAAAGGAGAAGCTATTGCAGGCAGGATAAAAGGATTGCCCACCAACATGGCTGTGTGGTGGGATGGTGACTTGCTACGCGAGTTATTGGATAAGAACATTATCAGCAAGTATGATTGGAAAGCACAAAAGGTAAACAGAATCGTAACATTCGAAGGGGCTCTCTCCAATAACGGAACGAAAGCCGTACCCTGTCTGCAAGGTGACATCGTGGGTGACTGGCGTGAAGAAGTGCTGTTACGCTCGGAAGACAACTGTTCCCTGCGCCTGTATGTATCGACTATTCCTACTGAATACCGCTTCCATACCTTCCTGGAAGATCCTATATACAGAATCAGTATCGCAACCCAGAATGTAGGCTACAACCAACCAACGCAACCGGGATTCTATTTCGGTCCGGATCTTACTAAGAAGAAAGAGACTTTCAGAGGATATCAGTTCAAGTGAAATGTTATACTAAGGGCAAATTTATACGGAATCCAAAGAAATAACTATCTTTGCCCTTAGATAAAACACATAAATTCACTATGAAGAAGAATACGTTACTTATATTCTCCCTCCTGTTATTCTACTTGTACCCGGCATTCGCCTCCGTAGAGGTACGTTCCAATAAACTGACTACCGGAGACGGATTAGCCAATAATTCCATCCGGTATATGTCGCAAGACAGTAAGGGGTTTATCTGGCTGGGTACGCTCAACGGATTAAGTTATTATGACGGCAATTCTTTTGTCAACATCTACCCTGACATCCACAATCCGCTTTCACTGGCCGATTCACGCATCCGGAGTATAGAAGAAGATCCGAACGGCTTCCTATGGATTTCAACGATGTCCTCTTTTATCAGTTGTTATGACCTGCGTCACGGTCGTTTTTGGATTTCACCGGATGCAACGAATATAAAGAAAACTATTCTAAATTCTTCATTACCTCCGATAATTCCGTCTGGCTATGGCATAATCAAAACGGATGCAGGAGAATCGTTTATCAGGATGGGAAGTTCTCGTCACAGACTTATAAGAAAGAGTTGGGAAATCTACCTTCCGACAGAGTGCAGTTTGTATTGGAAAGCGCCAAAGGAGAAGTTTGGATCGGAACCCGTAAAGGGCTATTGAAATACCGGAACGGGCAAACTGACAATCTAGACCCGCAGAGCCAAAGTTGGGAACATATCATCGCTTATGACCAATATACCTGCATCATCACCGACAAGAATGAAATCTACCGTCACACCTACTCTACCGACAAACTGGAAAAAGTAGGTTCACTTGCCGCAAGCTTTGACGACAACAATCGTGTCACGGGCAACTTCCTCCTGGCAGACAAATGGGTATTGTTTACCGCCAACGGCAGTTATCTGCTGGATATCCCTACCGGAAAACTTTCCCGCTACTCCGACCTGAATATCAAAAACGGTGCGGTCACCAAAGACAATAAAAAGAATGTATGGGTGCACAACTATACCGGACATTTATGGTACGTCAACGTTACAACGGGCAATATCAAACCTTTTCAGTTCCTTTCTTCCGAACATATCGGCTATATAGATGTGGAGCGATATAGTATCGTACACGATTCACGGGATATCATCTGGATTACAACTTACGGAAACGGACTTTACGCATACGAGCTGGCTACGGGAGACCTGCAGCATTTCACCTTTGACATCGGCCAATCCAGCCATATTAACTCTAATTATCTCCAATATGTAATGGAAGACCGTTCCGGCGGTATTTGGGTAAGCTCCGAATTTTCCGGTTTATCTCATCTGGAGATTCTGAACAAAGGCACACAACGTCTCCATCCCAGCGGCGAGAACAGTTCCGACCGCTCCAATACCATCCGTATGCTTTTCCAAAACCGAAACGGAAATATCTATATGGCAAACCGCATGGGCAGCCTGTACGAATACGACCCCGGTCTGACCAAGACAATACGCCGCGAGGATTTCACCCACAATGTGTACAGTATGAACGAGGACTCGGAAGGTAACCTATGGCTGGGTATGAGAGGAACCGGTCTTCGTATCGGAGCGGACAAATGGTACAAGAACAACAGCAAAGATCCCAATTCGCTCTCCAACGACCAAGTGTTCTCCATCTACCGTGACCGGAAAGGCCGAATGTGGCTGGGAACGTTCGGCGGAGGACTGAACTTAGCCGTAAAGACGAAGGACGGCTATCAATTCCGGCACTTCTTGCAGGACAACTATGGAGAGAAACGTATCCGTGTCATCGAAGAAGACAAGAACGGACGGATGTGGGTAGGCACCAATAACGGTATTTATATCTTCCATCCGGATTCCCTCATCGCTTCGCCCGAGAATTATATCATATACAATCATGTCAACGGCACATTCCCCAACAATGAGATACGTTGCCTGATGAATGACCATGAAGGCAATATGTGGATCGGAACCGCCGGAGCCGGATTTGCCGTCTGCCATCCGGAAGGCGATTATCAGCATCTGACCTTCAACTGTTACGACATCAAAGACGGGTTGTCCAATGCCGTAGTGCAGTCCATTGTTCAGGATAAGGATAATAAGATGTGGATAGCTACCGAATATGGCATTTCACGCTTCACTCCTGCAACCAAGCAAATTGAGAATTATTTTTTCTCTTCCTACACTTTGGGAAATGTATATAGTGAGAACACCGCTTGTGTAAGCAACGACGGCAAACTACTGTTCGGTACCAACTATGGCTTAGTTGTATTGAATGCCGACAAAATAGAGAATCTGGACAAACCGACTTCCGTAGTCTTTACCGGACTTCAGATCAACGGAGCCAATATGCTTCCCGGTGTAGAAGATTCTCCTTTGCAGGAAGCAATGCCATACATCAACGAGCTGAACTTGAAATATTATCAACAATCATTTGTCATCTCCTTCTCTACATTCAACTATCTGAATGGGGTATCCAAGTATTCCTATTGCCTGCCCCCTTATGACACGGAATGGAGTTCGCCTTCCAGCCTGAACTTCGCCACTTACCGGAACTTGCCTCCAGGCAAGTACAAACTCCACGTGAAAGCTTGCAACGCCGCAGGTATCTGGGGAGAAGAGAATGTGATGGAGATTGTGATAGCCCCTCCGTTCTGGAAAACGACTTGGGCTTACCTGTTATATGCCCTGTTAATCGCAGTAGCCGGTTATTTCAGTTTCCATATCATCCGGAATTTCAACGCATTGCGCAACCGCATCGCAGTAGAAAACCAGTTGACGGAATACAAACTGGAATTCTTCACCAATATATCTCATGAGTTCCGCACTCCATTAACCCTGATTCAAGGAGCTTTGGAAAGAATCGTCAATATGGGAAACCACTCCAGAGATATGCAACATTCCCTAAAAATCATGGATAAGAGTACCAAGCGGATGTTGCGGCTTATCAACCAATTGCTGGAATTCCGGAAGATGCAGAAGAATAAACTTGCCCTTTCATTAGAAGAAACGGACATTATCGCTTTCTGCTATGAGATATTCCTAAGTTTCAAGGATGTAAGCGAATCCAAAAACATGGATTTCCGCTTCGAGCCATCACATACCTCTTACAAAATGCCTGTCGATAAAGGAAATCTCGACAAGGTGATTTACAATCTACTTTCAAATGCATTCAAATACACTCCGTCCAATGGGAAAATCATATTCAAGGTAGACATTTCGGAACAAAAGCAACAACTTTGTATCCAAGTGACGGACACAGGAGTAGGCATCCCGAAAGAAAAAAGAAACGAATTGTTCAACCGCTTCATGCAAAGCAGCTTCTCACACAGCAGCGTAGGTGTAGGGCTTCACCTCACCTATGGTCTGGTCAATATACATAAAGGAACGATTTCTTATAAGGAAAATGAAGGAGGCGGCTCTATCTTCACCGTAGAACTACCGGCAAATGCCGACGTTTACGAGGAAAAAGACTTCCTCATCCCTAACCAAATACTGATTGAGGAAGAAGAACAACGCCATAAAGAATTTATTGCGAGTGACAAGACAGAAGAACCGGCAGCACCTTCCGTTCCATTGAATAAACGGAAAGTATTAATCATAGAAGACGACAACGATGTCCGTGAATTCTTAAAAGAGGAAATCGGTCAATACTTCGAAGTGCTAGCCGAAGCGGACGGGATCAGTGGCTTTGAACGCGCACAGACCTATGACGCCGATTTGATTATCTGTGATGTGTTAATGCCGGGAATGACCGGATTTGAAGTGACTAAGAAACTAAAGAATGAGTTCGCAACAAGTCATATCCCCATCATCCTGCTGACTGCCCTTAATATGGATGAAAAATACCTGGAAGGTATAGAGGCCGGAGCGGATGCCTATATCACCAAACCATTCAGTGTATCTTTGCTGCTCGCCAGAGTATCCAGACTGATAGAGCAACGGGACAAACTCCGTGAGAAGTTCTCCAATGAACCGGGAATCGTCCATTCAGCAATCTGCACCAACAATAAAGACAGCAAGTTCCTGGCAAAGCTGAACGAAATACTGAACGAGCACATGGTAGAAGCCGAATTCTCGGTAGACGACTATGCCAACCTTATGGGATTGGGACGTACCGTATTCTATAAGAAAGTACGTGGAGTGACAGGATACTCTCCGAATGAATACTTACGTGTTATCCGTATGAAGAAAGCAGCGGAATTGTTATTGACCGAAGACCTGACCGTTGCCGAGATTTCCTATAAAGTGGGTATCAATGATCCTTATTATTTCAGTAAATGTTTCAAGAACCAATTTGGAATCGCTCCTTCGATTTATCAGAAGAATAAAGGACAGCATGGTTCGAGTTCACCACAGATTAACACAGATTAATTTAATGCATTAATAATCAAGATCTATTATCTGTGTTAATCTGTGGTGAGAAGAAGCCCCAGTGTACTATCTTACGGATTTGCGTACAAATCTCCATTATTGTTTTTTCATCAAAAGATAAAATTTACATCCTTTCCGTACGGGAGTATAGGCGTATTTTCCATTAATGCGCTTCCTTTGCAGCAAAACATTTTAATTGATCATCATGAAACACAACTTATTTCTTTTCGTATTTTTGCTGGTCGCATTGCCCGCCGTCAAGGGACAGGCAAGTGAACGTAAAAAGTACAATTTCAACAGCGAATGGAAACTGCAAACAGGAGATTTTCCTAAAGCCAAAGATGCAACATTCGATGACAGCAAGTGGAAACAAGTCACTTTGCCTCATGCCTTCAATGAAGATGAAGCATTCAAAGTTTCTATCGAACAACTGACAGACACGGTGGTGTGGTATCGTAAAAGTTTCCGCATTCCCGATTTAAAAAGTAATCAGAAAGTATTTATCGAATTTGAAGGAGTACGCCAGCGTGGAGACTTCTACCTCAACGGACACAATCTGGGAAGACATGAAAACGGGGTGATGGCAGTAGGTTTCGACCTGACTCCTTATATCAAACAAGGCGAAAACGTGATTGCCGTGCGGACGGACAACGACTGGATGTACAGGGAAGAAGGAACCAAGTCCAAATTTCAATGGAATGACCGTAACTTCAACGCCAATTATGGCGGTATTCCCAAAAACGTATTCCTCTACGTTACTGACAAGGTATATCAGACACTTCCCCTGTATAGTAATCTGAAAACGACGGGAGTATATACGTACGCTAAGGACATCGACATCAAAGGTAGAAAAGCTACGATCTGTGCAGAATCGGAAGTCAGAAATGACAGTAAAGAGCCTCGCCAGTTCACCTATCAGGTGACTATATTAGATGCCGACGGCAAACAAGTGAAGACTTTTCAAGGCGACAAAGTGACTTTGAAAGCAGGAGAAACTAAAACAGTAAAAGCTTCTGCCCCTGTCGGTGGTCTTCATTTCTGGAGTTGGGGATATGGCTATCTGTATACGGTAAAGACAGCTCTGAAAGACAGTAACAACCGCATATTCGACGAAGTAAGCACTCGTACCGGATTCCGTAAGACACGTTTTGCAGAAGGAAAAGTTTGGCTGAACGACCGGGTGATCCAGATGAAAGGATACGCCCAACGTACCAGCAATGAATGGCCTGCTGTCGGACTTTCCGTTCCGGCTTGGCTGAGTGATTATTCAAACGACCTGATGGTGAAGAGTAATGCCAACCTGGTTCGCTGGATGCACGTCACTCCTTGGAAACAGGATGTGGAATCTTGCGACCGTGTAGGTTTGATACAGGCAATGCCTGCCGGTGATTCGGAAAAAGACCGTGAAGGACGCCAATGGGAACAACGGGTAGAGCTGATGCGTGACGCTATCATTTATAATCGCAACAATCCCAGTATCTTGTTCTATGAATGTGGAAACAAAGCGATCAGCCGGCCTCACATGATTGAGATGAAAGCTGTTCGTGATAAATATGATCCGTTCGGCGGACGTGCCATCGGTTCCCGCGAGATGTTGGATATCCGTGAAGCGGAATATGGCGGCGAAATGCTGTATATCAACAAAAGCGAACATCATCCGATGTGGGCAACCGAATATTGCCGCGATGAAGGTTTAAGAAAATATTGGGATGAATACAGTTACCCTTTCCATAAAGAAGGAGACGGACCTCTTCACAAAGGACAACCGGCTACCGATTACAACCACAATCAAGACCAGCTTGCCATTACTATGATTAACCGTTGGTATGACTATTGGCGTGAACGTCCCGGAACAGGCAACAGAGTCAGTTCCGGTGGAACCAAGATTATTTTCTCCGATACCAATACTCATTATCGCGGTGAAGAGAACTACCGCAGAAGCGGGGTGACGGATGCCATGCGCATTGAGAAAGACGCATTCTACGCTCATCAGGTCATGTGGAACGGCTGGGTGGACACGGAAGCAGACCAGACCTACATCATCGGTCATTGGAACTACCCGGAGAATACAGTAAAACCGGTACATGTAGTATCCACCGGCGAGGATGTGGAACTCTTCCTGAATGGTAAATCGTTAGGAAAAGGTAAACGGCAGTACAACTTCCTCTTTTCTTTCGACAAGGTCACTTTCAAACCGGGCAAGCTGGAAGCTGTCAGCTACAACAAGAGCGGAAAGGAAATCAGCCGTTACGCCGTAAACACGGTAGGTGAGCCAGCCAAACTGAAACTTACCGCCATTCAGAATCCGGAAGGCTTCCACGCAGACGGTGCCGACATGGCTCTGATACAGGTAGAGATAGTAGATAAAGACGGCAAACGTTGTCCATTGGATAACCGCACTGTCCAGTTCACTTTAAAGGGAAATGCCGAATGGCGCGGAGGTATCGCACAAGGTGAAAACAACCATATCCTCGATACCAATCTACCGGTAGAATGTGGTATCAACCGTGCACTTATCCGCAGTACGACAACTGCTGGAAAAATAACACTGACCGCACAAGCCAAAGGGTTACCTGCAGCCACTCTTACATTGGAAACGGTTCCGGTGAAAGTAAACAATGGATTAAGTTCCTATCTGCCTCAAGCTAGTTTGAAAGGTAGATTGGACAGAGGTGAGACTCCTTCCACTCCTTCTTATAAAGATACCAAAAGAGGAATCCGGGTTGTATCGGCAAAGGCCGGAGCCAACAGCGGAGATGTTGCCAAGAGCTACGATGATATAGAACTGTCTGAATGGAAAAACGACGGCAAGCTCAGCACTGCATGGATTACTTATACATTGGAAAAAGGAGCAATGATAGATGACGTTTGTCTGAAACTGCACGGATGGCGTTCGCGCAGCTACCCGCTGGAAGTATATGCAGGCAAAGAGCTGATATGGAGCGGCAACACAGAGAAGAGCCTGGGATATGTCCACCTGAACATAGAAAAGCCGGTACGTGCCAATACCATTACGATCCGTCTGAAAGGCAATACAAGTGACAAGGACGCTTTCGGGCAGTTGATAGAAGTAGAAGCGAAAGCCGCCAACAAAATGGAACTGGAAAAGAGCAGCAGTAAGAATCAGCTGCGAATCATCGAGGCAGAGTTCCTCGAGACAATCAAATAGATTCGTTTTCAACAGGTATATAGAACCCACATAAGATTGTTAGTTTGATTAAAAAGTCCTCTTTTACGTTTCTATCGTTTGGGAGGACTTTTTATTATTCAGTTTGTATTTAAAATCATAAACCATCATTTCATCATGAAAAATTTAGTTATCATTTTAATGCTTGCATTCTGTTGCAATTGCCTGGCAGATAATAACCAACCTGCCCATGTCATTATCACTGCCGGACAGTCAAACACCGACGGACGCGTGCCCAACGACCGTCTGCCGGATTACATCAAAGCTATGTCCACAGACACGGCCTTCACCACAGGAGCCTACAAATACTGTAAAATAGCCCAGAACCGCACAGACGGGAAGTTCCGTCCTTTCTGGCCGAAGAGCAAAAGAAGAGCCAAGCCCCACACATGGGGATATGACGCCATCACCTACTATTGGTTGGAGCAATTATGGCAAGAGCCTTTTTACGTTATCAAATGGGCTATCGGAGGCACTTCTATCGAACCGTCCGCCAGTTCGGACAAATCGGTTCACTGGTCGGCAAATCCCGAATGGCTATCCGGCAACGTGGCAACCAGCCAAAAGGGACGTTCCTTATTGCTTTCTTTTATCAATGACATAGACGGTTGCATCGACAACACCTTATCGAAATTAAAGAACGGTTACCGGATTGACGCATTCCTGTGGCATCAAGGAGAAAGCGACCGTGCATACGGCGACAAATACTACGAGAACCTGAAAGCAGTCGTCGCTTATGTGCGCAACCATCTGAGTGAAAAGACAGGAGAAGACTACTCCAAGCTTCCGTTTATCTTCGGTACGGTAGCCAAGAAGAACAAACAGTATGGCAGCGAAGTGGAAGCCGCCATGAAACGTTTTGCTAAAGAAGATAAGAACGCATATTTGATAGACATGTCGGATGCGGAATTGATGGGCGACCGTTTGCATTTCAACCAAAATTCTGCCGAATATTTGGGCAAACAGATGTATGAACAGATAAAGGCAATCCGTTGAAAAGGCTATATTTGTACGTTCATAGGGGGTGGCGTACAAATGCCAAATGTGTTTTTTAGCAATTAGTATGAAATTACATCTTTTCCGTACGAATACTTGAGCGTAATTTCTCCTAATACACTTCCTTTGCAGAGGAAGTCAGACAAATGGAAAAACAAACCATGTCTGCATCTTCCGTTATTTACTAATTTAATCACTTAGAGATATTAACATGAAAAACATTTTGCATGGAAATGGTAGTCTGGGAAGGAAGATGCAATCTCTCTTTTTGATGACTCTGTTCGTATTACAATCTACCCTGTCGCTCGCACAGAACCGAACCGTGACGGGAGTGGTAGTAGATGAGAAAGATGAACCAATTATCGGTGCAAACGTCACAGTGAAAGGTACTTCCAAAGGAACGATTACAGACTTGGACGGTAAATTTGTGATTTCCGCTTCCACGAATGCCAAACTTCTGGAAGTATCTTTTATCGGGTACAACACCCAGACTGTTACAATCACCGGTAAAACTCTCCAAATCAAGCTGACCGAATCTGCCATTGCACTAGATGAGGTTGTTGCTATCGGTTATGGTAGCGCAAAGAAAGGAAATGTGACCGGCGCTATCGCTAAAGTCAATGCTGAGAAACTGGAAGACCGGGCAACAACCAACATTGCCTCTTCACTGCAAGGACAGTTAGCCGGTGTGGAAGTACGCAGCACTACCGGAGAACCGGGTTCGGAACTTCAGATTCGCGTACGTGGAGCCGCTTCGATCAATGCGGATGCTACCCCATTATATGTGGTGGACGGCATTCCCGTAGACGATCTAGGCAGTCTCAATCCGGGTGACATACAATCTATCGAGGTATTGAAGGACGCTTCTTCATCGGCAATCTATGGTTCGCGCGGTGCCAACGGAGTTGTTTTGATCACAACCAAGCAAGCGAACGCCGATGATAAAGTAAAAGTACAGTTTCAAGCTTCTTTCGGTATCCAATCATTGGAAAGGAAAGTGGATGTCCTGTCACCGGAAGAGTGGATTGAGTTCCGCACCGCATACAATAATAACCGGTATATTTCCCAATACGGAAGTAAAGGAGCTACTATTGAAGACGACTACGCCACCCGTCTGGCAATGATAGGAGGCAAAGAAAGCTATTATTTCCTGAATGACCCGCGCTGGACAGAACCCGGCTACGGCAACTTGCAGCTGATTGACTGGCAAGATGAATTCTTCCGCCTGGCACCGATACAAAATTACCAATTGTCACTTTCAAGCGGTCGCGGCAATACCAAATACCGTGTATCTTTGGGCTATACCGACCAGAAAGGTATCGCTATCGAAAGCAGTTACAAACGTCTGAACTTCCGTGCCAATGTAGAGTCTAAACTATTCAACCGGATTACCGTCGGAGTGAATCTGGCGTCTTCTGCCAACTGGAGTGACGGCGGACGGGTAGACGGCAAAGACCGCCAGGCAACCAACGTTCTTACTATGGTGCCCGTTGCGGAACCAGAAGACGGTATATATACCGGTTCAGGCTCCAAAGGTTATTATCGCTGGACCAGTTCAAGCAAGGTAAGTCCCATCGCATATATGGAGGAAGTGACCAATCATGGTGAAAGTGTCCGTTTTAATTCCGCTGCCTATGTGAAAGCGGATATATGGGATGGGCTGAAAGCGGAAGTTACCGGTTCCTACAATTTCAGCAGTACGCAAAGCCGCTCATTCATTCCGAGCAGCGTCACCAAATACAGAACAGACAGCGAAGGGTACAAAACGACTGCAAGCCGTTCGGAAGCACGCAGCAATAAATTCCTTCTCCAAACGATCCTGCATTATAACAAAACGTTCGGCAGGCATACTGTCGGAGCGATGGCAGGTTATTCGATGGAAAGCTCCGGAGGCTCTTCCAGCAAATTAAGCGCTACGCAGTTCCCTGATAATTCTCTGGAAGTGTTCGACATGGCAGATGTAGTGCTGACAGCAGCCGCAGCTTCTTTGTCCACCCCTTCCCGACTGATGTCCTACTTCGGACGTGTGCAATACGAATATGATGACCGTTACCTGCTGACAGCCAGTATCCGTCGCGACGGTTCTTCACGTTTCGGTAAGGAAAACCGTTGGGGAGTCTTCCCAGCCGTTTCTGCCGCTTACCGCATCTCAAACGAGAAATTCTGGCCGAAAGACTTCTTTATGAACTCTCTTAAAATACGCGGAAGTTGGGGAGCCAACGGTAACAACTCAATCCCTACCAACACCGCCCTTGCCAAACTAAGCAGCGCCAATTACTCGTCCGGAAACATCATTAACGGTTTTGCACCGACATCGCTTGCCAATCCGGATCTTGGCTGGGAAAAGACGGAAAGCTGGAATATCGCATTCGATATGGGAATGTTCAACAACCGTATCTTTCTATCTGCCGACTATTATGTAAAAACAACCAAAGACCTGCTGTATCAAGTTACTGTTCCCGCCTTGCTCGGTTTCACCCAAGCTTGGGGAAATATCGGTTCGATCCGCAATAAAGGTTTTGAACTGGAGCTGACTACCCAGAACCTGACGGGAAAACTGAAATGGACGACTTCTCTGAATGTATCTTACAACAAGAATAAAGTTCTCAGTCTGGGAGATGACAACAGCACCGTATTCACCGGATACGACAAGACGACACAAGTGTTCATGGTAGGCCAGCCTTTAAGATCATTCTATATGTATGATGCGGTCGGTGTGTATCAGACGCAAGCCGACTTACAGAAATACCCTGTCATGCAGAACACCAAAGTCGGTGATGTACGCTATCGGGATGCAAACGGTGACGGAGTGATCAGCGACAGTGACCGTACATTGATGGGGAAACCTGATCCGGATTATACTTTCGGTATGACCAATACTTTCAAATACAAGAACTTCGATCTTTCCATCCTGATCACAGGACAGACAGGCGGACATAT
>OGGX01000254.1_pt1 | contig 41385 bp, 32 predicted proteins | sample 1571331 | NCBI WGS metagenome assembly OGGX01 (sample SAMEA2582056, study PRJEB24529) | metagenome | biome: Human gut stool | place: China | collected 2011
TGCCTCTATCAAGCCTATTCCTCTCTCCCATCATTGGGACACGACGCAGCCCAAGTCAAAGTACCAGGATTCATAGGAACGGAAGAAGAGGCCAGGGCATTCAGCAAATACATATATCAATACTATGACTATACCGGTCGGTTGAATATCTCCTGTTCCGAAATTGCTTCCGGAAGTCAATTATATAATTTACATATCCATTTTGATGATCCACAGCTAATTTATAATATGCATATGGAAACGGAACAGAAATTACTTAATTTCAGCAAAACTCTTAATGGCTTATCTGATCGGGACAAAATTGTGAAGGCGAATGACTGGATAGCTTCAAACGCAGTTTATGATGAATCCTTAAATAAGACAAGCTGTTATTCCAATGTTATTGAAGGAACCTCTACCTGTAACGGCTATACAAGAGCGTTCTATGCCATCTGTTGCTATTCAGGCATTAAATGTGAGAACATACGGGGATATGTCGATAATAAACTTCACATCTGGAATAAGGTTTACACAGACGGGTCATGGCAATATGTCGATGTAACATGGAACAGCATGTCCCATACAAATTTCTGGCTCCTTGTATCGAAAGATGAAATAGATGTAGACCATTTTGCCTCTTAATAAAGCTCCTATAACACGGAAAAAGTCCGGGCGTTAATTTTCCCAAACGCTTCGGACTTTTTCCATAGGACTTTTTCATCTAATTAAACAACTGGAAGATTCAGACAGACATCACAAAAAGCGCCGTCCGCAACTATCCTACTTTCCATCAGAAAGTTCAATATCCTCCGGAGCCGTAACATAGATAGAATTAGATACGGATAGTATGTTTCCATTCAGTCCATAGACAGCTCCCGATATAAAATCTATGATTCTGCATTTCTGATCGTTTGAAGCATTCTCCATGTTCATAACGACTACATTTCCGGCCAGCAGCTGGTCGCATATCTCTTTAGAATCCTCAACAGATTCTGCTCGAATTAGAACTACCTGCATGTTCTCGTCTTCCTCCGGCTGGTCATTCCTCCTAAAATGATTCAAAAGGGTAAAACGTTCATCACGCTCGTCTTCTTCAAAGTCTTCAAGCTCATCATCATAGTCATCTCGGTAATTCATCTGCATTCTATCAATAACATGCTGAACCAAGCCCATACCCCTAATCTCCTATCTCTCCCATTTTTTATTCACCATTAATTCTGTTTGCTTACTATAAGGTATCCTATTATGAATACATTCCTATAAGACTGCACTGAAAAAGCAAATATGTTTTCCCAGTATTCTCCCCACTTAAAGATCTAACGCTTCCAAGTATGTCTCAATTTTCTTTAAAAGCCCCTGTGACCACGGAGCCTGTAAAAGTTCTATCTTTGAAACCAGGGAACACTGTACGGCCTCCGCTACGATTTCACATACCGTTTTTTCTCCAAGATTTCTTATCATCATAAGGCCCTTATCACTGCTTCCGCACAAAATTTTACTCCTTAGCTTCCCACAAGTATCAACATTTGCACGGAGCAACCCATTATGCCCTCTCGCACTTAATGCCATAGAGTCAATCCGCATTGAACAAATACTCTTAAATTTGCTCGTCCATGTCGCATACTCTTCCGGGCTTATGAGGCCTATCTTTAGGAACGTACTTTGTCCCATCAGTATCTCTTCACTCTCTTTTATACTAAATTGGCCTTGTTTAAGCTTTTCGTAGGCCGCTTCAAAGTAAATTTCTATCTCACGATTCATATAACCCCCAAAGTCACTCTTCCACCGCTATCAAATATGTTCTGGCGTCATTTACTTCATAGCTGCATGTGACGAATGTATAAATTGACTTGACCGGCTTGTCTGGAATTTCTGCATATGGACATTTCTCTATAAGTTTTGTAACAAATTCCTGATATTCTTCTTGGCTATCAAATTCAGTTTTTCGTATGTCTGCGTCCGCTTTCCCGTAATAACAGGAAATGGCCTTTAAGTTTATCTTCCTGCCTGATGTATATATCTGAAAATTTTTGTGCTCCTCAAAAAAATCCGGCTCCTTGAATCGAATTAAATCTCGAAACATCGTACCATTCTTCATGTTATGTCCGTAAATTATATTATTTCTCCCTGTCATATCAGGTTCACTTTCATAGTCAAGAAAAATACTCCCTGCCACATTGTCTTCCCCATTAAAGCCGGTGTGCAAATACTTATCATTATCTGTCGATTGGACAATCGGATAATTGATTTTCGTTCCTGGGATAAAAAGCCAGCCAACCGTATCCGGGTTTGCTCCTATCAACTTACTAAAATCAGAATAGTCCGTCTCCGCTGCTACTGGTTCCTCTTGTTCCATTACTTTTTTCTCTGCTTCTACGGTAAATACAGGTGCAATATTATATCCACCAAGCTTGACCCGCTTATGGCACGCACCAATGATAAAGGCCTGGCTTATCGCCAATATAATAATCAGCAGCCTCTTTTGATTGTTTGTTGACATATATAAGATCCTGCCCCCCTTTCCGCTGTATCAGATACCAAGCCATCTATAAGGCAATACATTCATAATTAAAAGGAAAAGAGATAGGAATACCCTACCTCCTCCCCTCATTTACCGGTCTTTTCTGTTCCGGCTCTGTTTTTTCAAGTAATTCATCTGCTCCTGGTCCGCCTTTTCCCTCTCTGCGGCTGTAACAAGCACACTCTTCGAAACCATCAAGCATACATCAAACCAGGCTATTAAAAGACACAAACCGATAATCAATCCATACATGTTTTCACCTCAATTATTCAAAATGTACTTACTGTTTGCCGTTTCATAGGCGCTAAGGATTTGTTTTGCCTCATTCACACAAGGCAGTGCATTCCCCTCAGCCACCACAAATCCCATATGTCTCATGGATATTTCTCTTTTTCCCTGTGCCAGCTCCAGCCTGGCTAATCGCATAAGATATAAATTTTCCTGTAGAGGGTTATCCGCCGTGCTATAAAGCATAACCCAGCGTTCTCTCTGGCTGTTTATGCTCTCATGTTCACGGGAAGCCATTGCCTGTACTAAGCTGATTTGATGTTCAATCTCTTTATCAAAATAGTCCTCTTCCTTTACATTTGCCTTCCATTCATATAACTTCTCTTCGATTTGATGAAGCCCGATGAAGTCGTCATGTAAATCACGATAGTCCGCATAGCAGCCCAGCTTTTTTAATTCCCGATCTAAAGTAAACGTCTTAAAAGTCGCCTGTTCCAAATACCTTGCGCCCTCTTCTGCCTTCCCCTGAGCAAGAACCGCGGTTGCCAGCTCCAAAGAAATGGCAGCCCGCACCTTTCTCCTCTTATCAAGAACCAGAAGCCGGCTTAATACCTCTTGATATTTAACCGGGTCACAATCATAATATAAAATGGTAGATAGGCCTGTAAAGCTCTTTATATTGAAAAAACTTATCCCCTTCCATATGAAAAATAAACTCAATAAATATAATGGTGTTACCAGAACTCCCAATAAAAAGAAATTCACTATATCCATGAGGCAATAGAACAAAACCGCGACCAAACAAACCAGCAGCATACCCAGAATTCTCCTCACCCTGAGTTTCTGGAAATACTGCTTGACAATATTCTCTACACCTTCGTTATAATATACGCTGTGTTCCACTTCTCCACCTTCAGATATTGTTTGATACGATATAGCTCCAATACTCACGCTTAAATTCTCTGATTTACCTGGTCCTTTAATGTAGAGCCTGCACGAAATACGGGAACCCGTTTCGCCCCAATTGCCATTGTTTCGCCAGTTTTTGGATTTCTTCCTTGTCGCTCTGACCGTTCAGTAACCGTAAATGTTCCAAAACCAGTCAAACGAACCTCTCCGTTTTTCAATTCATTAGAGATGACATTAATCAATTCATTTAAGGCCCTCTCACTCTGGCGGAAGGTCAGGCCGGAATTCAAAGAGATTTTTTCAATCAGTTCCTTTTTATTCATTTTCTTTCTCCTCTTCTGTTGTTTTTTCTGCTATCAGATTATCAATTTTTTCTTTTGTTAAAATCTTTAACCTATCCCGGTTTGGAACAAACATAATATTGGGATATAGGTTATCTACAAATTCCATTTCACTACCGCTTCGGAGCAATATTCGCAAATCGGCATTACATTTTAAAGCCTTATCTGTAAGCGCGGAGCAAACCATACCGGGTAACCGATCTGCTACAATCATAAGGTCAAAACCTCCGGGAATAAATGACATTACCCGCAGTATCGTCTACTGATCCTTAGCCAACATCATGCTGATTTTATATTCCTCTTCTGCTTCCAGATTAACTAAAAAATCTCTGAACTCCCATAATACCTCGTTGCTATTTCCCAGCACCCCAACATTAATCTCCACATCTCCAGTAGGTTTAAATCGCATATGCCATTCCTCTTCTATTCAGTAATTGACCCTCATAATTGCGACACGGCACTGACAGTTTACGGGTTATTCTTGTAGTGTATATTTTTGCGGGTCAAAATTATCACACAGCTTTGACATGGAATAATACTCCCCTGATTCGATTACGTCATTCACCATAACCGCCTCGTTATTTTTACTTGCTGCCTCATAGTCAGTGATTTCCGTAACCACAAGAAGATTTCCGTCCATTGCATACTCCATAATAATATAGCGGCTTCCCTGCGCTCCCTGCAGTTCTTCAATCCTTTGATCTAAAACTCCCGTCAGCTCCGTTAAGTAGTCTTCCCAGGCGACCAAATCATCAAAACTATATGTGTAATTCATGGTAGTCTTTGTCAGATAATCATTGTCCAACCCTTCTATAGTCCACTTCTCTTCCAACTGCCCACCATCACCAATTTCCGTTTCAGCAGTATACACTTTTTTAACCGGCTGCGGCTCCCGTACTGCCGCTTTACAGCCGCTAAGAAGCAACATACAGGCTATTGTGAACATTAATATTTTCCTCATCGTAACCTCCAATCTACATTCTTTTTAACTTCATAAAAGGTTTCCCACGTACCCTATTGCACCGCAGCAAATTCATTCCCTCCATTTTTTTATTTGTATGTAAGATAGAATAAACTACAAAAAGGTTCCCACATTTTAAAAAAAACAACCAATCATCTTATTTTGAGATCCCACCTAAGGTTGCATATAATTTCTTTTGATTGCAGAAAAGGAGCCAGATATAATCTGCCTCCTATTACTGTGTGATTCATTCTGACATACTACTAATCAGGTAAAATCACCGCTCTGTTCTTCCCACTATTTTTTGCCTGATACAGTGCGTTGTCCGCAATATCAATGCATTCATTTAGAGATCTATTCAATGTAGAGGCCACATGACATACTCCGACACTGACCGTAACCACGCCCTCTCTCCCATCTAAAATCGCCTCTCCTTCAGTTCTACGACAAGCCTCCTCCCCCAGCTCCTTTGCCGCCTGCAGATCTACAGAAAAAACAACCGCCATAAACTCTTCACCACCATAACGAATTACATATCCGTCAAAGACGCCTTTTAGCACACTGGCTATACGGCATAAACAAGAATCGCCCTGTGGGTGTCCATAAAAATCATTATATTTTTTAAAATTATCAATATCAATCATAAAGACAGCTGCCTGACTGGTAACTTTAATTGGATACTTCCACAATTCAGACAGACCGGCCTCAAGAAAACGCCGGTTTAATAAACCGGTAAGGGCGTCATGGTTGGCAATAATCTCAAGTTTTTCATTAATTTCAGCGTTCTTTTTCATATTCGATATAATCCAGTAAAAAATCATCCCTGTTAACAGCACAAACGCTAAAATGCAGATACTTAAAATAGGCCCCTTTGATATTGCAGAAAAAAGCGTTGACTGCGTCATAGCAGCAATCTCTTCCTCCCTGAGACCAGCAAGCAGTACCCAGTTTTCAGAAGGAATCGGTTTATAAATCACATAGCATAGACCCCCATTCCAATAATAGGTTCCAACTCCAGATTCCCCGTTAAGCCCCCGGTCTTCCAGTTCTAAAACTGAACGTGTCTCCTCATTTTCGCTCTCTTTTAGCAATTCCCTTGCATTATATTCTTCTTTCACCCAATCAATATGTTCCTGATCGCTGACTGCAATATCAGTCCCCCTTGAGTTAATGATATAGGATTCCCCGGAATCAACAAACCGGATACTTTCAATTAAATCGCAAAAATAGTAACCGTCCTTTTCAATACTTAATACGCCAACAATTTTTCCGGCCCGTTTGATTGGTGCCGAATAACAGATTACATACTCCTGTTCCTCATTATAATATGGCCCATAAACTGATATCGCTCCATGATATGCCTCTATAATATCCGGGCGGCTGCCAATATCCCTTTGGCGCCCATCGGAAGCAACCGTCCCCCGCTCTGAAACATAAACCATACGCAGCTCTCTGGATTCAGTTACTATCTGAGCCGGAAATTCTACTATCTGATTTGATCCTTCTGATACATGAACGGAATTAGCTAATACTGCTACCTCATCCCGTCCAGCCTGTAATTCGTACTCTACTGTTGTTACCCCCTGATTAACCATTGCTTGAACCAGTTTGATGGTATAATCAGTCAAGTTAGTGTGGAGGTTTTGTGATAATACATAATACGCAACCAGAATTAAAATACATAATGTAAAGAGAAATGTAATACCAATACGAATGCCAAGTTTTATTGCACGGTTCTTGCCTTCATATTTCATTCCATCACCCCCTTAGTAACTTGTTAATCTGTATTCTAATTCTAACATATAAAAAATTCATTTAATATATTATGCAGATATTTTTTCCATTCTGCTGCTGATATCTTTTAAGCCGTTCCTAATCTTACTGTATTCAGCATATATATGATACTAATATTTTCTAAAAAGTTCCCTGTTTTAAAAAACAATACTTTTCCTACAACGGAGAAGAAGCCAGACATCATCTGGCTCCTCCCCACTTTTATAACTCGGTCTTTTGTTCAATCATTTTCTGATACTCATCACGTTTTTTCTTAAACCGGTGATTATGAATGAGTATTACTGCCAAAATAACAAGCAATAAAATGAATGCTGGTAAATCATATCGGCAAATCCCCAGGCTATATCCCTCGAACATCTAATTTTCCTCCTCTTCAAGTTCTTTTCTCAGTTTTTCCAATAACCGTTTATCCTTCCTGCGCTTAAAGAGATAGAAAATTCCTTCAAGTGCAGATATGATTAACAGAATAATATGCAGGATACACTTTCTCCAGTCAGCATGATCTTCAAAGGCATGAATGAAACCGCCATTCTGATGTCCGACTAAAGGTTCTTCTTCTGAGAGGGCTACGGTTCCATCAATGAGCGTTGCCTGGTAGCCTATGCCTGCTTTACTCCCCACTGATACATCACCTGTTTTTGGCAGGCCGGTAAACACAGGAATATCCACATTTCCCTTTGGTACAGGATTGGTCCCAATTGTCACCAGGTTTTCAAACGGATTCTTAGGCACATCCGGTTCTGTAATCGTGCTAATCATGCCAGGACCTGTCGGTACATAACTTCCACCTCCACTTGGTCCACCTCCACCTCCGGAATTCTTCCAATAAGTTGCGTAAATATCTGTGTCCTTTGTAATGTTCGTATAACTTGTGCTCCAACCATCAAAACGTTTGTTCTTTACGTCCTTATCATTGGTAGGCGGCGTTGCGTCATGGCCGTACTTTACAATCTCTGTACTAATGACCCGTTCGTTCTTTCCGATGAACCTTACTACAAATTCCTTTAATTTGAACTCAGCAGTGAATTTACGGTTCTCGGTTATTACCACACTGGATATATCAGAAATCCTATTTCCAGCTTCGTCCACCCAGTAATCTAATATATACCCTTCCTTCGGTGCCAGCTTCGGTGACGTTACTGTTTTTCCATGCGCGACTGCTGTGATGGATTCAGTTGGATCTTCTAGTCCACCATGCTCACCCGTCTCAAACATAACTGAATACATTTTATCAGCTACTACGACTGTTACTGTTTTTTCTCCCGTCATATATAATAAATCCGGGGCTTGTGCCTGCTCTATGACACTAAAGTCATCAACCTTAACATCTACTGTATAATCCCCCGCTGTCAATGGCACATACTGATTGACTGCATATGTTATTTTACCAGGGTCTATCACAACCTTTTTAATACTTCCATCTGGCTGAACGTATTCTACATATGCACTTGCAGCGTCCCGCTCCAGGCTTCCAATTCCAGTCCGTATACTCTGTTCCAGAACCGTGTCGCTCTTGGACTGATGGGTGTAGATACCGTTATCATAGGCCACGATTACCGGCATTCCGTGGATATAGATATCGCGCTCAGCGTCAGCTTTTCCTGTCATCTCACGGCCATGAATCATTCCAGAAGCTGAAAGGTCTATTTTTGTTTTCTCAATGGTCCCTGTGTTTACTTCATCAAAAGAACGTACCTCCACTGCCGTAGTAATTGCTGCCCGGCCATTGTTAACCTTATTGGCTTCTGTCCACGGTTCCTCTGGTATATCCTCCGGTTTGTCATAAACCGCTTTTACATTTGCCAGAAGTTGCTCTTTTGTAAGAGTCGTATCCTTCCTTGTATGTAAATCTAGAATTTCAACAAATCTGGTCTTTCCAACCACCTGTACATACAGATACTTCTCCGCCTGATTTCCGTCTGTGTCAAGAACTGTCACTTTTATCTGATAGGTTCCTGCCACATCGGTATCCACATGTGAATCATCGATTACCGGCGCTTGGGCATTCCGGTCTAAATCAGACACTTCAATATGTAATTTATCCTGACTATACGCCTCCTTTTCATAAAGAACCACGTTCTCACCTTTAATAGTTGGTGAAGCGCTGAAGTATGCCTCAAATTCCACATCTTCATAAATTTTAATTACTTTAACCTGCTCTGATGTAAGAATTGTTCCCACCGGTATCTGTGTTCCTGCTGATATGATACTACCATCAGCCAATACAATATCATCTGTGGTCGTAAATGTGGTAAGGACCTTGAATCCATCAAAATGATACCCGTCTGCTTCAACCGGAACCGGGACTCTTCCAACTGGGTTTCCATGGATTGCATTTGTGTTAAACTCAGTAATACCACCTTCATAATCACCCTTGTGGTAATCTGCGTCATTGTTGATAGTAAATTTAACAGAGTAAGCTTTATCGCTTACGATTACTGCTGCGGGAAGCTCCACATCCATCGGCAGGAGGCCCTGTGGTACATACTCGGTATCGTTAAGGCTTACTGTCACCTTATAGGTTCCTTCTGTTCCTGGCTGATAGTGTTCCTCCGGCTTAACCTCATAGTTCAGCTTCTCAGCAGGGATTGTCTCTGTCCTGATAGAGCCGTCTGACTCTACATATTGAATGGACGCTGCCGCGTTTTGCTTAATTAAATCAATCAGGACCGTTTCGCCCGTAGACTGGTGGGTGAATAACGCCCCATCATTTGCTGTAATAATAGGCTTTCCGTGGACAAATACATCCCGCACGCCACTGTCCCGTCCGTCCGTTTCACGTCCATCAATCTGGCCCTCGGCGCTTATGGTAAGTTTTGTCAAGCCGATTTCCCCTGTGTTTACCGCTCCCTCCATTGTAAATGGAACTTCTGTCTGGACAGCCGGCTGGCTCGCTTCACTCCATGGACTATCCGGCACAGCAGGAGGCGCCAGGTAAACTGCTTTAACAGTATCTTTTAACTGTTCCTCATTTAAATCCTGCCCTTTCCTAATATGGATTGGGTCATATCCTTCCAGCTCGGTCTTTCCATAGACCTGAACATATACATACATCTCTGCGTGATTCTGATCTCCATCATCAACACTTACTTTTATCTGATACGTTCCGGCCTTTCCAGTGTCCACATGACTGTCATTAATAACAGCTCCCTGGGCGTCTCCGTCTAAATCTGTTACCGTAATCCCCAGATCTGCCTGCTTGTAAGTCTCACCAACATAGAGTTTGATGTCCCTTCCATTCAAAACAGGGGTGGCGCTAAAGTATGCCTGGAATCCTACATTTCCATAAATTTCAATGCTTTGTACCTGTTCTATGGATAATATGCTGCCCACGGGGATTTCATCTCCTGCCGCAATCACCGTTCCATCATTTAAAGTAAGTGGCTGAGTGGCTTTCACCTGGCTTAAAGTCTTAAATCCATCAAAATGGTATCCGTCATTTGCTGCCGGTATTGAAGCCGCTGCTGTTTTTCCATAAATCGTGGGCTTCACAACTGGCCCTGCTTCACCGTCTACGGTTCCTCTGTCATGGAAATTATCACTATTGGTAGTAAAAGTCACATCAAACAACTGATCCGCCACATCAACGTAGACATCTTTTGTCACCTGCATTGGTTCGAGACCTGCTGGTGCATAGGCAGCGTCATTTACAGTAATTGTAACTTTAAATCTTCCGACTGTCCCAGCAACATAATCTGGAGCAACCTCATATTGAAGCTCATCGGCCGGAATTGTCTTAATCTCCGTTGTTCCGTCTGCTTTTGTGTATTCTACGGTTGCTCTTGCACTCATTTTCACTGTGTCGATTAGCGCCTGCTCCCCTGTAGACTGATGAGCATAGAGACTCTTATCTGTCGCTATAATTTCCGGTATGCCATGGACAAAAATTGTCTGAGCCGGGGAACCGGAAGCTCCTGTCAGATTATCAGACACCTTGTACTGTGCTTCGTATTTACCCAGATAATCTGTGTTTAAATTATTCTGGTGATAGACATACTCATTATGTTCGTCTTCCGGCGTCATCACACGGTTCATAAAATTCTCATCTCCGTATGTTGTACCCTTCCGAAGATGGATATCAGGCAGCGTTAAAACAGGTACTTCCCTGATAATCACATTTACATGCGATGGTTCAGATAGATTATCTGCCCGTCCTCCCCATGCCGTAATATCAACCGAGGTAATCTTTCCATCGGTTTCATTGAACTGATATGTAATTTGCCCTTCCGGTATAGCTGCCTTGTCAGTAGTCCCATCATGATAAGTCGCAGTTGCAGCAATCTTATCCTTTATGAATGTCTGATCCGCAGACTTGTCCGGCGTAATATAAATAACCTCTGTAGCTTTCACTTCTGGTTTACCAATTACTGTCACTTTTATATTCCGGGAAGCCATATTTTTAAGCGGAGCACCAACATCGTCCACATTATCATAGTCCTCCAGAACTTCGGCAGTCTTTACATGCTGATAAACTCCAGGTGTACTGGTGTCCACGTCAATGATTCCAGTTCCCGTCCTGGTATCAGACAGAACATTTCCGTTCTCGTCCTCTACTGATTTAAAAACTTCTTTTGGTGTTCCCAGACCACTAATTTCATAATGATTGTAAACACCATCTGTATCGCTTAACCAACCAATCCTTACATTCGCTTCGCCAACCAGGGCAATATAATCTGCTACTGGTATCGCATTTACTTTTGAATCAACCGCCCCCTTCACTTCCGTGCTGAAGCTGCGGCCATTGCCAGCAGTTATCCCTTCCGTTACTTCATTTGCCTTCGGGTGAGACGCCACCAGAGTTTTTTCAGTCAATACTCCCTCTGTCAGAGCCCAGCTACCGGCGTCTGCAACGGTTACTGGAACTCTTGTCCCAATTGTATCAAGGTAATAGAATTCAGCATTTTTTACTGATACATTTGCGCCCGTACTAAAGTAGTGCTTTTCACTCTGTTTCTTTCCCTGCATTTTCCCATAAACAGTTAAAGTCGTATCTGCTGTGACAACATTCTCTTTATCATCTTCCACGGAATAGCGCATATAGTATAATCCATGAGCATTCAGTGCGTCATCTAAAGAAATTTCATCGGTATATCCCGAATTTGTATAGATTGTCACAATCTTCTTATCTGCCGGTATTGACCGGGACTGGTTGTTGGCTCCAAAGAGAAGTGCCTTCCAGGCTGGATATTCCTCCTCTGGGTCCTCAGCGGTGATTCCCGCCCATAAATCGGAAATACGGTCGCCTTCAATCGCTACCCATGGGTGAACCGTCAGAATCGGAATCTTGTTATCACTCACTGCAATCTGATAATCAGCCGTCACTTCATCTCCCAAGCTGTTCTTTACACTTACCGTTGCTGTTGTCAGACTGTTTTCTTTCAGGCCCTTTATCAGACCAGCTTCACTAATTCCGGCAACAGACGGATCGGCAGCGGCACTGTAAATAATCTGACTGTTTACTGCCGGCGCATTGGTCTGATTAACTACAGTAACATCGGCCTGTGCCTCCGACTTATAGCCAACCTGGGTATTGTTGGCCGTAATGATTGGGAGCTTCACAATGCCTAAATCATAACCAGACTGGTGCTCGTCAAAGTAAGTCGGTAATGCTGCCGTCCACTCGCCCTCCCGCTCAAATACAGAAGTGCTTCCATTTGTGCTGTCTTTTACCAAAGTCGGTTTTATTCCTGCTTTACTCTTGTCCAGACCATCAAATCGCAATGCTAGGTCTTCATATAAGTAAGTTGTAACTATGTAAGTTCCATTACTCCGGTTCACAGACAGGGAATAGCTGTCGGTAGCAGCTTCTGTTCCGTTCTGGAGCAGGGTCAAATCAATGTTATTGGCATAAGCCTCTCCTGATTCATACTTTCCATTTTCGCTGTTATCGATCCAAGCTTTACCTGTAATCTGGAAATCTTTATAGATATAGTTTGCCTTTGGCCCATAAAGTGTATCTCCATGGTTATACTCATATTCAGCCGCAATATAGGCATATTTATCGTCAAGCCCTACATTGCCTTTATCCTCGGCTTCTAAATCTAAATAAACCAGTATCGCACTTTTTGCAGGTAGCATATCAATTTCTGTTTTTATTTCCACCACCTGCGCCCAGCGGCTTCCCACTGAAGAGGCTGATATAAAATCCACATCTCCCTCTAAACGATAAGTGGCCTTATAGTCTATTCCGTGGTTAGTAAATCTCGGTTCATTCCGCAGGAACACATCATATTCTGATTCTATCTGATTTACTATGCCATTATAAGAATATTTTACATTTTCTCCTTTTCTCGGAATTGGAATCTTTATAATATAATTTGCTAAGTCATTACTACCTGAACCAATTCCAGCCATCGCATTCAAATAAAATCGCCCTGTTGGATAAAATTCCTGGTCTGTATTACTATATATCTCTTCTAAGCCTGGCGTAACAGTTACCGTTGCTAAACTCTGTTGGAGAATTTCAGCGCCAATACTCTGGTCTGAAGTATTGACCTTCCACATATGAGGTTCTTCCCCCTCATCAGCTCCACTTAATCCTAAATCATCTCTAATCAGAGCCTGATACTGCATATTTGTATAATATTCTTTTTTATACTTTTCACCACTTTGTATCATCGTATTGCAATCAATATATATATCACTAATCGCCAAATATTTTCCTAAATCAGCTCCTGGCAGAACCTTAAATGATAAATCGGGCAGATTATACTGAATAAATTTGTCGAGGCCATTCTCCATCTTATAATTTTTTGCCACTTTAGGAATCAGTTTGACATATTTATCCCCCAGTGCTTCAATTATTTCTGTACTATAAGATGTTTTATCTGTTCCCGTAAAAACGAATTTATCTGTATTTTCTAATTTGATATATATTGATAACTCTAACGGAATAGATACATTACTTAACGAATTCACATTGTCAATATAAATGGTGGGTGATTTAATAACAAAATCATCCCCTTGATATACTGTTGGAGATATCTTGCTTAAACTCCTTGGATTTTTTAAGGTTACATCACCCAAAAAATATAGCTTTCGTGAATCTGTAAACACTTGAGATGAGTCCCTTTCCTCACAAATAAATTCTGCGTCCACCTCCATCGTTCCAATATCACTCTCACTTATTTTGTAACACTCTAACAGTGCTGCTCGTGACGTACTCGTATTAAATTTAGCCATAGTACGAGAAGAACCTAGAATAATTGCTCCATCTTTTGATAAAACAATTTTTGTAAGTGTTTCTCCTGAAGCAAGATTGACAAATTCCACTTCTTTGTCTTTCTCTTGAATATCAAATTCTCCAGTTCTGCCTGATGAGGTCTCATAAGTTAATTTACCATTAAGAAGCAACTCATTAAAACTCGCTGTACCTGTAAAGAATCGCAAAGACGGTTGTTCATTTATTACTACCTTAGGGTTCGTTGCTATTCCATTTGCAGTATATGAGCCTATAGAATAACTCCCTAAAACCTCCTCATTATTCAGGTAATATGACACGACAGAAAGATCACCATACATTTCCATGATATCTCTAGGCTTAATTCTTAAAGCTCGATTCCCCCTTACATTGTTTGTTTGAACCTTACCTTGCGTTATTACATTTTTTTCTTTATTTACCTTTTCCGCAACCAGTGTTGTTTGTATTGATGTAGTATATCCATAGAATTTATCAAAAACAATATCTATAGAATCAACGTGGCTGCCAGCCGGATTAATACTATCATCATTCAGATAGATTGTGTCACTGCCTTGTTGCGCAGCTTCAACGGTTTCTCCGGAAGCCAAATGCATAATCACTTTATCAATGCGATATTCCCCTTCTATTTTTATGGCAGAAGACGTAAAAATGCTTTCACTAAAGCTCCATTGTTTAGGCTGTACTTCTTGTGGATATGTAATAGAAAAAGTAACGTTCTCTTTTATATTAGGAACCTTATAATACTTAAATCCCCCCTCTGTCTTCACATATGTCGGCCCATTTGAAAGCCTATATTCATAAATACTTTTAGGTTCCAAAGGATAAAGATCCTCTCTAGGATAATTACTGTATAGTTCTAAGCAATCTCCTTCATTAAAAATATTACCAATATAGTTAACTTTAAGTATTGGTTCAACCTCTATTGTCTGATTTTTTCCATTATAATCAAGAAATACAAATTTAGTTGCTTTAGAAAAATGCTCTCCTATATCTACCTCTGCATTCTCATTTAATAAAATTAATTTAGTTCTGGAAAGTGTACTAAATACCGAATCCTTTCCATATCCCTCTCTATTTGAGCAAGAAATTTCCAAGTAAACATTACCATCGTCTTCTGTTCCTATACTTACGCCTCTAGCCTGATCGTATTCTGACAATTCGAAGGAAAACTGAACAGGAGCATATATCCGTACTGCTCTAAGAGCTAACGGCTTATAGCCCCAGTTATAATTTAGGGGTAATCCCAAATCAAAATATGCAGTATAGCCACCTGAAAGATTTCCATTTTGACTGGCTACTGTATATGGATAAAGAAATCCGCCGCTCGAATTTCTTTCTACGTCATAACTGTAAGGAGCATTTCGGGCGGCCCCCTTTCCACCCATTTTATAAGTTATGATAGGTTTGGGTCCTTCCTCAAGTCTTTCCGTTGTAAACGGCCCAATGGAAGCTTCTGCTAATTGCTTCTCCGTAGAATCAACATTCCCCGAAGCTATTATATGAATCCGTTCTATGTCTAAATGACCATTGGCTAATAAATAGGCCTCAACATTGTACTCCGTAAGAGTATAATTAATTTGGTATCTTACATCAAAAGCCAGATTACCAGTTGTAGCGTCATCAATTTTTAAGCATGTATATAAAACTCCACCAATATATTGAGAGTATCTTTCAACTATATGATCTGTCGGATATGTCCCTGTAGCACTCTCTGGCAAAGCTATCTTTATAACTCGATCTTTTACTCCTTCCGGCAAATCATATGTCACAGAAAGAGTTCCCGTTATGCTCTGTGCAATCGGAACCTCCAACGTTTTCCCATCTTCTGTACCATGAATATCAGAAACAATTTTCAAATCCCCTTCTGCAATCGGATTGACTGTAATGGTCCGCTCAGTAGTGCCGTCTGTTAATACCGACCTTGTTGCCGTTGTATATGTAACTTTATATGTACCTGGAACTGCTGGGTCAAATCCACCCTTATCCTGTATCACAACAGGAAGTTCCATACCAATATCAGACATAGCTGTAACACCCGCCATCAGATCGAATGCCTCACCAGCCTGAATGGTGGTATCCTCTACGCCGGTAAACTGAACGCCACGTTCAATGCTGTCTAATTCGTAAGTTGTTGAAAATTGTGTTTCTACTAATTCAGCGCTGTCTTCAAACTCTAAATCTGTGGCCCTGCCATAACGGATAGAAAATGTATAAGTACCATTTTCCTTTACAAAGAACCGGTATTCACCCTCCTCATTTTCAGGAGCCTGGTACTCTGCATGTTTGACACTTGAGGATTTTGCAGTATCATAGGTCGCCTCTGATGGAGAAGCCACCTCTATCTCTTCCTCTTCTAAAGTGATTTCCTCTTCCGCTTCTGAATCAGTTGCTATACTGATTTCCCCACTATCAATGATTTCAGAATCATCTTCTGGCTCAAAATCAATCAGAGAAATATCGGTAATCTCTCTGACACCTTTTTCCAGTCCGATTTCTGACGGCTCTGCAAGGAGGGTAATCATTGCCCCTTCCTCTGTAAGTTCATCAAATATATCTACATCTACATCTTCCGGATTTCCCTCCGGGAAGAGATTGGTGATTTCATATTCAACAATCACTGCCTTTTTTACAGTAAAATCACTTGCCTGAGCCTCAATCACCGGGAAAATGAAGTCAATTACATTTAATGCAATAGATGTACCAGAGGAATCGCTTCCTTCATCACTTCCGCTATTATCCGATGAGCCGGAATCACTGCTTCCAGAGCTGCTGCTACCAGAAGAATTAGAACTACTGCTGTCGGATGAACCAGAGTCGTTGCTGCTGGAAGAACCAGAAGCGCTATTATCCGTGGAATCGGAACTGCCAGAATCGCTGGAGCTGGAGCTATTATTATCATTGGAGTTTGTATCGCTATTATTGTCTGAGGAGCTGGAACTATCGCTGTTTTCTTTATCTGTCGAGGTGTCTGTGTCACTGCCGCTCGTGGAACTGCCACCCTGTTCTGAGGAATCAGTTCCCCCCTGATTGTCTGTAATATCCCCTTTACCCTCTTCTTTTCCGTCAGATTCAGTATTATCAGAAGGCTTTTGGTCAGGCTCATTAGAGGTATTCTGATTAGAATCCCCCTCTACTATTCCGTCATTCTCTTTTTTATCTTCGGTACTATCATCCTCGGTTATATTACCGGTTGTACCTTCTTCCGTTTCAGGCTCAGTAACTTCCTGATCCGGATTTTCTTCTGGCAATGCAGCGCCTCCGCCACCGGCCCCGCCTGCTCCTCCAGTATTGGCTCCCGGATTTTGCGGTTCAGCCTCTTTGGTTGGTTCCACTTTTTCTACCTCTGAAGGAGAAGCCACCATCGTATCTTCGCCGTCTTTACTATTATAGTAAATAACAAATGAATACACGCCGTTTTCCTTGACCGTGAATTCCCATTTATCATCAGAACGTTTTCCCTTTTTCAGCTTTCCATTCTGATGAATCTCTACTTTTGTAACCTTTGTAACACCATTCTCCTGGCCGGATTCGGAAGGGGCTGCCGATACAGTGACAACTGCTTTATCCCCCTTCTTTGATATTGTGTGACTGATGTCTAAATCAATATCGCTTAAATCGCCGTCTTCCACCGAGTCGTCCAGTATGATTTCATCATCACCTGGCCGCTCCGAATACGGAAGCTCATCTGCCCACGCCATATTTAACGGTATGGACGTAAATGTAACCATAACTGCCAACATGAAAGTAAAGCACCGCTTCAAAAGCCGCCCCTTTCCCTGATATTGGACTTTTCCATTTCCTCTTCTGCTCTCCATATCATTTACCTCTCTCGTAAAAATAGACATAAATAGTCTTCATCACGCATAAGATACCAAATCCCCCAAAAAGGTTCCCAAATAATAAAAATATTTTAAAATTATTTTATTTCAGCAAAAAGGAACCCTCTCACCAGTTTTATCATTCTTCAAAGATGTAGGATTCGATTCTATAAGTGGAAAAATTATCTCCATAGTCATAAAGATTAATATTAAATGGGACCTCTAATAGCCTAAATTCAACCTCACCCGTATCCTCATTCCACCGAATTGGAGGATACCGCGTTCCATCTGTCCCCTGTTGAAAAACGTTTGAATAATCTACCCCGGACAAATCATCGGATACCAGGCAGTAGAAGGTATTATTTTCAATATTCCAGTCATACCAATAAAGCTCTGGTATTACTTTATCTATTTTAGATACCTCAAACTCTTTTATTGCTTTACAATCATTCCACAAAACAACTTCAGCCTGGAATCTTCCATTTTTTTCAACCCTCACTTTATACGTTCCCTTTTTATCTGTTGCAACAGCCGGAATTTCTTTTCCATCTGATATAATATAGATGGATTTCACCGGTACATGGGAATCAACCATAATCAGCACATCTACACCCGTGTTGGTATAAATATCGTTCGGATAATCAACATTGATGTTCGGCACATCACTTCCCCAGGCTCCTCCAGCAGCCAAAAGCAACAGTACAGCTACTCCAACCATAAGATTTTTTTTAGACATGATTCCCGTTGTAATGAAAGCCGCCTGAAAACCAAAAGCGGAGGCAATACCAAGTTTATGCTTAACCGTATTCAGTGTTGCTTCTGCAACGGGTGCCGCCATCGCTGTTTCCTGTGCATAGCTCTTGATTGAAAATGCCATTGTAAATCCACTCACAGCCAACAACATGAATAACTTGCCACCAGACATAATATTCTTACGCAGGGCATTTTTCCCTCGATTTAGCCGGCTCTTAACCGTTCCAACGCTGCACTCCATACAGCAGGCAATCTCCTCCAGTTTCATACCTTCATAATATTTTAAAATCAAGGTGGTTCTATATTCCGGTGAAAGTTCCAAAATTAAATTCATCATCGTTTGCGATTTTTCTTTTGAAAGAACCACCTCCAGGGGTTCCTCCTTACCTGCCGTGGGAAATACCTTTTCCACTACTTCACTATCAAGGGACATTTCTCCATTCTTAGCAATCATTTTTAAAGAACAGTTATATGTAATACGGTCAATCCATGCGATAAAGGTCATATCATTATTCAAAGTATGAATTGAATTATATACGTTGATAAAAGTTTCCTGAACAACGTCCTGAGCCAGGTACTGATCCTTTACGATTGATAGTGCTAAGAAATAAACCTGCTGATACATATTGTTATATAGCTCTACAAATGCGTCAGCGTCTTTTTCTTTTACCCTTGCGACGATTCCGGCCACATCTTTATATTTATTTTTCATTCGTCCATGCCCTCACTCCATTAACCAAATATAATGTTTATCTTTCTGTATGTGTCAATGATAAATTCTGTTTGGTCTTCCTCCGAATTCTTCCTGATAATTAATGACCAGCGTTTCCCCTGTTCACGAAGAACCATTGTTTGGGCAATTTCAGGCGTAAGTTCAATGGATAACGTCATATCATCTTGATTCATACTTTTAATCTGGCACAGCTGGTGTCGGTTTGCCTCTTCTTGTAACTTCCCCATAATACACTCCATCAGCTTTATTTTGGTTATATCGGACAGTATAGAATCATCTGCTGCTGTTCTTAATGCCCGTTTTACTTGAAGCCCTATAAAAACAGGAACCATACAATCCCTCCTAAACTCATTCATCTTTTGAAACTAAGATATAAGTTTTGGAAAAAAGGTTCCCTGAAATTTAAAAATCTATATTTAGATTGTAGCACATTCCTATTTTCTTACTAGCCGTAGGGGCATGGTAAGAATTTCCATTTTTAACTTTATCGTAAATATATATAGGAAATAACAGGCCATCATGCGTTTGATGACCTGTATTCCCGTATTTACTTATAATGCCCTTGCTTTATCTGGCAGCAACGGCCTCACCTCAGCTCCTATCATTTTTCTCTGCGCGTCCCAGGCATTTAAAAAATCTTCTACATCTATCATAGGATTTACGTTATGCCAATCTTCCAGCTGCTTGACTGTAAGCTCCTGCTTTGGAGGCTGCGCATAATCAATTTCCTCCGGCTGTTTTTCTCTCACCGCCTCACCTCTGAAAAGTGTATCAAGGCTGCTGATTGCCCGGTTAAGCTGTCCTATCATGGTAGAAATAAAATTACGATGGGTCTTCATCGGAGCCATCACTATCGGCTCAATTCTATGCCGCTTATCCGGATTAATCTCGGCCATTTCTTTTCCAATCAAGCTTCTTCCAATGTTTTTCACATCAACCATGGCCTGACGTGTCTGGCTGGCCGCCTGTTCCATACGTGCGATTGCCTCATCTGTCTTTACAAGGTTGTTTTCCGCAATTCCCCGCAAGGATATCAGTTTATCCTTAATTCCTAAAAAATCCGACATGTGGCGGAGGCCAGAAATTCCTTTATTTAAAACACTCTGAACCACCTCCCTTGATTTATCCTTGATTTCCTGCCGGATATCATATAAGCGGGTTTGCATATTCTGAGCCTGCTCTCCCAGCTTTTCCACCATCTCTGATACGCTGTCTTTCAGTGTTTTTTTCTCGCCTACCTGTAAAAGCTGTTCTCGCATACCGGTAACTTCCAGCATAACCGCCTCCATGGTCTGGTTCACCTTATCCAGATGTTCACAGAGCTCCGTCAGATTCTTACTTTCATTCCTTCGTTCAAAAATACCTAAAACCAACAGAAGCTCCTGAATATCCGGATCTTCTAACAAACTTTTCATATTTGCATAGTCCATATTTTTCTCCAATCTGTCAATCACTTATTAGCGAAACGGAGTCTCCTTCTCAACTGCTTTCATCACCTCGTCTGCCGGCGGCAATGGCAACGGCGGCTCTTTCGCCTTCTCCTGCTGATACACCTCAAAAATTTTTCCATACAATATGTCCCTGAATTCCTTGGTAATGGGATAGCAGATATCCTGATACTCTGGTCTGTTACCCTCCAGAACCCGTTTAGTCTTATAGTTTGGCATGGCAATAAATTCTCCGTTTTTCCCCTGTAGGATAGCGATATGATTAACGACAAATTCCTGACCCAAATATACCCTGGCAAGCCCTCTGACATTACTGCCTTCCCGTTGAAAGGGTGTCACCTGAACATTGAAGTCTAATTTCCCTTCCGTATGTTCCGGGTCATTAAATGTAATCTCTTCAAAATTTTTAGCCTGAAATGCCGCCATAATGGCCCCATACAACATATCACGGAACTCTTTCGTAATGGGATTGCAGATATTTTTATATTCGGCCCCACCTTCTCCCTTTCCTTCAGAACGGTATCTTGGCATGGAAATAAATAAGCTCTGATCTTCTTTACTCTCCAAAATCGCTATGTTCGTCACCTTGAAACTATCCCCAAACACAGCGGTTGCAAATCCTTTCAGATATGTCGCCGACTCTTTGGCTTCCTTTTTTTTATTCGAATCCTTTACTTCACTTACTTTAATTGTACATTTCATGGTTTCCCTCCTATCCATGGTAGTCCTTCTTATCCGCATTCCATATCCGTCCCCCGGATATAACAGGGCATTCCCTCAAGGGCCTGCGCTGAATATTGTCCTTCCAGCCAGTGAAAAAGAATTGTTATGATATCAGCCTCTTCATAATAAAACCACAGACGCTCATTATGTGCCATTATGATGGTCACATATAGCTCAGGCAGCGCTTCCATCTTTTCCCCGGTTTTACAGATTACCCCCTGATGGACATTGACCCCCAGTTCCGGTACATGGACCCACCAGCCACTGATTATTAAGGTTTTGCTTCCCTTAGGGGTCTCTATCTCTGCTATGTCGTATGGCTGGTAATCAAAATCCATCATAAACAGCTCCTCTTCTACAGTTCCCAGACAATATGCTCTTTCCATTACTGCACCTCCTGGTCAGGCAGACATCGGATAATCAGACGCATTGTGCCTTTCGATTCACACGTTACCAAGGTCAGTTCCTCCTTCCCGTCCTGCCTTTTGACTGATATATCATTCGGAGCCGTGACAAAGGCTTCTTTAACACGGTAAGAATGAACAATACCTCCCGAATCAGTCACCTTCACCTCGTCACCAGTCTTTACCTGATCTAAATGTTTAAAGATTGGTCCATATCGGCTCCCCCGGTGCCCAGCCAGAACACAGTTTCCTAATTCTCCAATACCAGCCGTATCAGGCAAATGGCCCACGGAATGGGATAGTTGCGCTTTCCCTTCTCCTTCCATAATCGGATACTCAATGGCAATGGATTGTATTTTAATCATGCCAATGGCTCCTGCCGGCGGCTCTGATATCTCACCAACGGAAAATCCTTCCTCTTCAGTTTCCATAATATCTCTTGGAGGGTCCCTGATATCTGACTGTGCCTGATTTATATGGGACTCAAATTCTGATATCAACTGGTCTGTCCGGATTCTCCCGTAGATTTGATAAAATAAAGGGACAGCTACAACAGCCGCCCCCATAATCAATATGCCACTCAAGATAAATGTTCTCCATTTCAATAAAAGTCCTCCTAACGCATGGAAGATAGTGGAACCGCCTTCTCCTCATCCACTTCTTTTTCCTTGCTGATTTTATTTTCTAAATCCAGTTCTTCATTTAATTCCTTTTGACGGACAAGCTTCTGCTTTAACGCCTCCTCATAAGGAAATGACTTCTCATACTCCTCTTTTGCCTGCTTAATATCCCTTTGGTATTGTTCAATCTTCTTGATACAGTTCTGTTGGGCCGTCTCAAGTCCCTGAAGCAGGTTTTCTAATTTCACCATGTTTCCAACCGGGCTGGACGAAAGTTCCGCTGGGTAATCTGCCTGACCTCTCAGGAATATATAATTGGCCTCTATAAAATTCTTCTGAACTAATATCTCAAATTCCCGAAACTCACCCACCTGCATGGTATCTCCCGATCTACATTTCATAGCCATCTCAAGCATGGCCTGTCCTGCCTCGGTTCGCTCTGTATAAATGGCCTGCCCAATCTTAACTGAAAATTCCCCCTCTTTAAGGGGAACGGAATCCCTCTTTTTGATATCCAGCTGAATACGCTCCAATTTTCCTTCCACATTTGCCAATAGTTTCGGAAGCCGAACCATGAAATCATCCTGCAGGCTATACCTTTGACTGTCATAACTGGATTTTAATACCCTCAGGCGCTGTACTTCATTATCAATCTCCATCTTTTCTTTAATGAGCGGATTCCCACTAGCAATTGCCTTGATTTCTGCAAATGACAAGGTTGCCTCATCTATATCATCACAGCTGCGGGCTACCTCCCGTCCTGTCATAATCTGGCTGATAAATCGCTGCTTATTTTCAAGAATAGACCAGTTATAAGCGTCAAAGGTCCGCTTTGTCACATACCGATAGATTCCCACCTCTTCATAGTTGTTTCCTCGCCTAAGAGCCCTACCATCTCGCTGTTCGATACTGGAAGGCTTCCACGAACTATCTACATGATGGACGGCTACGATATAATCCTGTACATTTACACCTGTTCCGCATTTATCAGTGGAGCCAATCAAAACTTTACATTTTCCCGACCGGACATTCTTAAATAAGGCTGCTCTTTTACTGTCGGTATCCGCCGTATGGATAAATTGTATCTCTGGCTCTGGAATTCCCCGTTTTACCAGCTCTTCTTTTATAAAATGGTATACATCGAACACCTTGTCACTGGGAACCCCTACATCAGAAAAAATTAATTGGCAGCCGATATTCCCCTCCTGATTGAAGGCGAAATACTCGGCTGCCACATTATCTACTACATGGTTTAGTTTTCCATCCGGATTAACGGGAGCGTCCGGATAAAGCAATCTTGCGTCAATTCCCAGTAGTCTTGCCTCATGGGTAATTTTAAGGAAATTATCTACGCTCGGGTCTATCATTCCATTTCTGATTGCCTCCGCGCGTTTTACAAATTCCTCCATGACCGATTCCACAAACCAATCCGGTTCTGATTGCTCAATTATATAGTTTCCCCCTCTTAATTGAGGAATCGGGAGATTCAACATATCTGCCGTCTTGATATCTGCCACTTCCCGAAACATTGTCATTAACTCAGGAAGGTTTACAAATTTATTAAAACGGCTCTTAAAACGGAATCCACTCCCCTCTACCGTTAATTCTAAAGCAGTCGTTACCTCTCCAAAGGTTGACGCCCAATCATCAAAACAATGGAGTCCTGCTCGTTCTAAAGTATCCTCCTGCAGAAACTTTTGAAACACATATAGCTCACACATTGTATTGGATATCGGGGTTCCCGTTGCAAAGATAACGCCACGATTCCCATTTATCTCACGGAGATATCTACACTTTAAATATAAATCCATGGCTCTCTGGGAACCGGTCCCGGATATCCCGGCCACATTATTCATTTTGCTAAATATCGCAAGGTTTTTAAAATTATGCGCCTCATCAACCAGCAGGCAGTCAATTCCTAAATCTTCAAAGCAGATAAGTTCGTCTTTTCTGGTTTCGTCCGCCAGAAATTCAAGCTGTACTTCCAGCCTCTTTACCTGGCTTTCCATTTGTTTAATCGTCCAACGTTCGCTGTTCTCTTGCTTCATTTCTCCAATCGCAGTCATAATGGTATTGATTTGTTCCCGCAACAAACGTTCTCTACGCTCTTTTGATATGGGGATTTTTTCAAACTGGGAATGGCTCATGATAATACAGTCATAATCTCCGGTCGCTATTCTGGCAATAAATTGCTTTCTACGGCTCTTTTCAAAGTCACGGTCCTGCGTAAGAAGAATATTGGCCGATGGATAAAGCTTTAAAAATTCATTAGCCGCCTGTGTAACTACGCTTTTCGGTACAATCATGGCCGGCTTGTTCGCTAACCCCAGTCGTCTAAGCTCCATGGCGATTGCTGACATCTCAAAACTTTTTCCGGCCCCCACACAATGCGCCAAAAGTGTGTTACCTCCTAATACGCCGCGTGCGATTGCATTTTTTTGATATGCTTGAAGGGTAATATCCGGATTCATACCAGGGAAGGTCATATAGGAGCCATCAAACTCTCGCAGTCGGATACTATTAAAGGTTTCATTATATAGCGATACATACTTTGCCCTCCGTTCAGGATCACGGAATAACCAACTCTCAAATTCAGCCTTCATTAAATCCTGTTTATCTCTGGCAAGCATAGTCTCTTTCGTATTGACAACGTAACGCACACTACCGCCTTCCTCAATCCGGTCACGAACTGTAACCGTCCTCAGGTTTAAACTATCCTCAAAAATAGCATAGGCGTCCATTCTTTCAGTACCATATGTTTTGGTTGCTGCCACGGAACGATTGTCTAGCGATTTATTTTCTATAAACCAGCCGGAATTGAACTGATTGAATTTTACTTGGATATCCTTATTGGAGCGCAAACCATCAATAGCCTGATACCGCTTTGGCGTTCCTAACAATTCGTATATAAACTGTTCATAGTCCTGAAAGTCAATCCATGTGACTCCAATCCGAGCACTGATTTCTGAGGCGTCTAAATCCTGTGGCTGTACCCGTCTAAGAGCCTCCACATTCAGTCCAAAAAGATCCGGACGGTTCTTCATATGGGCTTCGGCTATGCGCAATTTACTCCGCACATTCCCTGAAAGGTATTCATCTGCCGTTTGCCACCCCATATTTTTATCATTCTCGTCATATTGCAACGGATCTAAAAAAATAATTCCTCTTAAATCATCAATGATTGCCTGCCATCGAAGCTCCTCTATTTTTTCCTCTGACAATGACTGGGACTCGGGTTCAAACTTTGAAATATCAGGTTCAAAAAGACCAAGCATAAACGGGATATTCACCTTCCCCTGCTCATTCATGGATATATTCAGCGCTTCTACTGCTGTTTCAACCCGGTTAATTTCTTTTCTTGGTCGGATTGTCTGTTTATAGAACATATCCGCTTTGTGAATCTCTCCATTTTCGTCAATGCCCTCCAATGAACATAATAAGGGGTAATCGGAATCATCTCTGAAGGCACTTCGATTCCCTCTGCTGTTAATAGAACCATATTTTTTCACAAAGCAATCATATTTCCGGTTTAGCTCACCTTGACAGGACTTTAATTCCTCCTCACTGCAGCCCTCTGTCTGTATAAAAATCAGCTGTCTTGTAAGGTCGCGTATTTCACTTAATCCCTTAATTCTCTCAACGGTTTTATCAGGAAGTTCCTTGCGATACATTAATGAATCCTGGCGGTAATACAATATATCATCTTTGAAAACATAACTATAATTCCGTACATCAGGGTCCGCCGGTATAATATCCATAGATAACTCCCCTAACTCCTCCACCTCAATCTGTGTATACTCGGCCGCTAAATACCCGATTGCTTTCGAAAGAGCCTTTTCAAGGTCAAAATCTTCCTCACGATTTTTACAGGTTGTATAGGTACTGTCATCACCGAATCCACGGTTTAAAAACTCCATATGCCCCAACATCATCTCTGGGTGTTCTATAAAATAGGCATTTACAGGCACTCCCTCTTCCGTATAACCCAAATGAATCCAGTCCGGTTCTGCAAACGTCTTCTGTTCTCTTTTTTTGAAAAACAGGATATCACTGGTAATCTCCGTCCCTGCCGAATTTGAAAACACATTGTCTGGCAGGCGGATTGCCCCAATTAACTCTACCCGTTCTGAAAGGTATTTTCGGACTGACCCATTCGCTTTATCCATGATAAATTTGCTACAGACAAAAGCTATCATTCCACCTGACCGGACCTGCTCCACAGCCTTAGTCAAAAAATAATCATGAATTTTCAAATGGTACTTATTATACTTAGTATCAAACAGCCCATAATCACCAAACGGAATATTTCCAATCACACAGTCAAAAAAGTTATCTGGAAATGTAGTCTTCTCAAAGCCTTTATGTTCGATTCTGGCATTCGGAAATAAAAGCGCTGCAATCCTTGCGGTAATGGAATCTACCTCGACACCATATAACTGGCTTTTCCTCATTTCTGAAGGAAGGGCCGCAAAGAAGTTCCCGATTCCTAAAGAGGGTTCCAAAATATTACCTGTCTGAAACCCAAACTTCGTAAGTGCCTGGTAAATCGCTTTTATAACCGCAGGTGGCGTATAAAATGCACTGTTCACGCTGGCCCTTGCAGCTTGGTACTCACTTTCACTTAAAAGCTCCCTTAACTCTTGGTACTCTGCCGCCCATCGGTCATTCGTCTGGTCAAATGCCTGGGAAATACCACCCCAACCGACATATATGGATAACACCTGCTGCTCCTCTTTGGTGGCATAACGCTTTTCCTGCTCAATTTGCTTTAGAGTCTTGATTGCCTGGATATTATACTGGTATCTGGTTTTCGGCCCCCCCGTTGGTGGGAGCCACCCATCATATGAAAAGTTTTCTTTCTTAAGATTCTGTTCTGCCGAAAAGAGCACGTTCCCATCGCGGTCAAGGACATCTCCAGTCATGGGAACGGATTCTTCCAATGGGATAGGTTCAAACTCTGGCTGATTCCCCATTCGCCTTTTGTATGATTGGTAAATCTCCCGATACTCTGGCTCTATCCAAAATGCTTTTGGTTCTTTCCTTAACTGCTCAAAAACTGTTTCTGATAAATACCGGTTCTCCTCAATCAAGTGTAAAATTAAAGAAGTACAATATCCGTAGTCCAAATACTTTATAGCGGTCGATTGTTCCTGCGTCATATACTCAACTTCAACCCCGTCTTTTAGACAGCGGACCTCGCATAGACCATACAGATTTTCAAATTTAGCTGTCTGCGTTATCCCATCGTATCCAGTCCCATAAATCTCCTTGATGAATTCTTCTTTTACTTCCTTTTCCAGATTTGTAGTGAGAATATCGTAGACCAATACCTTAATTGACACAAAAAGCAACTCACCATCAAAAAAACATTGTAATGGTTTCTGCCAAAGGGCGCTATCCTCAACTTCCAAAAATGCCGGTTCCAGATTTTCCCCTGGCAATTCCACAACCGGCTCCCCCTTTTCTAAAGCCCTTAACAGAAAATTGACAGCTTCATCATAAATCCCCTTAAGCTCTGGATTATAGATATAAGAATCTATATCTGCCTCGATTTCTTCAAAGGAAGTATAGGGGGTAAACCTTCCCGTCTTTACAAGGCTCGATAGAAAATTTGCCGCTTCTGTCCAGCTTAGTCTTACCTGCAGCTGTGACATATTCTGGTTATAGAAAGCAGCGGTTAGACCTTCCGCAGTAAAACCAATCTGGCACAAACCATATTTGCTAGGATATGCTGGTTGGGGCTGCAGTTTGTAGCGATAGTCATAATATAATATCCGAAGAAACTCCGCCTGCTCTTCCATAGAAAGCCGGCTTAAAGACAATTCATAAAGAATGGCTGATGGGACCTCCGACCAGAATCCCTTGAGAAAAAACTGGGATAAGGGCTCCTGCCACAGTTCCTGCGGGATACTTTCCTTTTTGGCAGGTTCCGGAGCCTTATAATATTCTCCTGCTATAATTAGTTTTTCAATTTCCTCTTCCACTGATCTCCAGCTTAAATATCCCTCTTTGTAGCCCGAATCTTGCCACCGAATACGGATACCACTCTCCCCGAAGCTGTCATAGCTTAGGGAATTTCCTTCAAAAGTACGCCCACCTTCTCCATATTCAGTCTTTAGCTGTTCTATCCGTTTATCCCTATCCTCATTAAGCTGGAATGCTTCATAAATCCTCTTTCTTGTCCCTTTGAACCGGCCGTCTGACAGTAATACCTTTTTTATATACTCCGGAGGTATCACTTGCTCTGGTTTTGGGCTAAGAGTACCGTCAGCATATGAAGCAGACAAAATTCCATGCAAAAAGGAAGCCGCTAAATGGCTTCCTTCTTGCATGTTTATTACTGATTGTCTCTCCAATGGATTTTCTTGTATTTCTTCCGTTGATGAGTCTAATGATATTGATTTATCACTTCCTGGATTACGACTTCCTCCGCCTGCATCTGCGCCTGCTGTCTGATCTGCCACATCTGCATGGTTGAGTTCCTGTCCTTGGGCGGATTCGTCTTCAGATATGCGCTTATCAGTAAATCCTGTCTCTGATTGGCTTCTGCTTCCACTTCCTGCATTTTCTCCGCCAGCCGGCCGAACCGGAGCAGGCTCTTGTACCGGGCCTCGTGGTTCTCTTTCAGATAATTCATCGCCATGATTCCGTATTTCCCCAATTTGAGTAAGTCCCTGTCCCCTTCCCCCGTCTCCAGATTGGGATACAGATAACCGTCCTTCTCCATGTACGTTAATACTGTCTCGTTCATAAGCAATACTCCTTTCCGTTTCAATCATTTTAAGGATTCTTGAAATCTCCCTTAGAATATAACAGGATATATCACTTACAAGAGACCCCAAACGGTAGATTTCTTCTTCATTTACAAATGAGGTAATTCCAGAAAAATCTGTTTTTTCAGAAGACAAATCAAAACCACAACGGGTTCCGACTGCGTATAGGACGCTTTGATAAATGACGTCTTCTGCCGTAATCTCTTGCGTTACATCACCTAACCCATTAATCACACTACCTGTATCCTGGGAAAGTTCAGAAATTCGTTCATCGAATTCTGTCTTCATTATATATCGAACATATGTTTTTGTAAAGTCCTTTAGCGCTTCCCAGCTATTCTTTTGAGGGGTATGATAAATCATCCCCTGGTCCGCTGCCACGGATTGCCCGTGAAAATCCAAATACGCTTTTATCTTCTCCTCATTAAGCGACCATGTCAGTTCCTGCTCGCGTCCTCCCGTATTACTGATATCAAAAACAAACCGGACAGAAGGTGTTAATGCCCTGGAAGGAAAAATAGCAATTCCCCGGCTTCCGCGCTTTACATAACGTCCTACCTGCTTCCATGTATCAAAATCCGCAATTAGGGTAGCGTCTGGCCGCTGTGCGTAAACCATAAGAATGTTATCAAACTCATACCGATATAATTTTCCTATCAGCCCACAGATTTCCCTCCAGGTCACCTGGTCACTGGTCGCTTTTTGAATTACATTCTGATATAATGTACGGACTTGAATATTTGTGCCCATCACTCACTCCTTTTACTCACTACACAACTTCTGGTAAAGTTCATACTCCTCATGGTCCAGGCTGATGATATATTCCGGACACATACCGAAAGCCCCCTGTAATGATTCTGCATTTTTCACCTTTTTCATTAACCGTAATAATACAAAACTCTCCTTTGTAAGTACAAGGCTTTCCTCAAATGTCAATGGCGTCTCCAGGACAGATTGCTTTTCTATCACCCCTTGCTTTAAACACTGATTCAGCCCCAGAATACGTTCTGCAGCAATAATAACCGCTGCCTCTGATACCCCTGAGCTTTCCCACGCCTTATGTAACTCCTGAATCAGTGTTTCCATATTTTCGACTGCATTTTTCCATGTCAACGAACTTTGCATGTTCTTCCCTCCTTGCTTTTTTTATAAGCTTCCCTAATCTGTGCCATATTAATTCCGGTTGCTTTCCAGCTCAACTGAATATTACTTCTCCAAATTACTCCAAAAACAGTATTTTTTAATGTCGGCTCCTCATCGTTTGGATATCTACCATACAATCGTACTCCCTCCGCCAGGCTAACTGCCCCCGTTTTAAGAGACATTAAAATAAAATCTTCTTTTGATAAAACCTCCATGACCTTATACTCAAATCCATTAAAGTCGGTTATAATTTGATCCTCGGCAAAAACTATTTCTTTCTCCTGCTCATAGTTGTATTCCCCATATCGGGGCTTTCCTTCTACTGTTAATCCCAAATATTTCAAAAGACAGATACATTCCGGACTACAACGCGATTTTGCAAACAACCACGTTTTATCTTTACCTCCATTTTCATTCATTCGTCCCTGTAAAAAGAAGCGTAACTGTTCCTGATCCTCACAAAATCGGGCATAGAATGAACGATGACTCGAAAAGGAAACTTCGGACCAATCTCTTGCAGTCTTTCTTGTATTAAAGAGCCCGGCCGCTGCCTCCATTGCGTCTTGAGCTATCGGATATCTGGGAAGTAAGACCACATTTACATAATCTTCAAATGTATATAAAAAGTTAACCTCTTTTCCATGCTCGTTATCAATTACTAAAATCATGTCCTCAATATTCATATCTATCTCCCTATGAAAGCGTCTCCGCCTATCGGCAAGATTTTCTGCCCATAGAAAATAGGGATATTTGCTCCCCCTCTTTCAATGGCCTGCTTTTTATCTCTCTAATCTTTTGGGCACAGGAAACAAATGATTCCATATATCCCTCGTAGCCCAATACATGCTGGCGCAAGACTGATAAATCTCCTTCTTTGATAGATACCGCCAGCCCCGTCACATACCCCACTACATTACTTATGCAGGAAACCTTATCTTCCTCTTTTGTAATCTCTGGCAAAACCGTAATCAGGAATTGAAAATCCTCATGATTCAGATACTGGTCCAAAATTTTTATAGCCTCGTCCCTGATTCTGCCTGAATGAACATAATAGTTTTCATCTGCCTCTGGAGGGGTTTCCCGATAATAAATTTCAGGAAGTTCCTCTTTCGATGATATTATCTTCTCAAGTTCCCTTTTATTGTGAATAATGTGATTGCGTAATAAATTCATATTCACTCCATCGGACCAAAAAGGGTCACTGCCTCCATATTGGCTCATATGTTCCCAGCGTAAAAAATCTTCCTTTAGACTCTGTTCCCAACTTACTGGCTTCTTCTTTCCCATCTAGCCTCCTATCTTGGTCGTCCAATCATAACAATTTTGCTCTTTCCCTGTATGCTTCTGTAGACAACACCGGTTTTTTCGTTGGCAGCTTCCACCACCATGCCATCACCCACATACACGGCTACATGGCTGATATTTAAAAACCGCCCATTCTTGGAATAGCTGTAGAAAATCAAATCGCCGGGTTCCATGTTTTCGTATTCAACCAGATAATTATTGTCATAGCACAACTGCCCCTCACTCGCAGCTGTGTTCGACCCCCCATATAAAAGGCTGACTCCAGCCTGTTTCCAGGCATAATATGCCAACGAACTACAGTCATAATAATTTCCCGTGTCTCGGTAGTCCTGGCTATATGGATAGCCGACCTTGGAAAGCACAAATGCAACGACCCTTTTTCCATTTTCATCTGATACTGCGTCCAGTATGGCCTGATACTGCTCACTGGTAATAATCGAGCTGCCAGGACCCGCTCCTCCTTCGGGCCGTCCCATAAGTGCTAAGCTGTCCGGTTTCATGAGTTCAAGAAGGATTTCATTCTGTTTTTCATCAAAACCATATTCCGAACCCATTTCGAAATAATTCTTCATGGTAATGTTGACACATTTTACTTCGTAATCCGTATCGTCCTCGTCAGATCCTTCTTCCGTGCGGCTTGTTACATCATAACTACGCATATCTTCAAAGACGGTCTTCAAATTGGCCTTGGCCTTGTCAGTCATATCGGTTGCCGTATCCCCCATCCCATATTTCACCATATAAACAGCCAGAATATCATAATAATTATCGGGTTCTTCTGTCCCCTCATAATTAACATATAGTTTCTCACTCCAGTCATAGCCGCTTATGTCATTTAACTCTGTGTCTACGGATTGGTTAAACTCTGTCACATATTCGTTCAGAACCGCTTGTATGGTCTCTGTGGAAGATATAGATGGGAAAAAAATAGCAAATGGTGAATTGTAAATCATTGCGATTACAGCAAGGATTGGAACCACCACGATAGCGATTAACGCTGCCGAACCCAAAAAAGAACTGCCAAGATACTGCACAAGCTTCTTTATCATCATCTCTATCTGGACTTTTACTGTCTTTTTTGCTGCTTTTACCATCTGCTCCTGTTTTTTCACCAAGGTCCTCGACTCCGAGATATACCGCTTCATCATTCTTTTTCGGGGTTGTTCTTTCATGACTGGCTGGCCTGAACTGCGATTTACCGCGCTTCGTTTGAATTGGTCTCCGGCATAACTTCTGCCACCCACTCGCTTTATAGCGGCCGCTCTCTGCTCTGCACTGAGTGGCCTACGGATTCCAACAAGCCCTGTTCCTGCCTCTTTCCTCTGGACTTTAGAGCCAAACCGTACCTGCTTAATTCTCCGTTTCTGCCGGACTATGTTCTTACGATGATGGTATTTTTTTAAATCTACGACTCCTCTAATCGGCCTTGTGGCTGCTTCCATAAGAAGCCCTGCTTCAAATACCTCGTCTCCACCTTCCATATTGGAAAGTGCCTTTTTTGCCCCTGCAATCCCCGCCGTCTTTAAAATTCGCCCTCGCGTCTTATCTGCAGTCCGTGTTCTAATAGGGCGCTGATTCAGAGGAGATGACGTTGCAGTTGTCCGTCTTTGATTCCTTGTGCCGCTTCGCCCTTTCAAGCTGCCCCTACCGGTACTCACCGTAAATGCCGGCAGCCTCTTCCCACTCACTTTGGGCCCCTTGGTAATTGTCAAAACTGCCCTGCCTTTTAACTGGACCTGCCTCTTTCCCTTTGTACGCAGCTTAGGTTTCTCCTTTACATGTATCATCATCGGTTTATCATCGACTCTTTTTATCTGCAACGCGGTCTCCTCCTTTATCCATCATGTCATTGATTTTATTTAAAATAATGTATCATCACATATAAATTCCTCCTGACCTATCATTTCAGTAATTCACGCCGATGTAATCTAAGACCTTGCTAAGCCCCAGTCCACTCAGTTCTACATCTCTCATGCAGTATTCATAAATGGCGGGGTGCGTCAGCTTCATTCTTTGAAACCGGTTAGGCTCTTTTTCCAAATGAACTCCAAACATACAGAACATACAGCCGCTGCGCTCTAGTCCCGTTGTCACCAGCCGGCAGCCCCTTCCTCTTGGCAATTCTTTTTCCACGATATCCCCATAGATTGGAGCATAAGGTACTTCAAAGATACGGATATACTGAAGTACATCTTCCTCTTTCCAGAATGACATCGGCGTTGATTTTGGCTCCTTGGCCTCAAATGCGTTGCAGCCATGTTTTAACCACGCAGTTTCCCTCAGGCGGCTCTCTACTGCCATGGTGGCAATCATGCACTTACTACCGGTCATACGTTCAAACCGATGAAAAGGCGCCTTTTTCATGTGGTAGCAACACTTCGCGTCTATTTTAAAGGGAGCGTCAACCAGAAACAGCCATTTGCTCTTATCGTACAGTGAAATCCTGCCCTGTTTATCAAGGGCGGTTCCTTTAAGCATTTTGGCCCGCTGTGATTCTTTCCCACTAATTAAATCAAGCCGATACTGATGAACAGCGTCGGCCACTTCCTTTGAAATCACTGGATATCCATATTTATTAATTACTTCCTTGAAACTGTATTTAGGTTTTAGCCATGTTACATTCTCTGTTCCTTTCACAAATGATCGTATTTCTGGGTACTCCAATCCTGTATCCGCAAAGACTGCTTGTATATCCGGATAAAGTCCCCTGGCAATATGAAGGAGGACTGTACTGTCCTTCCCTCCACTAAAACTGACATGAATGTTTCCATTCCATGCCTCATACCACTCCTGGATTCTCTGCTGCGTTTTCCGTATCTTAATCTCCAATGGAAGATTCTGTAACTGTTGTAATTGCCATCTCTCCATATTGATCAAAAGGAGAAAGATATCTTTTACGCACGCACAACTCCATTCCTCCTTTTGATTTTTAATTAAAAAATAACGGCCTTCTTATTGGGCCGCTTAACGTCTTTTAGGTTCTTTATGATTTGATTGTTCCTTTTCTGGCTCTATTTCCGGCAATTCATCGGCTACCTGCGTATCATTTAAGCATTCATAGGCAGCGTCTAAATTAATATCTTCGGTGCTTACTACCTGAGAACTCTTTACCAAAAAATCGGCATTATTGGCAATCTGCACAAAATCAGATTCCCTTATCTCCGTAAAGCCATATTTCTCTTCTAATAAATTTAATACAGAATAAATTAACTCCATCGTCAGTATCCTCGATTTATAGAGGCTAGTGCTGACAATCCATTCACCTTTTATGCTTAGATATTTAACTTCCATTCTGCTTCTGCCTTTCCTCCTCTATCTTTTCATGAAGATTGGTATTATACAGCTTATAGAGGTCTGTATCTTTGGAAATTGTATTATCAAATGGGATAACAACATTTCCACATTTAATCAGTCCAGTACCGCTTTGAGCATTAGTGACAAACCGCAGCTGCGCGTCTGATACACCGATTATTTCCGACATCTTGGCACTATCCGGGTTAGCCTGTTTTAAAAGCACGACGAACTCGGAATTGGATAACATCGTAGTTGCCGTATAATTCTGTAACAGGTCAAGCAGATTTTGAGTCAGGCCGGTACAAAAGCCGCCCTGTTTTCTTACCTTTTTCCAGAGCCCCTGCAAATATCTGGCACTATACTCAGAATTTAAAAGGACATGGAACTCATCAATATAGAGCCATGTCGCAATTCCTCTTTTTCCGTTTTCAATAATTCGGTTTTGAATGGACTCCATCATAACCAGCATGGCAATCGGGGAAAGTTCCGGGCCAAGGTCCCTAATTCCATATACTGTAAACCGATTGTTGACGTCCACATTGGTCTGGTGGTTAAAGATATTAAGGGAACCATTAATAAAACGGTCCAGGGATAATGCGATATCCTTGGACTCCTCGGCCTCATCTTCCATGAGTATCTTATAAAAATCTGACATAATGGGATTCCATCGCACTTCCGACCGTACAATGTTTAAATACATTTTCCTTACATCACGGTCAATGATGGATTTCTGCCTGGAATTTAATGACTCTCCAATACACTGCTCACACAGGCCCAGCATAAATTCACCTTTTTCACGAATTAACCCTTTACTGTCCGTCAGATCCAATGCCCCTATATCAAGGGCCAGTGGATTCACATAGTTATCCGTGTAGGTGGACATATTGATAACTGCCCCATGATAGGTGTGGGCGATATCAAAATATTCATTCATTGGGTCAATGATAATAATCTCATCTTTTCCCTGATCCGCCGGGCTGGAAAGGAATACTTCCCCCATCGCCATTTTACTGAAAAAGGATTTTCCACTTCCCGGAACGCCAAATACAAACCCGTTTCCATTTATCAGGCGTTTTCGGTTTCCTACAATGATGTTTTTGCTGACCTGATTGATTCCGTAATAAATCCCGTCCTTATCGCTCAACTCCTGGACATTAAACGGCATTAAAACCGCCAGGCTCTGTGTCAGCATACTTCTCATTGTCTCAACCTGCCTGACTCCAATCGGCAGCGCTGTATTTAATGCCTCCCGTTGTTTCAGATAATGCACCTCTATCGTGCAGGAATTACGCTTTCCGATGGTTTCCACGGTTTCTGTTATACTCTCCAACTCTTCTTTGGTCTCCCCCATCAATATGATGGTGACTGCTACGAAAAACAGACATTGGTCATTCTCCCGGACATCATCCATAATGGTTTCAATCTCTTTTTTCTCAATTCGCTTGTTATAGGAGATTTCCGATGAGAAATCATTATTCTTATTCCTTACCCTTTGCTGCTTAATAATGTCACTCTCAATCCCCAGATACTTTTTCTGAAGAATTTTTGTTGTAAAATCTTTGGGAACCGGCACTACATCAATCGAAGTAATGGAATGAACCGGCAGGCTAGTAATTTCATTGAGAAACCGGTCTGACAGACTGCTGGGGTATTTTTTTATGAATAACGCCCGGCAGAATTTCTTCTCGTCCTTAAAGTATGACGGGTAAAACTGCAAAAAACCATTGCACAAATCATTCCGAAAATCCGCACCGACCTTCCTCGCCTCTTTGATCTGAAATGAAAAACGCTCCTCCTCCCCTAAATGGTAAAAATCAAAGAGGGTCCGAATCCGTTCATCTCCATTTATTGGTACAATTTCAGCCCCCAGCTCACCAAAGGCTTTATGGATAATTGCCTCCAGCGTAGCAAACTGCGCCTTGGCTTCCTCAAAGTTCTTCCGTTCAATCGTGATTGTCAGATAACGCTCCTGTTCAATTCCCTGCCTTCCCTCCTGGATTTTTGACTCAATGATATCATTGTAGATTTTCCGGTATGGGTCAAAACCATCGTCCTGACTTTTTAAATAAACATGCTCTCTAAGTCTTTGCATATTCTTATTCTTATTGTTGATGGTGATTTTAAAGCTGACATCAAGGGAATTTAGGAATTTGCAGTACCGTTCAAAAAGGTCTATCTGCTCATCTTCATTTGTTGTTGTATAGTTAATATCCTGAAACAGATAGCATTTACTGTAGTGGTTCTTTGAAACCTCAAATATTCCATTTTCCGCGACTTTCAGTATCTCTATCGTTTCCTGTATGGATTTAGGGGTCCGGTAAAGCGGCTCGCTTGCCTTTTTGATTTCCTTAAATCCGTCCGAAAAAAAACTCAAAAATAACCTCTCTTTCCGCAGCCGGACCATTCCGGCTGCTAAACCAGAATTGCCCGCCTAAGGGGGTTATTCCTTTCCTTTTTTTACCCGCTTGGAAGATGACCGCTTTTTTCTCTCCACCTCCTCCAAATACTGCTCCTTAATTCTTTCGGCCCCTTCCGTTGATACATATAAAAGAGGGCGGTTTTTAAAGGCCATCTGGACTTTACGCCGCATGACCTCATAAAACCCCATTCCGTTATAGGAATAGAAACCACCCAGGGCAATCGGGACAATAACCGGCGCCGCTACATAGACGCTTGCATTTAGCCCTATCAGGGGATAAAGGCCCAGAACAATACCTCCACCAGAGATAATCGAAGCGAAGGAAAACACAAACTGTTTTGTAGTAAGCCCCATGGCCAATGTTTCCTTATATTGCTCAATATCCTTATTCATTTCAATTACCACACGTCTCACCTCACTTTCTGCACCCGCTCACAGGCTTCTTTATAAATTGTCTCGTCAATCTCGATTAAAATACTGTCTCGGTTTGACTTCAGGGCAGCTTCTCCCATGGAGCCGCTTCCACAATACTGATCTAAAATCAATTCATTTTCTTGTGTGACAAATTCCAAAATCTGTTTTAACAGTTCTACCGGCTTCTCTGCCTGATGACGCCGCTCTGCCTTATTAGGCGGCGGTACGTCAAATACCGTAGGCAGCATTCCTGCCGCTCCCGACATATAATGAGCTATTTCCGGTTCCGCCTTATCCTTTTTAGCGTCTGGTCTCAGGCTCCTGGCCTTCCCTTTCGTAAACATCACAACCTGTTCCGTATTGTGGGCTTTTCTTCCCGTATTTGATACGAAGTTCCCCTTTTTCCAAGGAACTGACGCATAGTAAGTGAGCCCCGCCCGCTCTGCCATATCTTTGACCTTAAACAGATAGCGGAAATTCTCACCATTCTCTTCTGGAAGGAACTCCACCAGAAAACACCCCGGTTTCAATACCCGGTACTTCTCGTCCAAATCCCTTTGCGAATAGTTAAAGCAAGCATAGCTGGAGGTAAAATTACGATTCCCTCCTTTATGTGACTTTGGCATATCGTATGGGGAATCCGTGATGATTGCGTCGATTGAGTTATCCTGAATAAATGATAAATCTCTCCCGTCCCCATTGATAAGCATACAGGTGACCTCGTGATTCTCTTGGTCTGTCCTGGTTACAGTGTATACACCACGGGCCAGCCGGGTAAAGATTCCCTTATCAATTCCCTCGTAAATACGTGCACGAATAGAAGGCTCTTTTGCCTGAATTCTGGCATGAATCACACATTCCCTGGCTTCTTCCAGTGTAAAGGAATCCATATCCTGAAAATACTCGAATAAGGTTCCCTGAATCCCTGTTGTTTCTATAACATACCGCCTCCTATCTGATTTTATCTTTTGGATCAGGCCTAAGCTGTATATTATTGTCCCTTTCATATTTCACCAGACCTTTTGCGTCCATTCGTCTGAGGGCTTCTATGTCAAATACATACAGCGGGTATTCGTTAAACCCACTTGTCTTAGTCAGCCCCGTGGGATATGCAATTTTACTTTTTTCCAGAAAGCCTGCCAGTTCCGGGGTATTTGCCACATCAATATATGCACAATAATGTGGGGGATTTCCCTCTAAATTCACAGTTACATCCGCATAGGGGTCTGGTTCTCCTTCCGTGATAGCGTACATTTCGATAGCAAGGCTGCGGTTATCCACGTAACTACTTATATCAAACACTACGCTTAACTGCTCTCCCTGCCTGGATTGAAACATAAATGATTCCACCTTATTCCTCCTCTATAGCCCAAGCGCCCTGCTCGTTAATGTCTGGGCCCCCTTTACACTTCCTACGGTAAGGGCAATCGTAAAGGTCATCTCACACAAATAAATGAGTGTCTGCGCCCAGTCTGCATAGCTACCCGTAAATTCTGGTAAACCTGCGTTGATAAACTCATTGCAAAGCATGATAGCTAACGCCATTGTCACCGCCTCGAATACCACTGATAAAAAATATTTCATGTAAGACACGGCACTGTTACTCACATTCCGGTTCCCGGCCAGCGTAGCCATTGCAATGGCTCCCATTGGTACAATCACCAGGATTCTTAAAAATCGGAAATACACAGTGTAAATCATGAAAAATCCACAGATGATAATGATGATGGATAATAAGGCTGCCAGAATCAGCATAATAAGGCTTTCTCCAAAGCCCAGATTTTTGATGATATCTGCCTGGGCGCTGTCAATTGTCAGTGTACTAAATTGACCGGAGGCTAACATGCTGACCCAGTTTCCAATGGATTTGAAAAATGCTTTCATAATTGTCACATTATTTGCCACTAGCCATTCTGCAACTGCCAGTCGAATCAACAGCCGAAGCACGACTTCTAAGCGCATTTCCTCCCTGACGTCAACACTTTCTGAGCAGAATCCGATAACAAAAAACAGGACCACGAGCGAAGAGCCGACTGCCACAAATATAGGTTCCACCCCGACTACAATCCCCCAAGGGCCTCCCCCTTTAAAATCAACCGGTGACTGTCCCAAAAGTGAGAAGACAAGGTTTACCTGGTTATCCCAGAACCCAAATACGATTTCTAAGAGCGCAAGTATCTTGTCCCCAAGGTCAAAAATATCCAATCAGTTCTCCTTTCCTCTGAATTCTTATCAGAACTAAAACCCTAAGAAAGTAAGTACCGTTGAAATTCCGGCCATCATGATCCCGGCCACAATTCCTTTTAACGCTGAATTCATCGTAGAGGAATCCTGTTGCTGGTAAGCCTGGGCAAATTCCATAATGTTTTTCGCCAAAATAATAACACCGACCGCTCCAATAATTGCAATCAACAGTGTTTTCAGATTCTCAAGCGGCTGCGTGATTGCCGTGGTTCCGGTTGCATAGGCCGTCATACTCATTAAAAGAGCCCCCGCTGTTCCTCCGGCCAAACTGCTCACCACATTGTTTCCTTTACTACATGCCTTTTTTCCAGGCGTCTTAGCCCAATTTCTGTGCATAATAAAAATCTCCTTGCCTTTGCATTGATAGCAGAGCCGGAAATAAAAGCCAGACGCAAAAGTGTAGGGTTCACGCCTGGCTTATAGATTCCAGCCGTGGACCTCACACTTCCACATCTGCCTCTGATGAATAGTTTCTCTATGTCATCGGGATAAACCCGTTATTTTACTTCATGTGCTTATTCAGAACCCGTCTTTAATAATTCAAACGCCGCCCTTGCTCCCTGCAGCTGTTCCACACTCGTTGTAGGATAAAAAATACACAAGATGTCTTCCGTTGGCATTCCACTCTCCATCATGTGATTCAGTTCCTCTTTCTGCTCCGGTGAATACTCCCATTGAAGCATACGGTTTACAAGCGTATCCGGCCCTACTAATTTTTTTCTGCCTGATGGCTCTTCTTTCTTTTCTACAGCCATTTCCTGCTCACTTTTTATATCAGGTGCATACTCTAACTCCGTCTCCAGTTCACGATTCAGCTGCTCCTTCTGTTGCTGTTCATCAAGATTTAGGAAACGCTGCTGTAAATCATTTCCTGTCAGCAGGCTGAACTCTTCATAGGAAAGGCAGTCAATGTATATGTTGTCCCCCTTCTTTTGCAGGTTTTCATAGTATTCCATAGCCTTCGGACTTAAAAGCTCAATCACCGGGCTGATTATACTGTTACTGCTCATTGGGACATGCACATACGCTATCCCCTTCCCATCTGCCGTCTGATTGAACGTTGGGTGTCCAAACGGCAGATACTTATTATCGAAAATGGGGTCATATCCTCTTATAAAAATAAGGCATTTCTTATTATTGAGTTTCCTGGCCTCATCAGGGGTTAACAGTTCCCTCCCCAAGACATCATAATTCCTTGAGGAACTCCCCTGCCGCCCCTTCGTTTCTCCGCTTGATTTTTTATCAATGGTGCCCTTCCCAAGAAGCTCCGACACATACTTATGCGTACTCTGTTCATTGCCTCCCAAATAGATATGAGTATTTATTTGGATAGTAAGGTGAATTTGCCTGAACCTAAATA
>OGGX01000255.1_pt1 | contig 41359 bp, 33 predicted proteins | sample 1571331 | NCBI WGS metagenome assembly OGGX01 (sample SAMEA2582056, study PRJEB24529) | metagenome | biome: Human gut stool | place: China | collected 2011
GGGAGTAGGCGTTAAACCGTCATTGGTTTGGAAGAGCCCGGCGTTCGGAGAAGCGGCCGGCTCGGCGTTCGAGACTTTAACGGGAACGTCAAACGAAGCACTTCCCGGAATGCATTGTTCCGCGCACATCAGCCAGGAGATGTTCGCTTTAGCGACGTACCCCCCTTCCTTGGCAGATGCCGGAACGGAAATTGAGACAGGAAGAAGAATCGAGTCTTCGTATCCGAAATTGGTGAGATCGCCGACGACATAAAGTTTCGGCGTAGGCCATTGAATGGATCCCGCCTTCCAGCCTTCGGGCAGAGACCAGTCGATGGTGGTCGGAAGTCCGGTGTCACCGGGCGTTTTCCAATATGTGTGCCAGCCCGGCTCTTGGGTCAGCAGCACGCCTAAACGGATGGAGCTTCCCGGTTGGACCGAAGTCGTTTGAGAGATAAGCTCGGCTTTGACCGCTTCGGTTTTCTTCCAGGGAAGAGCCTGTGCGTTTAAAGCAAAGACGGCAAAGAAAAGCAAAAGGAAGCGCAAAAGCCAAGCAAATCTCATAACAACAAAGTGTCTAAACAAACAAATTAACCATGTACGCGTTTGACTTTGGCAAAGGCCTCGTCAGCAGCTTCGAGCGTACGAGCGATGACGGAATCGTCGTGAGTAATAGAGACGAAACCGGCTTCGTAGATGCTCGGTGCCAAATAAACACCGTTATCCAGCATGGCATGGAAGAAAGTCTTGAAGCGATCGGCGTCGCATTCCATGACTTCCTTGAAAGAAGTCGGGCACTTGCCGCGGAAGTAGATACCGAACATGCCGCCGATGCTTTGAGCTGAGAAGGCGACACCGTGTTTCTTAGCCATTGCGCCTAAGCCCTTGACGAGTTTAGCGGTCTGTTCGGAAAGGCGCTTGTAGAAACCAGGCTGCTGAATTTCATGAAGCGTAGCCAGGCCGCAGGTAACGGCGACCGGGTTGCCGGAGAGGGTACCTGCCTGATAGACGGGGCCCAAAGGAGCAACGCTGTTCATGATGTCGCGTTTGCCGCCGAAAGCTGCAACCGGCATGCCGCCGCCGATCACTTTACCGAACATCGTAATGTCCGGATCGATGTGATACAGAGACTGGGCGCCGCCGAGAGCAACACGGAATCCGGTCATGACTTCGTCGACGATGAGGACGGTACCGTGTTTAGCGGTTTCTTCTCTCATAGTTTCGAGGAATTCCTGAGTGGCGGGAACCATGTTCATATTCCCGGCAACTGCTTCAACGATCACGCAGGCGATTTCGTCGCCTTCTTTGTCAAAGAGTTCTTTGAGCTGTTTGGGATTGTTGTATTCCAAAACGATTGTGTCGTTGGTGACAGCAGTGGGAACACCGGCAGAGCTCGGGGTACCGAACGTCAGCAAGCCGGAGCCGCCTTTAACCAACAGGGAGTCGCTGTGGCCGTGATAGCAGCCTTCGAACTTCACAATCTTATTGCGGCCGGTATAGCCGCGGGCCAAACGGATAGCGCTCATGCCGGCTTCGGTGCCGGAGGAGACGAGACGGACTTCTTCAACGGAAGGAATGAGACGCTTAATTTCTTCGGCAATGTCAATTTCACCGACGGTCGGAGCACCGAAACTCAAGCCGTTGTCGACAGCTTCTTTAACAGCCTCAATGACGTGGGGATTGTTGTGACCGAGAATCATAGGACCCCAAGACCCGATGTAGTCGATGTACTGCTTGCCTTCGACGTCGTACATATGCGGCCCTAATGCTTTTTTTATAAAGCGGGGAGCGCCGCCGACAGAACGGAAGGCACGAACCGGGGAGTTAACGCCGCCGGGAATGGACTTCTGGGCTCTGTCAAAAAGTACTTCATTCTGATCCATGAAAAGAACTCCTAGAAATGAATTAAATAGTAATTTCAAGCGGGATAGGTTAATCCGCTCATGCTAAAGGAAAAACCTAAAGGATAGATTAATTCAGCTGCGACACGCAGAACTGTACTTCAGTCGAATGGGCAGGGAAGCGGAAAATCTATACAGAAGGTTACTCGCAGAGCTTGAGGCCGAAAGATAAGTTTTCGAATATCAAGAAATGTAAATTCGAGAACACTTCGGAGGATATATCAGCGAATTTCGAGAAGTCGTGCTGGGAAATACAAAAGAAAAGCGGAGGGTCTACGAGGGGATCTCCGCAGCAAAGGCTGGCCTCAGTCCTTTTTAAAAGGCTGATGCAGCAGAACACAGATTTTTTTCGCCGAAAGTAAGGAGTACTTGAAACCGCAGACTTTTGTTGCAACGCCTGCATCCTCAGCGAAACTTCAAGATGCAGCGATTTCTTGGTTTCCTAGACGATGATTAGTTTTCCGCAGTGGAAATTTTCTTGACGAAGGATGTCAAGAGCTGGCCGAAATCCTGAGATTCCGCATTGCCGGCAAATGTGACGAGCAGCGCACCGTAAAGCGTTGCTAAAACCCAAGCTGTTAGGACAGAAATCCAAGCAATTTTTCCGAAGTTCATAGGTTCTCCTTATAAGTGAACCTAACCTTATACAGGCTTTTTACTCACCTATACGGGAAACCGAGTACAAATCGGGTAACTAAGTGCCTATTATGCGTCTATACAACCCGGTGGGCGAACGTTGGTCCCTTATGAAGATGGCGGCTATCGCACCTCTAAATTAAAACTGCCGCGCTCCAAAGGATTGCGGCAGTTTGTATAACGGCTTGATTATTAGAAGGCCAGACCGAGCGCTAGTTTGAAAGTCACAGGAGACGGGCGCATCGAGAAGCTGTCGTCCGTCGGACTGTGCGCTTTGTAACGCGGGAAGCCTAAGTCCATACCGCCGGTTACGTGAAGGTTGCGCGTGATCGCAACAGTGCCGCCGGCCTGAATAACCGGAGTGAAGATGTCTTTCTTCGCACCCCAGCCTTCCTTGAAGTCCTGCTGGTCGCTTCTGAAGTAGCCTGCACCGACACCGGCATAAAGTTTGACGCGCTCGGCCGCTCTGAAGTGATACTGAACAGCAAGACTGTAGCTCGTGAGCTTGTAGCTTCCGACTTTGCTGCCGTTAGCATGAATGCCGTGTGTACCGGACCGGTTAACGGAGAAATCTAAGGCCCATTCCGGAGTGACAAAGTAACGCAGACCGGCTGAGTAAGCCCCGTCGGAAGAAATAGAAGACGGTTTGGGCGTGCCCTTCAGCGTTGTCTTCTGCCAGCCGCCGCCGGCGTAGATCAGTACCTTATTAGAGAAGAGCGACTTCGGCGTGTCCGGCATATGACGAGTCTTGCGATCGTCAAACGTCATGTTGGCGAAGAAGAAAAAGATGTCGGAGAACGGAACATAGGTTCCGTAGATGCTGAAGTTGTCCGTGCCGACACCGACCAAAGGCAGCGGCGCCGGGAAAGGAATCCATTTGTAGTCGCCGCGGGCGGTCAGACCGATGGTGTAGCCGGCTTCCGCATAGAAAGGTGTGCTGCCGAGTCTCCAGCGGGACAACCAGCCGTAGCCCATGAACGGTTCAAAGTTGTTGTGGGAATCGGAGAAGGCCATAGCGTACATGATTCTGCGGTTTCCGCGGCTGTCGATAAAGTTGCGCGAAATACCGCCGCCCCACGTATAACCGTTTTCGTTGTGGCGTTTCTCTGTCTTGTATGCATATCCCGGATGAATCGTGTAGGCGGGAAGGAGCAATCCGGAGGAACCTTCGGAAATAATAGTTTTCATTCCGACCCAAGTGTCGGAAAGGTAGCTTCCTGAAGAGTTTTCTTCGGAAACAACACCGGCGGGGAGGGTATCGACAATTGCTTCCCAAACCGAACGACCGGAGTCTTCAGCAGAAGCAGATGAGGCGATCGCAATAATTCCAGCCCCGAAAATAGTTCTAATGATCTTATTTTTCACGACTTTTTCAATGGAGTGCAAAGCTGAAAAATTTTACAGAAAAACAGCTCGCTTTTATTTGATTTGGTCATTAGAACGAGCTCAATTAACGCAATTTTGATGCCTGTTTTGTGTAACGAGGCTTTTTAGGAAGTTCGTGAAACTTGCGGAATCGAAGGAATCTAATTAAAGTTGCACCGCGAAGTTCGTCGGACAATCGCAGGGGAGAAAGACCTCGGAGGAAAGTCCGGACTCCACAGAGCACCGTAGGAGGTAACACCTCTCCGCCGAAAGGCGAGGACTAGAGCAACAGAGACGAGCCGATTCAGTTCGGTTGAAACGGGCAATCTCTACGGGGAGCAACATCAAATAGGCAGCTAATGAACCTGCTCGGCGAGGCTGCGGGTAGATGGCTCGAACTCGGGAGTGATCCCGAGTCTAGATGAATGATTGTCATGCTGCCTTTGGCGGCACACAGAATCCGGCTTACAGACGGACTTCGCTCTTCTATCTTTTCTTTTATATTCAACTAATTAAATAGAGCGAAAGCTAAAGAACAAGAATAACTTCCGCTCAATGTGAGAGTTGGTGGAGGAAAGTGGAAAAAAGTGGCTAAAATTGAGACTTAGAAAAGGTAGATTTTTGTCTCGTTTTAGTCGTGTTCCAAGGCTCTCCGCACATCAATCTTGACGCCAAAGGGCGTCTGTCGGTGCCTTCTCGTTATCGAGAGGCTCTGGCGCAGCTGTGCTCCGGCCAAATGACCTTTACCCGGCACCCTGACGGGTGTGCTTTGCTGTACCCGCGCAATGTCTGGGAAACCAAGAGAACCGAATTAATGGCACTCCCTTACTCGGCCAGAGTCTTTCAAAGAATCGTGATGGGCTCTGCTGTGGACGTGGATATGGATGCCAGTGGCAGACTGCTGGTGCCTGCAGAGTTAAGAAAAGCATGCGGTCTTTCCAAAGAGATCGTTCTTGTGGGATTGGGCTCGCACTTTGAGCTGTGGGACGCTGAGAAGCTTGCGGAAAGCGAAGCTAAAGCAATGACAGAAAACCTATCGGATATCGCCGCCCAATTCAATTTTTAAAAATAAGGTAGTTTTCTGTGCAGGCAGAGGTCTTGGTTCATCGCCCGGTACTTGCTGAAGAGTCACCCCGACTCCTGGTAACCGATCCGAATGGCGTCTATGTCGACGGTACTTTCGGCCGTGGAGGGCACTCGCGCCTGATATTGGAAAAGCTCTCCCCGCAGGGGCGCCTGATCGCGTTCGACCGCGACGAAGAAGCCGTTAAAGCCGCCGCTCAGATCCAAGATCCGAGATTTCAGATTATTCATGCCCCTTTTGCCTCTATGAAAGAGGAATTGGCAAAGATCGGCATCGACAAAGTCACCGGCATCTTCCTTGATATCGGCGTCTCCAGTCCGCAGATTGATGATCCGGAACGTGGATTTTCTTTCCGCTTTGACGGTCCTCTGGACATGCGCATGGACACGAGCGCGGGAGAAACGGCAGCCGAATGGATTGCCCGCGCCGATGCGGCCGAGATGGCCAAGGTATTTAAGGACCTCGGAGAAGAACGTTTCGCCATGAAGGCCGCTAAGGCCATTGAGAAGGTGCGTACCAAAGAACCGATTCTGCGCACTAAGCAGCTTGCGGACTTAATTGCCGCTACGCTCCCGCGCAACAAGAAAGACAGCGCCCAGCATCCGGCAACACGTATTTTCCAGGCGATCCGTATTCATGTGAATCAAGAGCTCGAGCAGCTTAAACGCGCACTCGAGTCTGCCGGCTCTCTGCTGCTTCCGGGCGGTGTCTTAGCGGTCATTTCCTTCCATTCGCTGGAAGACCGCATCGTTAAGAAATTCTTTGAAGCTGCGGCCAACCCGGCCTCCTGTATCGACCCGCGTCTGCCGCTTCTGCCTTCGCAGCTGCCGCAGCCGCTGTTTAATCGTGCCGTACGCATCCTGCCCTCGGAAAAAGAATGCGAGGAAAATCCTCGCGCCAGAAGTTCCGTGCTTCGCGGCGCATCCCGGACGGATGCTCCGTGGCCTGAACAGGGAGTGCAGGTATGAATGAGTTCCGCTTCCTGGTCGGGATGATTGTGATCTTGGAGCTGGTCCTTTTTGCATGCGGACTTAAAGTCGTAGAGAACCGCCACAACGCCCGAAAGCTGTTCATCGAGCTCGAACATGAGCAGCAGATCCATCATTCTTTGATGGACGAAAGGGCTCGCCTCAAACTTGAAATCTCCAACCTGGAGCAAATCCGTCAAGTCGAAGCCCGCGCGAAAGAAGGCGGCTTGGCCCCTGCTGAGAACGGTCGCGTGATTATCTTGGATAAGAACGCCGTCTCTTCCGGAGCTCAAAAATGAGAATCAGGCAGTGGCTCAGAGATGCATGGGACAACGTCTTCATGCCGACGGAAGAAAAACGCGGTGACGATGACAGCGTTAAGGACCTCCTGCGCCTGAAAATCAAGCCTGGCCGAAGCAAGTTTGTTTATTTCATGCTGCTTTTGTGCTTTACCGCGCTCGGCGTCCGCATCGGCTGGCTTCAGCTTGGTTTTAATACGGAATTCCTGCAGAAGCAGGGTGCGATGCGTTTCCAGCGCACGATCGAAGTGCCTGCGATGCGCGGTCAGATTTATGACCGCAACGGAACGCTGCTGGCAACGAGCGTGACCGCCAAAGCCCTTTGGATTATTCCTCAGGACGTTAAGATTACGACTTCTCAGCTCAAAGAAATTGCTAAGACGCTGGATGTCCCGGTCTCCGAGCTTAGGAAAAAATTTAACTCCAAACGTACCTTCGTCTACTTGAAGCGTCAGGTTCCGATTGAAACGGCCGAGAAGGTGCTGGATATGAAAATTCCGGGCCTGCACTCCACCCGAGAATTCCTGCGCAGCTACCCGGACGGCGAAGCGGCTGCTCAGATCGTCGGTCTGACCGGTTTGGACGGAAACGGTATTGAAGGCATTGAACTGGCTGCGGAAAAACGCTTGGCCGGTAAACCCGGCTCACGCCGCGTGATGAAGGACCGGTTAGGCCGCATCGTGGAAGACGCTTGGCTCAAAGAGCCGATGAACGGCGAAAACATTACGCTGACGATCGACTCCCGCCTCCAGAACCTTGCTTATGAAGCCCTGGGTCGTCAGGTTGAGAATCTGAAAGCTAAAGGCGGCTCCATTGTGATTGCCGACCCGAAGACCGGTGATATTCTCGCGCTTGCGAACTACCCGAGCTTTGACCCGAACAATCGCGGCAAGATTTCGCGCACCGGCGTTCGCAACCGCGCCATTGTGGACACATATGAACCGGGTTCGACGATGAAGCCGTTCTCGGTTGCCGCTGGTCTCGAAGAAAAGAAAGTCACGCCGAATACGCTCTTCCAGATCGGACGCTCCATGTCTTTCGGCCGTCATTCGATCGGGGACTCTCACTACAGTAAAGAGCTGACGGTTTCCGGCATCATTCAGCAGTCGAGCAACATCGGTACGTCTAAAGTGGCGCTCCTGATGACGCCGCAGGTCATGTGGTCTTACTACGACAAGCTCGGTTTCGGCCACTCGCCGCAGATCGGCTTCCCGGGTGCGGTGGCCGGCCGTCTGCGTCCTGCAAAGAACTGGCGTCCGATCGAGCAGGCGACTATGTCCTACGGTCACGGCGTCACGGTTTCTCTGCTTCAGCAAGTCCGTGCCTACACGGTGTTTGCACGTGACGGGGACATGATTGAGCTCTCTATTTACAAAGATCGTGCTTACCGTGAACCGCAGCGGGTCTACAGTGCCAAAACCGCCGGTCAGATGCGTGACATGCTCGCGAAAGTGGTAGAAAAGGGCGGAACCGGTTTCAGAGCTCGCGTTGAAGGCTACACCGCTGCCGGTAAAACCGGTACGGCTTACAAGGTCGAAGGCGGCCAGTACGTGAGAAAGTACGTTGCAGGCTTTGCGGGTTACGCACCGGCACACAATCCCCAGATTGTGGTGGGCATTATGATCGATGAACCGATGATCGGTAAACACTTCGGTTCGACGGCTGCCGCACCGCTTTTCTCCGAGATGGTCTCGAAGACGCTGCGTCTGATGGCGGTCAACCCGGATCGCCCCGAAGACTTTATGGTGACTAAGAACGATAAGAAGCCTGCCAAAGCTAAGGCGCAGCCCGCGAAGACTCATGCATTGAAAGAATCGAACCGCGCCCGCGCGAGGGCGCCGTCAAGGACAAATTTGAAATCAGCCAAAGAAGATCACGTAATAAAGGGGAAGACCAATGGTTGATGCCGTAGCTGTTGCCGCCGAGATTAAGCGATTCGCTCCCGCGGGAGCGGCTTTGCTTTTAGACAGTCGGAAAATCCGCAAAGGCGATGTGTTTTTTGCAGTGAAGGGCGTGCACACCGACGGCCGGGCTTTTATTGAAAAAGCCTGCGGCGCCGGCGCTTCCTGCGTGGTTGCTGAAAAAGGCGATATCGGCCCGTGCTCGGTGCCCGTCATCGAAATAGACAACCTTTATCGCGCTCTCGGTCCGATTGCGGCTGCCTACTACGGCAATTCGACCGCTCAGATGATCGGAATCGCCGTGACAGGCACCAACGGCAAAACCACGACCGCCAACTGGATCGCCGATCTGATGAATCGACTCGGAACACCGTGTGCAAGCATCGGAACGTTAGGATGCACGCTGAACGGCATAGTCCTTCCGAGCGTGTCGATGACAACGCCTGATCCGCTCACGCTTCAGGCAAAGTTTGCCGAGCTGCTTAGCCGCGGTTGCAAAGCGTTTGCGATGGAAGCGAGTTCAATCGGCCTGGAACAGGGGCGCCTTGACGGAACCGAAATCAAAACAGCTGTATTTACGAACCTCACGCGAGACCATCTGGACTATCACGGAACGATGGAGAACTATCTCCGGGCTAAGGAGATCCTGTTCCGCTGGCCGACGGTTGCCTCCGCGGTGATTAATCAGTCCGGTGAGCCGGCTCAGCAGATTATGAAGACCGCTGAAGGCGCCGGAAAAGCAATCCTGACGGTCTCTGCCAAAGGAGATCAACCGGCATACCTGTCTGCCGAGAACATCCGCCATACCCGAGAGGGACTGGAATTTGAAGTCCGCTTTAAAGGAAATACGTTCCCGGTTGCAGCGCACTTTTTAGGCCTCTTTAACGTGGAGAACTTTCTCTGCACGGTGGGCGCAATGATTTCCGTCGGTTTTGAAATCGAAACGGTACTTAAAGAAGCCGCAAAACTCATGCCCCCGGCCGGGCGAATGCAGATCGTGCGCGATGATCACGGCCCAATCTTTGCCGTGGATTATTCCCACACACCGGATGCCGTGACCCAAGCGATTAAAGCCTTGGAGGGATTAGCCGAAGCACGCGGCGGACGCATTTGGATTGTTGTCGGCGCGGGCGGAGACCGAGATCACGGCAAGCGTCCTCTAATGGGACAGGCCGCGTGCGTTGCCGATGAAGTCGTTTTGACGTCGGATAACCCGAGAAGCGAAGATGCGAAAGAGATACTGAAACAAATTCAAGCAGGGACAACCAAACCCTGCACGGTTATTGAAGACCGCAGAAAAGCCATTGAATATGCCGCGGAACATGCCGCTGCCGATGATGTCATCCTCGTTGCCGGCAAAGGCCACGAAGATTATCAGGAAGTCAAAGGTGTTAAACACCACTTCTCTGACGTCGAAGAGACACGCGAAGCCCTGCGGAAACTAAGGAACAAAAATGAATGAAGCGTTAATGACGATCGGGGAATTTGCCGAGATGCTCGGCTCCGACATCCAGATCAAGGGTGCTCCGGGGATTAAATTTTCCTCCGTCAGTTTTGATTCGAGATCAGTCCGACCCAACGGGCTGTTTTTTGCTATTGAAGGAGAGCGGGACGGCCACGAGTTCGTGCAGGCCGCTTCCGATGCGGGCGCAGCGGCGGCGGTCGTGACGCACTTTGTACCGGTGAGCCTTCCTCAGGTTTTGGTGAAAGACACGCGCGAAGCGTTGCTGGACTCCGCTAAAAAATGGCGCTCGAAGTTCGACCTGCCCGTGATCGCGGTTGCCGGCTCAAACGGCAAGACAACCACGACGCAGATGGTTTTATCCATCATCAAAGAACGCTTCCAGGAAGGTGCCTGGGTCGGAACCGAAGGCAACTTGAACAATGAGCTTGGCGTCTCGCTGATGCTTTGGAAACTGCGTCCCGAACATCAGGCCGCGTGCTTTGAAGTCGGCATGAACCATATTGGCGAAATGCGTCCGCTCGTCTCGGCGATTGCGCCGACGATCGGCACAGTGACCAACACGATGCGCGATCATCAGGAGTTCCTGGCTTCCTTAGAAGAGACTGCCAAAGAAAACGGTGAAGTCTTTGCTCAGCTTCCGCGTCAGGGCGTAGCCGTCATCAATGCCGCCGATCCCTTTGCGGTTGAATGGCGCAAGATGGCCGGCAACAATCGCGTCGTGACGTTCGGAACGCCGGACAGTGATGTTTATGCCTGCGAAGTCGAAGGGACAGCATTCAGATTGGTGACGCCGATTGGCCAAATTGATATCGAACTCAAAGTACCCGGCAAGCACAACATTGTGAACGCCGTGAATGCGGCCGCCGTGCTTTTTGCGATGGGCCGCGATCTCTGCGATATCAAGAAGGGTTTGGAAAACTTTGAAGCCGTCAGCCACCGCGGCGAAGTCGTGACATTGGACGATGGTTCCGTAGTCATCGATGACAGCTATAACGCCAACCCGGACTCTATGAATGCTGCAGTCAATATGCTGAGCGAATACCAGCTGCCCAAGATTTTTGTCGCGGGCGACATGGGAGAACTCGGCGTTCAGAGTCCGCAGTTCCACAGGGAGTTAGGCGAATTTGTACGCCGCTGCGGTATTGAGAACTTCTTCTCCATCGGCAACCGCATGCTTGATGCCGTCGAAGGTTACGGCGAAGGTGCGCGTCACTTTGAAACACAGGAAGAACTGCTCGCTGCGCTGAAGGAAGAGATGGTCAAGGGTCCGCATGCCGTGCTCTTTAAGGCCTCGAATTTCATGAAGCTCTTCAAACTCGCGGACGAACTGGTCCGCACCTGGAACAAACAAGAAGAAAAAGAACCGAAGGAAAACTAAATGCTGCTCGCTCTGATTCAATGGCTGGCCGACTCGACTTCTTTAGGCTGGCTTCGCGTTTTTAACTATTTGACGCTGCGCGCCGTTTTAGCCGCACTTACTGCTTTCTTTATCGCCTTGGCATTAGGCCCGGCGGTAATTCGTGAACTGAGAAAACTCAAGGTCGGTCAGGCTGTTCGTCAGTACGGACCGAAGAGCCATCTGGTCAAAGAAGGCACGCCGACCATGGGCGGCATCCTTATCTTGATTGCCGTGGGTGCATCGACGATCCTGTGGATGGACCTCAGCAACCGCTTTGTCTGGGTGGTGCTTTTTGTGACGTTAAGCTTCGGCGCCATCGGCTGGGTCGATGACTACCGAAAGGTAGTCCATCACGATCCCGAGGGCATGAAGTCCAGAGAAAAGTTCTTCTGGCAATCGCTTGTCGGCGTCATTGCCTCCGTCTACTTGGCTTTCTCTGTTGCGGCGCCGGGCAATGAACACATCTGGGGTTTGGTGCTTCAGTGGATGGAGAGCGGTTTTACCTCTATTCCTCTTCCGGAAAGAAGCAATCTGCTGATTCCGTTCTTTAAGAACGTATCGCTTCCGATCGGCATCTGGGGCTTTATCGTCCTCAGCTACTTCGTGATTGTGGGCACGAGCAACGCTGTGAACCTCACAGACGGTCTGGACGGCTTAGCCATTCTGCCGAGCGCTTTGGTCGGTATCGCTTTGGGCATCTTTGCCTACGTGGTCGGCCGTGTTGACTATGCCGCCTACCTCAACTTTCCGTATGTTCCGGGCGCTGGCGAAGTCGTCGTCGTAGGTGCCGCGCTCATCGGTGCAGGCCTAGGCTTCCTTTGGTACAACGCTTATCCGGCCCAGGTGTTTATGGGCGACGTGGGCGCTTTGGCGCTTGGCGGTGCATTGGGTACGATGGCCATCATTACACGTCAGGAACTGGTTCTCTTCATCATGGGCGGCGTTTTCGTGATGGAAACCCTCTCGGTGATTCTCCAAGTCTCGTACTTCAAGATTACGCACGGAAAGCGCATCTTCCTTATGACACCGATCCACCATCATTTTGAAATGAAGGGATGGAAGGAAACTCAGGTCGTCGTTCGTTTTTGGATCATCACCATTGTTTTGGTGCTGATCGGTCTGTCCACTCTGAAAATCAGGTAATCCATCATGTCGGTCAGTCAGAAAGTATTGGTTCTCGGTTTAGGAGCTTCGGGTCGTACCGCGGCTCGCTTTTACGCATCCCGCGGTTTTGAGGTGCTTGCCGCCGATACCAGACCGCAGCCGCCGAGGCTGGATGAACTGCAGAAAGAAATTCCGAATCTGAAGTTCCTCGGCGGGGCCGTTTCTCCCGTGATAGTTGCTGAAGTCTCCGAAGTCATGATTTCTCCGGGCCTGTCCCCCGAGTACTCAGTCTTTGCGCCGGCAGTGAAAGAAGCAAAGCACCGCGGTATTGCTGTCGTTGGAGAGATCGAGCTTTTTGCCCGTGAGCTGAAAAAACTCAAAGCTGAGACAGGCTACGCGCCCAAGATCATCGGCATTACCGGTACCAACGGCAAAACCACGACCACCATGCTTTCAACGGCCATCATCGCAGAGGCCGGCAAATCCGTTGTTGCGGCAGGCAATGTCGGCCCGAACGCCTTGGGCGAGCTGGAAAAACACCGCCAAGTCGGAACACTGCCTGACTTTTGGGTTTTGGAACTGTCGAGTTTCCAGCTCGAAACCACGGAAAGTCTGCACTGCGACAGCGCGGCGCTGCTCAACATCACCGAAGACCATATCGATTGGCACGGCTCGATGGAAAAGTACGCCGCAGCGAAACGAAAGATTTTTTCTGCCGATACCGTTCGTGTGCTCAACCGCGAAGATCCAGGCTCGATGCTTTCTGCCGAAGGCGTTCCGTCCGATTTAGTACATACCTTCGGATCCGATGCGCCTAAGAAGATCGGAGACTTCGGAATCTCTGACGTCGGCGCGCTGGTCTGGCTATCCGGCTGCATTGCTTCGGCTTCCCCGGAATTACTGATTCCGATGAACGCGCTCAGAATCCGCGGTCTGCATAACGCTATGAACGCACTGGCCGCGACCGCACTGACGCTCGCCGTCGGAATTCCGCTTGACTCTATCCTGCGCACGCTGCGTGAGTACAAGGGTGAGCCGCACCGCGTTCAGCTCATTCTCAGGGCCTCCGACATCGATTACGTCGATGATTCCAAAGGCACCAATGTCGGCGCTGTTGCCGCTGCCTTGGCCGGATTCGGTCCGAAGAAAGTCGTTCTGATTCTCGGCGGTGACGGCAAGGGACAGGATTTTGCGCCGCTCAAGGCTCCGATCGAAACGCACGCCAAGGGCGCCGTTTTCATCGGACGTGATGCTCCGCTGATTGAAAAAGAAGTCGACTATCCGGGGCTTCTGAAAGCTCATGCCAAAACCATGGCAGAAGCGGTTAGAGAAGCCCGTGCGATGGCTAAGCCCGGTGACACGATTCTGCTTTCTCCGGCTTGCGCAAGCTGGGATATGTTTAAGGATTACGCCGATCGTTCTGCGCAGTTTGTCGCTGCTGCGAAAGAAATCGCTGAAGAGGAAGGCCAGCTGTGCTGATCAGACGACGTAAGAAAGAAGACGCCGACGATATCGTCACACGTGTCGGCGACTACAACAACGCCGCCGCGCTGAACTACGAGCCGCGGGATATCGGTCCGGTACCTCCGGATTACGGTGTTTTGTTCGTCGTTTTCTCTTTGATGCTTCTCGGCTGTCTGATGGTTTTTTCGGCTTCTATTTCGTTAGGAGACTCTCCGAAGTACCACATCAGCGAGCATTACTTCTTTGTCCGCCACGTGATTTCGCTTGTGGTGGCGCTCTTCGGCGCCTATATTGTTTGGCATATTCCGATGAAGGCCTGGAAGAAGATGGCGTTCCCGTTCTTCCTATTCGGGCTCTTCCTGCTCGGCGCGGTGTTTATTCCGGGCATCGGTAAGTCGACGAACGGTGCCTGCCGCTGGATCCCGCTCGGGTTGTTTAATCTTCAGGTGACGGAAGTCATGAAGATTGCCGTGCTGATTTATGCGGCCGACTTTACCGTGCGTAAACAAAATTACATGCACAGCGTGAAGAAGGGTCTTCTGCCGATGCTGCTTGTGATGGGGCTCGTGGGCTTCCTCGTACTGAAGGAGCCCGACCTTGGCGCCTATGTCATGATGCTGGCCATTTCTATGGGCATTCTGTTTCTAGGCGGCATTAACCTGACGGTTTTCATCATGGTGCTGGTCGGCGTTCTGGGGCTGCTGGTCTTCATGATCTTTGCGGCAAGCTGGCGAGCGGCGCGTTTCTTTGCTTACCTGGATCCTTGGGAAATCTCGAACGCTCAGGGCAAGGCTTATCAGCTCTCCCATTCGCTGATTGCCTTCGGACGAGGCGAAAGCTGGGGCGTCGGCTTAGGCGACGCGATTGAAAAGCAGCACTATCTGCCGGAGGCTCATACCGACTTTATTCTCGCAATTGTGGGCGAGGAACTGGGCTTTGCCGGTGTGATGCTGATCCTGGTTCTCCTTTTCTGGCTGGTCAAACGAGCCATCGAAATCGGAAGAACCGCTATTCATTTGGAACATATTTTCTCCGGACTGGTCGCCGAGGGGATCGGTATCTGGATCGGAGTTCAGACATTTATTAACGTCGGCGTGGCGAGCGGTTTGCTCCCGACAAAAGGCCTGACCCTTCCGTTCATCAGTTTCGGAGGTTCGGCAATTATGGCTGTCACGGCGGCTGTGGCCATTCTTCTTAGAGTTGACTATGAGAATAAGGTCACCATGAAGGGAGGAAAAGTATGAGTAAGCATTTAGTGATTGCGGCTGCCGGTACCGGCGGTCACGTCATGCCCGGAGTGGCGGTCGCAAAAATTTTGATTTCCCGCGGGTGGACCGTCTCCTGGATCGGCACCGAACAGGGAATGGAGCGCCGCATTGTCGAGCGCCAGAAGATCCCTTTTACGGCTCTGGACTTTCAGGGGCTGAGAGGCAAGGGCCTGAAGACCATGCTCTTCGGTGGCTTTAAGCTCCTGAAGTGCATAGCTCAGAGCCGAACGATTTTGACTAAAAAGCATGCGGATGCCGTGTTTTCAACCGGCGGATATATCGCCGTGCCGGTTTGCTTGGCGGCTGGTCTTAAAGGTATTCCGTATGTTCTGATGAACAGCGACGCGGATCCTTTGCTTTCGATCAAGATGGTGCAGGGCAACGCCGCCGGCGTGATGTGCGGTTTTGACGGGAAAGCGGCTAAGCTTGCCGGTGATAAAGGCGTCGTGACCGGAAACCCGGTCCGCAAAGAAATCCTGGCGATTCCTGCGCCCGAAGAGCGTTATCAGGGCAGAGAAGGCCGATTAAAACTGCTGATCTTCGGCGGCTCTTTAGGCGCCCAAGTGTTTAATCAGAATGTCCCGTCCTTGATCGCCGCACTTCCGCCGGAAAAGCGTCCTGAGGTCATTCATCAGTGCGGCATGAAAGCCGTGGAAGAGGTTAAGGCAAGCTATGCCGCGCTGGGCATCGAAGCCCAAGTCGTGTCGTTCATTGAAGACATGGCGGCTGCCTATGTTTGGGCCGACGTCGTTCTGGCTCGAGCCGGGGCAATTTCCGTGAGCGAGCTGACTGCCGCCGGAGTGCCGTCCATTCTGGTTCCGCTGGTCACGAAGACGACCTCCCATCAAGTCGGAAACGCCAAATACATGCAGGAGGCAGGAGCCGCTATCTATTTGCCCCAAAGTGAGCTGACTACAGGTAAACTCACTGCGCTTTTAGAAGGCCTCAACCGAGAAGAACTGCTTGAGATGGCAAAAAAGGCAAAGGCGCTCGGCAAGCCCGATGCGGCCGCCACGGTTGCGGACTTTATTGAATACGTATCGAACAAGGAATAAGAGTGAAATTCGCAATTAAGAAAATACATTTTGTGGGTATCGGCGGAACCGGTATGAACGGTATTGCCGAAGTGCTGATTAACCTCGGCTACCACGTTTCCGGTTCGGACTTAAAAGAAAACGCCGCAGTCGAGCATTTGCGCTCGATCGGCGCCGAAATTTTTATCGGCCATGACGCATCCAATGTCGGAGATGCCGGCGTGGTTGTGACCTCTACTGCGGTTCACGCAGACAACCCTGAAGTAGTTGAGGCAAAGAACAGAAATATTCCGGTGGTGCCACGCGCCATCATGCTCGCCGAGCTCATGCGTCTGCGTCAGGGCATCGCTGTTGCCGGAACACACGGCAAAACGACGACAACCTCTCTCATTACAAGCATTCTCGAAAGAGGCGGTCTGGACCCGACGTTTGTGATCGGCGGACGCTTAAATGCTGCCGGCTCCAACGCCAAACTCGGACAAGGTCTGTATATCGTAGCGGAAGCCGATGAGTCGGATGCTTCCTTCCTAAACTTGTCTCCGGTGATTTCTGTGGTTACCAACATCGATGAAGACCACATGGACACGTATGGGCACGATCTCAGAAATTTGAGAAAGGCCTTCACAGACTTCATTCAGAGACTGCCCTTCTACGGGCGCGCTGTCATGTGCATCGAAAGCGAAAACGTTCGCGCCATCCTGCCGAAGATCACTAAACCGATTCTGACTTATGGCTTCAGAGAAGATGCTCAGATCCGTGCAGAAAACATCCGCGCGGACGGAACGCAGATGCACTTTACGCTGGTGCGCGACGGTGCTGCTCCGGAAGAGATCACGGTGAACCTTCCCGGTGTTCACAACGTTCTGAACTCTCTGGCAGCGATCGGCGTCGCGCTGACGCTGGACGTTCCGATGGAAGCCATCAAAGAAGCACTCGCAACCTTTAAGGGCGTGGGCCGCCGCTTTGCCGTATGGGGTGAAGCTCAGAGCCTTAAGGGAGAAAAGTTCCTGGTTGTAGATGACTACGGTCATCATCCGACGGAAATGGCCGCGACAATTGCTGCCGCGCGCGGGGCTTATCCTGACAGAAGACTGCTTGTCGCATTCCAGCCGCACCGCTACACCCGTACGCGCGACTGCTTTGAAGATTTGGTTCGAGTGCTTTCTAATGCGGATGCACTGGTGCTTGAAGCCGTTTATCCGGCCGGCGAAGAAAAAATCTTCGGCGCTGACAGCCGCAGTCTTTGCCGCTCGATCCGTTTAACCGGAAAAGTCGAACCGCTGTTTGCGGGCAATACGGATGAAGTTATGGAACTCGTTAATAACAACGTCAAAGAAGGCGACGTTGTTCTCGTCATGGGTGCAGGAAACATCGGAGAGGTTCCGGGCAAACTCATGAAACAAGGAAAGTAAAGAATGAAAAGCGTAGATGTAAAGGATCTTGGAAAAATCGCCGTCGTCATGGGCGGATCTTCCGGAGAACGTGAAGTTTCTTTGATGAGCGGAAGCGGTGTGCTCAAGGCACTGCAAAGCATTGGTGCCGATGTGGTTAAGTTCGATCCGGCAGAGCAGCCTTTATCCGATTTGGCCGGTATCGACCGCGCTTTTCTGATTTTGCACGGAAAGGGCGGAGAGGACGGCGTCATTCAGGGCGTGATGGAATTCCTGAAGATTCCTTACACCGGAAGCGGCGTACAGGCGAGCGCCATCGGTATTGATAAGGAAATGACCAAAGCCGTCTGGGAAGCTCAAGGCATTCCGGTTCCTCGCGGTATGGTGTTAAGAAACGAGACGGACTGCGAAGAGGCTCATCGCCGTTTCAACGGAAACCTCGTGATTAAGCCGAGCAAAGAAGGCTCGAGCTTGGGTCTCTACAAACTTAAAAATGCGACCGTGGATCAGGTCAAAGAAGCCTTTGCTAAGTCTCAGGAAGCCGGCATGACCGTACTTGCCGAAGAGTACGTGTTCGGCCGCGAGCTTACTGTTGCCGTTTTAGATATGGGCGAAGGTCTCAAAGCTTTCCCGATCATTGAAATTAAGGCTCCGGACGGAGACTATGACTTTGAACACAAGTATTTCTCCGACGAGACCGTCTATGTGTGCCCGGCCGAAGTGCCTGAGAACGTAACCGAAAAGATTAAGGCCGTTGTTGAGAAAGCCGCTTTGGCCGTCGGCGCCGACGCTTGGAGCCGTATTGACGTGATACTGCGTGATGACGGCAGCTTTGTGCTGCTTGAAATCAACACCGCGCCCGGCATGACGCCGCACTCTTTGGTTCCGCTCGCCGCGAGAACCTGCGGTATTTCGTATGAAGAACTCGTTAAACAAGTCGCGGCACGCGCTTCTTTGAAGGGTTAAGGGATGAGACGTTGGAGCGCGTCAACTTTTTCGCTTTTCGCCGATGTTTTCGGAGTGCTGTTTATTCTCCTGGTTTTAACATCGGCGGTGTACTGGTTTGTTCAGCGGCCGGTATTTTTGTTGAAAGGAGTTGACGTTCAGGTTGAAGGCAATAAAGACGCGATAAACGTCAAGGATGTTGCGCAGGTGCTCGACGGTCATATCCACGGGAATTACTTCACCGCGGATTTGTCCGAGATCGCCGATCAGTTTAAGCGCATTCCTTGGGTAAGAGACGTTTCGATCGGCCGCGTATGGCCGAATCAGCTTCAAGCAACGCTTTACCTCCACCATCCGATCGCCGTATGGGGCGACGAAAAGCTGCTCGCCGAGGACGGCACGCTCTTTGTCGCGAACCAGGAAATTGCGGAGAGCAAAGGTGCGCTTCCGAAAATCTTCGGCCCCGTTGACCGCCGCATGGAAATCTATAAACAGTACCAGGCTTTTGAAGATACCTGCAGAAAGCTTGGATATGATGTAACTTCATTAACTTATTCCGAATATTCCGGCTGGACACTGCATTTCAAGCGTCCTGAAGGCAAGGTGATCAAACTGGTTCTCAAGAAGGGCGAAAACTCTGCCCAGATGGACGAACGTTTAATCAAAATCATCGAATCTCTGCCGGCTATTTCCGCGCAAATCGGCGCGGAACCGACAGAGTTAGATGCGCGCTATGAAAAAGGGATTGCAGTGTTGAAGCCGGCACCGGAAGAAGAGACCGTTTCTCCTGAAGACACTGTTCAGGATACCGGGGATAAAAAGAATGGCAGATAAATCAAACGATTTGTTGGTGGGCTTGGACATCGGGTCATCAAAGGTTGTGTGTATGATCGCGTCTCCGGTCAGTTCAAGCACTTTTAAGATCGAGGGCCTCGGAGAGTGCAAGAGCGAGGGCATTGAGCAAGGCGGAGTCGTCGATATCAATCAGGCGGTTGACTGTGTCCGCGCGGCAGTAGAAGAAGCTGAAAAAACCGCGAATACAACCGTTAAAACCGTTGCGGCCGGTATTTCCGGCCCGCACATCCGTACGGATAACTGCATTCAGCAGACGATTGTGGGCTCGGGCGAAATCGAACAGAAGGACATTGACGACCTTCTGAATACAGCCATGTCGGTGACTTTGCCGCCGTCGATGCGCTATCTCGACGTGATTCCTCAGGAATACTCCGTCGACTACGCACGCCGTATTCGTACGCCGATCGGTATGGAGGGCAAGAAACTCGAAGGCAGTCTGCACGTCGTGACTGCGCAGAGCGCTCAGTGCCTGTTCCTCAATAAAGTCATCCGCAGAACCGGTCTGGAACTGATTGACAGCCAGTTGATTTTTAATCCTCTGGCAGCTGCGTCCGCCGTGCTTCGTCCGGAAGAAATCGATTTAGGGGTTGCGCTGATTGATATCGGATCTGATTTGAGCGATGTAGCGGTGTTTTTTGATAAGGCGGTGCAGTACTCCGCGGTTCATCCGATGGGCGGTCAGCAGATCACCGATGAGATTTCAATTAAGACACACCTCTCTCAAGAAGCGGCCGAAAAGCTGAAGCTGCAGATGGGACAGGTCCGTTACGACGCTAGAAAGGATAAAGACAGTTTTATTCGTCTTCCGACGGCGCCGGGGTACAGTGATGACGGCGGAAGGATCTTGAGCAAACAAGCGCTTTCTGCGATTATTGACGTCAAAGTTCAGGATATTCTCGAAAAGATTTACTACCGTATTCGCGACAAGAGCCTTCACACGCAGCTGGGCTATGGAGTGGTGCTCACGGGAGGCGGGGCTACGCTTCCGGGCATCCAGAGAATGGCTAAAGAAGTATTTAGCTCCCATATGGCCGGACGCGAGATTAACGTGCGTCTCGGACGTCCTCTAGTAAATTACGAGACTTCGGAATTTGTTCCGCCCGAGCTTTACAACACGGAGAGTTTCCCTAAGCAGTTTGCCGGGTACTCAACTCCTCAGCACGCGGCGGTTTTAGGCTACCTTTGCCAGTTAAACCAGAAGTTCTGGGCGCAGGGATCCAACATTGGATCCAAACGCAAACTGAAGAGCATTGGCGGAGTAATTAAACAGTGGATTTTCGGAAATTTCTAAAGATCAGCATAGTGCAGGACGGCTTGAGCAGAAAAAAGGGCAGAAACACACAGCGACCAATCTCCTCAGACTGAAAATAAAAGCTGAACCCACGGAATTTTTTGAATTTTCCTCGCAGAAAAAAACGATTGAATTTAGAATTAACCAACTTGGCAGATCGAATGTCTCGAGATGCGTAATGGAGATAAAGTAGTTGATGGAAAAGGCATTTGAACCCTACGTGGACGGTTCTACCAACACCGTGATTAAAGTTGTAGGAGTAGGCGGTGCGGGCGGCAACGCTCTCAATACGATGGTGACCAAACTGACGGATTGCCAAGTTGAGTTCATCGCCGCGAACACGGACAGGCAAGCTCTGACTCGCTCTCTCGCTTCAGAAAAGATTTCTCTCGGCAGAACGGGGCTTGGCGCCGGAGCTCGTCCGGAAGTCGGTTTCCAAGCTGCTAATGACGCCAGGGAAGAGATTGCCGAGAAACTTCGCGGCGCCGACATGGTCTTCATTACGGCCGGTATGGGGGGCGGTACAGGTACCGGTGCTTCCCCCGTGATTGCCGAAGTGGCCCAGGAACTGGGTATTTTGACGGTTGCCGTAGTGACAAAGCCCTTCTCCTTTGAAGGCGGCAAACGCATGAGAAATGCCGAGCTCGGTTTAAACCAGCTCAAAAACCGCGTCCACTCTCTGATCGTTATTCTCAACGACAAGCTCGAAGAAGAACTCGGAGAAGACGCCACGATGCGCGAATGCTTTGAGAAAGCCGACGAAGTGCTTTTCAATGCTTGCGCAGGCATCGCCGAATTGATTCAGAAGGTTGGTCAGATCAACCTGGACTTCGAAGACGTCAGAACGGTTATGGGTACCCGCGGTACCGCCATGATGGGTTCCGGCGAAGCCGAAGGTCCCGATCGTGCCGTTACGGCTGCCTCCATGGCCGTTACCTGCCCGCTGCTTGAAGGCGTTGAACTTCGCGGTGCTAAGGGGCTGTTGGTTAACATCACGGCTCAGGAAGGCATCCGCATGTCTGAAGTCCGTTCTGCTATGGAAACCATCAAGAACTACGCCGACAGCGATGCCCTTATCGTCTTCGGTACGGTTTATGATGACAGCATGGGCGACAAAGTTCGCGTTACCGTCATCGCCACCGGTCTGGACCAGAACGGCACCGATGACTCCATCGTTAAGACAAGCTTCGTGAACGGTAAACCTGCCGTCGATAATCCGTCCAACCTGTGGCAGCCTTCCGGCTCCGCTCCGGATTCTCTGCCGAATGATTTGTTCGGCAACGTCGACGCACCTGCCAAACCTAAGGTTCACGCTTCTGCCGCTCCGCGTACAGCTTCTTCTTTTGCTCAGCCGCAGACGCATAGCACTGCAGCACCGACCCACACAGCAGCTCCCGCCGCTCCGGCTGCAAAGCCTGAAGTCAAGGCTGAAGAAGTTAAGACGGAAGTCAATCCTTTCGGAACTTATACACCGCAGCCTCAGAAAAAGGCTGAGCCGGCTCCTGCTCCGAAGGCTGAACCAAAAGAACTTCAGTCCGAAGCCATCAATCCGTTCGACCAGGCTTTCAGTCGCCCGATCGCAACGCCTGATGCCGGCGGTTTCGAAGGCCCGAAAGACAACACGATTTTCGGCAACTTCCACGCCAGCAACAACATCCGTCCTGCCAGCGACGTGTTCGCAACCCTGAATCCTCAGGCTGGCAACGGCAATGACAGCGGGCTGTGGACGGCCAATCAGCACAACGGCGCACCTGAGGCTAAAGGTCAGGGCGCAGTTGAAGCCAAGGCTGAAGATGAAAAACCGCGTTTCGAATATGGCATCCCCGCTTTCCTGCGCAAGAAGAACTAAGGTTTGGCCGCATCTATGATCAAACAGAGAACGCTTAAGAAGGTCTTCTCCACTGTCGGTATCGGCTTGCACTCCGGCCGCAAAGTTCGTCTGACTCTGCGTCCGGCACCTCCAGATACCGGTCTGGTGTTTACTCGAATCGATTTAAAGCCGCCCGTTGCCATTAAGGCCGAGCCTGAACGTGTCAACGACACGCGCATGGCGACGACTTTGGATAAAGACGGAGCCCGCATTGCGACGATCGAGCATTTGATGAGTGCGCTCTCTGGCTTGGCAATCGACAACTGCTACATCGATGTCGATGCGCCTGAGATCCCCATCATGGACGGCTCCGGTTCAACGTTTGTCTTTTTGATCAGAGCGGCCGGTATCGAAGAACAGGATACACCGAGAAAGTTTGTCCGCGTCAAGAAGAATGTCTCCATCCACGTCGGAGACAAGTGGGCTTCTCTTGAACCTTATGACGGCTACAAACTGTCTTTTGCGATTGATTTCGGTCATCCGGCTATTGATGAAACGGCCCAGTTTGTTGAAGTTGACTTTAATAAGGAAAACTACATCGAAAGCGTCTCTCACGCCCGCACCTTCGGGTTTGTGAACGACTTAGAGATGCTCTGGGGCATGGGCTTGGCACAAGGCGGAACATTAGACAATGCGATTGTTCTCGATGACTTCCATGTGTTAAATCCCGACGGTCTGCGTTCTCAGGACGAGTTTGCAAAACACAAGCTCTTGGATGCCATGGGCGACCTGTACGTTTTGGGTCATCCGCTGGTGGCGCACTACCGCGCCTTCAAGTCCGGTCATGAAATCAACAACAAACTTCTCCGCGCGCTTTTAGCAAATCCGGAAAACTGGGAGTTTGTTGAATATCAGGACGAACACACTGCTCCGAAGGCCTTTACCGAAGCGGTAAAAGAACCTTCGAACTAAGAAAAGAAAACTTCTTGTTTTTGCCCGCGCTAGCCGCGGGCTTTTTCTTACCTGCGGCCGGGACCTTGATGTTCTTCCAAGGTAGCGGCAAGTTTGGCCATTGCTTCCTTTAAAGGTGAGCTCTCCGGCAGGCGCTCCGATAACTCTTTAGCGCCTTCTACAGCTCCGGGACCGCCGATTGCGGGGCCGCTTTCCGTGAAGAGGAAGGGCTGCGGATGCAGACCGCATCGATCGATAACGGGTTTGACTTTCATGGCGCCGAAGCCTTTTTCAGCGAGGGTTTTTTCGACCGAGGGCTGGAACATGGTAAAGCGGCGGACAAAAAGCGGATTGGGCAGGCCGATTTCCAAGAGCAGCACTTCTTTGATCAGATCGCGAGGATCTTCATCCGGATCGATGTCGTAGGGGTTCTCGTCTTTGATGCGAACCTGCTGAACGGTGATTCTGAGACAGTCTGGTGTGACCGAAGCTCCGAGTTTGTAGCCTTGGCAGACGGGATCAATCACTGCAGCAAGGCGCTTTGCTAATTTTAAGAATCCGAAATGCTTAGCCAAGGAGCCCTTTTGAAGGACTTTGGAGATCGGTTTTTGTGCAGATCGCGGGTACATTTCAGATCCAGGATAAATCAGACATAGCAGTGTTAAGTTAGCAAATTGAAGAAGCGAATTCAATTCCTCACCTGATTGAGCTACAGAAGCGTCACGCTTTGTATGCAACTTGTAAAAGGACGGGCAAAAACTGTTTAGTGTTGTAAAATCAGTGAGTTTCAAAATTGGCAAGGTGTAACTGCCAATGGGAGGCGTTGTGCCTCCGTTTTTATTAAGAGAAAGAATTAATGGCCAGTTTTCTGACAAAAATTTTTGGTAGCCGCAACGACCGACTGATTAAACAGTATCGCCGTAAAGTTGCTGTGATTAATAAACTTGAGCCCGAAATCAAGGCATTGAGCGACGAACAGCTCAAAGCCAAGACGGCTGAATTCCGTCAGCGTTTAGCCGACGGCGCTTCCTTGGACTCTCTCCTGCCGGAAGCATTCGCCGTTGTGCGTGAGGCAAGTTTCCGTGTTCTCGGAATGCGTCACTTTGACGTGCAGTTAATCGGCGGTATGGTCTTAAACGACGGCAAGATCGCTGAAATGCGTACCGGTGAAGGTAAAACTTTGACTGCAACTTTGGCGGTTTACCTCAACGCATTGCCCGGTAAAGGCGCGCACGTTGTGACGGTGAACGATTACCTGGCAAGCCGTGACGCGGCTTGGATGGGTAAGGTTTACAACTTCCTCGGAATGACTGTCGGAACGATTCTTTCCAACCAGCCGAACGATCAGAAGCAGGCCGCTTACGCTGCTGATATTACTTACGGTACAAACAACGAATTCGGCTTCGACTACCTCCGCGATAACATGGAGTACGAGACCGGCGCACGCCGTCAGAGAGGTCTGTTCTTCGCGATCGTGGACGAAGTTGACTCCATTTTGATTGACGAGGCCAGAACTCCTCTGATTATTTCCGGTCCTGCCGAAGGCAGCACCGATATTTATGTGGCGATCGACAAGATCCCTGACATGCTGGTTCGCCAGAAACAGGAAAAGGGCGAAGGCGATTACTGGGTCGATGAAAAGCAGCACACTGTCCAGCTTTCCGAGGCCGGTCACGAGAAAGTCGAAAAGATCATGGTCGACATGGGGCTGCTGCCCGCCGGCCAGAGCCTGTACTCCCCGACGAACATCATGCTGCTTCACTATTTGAACGCAGCGCTCCGTGCTCATACGCTCTTTGTTAAAGACCAGCACTATGTCGTTCAGAACGGCGAAGTCATTATTGTTGACGAATTCACCGGTCGTCTGATGAAAGGGCGCCGCTGGTCCGACGGTCTGCATCAGGCTGTAGAAGCCAAAGAAGGCGTTGAGATTCAGCAGGAAAACCAGACTTTCGCGTCTATTACCTTCCAGAACTACTTCCGTATGTACGAAAAGCTCTCCGGTATGACCGGTACAGCCGATACGGAAGCCTATGAATTCCAGGAAATTTACGGTCTTGAAACCGTTGTCATCCCGACACACCGCATGATGATTCGTGATGACCAGCAGGACAAGGTCTATCGCACTGCGAAGGAAAAATACAAAGCTATTGTTGATGACGTTAAAGAGTGCTACGGACGCGGTCAGCCGGTACTCGTCGGTACGACCTCGATTGAAAACTCCGAACTCATCAGCGACATGCTGACTAAGGAAGGCATCCCGCACAATGTGCTGAATGCTAAACAGCATGAGAGAGAAGCTCAGATCGTTATGGAAGCCGGTCGTCCCGGCATGGTTACGATTGCCACCAACATGGCCGGCCGCGGTACCGACATCGTCTTGGGCGGCGGTATCAGCAAGGCACTTGAGCAGATCGACAACGACGAAACCCTTTCTGACGAACAGAAAAAGGCTAAGAAAGAAGAAATCAAGGCCCAGTGGCAGGTTGATCACGACCGCGTTGTGGAACTCGGCGGCTTGAGAATTATTGGTTCCGAGCGTCACGAATCCCGTCGTATCGACAACCAGCTGCGCGGACGTTCCGGCCGTCAGGGTGACCCGGGTTCTTCCCGCTTCTATCTGTCCATGGAAGATCCGCTGCTTAGAATCTTCGCCGGCGAAAAGATGCAGGCTTTGATGAACAAACTGCGTCTGCCTGAAGGTGAAGCCATTGAAGCAGGCATTGTTTCCCGCTCCATTGAAACCGCTCAGCGTAAGGTTGAATCCCGCAACTTCGATATTCGTAAACAGCTGCTCGAATACGATGACGTGGCAAACGATCAGCGTAAGGAAATCTACGCTCTGCGTAACGAGATCCTTGAGAACAAGGATGTTTCCGGTCCTGTGAAGGAACTTCGCGATGGCTACTTCACCAGCCTTTTCCGTCACTATGTGCCGGCGGACACGGTTGAAGAGCAGTGGGACCTCGAAGGTCTTGAGAAAGAGCTTAAAGAGAACTGGAACCTGGATGTTCCGCTCAGAGCGACTTTGGAGAAATCCGAAAGCTCCGACGACCAGGAATTGCTGGATATGCTGCTTGCAGCCACCAACAAGGTGTACGACGAAAAAGTCGCCTTGGTCGGTCACGAAGCTTTTGCACAGTTTGAACGCAATGTTCTGCTTCAGTTCCTGGATCAACGCTGGAGAGAGCATCTCAGCCAGCTCGACATGCTCCGTCAGGGTATCTATCTCCGCGGCTACGCTCAGAAACAGCCGAAACAGGAATACAAGCGCGAAGCCTTTGAACTGTTTGCCAACTTGCTTGAGACTGTCGGTGCTGATGTCACCCGTGTTCTGATGAATGTTCAGATTCGTCAGCCGGAACCTGAAGAAGTCGCTGCTGCTCAGCAGGAAGCTCAGGCTCCCGCTCAGCAAGAAGCCCTTTCTCAGGAAGAAGATCCGTTCGCACATGTCGGACGCAATGATCCATGTCCCTGCGGCAGCGGCAAGAAATTCAAAGACTGCCACGGCAAGCTTCGTTAATCTGAATTAACGGAAAGACGGCTCTCGGTGAAAACACCTTGGGCCGTTTTCTTTTGGCCGTTATTCGTGCTCTAAAATCGAAAAACTAAATCAAAAGATTTTTCTAACAAAGGAAAAGCAATATGGCAGTCAATCTCTTCCCGCCCGAACCGTCTGAGATTTATTCGGTTCCCGGAGTTGTCCTCGGCGTTGCGGCAGCTAATATCCGTAAACCCAACCGCAATGACGTTCTGGTGGTTGAGTTGGCATTAGGCTCCCGTGTCGCAGGCGTGTTTACTTCTAATCGCTTCGCGGCTGCGCCCGTTCAGGTTTGCAGGGCTCACTTAGCTGAAACGAATAACATCAGAGCATTAGTCGTCAACACCGGCATAGCAAACGCAGGCACTGGCGAACAAGGTCTCCAAGATGCTCAGGAAACCTGCAGAAAGGTCGCAGATATCTTCGACTGCTCTCCGATGCAGGTTCTTCCGTTCTCAACCGGTGTCATCATGGAACCGCTTCCCATGAACCGCTTGCTTAAAGGCGTGGAAGAAGCCGCTAAACATTTATCTAGAACGAACTGGATTGCGGCAGCCGAAGCGATTATGACGACGGACACGGTTCCTAAATGCGTTTCTCAGCGTGTCATGCTGGATGACGACGAAATCACGATTACCGGCATCAGTAAGGGATCCGGCATGATCGAGCCGCATATGGCTACGATGCTGGGTTTCATTGCAACAGACGTTGCCATCGGTCAGGACTTAATCGGTAAGGTCGTCAAGATGGTTGCGGATGCCTCTTACAACCGCATTACGGTTGACGGCGATACTTCCACGAACGACTCCTTTGTTTTAATTTCCACCGGCTGCAGCAATGCTCGTCCGATTGAAAGCATGGACGATCCGCGCTTTGATGATTTGCTGGACTCTCTGATTGAAGTCGGCCAAAAGCTTTCTCAAGCTATGGTTCGCGACGGAGAAGGCGCAACGAAGTTCATTACGATTACGGTAGAAGATGCGAAGAACGAAGCGGAAGCCCTCAAAGTTGCTTACGCCGTCGCTCATTCTCCGTTGGTTAAGACAGCCTTCTTTGCTTCCGATCCCAACCTCGGCCGAATCTTAGCCGCGGTCGGCAACTCCAAGGTTCTGGACCTGGATGCTACAAAAGTCTCTCTGTGGCTGGATGATGTTTTAGTGGCTAAGAACGGAGGTCGTGCGCCTGAATATATGGAAGAGCAAGGTGTTGCCGTGATGAGCCAGGATGAAATTACTGTTCGCATCAGCCTCGGTCGCGGAGATGCCTGCGAAACCGTTTGGACCACAGACCTTTCTCACGATTACGTTTCGATCAACGCAGATTACAGAAGCTAAATAAAGAGATGGCAGAAGAAAAACTCGAACAAAAACTGGAACGTCTTCTCGATCGGCTGGAAATCCTTCTTCCGAAGACCGAGGATGAAGTAGATTGGGGTGCAAAGGCTTTTCGGTGGCGCCGGAAGCAATACCTCGGTATGTCTTACGGTGTGCTTGAGCCAATTCATCGAGTCGCACTTGTTGATCCCGATTCGATTAAGAATGCCGATCAGCAGAAAGTGGCATTACTCAGAAACACGGAACAGTTTGTTCGAGGTCTGCCTGCAAATAATGTTCTTTTAACCGGTGCGCGAGGCACCGGAAAATCCTCTCTTATCCGCGCTTGTCTGAAGCAGTTTGCCGATCAAGGTCTGCGTCTTATTGAAGTTGACAAAGAGGATTTAAAAGATCTGATCAATATTGCTCAGCGCATTGCTGATCGACCTGAGAAATTTATTGTCTTTTGCGATGACCTGTCCTTTGAGTTCGGAGAAGGCGGATACAAGGCATTGAAAGCCATTCTGGACGGCTCTGTGGCCTCTACCGGAGACAATCTCCTTGTGTATGCAACATCTAACCGCCGTCATCTGATGCCGGAGAAAATGCAGGATAACTTGGCGAGCAGCATGGACGAAGACGGTGAACTTCATCCGGCTGAGACGATCGAAGAGAAGATGTCGTTATCCGAGCGTTTCGGTCTTTGGCTGAGCTTCTACCCATTCTCTCAAAAAGAATACTTGGCAGTCGCAGAAGGCTGGACAAAGCATTTCGGCGGAGAAATCTCCGACAGATGGCAAACCGAAGCATTGCAGTTTGCGCTTCAGCGGGGCTCTCGTTCCGGCCGTGTGGCTTACCAGTTTGCACGGGATTGGGCCGGAAGAACACATTTAGAGGCCGAGCATGACAACTAAACCGACCGAAGTGGTTGTCGCCGTGGCTTTTGATAAAGACGGACGCTTTCTGATGACTTCACGTCCCGAAGGCAAAGTCTATGCAGGATATTGGGAATTTCCGGGCGGCAAAGTCGAAGCGGGAGAATCTCTTGAGGAAGCGCTGATCCGTGAAATGAAAGAAGAACTTGGCGTTCAGGTGACTGACTGCCGAGAGGTTTATTCAACGGTGTTCACGTATCCTCACGCCACCGTGCATCTGCATTTTCTGCATTGCCGTCTGAATTCCGAAGAGCTGAAATGTCTTGAAGGGCAGACGTATCGATTCTGCACTTTGGATGATTTACCGCATCCGATTTTGCCGGCAACCGAGCCGGTCTTAGAACTGGTAACAGCAAGAAAGTAGTCTCACTTTTCTAAGTCGGCTTTGTGTGCGGCGATTTTGCCGGTGGCAAGTGCGTCGGCAGAAATATCAAGATCGTCGTCACCTTCCATCGGTTTATCTTTGATGGAGTATTTACCTTCCGCCCATGCACCGAGGTCGATTAAGCGACAGCGTTCGCAGCAGAAAGGACGATACGGATTCTTGTCTGAGTATTCACATTCACGCCCGCAGGTCGGGCATTTAACTTTAATTGCCATTTTTACTACATATTGCATAAGCCGAGACGGAAAGGCATCACCTCGGGAATTTCCGCGATCGGACCGTTGCCGAAATTGGCGCCGGAGAAGCGAACCGAAAGAAGATAACGGTTTGCAGAGATCTTCGGAATCATATTCAGTTTGGGATCAACAAACACCTGAAGAAGTGTAAATGTTTTGCCCTGAAGGTCTTTCTGGTAAGAGCCTTTGACCGCTTCGACGTCATTTAACTCGGCGGTGCCCCGCAGCAGATTCAAGATCAAATCGATGGCGTTGCTGTACGGCAGCAGAGGCTTGATCCACTCATTGAGATAGTGCTTACGTTCTTCTGCCGGAAGATGGAGCCAATGGTGGTAAACAGGGACGTCAAATTCACAGGTTCCGGCAGGAATGCCGGAGCGCTGTCCGACGGTTTTAAGGAATTCGTTTTGGCTGGAGAGGTGAGAGATTCTGACGCCCACGCAGCTTAATTCGGCTCTGCTGGCTTGGAGCTTGTCTAAGGTTTCTTTCAAGGATTCCTGGTCGACGTTGTCGTTATTTGCGAGAGGTTCCAGGCAAGAGCGGAAGCGAGCGAGCTCGTGCAGGAGGTCATTTTTTTGATCTCCACGAGTCGTAACCTCTTGAATCTCAAAGTACTTAATGATGGCAGCCCGGTGATCGTTTGAATTTTCCTGCTGAGCGAACCATGTCAGCTGTTTAAAAAGATCAGCCAGTCTCAAAAAAGTACGAAGTTTTTCGTTGGAGGGAAACTCATATCGTAATAAGGTTTCGGTCATTCCAATCTCTCGCAGTCCTAGAATAATTTTATATTTTCCCCTTAACGGTCGGTAATGGAAAGGATTACCGCCGAAGGCGTTCGGCTATCGAAAAATCTCTCAGAAATAACGCAAAAATACCAGGGGATTCTCTCTCACGATTGTACACAAACAGAAGGTTAAGACTAAGAAAATACGCTGTTGTATCTCTCACTGCGAGACAGCGGGTTCCATACAACTGACTGAGAGCCAACTCTAGTCTTGCTTACTCAAGGAAAGGTACATCAAATGAAGTTTTAATACAGAAGCTTTCAGCATCTCGCGAGTACCTATATTTTCAATGACGTCATCTGCAGCATCGAGTCTTTGCGCGGTTGTCGCCTGAGTTGAAATAATCTTCTTTACACCTTCGGGCGTTAGCTTGCTTCTTTGAATGACTCTTTCGATTCTCAGAGCTTCAGGCGCTTCAACAACCAGCAGTCGATTAATTGAAGAACGCCAGAAAGGACTTTCAATAAGAAGCGGGACGCTTAAGATTGTGTACGGGGACTGTGAAGCGTCTAGTTGGCGCTGACATTCCTTGCGGATTAGAGGATGCAAGATATTTTCCAGAACGGTTTTAGCTTCAGGATCAGAAAACACCAGTTCCCTAATGAACCTTCGATTCATGGAGCTGTCAGGAGAAGCTGCCTCAGGCCCGAACTGTTTAATGATTTCCGGCATTGCTCCGCCGTTTACGGCAGTTAATTGTCGAGAGACGACATCGGCGTCCACAACATCAATTCCTAATTCGCCAAACAAGTCTGAAACTGTTGTTTTGCCGGACCCAATTCCGCCTGTCAGACCGATTACTTTCATGATTGAGTGCGCCCATTATTAAATTGAAGGCGGCTTGTTTTTCTTTTTAAAAAGCCGCCGGAATTCTAATTTAACGTCTTATTTAGCCTGTAAGACCTGATCAATCCAGTCTTTCGTTAGCTGTTCGCGCAGCCGGCCTTTTTCAGATAAGGGGACGCTGAGCATACGGATGTTCTTTAGGTCCAGCACGGGATCGTCAACTTTGACGTCCGTACGTGTGGGAACATACCTAATCTTGTTTTTGATAAGAAATTCAGCAAGCTTAGGTGAAGTGGCCCAGTCTAAAAATTCTTTTGCCTCTTTAGGATGCTTGGCTCCCTTTAAAAGGGAGACAACTTCGATGCCGAAAGTAACGCCTTCCTTCGGATAAGAAATCGTGACCGGATAGCCTAACTGGACGATGTCCAGCGCATCAGGCAAGTAAACCATGGCAGCGGCTGCCAGTCCGTCACCGACACGCAAGGCAGGCCATGCTCCGCTCTTGGTGTACATCTGAACGTTCTTGTGAAGTTTTTTCTGGAAATCGATACTATCTTGACGTCCGAATACTCTTTCTAAAGAAAAGAGGCGTTCCGTCGCAGTGCCGGAGGTTCGGGCATCAGCCAGAATAAGACCTTCCTTGTATTCAGGCTTCAGAAAATCCTGCCAGGAAGTTGGAGCCTTCAGGTTGTTCTTTTTAAGAAAGTTGTTATTCGTAATGAAGGCAAGCGGCATGATGCCGATGCCTGTCCAATAATTTTGCGGATCTTTAAATTCAGCCGGAATGAAATCTGAGCCTTTAGGTTTATAGGGCGCTGTTAGCCCCTCGTTCTTAGCAACTTCAAGATAATCCGCCGGGCCTCCCAGAAGCACATCGACCTGAGGATTGCTTTTTTCTGCTTGGAGGCGGGAGAGAACTTCGCCGGAAGAAAGTCTGAGGAAGTTGACTTTGATGCCCGTTTCCTTGGTGAACTGTTCAAGGACCTGAGAGGCGTATTTCTCAGGCATGGAGGCGTAAACGTTCAGTTCTGCAGCAAGAACGTTAAAAGAAAGGCCAAGGGCGGCTAAGGACGCGGCAAGTTTAGTGACAAGTTTCATCAGCATAGAACCCAAAGATATTTCAATTATTCTGCCATATTTATTTCTCCGATTTATAACGGAGGAATTTTTTAGATTCTCGGAAAATTAAAAAAGATGCCCGTTTCGAGCGCATAATCTTTGAAAATACCAAGACAAGGAGGGGCTCTCGTGCCGTGGGTTGTTACGCTTACGATCTTAGTCGCCAGCGCATTTCTGATGGATATGTCGTTCACGATGATTACGCCGTTTTTGCCGGTGTACCTATCCTCTGAACTCGGAGCCAAGGCCTCGGAAGTCGACATGTGGTCAGGCGCGGTATTTGCGGTGACCTTTTTTGTAAGCGGGCTTCTGGGGCCGGTTTGGGGTGTATTGGCTGACCGTAAAAGCCGAAAACTTATGGCACTCAGAGCTTCGATCGGTTTAACGATCAGTTATGCACTATGCGGCATTGTCCAGACTCCGTTGCAGTTATTCGCAGCGCGATTTTTCCAGGGTTTGTGTGCCGGTCTTTATCCCGCGTTACTAGCTTTATTAGCGGCCTCGATTCCCGCCCGTAAAACGGGTCTCTCTATGGGGCTGATGCAGGGAGGTATGACGGTCGGCGCAGTAGTCGGGCCTTTTGTGGGCGGTGTGCTGGCTGATTACTTCGGAATGCGCGAATCTTTCTTCGTTGCGTCCGTCGCTCTCGGCCTTATTTCTCTGTTGATCGGTTTGTGCATCAAAGAAAAACCGAGAACGATTAAAGTCACATCAAGAAACTGGTTCGACTGGAGCGTTCTTCGTCAGCCCGCGATCTTTAAGATGCTGATTGCGTGCGCAGTGATTCACGCGTCTTTGTTCTCAGCCCAGCCAATCCTGCCGCTGTATATTGCCCAGCTTCAGGGAAGCATGGATAACATCATGATGCTCTCCGGGACGATATTTTCGGTCTGTGCGATTTCGATCATGATTGCGTCTCCGATTCTCGGAGCGGCAGGGCAGAAGTTTGGGTTTCTGAAAGTGCTTTCCTGTTCGCTCTTCTTTGCAGGACTTTTAATCTCCGCGCAGGTTTTGGGACGGACTCCGTTTGAATTTGGTGTATGGCGGTTCATCGCAGGATTTGCCATTGCAGGTCTGATACCTTTGGTCAATTCAATCATCTCGACGGAATGTCCGCCGGATAAAAAAGGCGAAGTCTTCGGGTTTAATTTTCTGACTGGACACGCCGGCATGGCGTTAGGGCCATTTGCGGCCGGGGCACTTTCGGGCTGGTTCGGATATCAGGCGGTGATTGTTGCGTCGGGCTTGATTTTGCTGCCATTGATTTTCTACCTGAATCATGGAAATGCCGGAGATAGCAAAAAGAGACCAAAGGAACTAAAAAATAAATAGCATTTTGGTCGGATCGAGATTCATCTAAAAACTTTTACAAGCATAAAATTGCTCGCGTTTTTGTATCAACTGCAATTGCACCGCATCTAAATAGCCTCAGCAGAAGAGCTCCTTTATTAATCTAAATGTCGGCCCGTGGTCTGTCCATAAAATAAATTCTGATGTTGCCTTTAGCTGACATTCAGGCTCTAATGTATTTATGTAATTATTAGAATCTTGGAGATAGGTAGGGTATTGAGATTTCCTATCGATGAGGGCTTCGTATTTAGCTTCCCGAGGAAAGTTCACAAACACGTTTAGTGGTAAAGTAAAATTATTCTTGCGTTTTTTGAATTCAGTTTATGAGGAGCTCTTCTGAGGAGCTCCTTAAAAGAAGGCATGCGGGTTTAAAAATTATTTAGTTAGCTTTTTGGCCCCTAGGTGCGAGGATTTTTCATAATGTACCAAATCAATAAATTCATAAATGTTACAGCTAATTATTTCCAAGACCTAATGGGGAGTACCGCACCAAATTTTTCTCTGCCAAATCTTCAAAGAAACTACAAATGGGGAGATAAAGTTATTAGGAAGCTCTGGGAGGATCTTGCGGAGTACAGACGGATTAACAACTTAATCCCGGATAAAGCAACTACATTTGACTATTATCTTGGAAGTTCTGAATTTAATGAAACTGCTCCTTATTTACTAGGAACCATTTGGGTTACAGATGGGAAAGATGATGACGGCAAGATAGTTCGGATCTTAATTGACGGTCAACAGAGGTTAACAACTCTTAGTCTTTCCATAATGGTCTTAAATGAGGTTTATCAACTCATAAAGAGAGATTCGGAAATAAAGAAAGAGTTGGACCAGTATGACAGTCGGTTGAGCGAAACAGGAAAGCAAACTATAGGCGAACTATTCGACGAAGCGTTGAATCTTTTGATTACTAGGAATACACCTAAATTGTTGTACCCTCAAGCATCGAATAATGAATTTTGGAAAAAGCTCTGCAAAGTTAAGACTGGTGACTATAAGCCCATCTTCGAGGGAAGAGATCCTAATTCGGAAACCCAGGAGAATATGCACAGAGCATTTACTACGATAAGGGAAGAAATATCTTGCGTTTTGAATGCGGAAGCTGAAGATGGGGGTTATAAAACAGTTTGTTTTAAAAAAAGCAAATGGAACTTTAAGGAACTCAGAGTGTTATCTAAAGAGGGTGACTCTTTAAGGTGTGAGAAAGCATTTAATGGATTAGCAGGGCTTCTGGCTACTATCACGCAATGCATTGCACTCGTGCAATTTCAATGTCCTCCTAGCCAACAAGTTTCTATGTTCGACATTATCAATAACAGGGGAGAGTGTTTTGACATGCCGGACATGGTGAGATTGATGTTATTTTCAACCTTAGATTCAAATAAACACGAAGAATTAAGTGACATCTGGGCTAATCACCAGATCGATAAGGACGTTTTACCCTACGTTTGGAATGCGTTTTATGGAAGAGGGTCAAATGTCGCGAAAAATAAATTGCATTTTCAAATAGACAATCTGTTAAAGGACTTGTCCCCCTCGGAAAAAACGAAATGGATTCTCACATTTGCAGGGCGCTGTGCCTCTGCAAGTAAACTTAAGGTGGGGATAGACAAGTTTAGTGCGGTACTGTTTTCTGACCCTAATTTCGATAAAATAGCTTTTCTGACTGTTACGGCATACCATAAGTTCTCTTTTCCTATTTTCTTTACGATTGAGTCTTTGGGAGAGGGCTACGCACCTTTAAACCAGCAACTTTACCGTTTATTTTTGAACTTCATTACACGTCTGACTATAGTTTCAGAAAAAGGATATAAAAAGGTTGGAAACAATCTATCGAAGCTTGCTGCTTTCCTATGTGAAGACATTCTTAGAGAGAAAGATTCTCCCAGCCAGCTTCTTGAGACGATAGTTACGCGCCTTCTGTCTGAGTTTCGAGAAGTAGAAGACAAAAACTTTAGAGAAAAATTTTTGACTTTCAGCGTGGGCTCGTCACAAAGTAAATTTGGATACTTTGTTATAGGAAGCTTGGAAACCGAGTCTCGAGGTAATCACTCGTCTGTTGATTTAAAGTATTACGCTAGGACCACAAATAATGACTCCAACAATTTAGAGCATATTTACCCCCAGACTCCGAATGATCGCGACTGGCCTGACGCTTCTGGATATGAGAAAAGTGTTAGAGAACGGTTTACAGGCTTATTCGGTAATTTGTTGCCGATAAATCAGAAAATAAATAGTGCCGCGAAAAATAAAGGCATTAATGAGAAAATGGTACTTTATAGAGATTCGGGATTAAGTTTAGTTAAGGATCTCGAAGATTTAGTCTATCCGAACTCACCAGATAGAAAAAACGGCACGTGGAATAAAGAAAAAATCGAGCATAGAACAGAACAGTTGGCTGATAAAGCATTAAAGGTCTTCTCACTTGCAACCAATCAGAAGTTGTGAGGGGTTTGAAAATAAATAGGAAAGCCCTCTGTGTAGGTGTAAATCTAGCAGAGATTTAAGGGTGTTATCTTCCATCTCCAAGCCTTCTTCCAAGCATCTGTTGCGAAGAAGGTTTTCGTATAGAGCGCATTCTCCTGAACAGAAAGTCTTCCAATCAATTTCTAGACCTCCCTCTTTTCTTATATTTTCTAATGGAGGTTTTGTGTTCTCCGAAAGAGAAAGGACAAGCGCATACCGGCAGATCGTGTTGTATTTTTGAATTCCAGTCTTTCTTTTGAGTTGGATAAGCTGGTTTTTTCCTTGGGCCGATATTCTTACTCGCTCAATCATTCTTTACCTCAATTTTTGTTGCCTGCTCGGCATCATCGAAACGGAGAGAATATACCCTACTGACATATTTTTGTAATTCATCTTTGACAGACCCTCGTATTTCTTCATCGGTTGATAAAATCACAGTTTGAGGTGAAACGCAAGAGTAGAAATCCTTCACTAAATTCATCCTGTGCTCACCATCCAATCTAGCTAAAGGAGTGTCAACTATAACGGGAATAGAGCAATCGCTACCACGCAAAATTGCTTTCAATATTGCTGTTGCTAGCATTTGTCTTTCCCCGGCAGATAAGCTTTGCACGTGAACTTTCTTTCCATCTTCTTTTTGCAAACTGAGAGTGAAATTCTCAGAATCCACTATCACTTTATCGATAAATCCTTTTTTCCTTAGAATTTTCTTATAACACTGAGAAATTTCTGTCGAAAGCCAACAAGCTTTGTTGCTTAATAACTCTTTTTTATACTCGCTAAGTAATAGTTTTGCTCGCGTTGCGGCTGTCAGAATGTGCTTGGTTTTTAGCTCACCTGCGGCTTCTTTTTTTAGGCGTTCTTCTAAAGAGTTTTTCTCTGCGTTTAACTTCTTTTTCTCTAACAAAAGACCTGCGACGGAAGAGTTTTTTTGTTTGAATGCTTCTTCTGCGTGTTCTAATTCTGTTTCTTTATTTTGTAATTCCTTATAGAGTTGTTCAACAACCTCTTCCGACGGAACTTTCTCTAATTTTGTTTGTACAGCGTCTAGCTCTGTTTTGAGATTTTTAGCGTTTTCTTGAGATTGGGTAAATGATTTCTTGATAGCTTTTATTGAGCTGTTGATTTCAGTCAAACTCATGTCCAAGAATAATGGTTTCTGAACAGGTAAGGCAGATAGAATATTCAGTTCTTCCCGAATAATTCTTATGACATTTTCAGAATTCTGGCCGAGCTCATTAGAAATCCGCGCAAGAAGCTTTTGATCATGAGCTTGAATCGCGGCTGTAATTTTTTTATCAGAAACTTCTTTTTCCTCGCCCCGTATCTTACAGCTGACCTTCTCCCAGTATCTTGATAGCATTGCTAATGGGAAGCGCGGGTCATCTACGACTTCCAGAGCTAGACGTTTACACTCAGACAGTTCCTTAAGAATCCTTTTCTTTTCTTCACCTAGCTGGAGTGCGCGTTTAAAAGCCCCCAAGCCCGCAACTTCGTTATTATCTTTTAAGTGAAAAAGGGTTTTCTTTAAATGGTCAACTCTGTTTTGTAATGTTGCTTTTTCCTGGGTTGCAATAGAAAGCCTATCTTCGAAATCATCTAATTGTTTTGATTTTTCCGAATATTCTGCCAACAATTTTTGAGAATCAGCTGACACGGTTTTCTGTCTCAAAATTGTTCTTCTTTCATAAGCAGATATGTCATTAATTGCCGTATCAATAACGTGGATGCCCAATAGGGATTCAGTAGCTCGCCTGAGGATTTCTGGCATCTTTTCAGGATCTGCAAGTTGTTCGATTTTTTCCCCATCGAAAAAAAATAAATTAGCCAAACTTGCTGGAAGATAAGAATCTATAGTCTCGTTCCATTCACTTTCCTCAAGTCCTAGGTATTTTCCGTTTTTATAAATGACCAAATTTTCTTTGATCTTATTTCCACTTTTTGACCAGGATCGGGAGATGTCAAATTTTTCGAGATTTCCCGAGGATTCAAGTAGAACCTCTGCTTGAATGTAAGGTTCCTCAAAGCAATCTCGCCGTATCAATCTTAATAGGTTGGATTGATATTCTTTTTTTTGTATTCCAAGGTATCTATCTCCGAATAAGACTATCTGAAGAGCTTGAAGAATAGTTGTTTTACCACACCCATTCTTACCTTCAATGACAACAAGAGGGCGGTTCTCCGAAGTTCCAAACAGAAAGGTAGTCCTTTCCTTGAAAACTCCGAGGGCCTGTATAGAGAGAGACTTAATTCTTAAGCTTTTCGTCATATTGTGAGCATTAATTCGTTTTCAATGGCTGGAGTATCTTCTTGAGAACTCGCTTCTAAAAACTCGTCGGGTAGCATTCCAGAGTTGCTGGCATATTTCTTAGCAAATAACGTAGCTTCATCCTCGTCAATAAATGCGTGCCTATTAAGGATCTCGCCAATTGCATCTAATTGCTTGGAACGTTTACCTAATTTATTATTTTTCAAAGAAACTGCGAGAATATTTCTTGTTAGCTCGTAACTTTCCTTGATTCTTTCTTCATTTTTTTCTGGAGCATCAGAAACGTATTCTTTGGTGACCCATTGCTTGCATGTATTTTTCAGTAACCGTAATTCTTCTCCAGATAATGTCGAAGGAGTTAATTGGGAATCGATCGCAAAGTCGTGGCCTATTGCAGAGCTATAAATTTCAGGAAGTAGGTCTTCGATCTCCCCTTTTTCTTCAATCCAGAGCCTTCGAATCTCATTTAGTTCTTCGCGACTGATCAATTCCAAATTTCGCGTGAAGTCATCATGCCCGTGAATATTTATTTCCTTTTGAGTTTTGAGCAGCTCGTAAAGGAGACGAGCTCTGTATTCTTGGGTATAAGGACCGTGGACCAATTGATCTCGAAACAATAAGAAAGTATTTGGACCGAGTCTTTTAAATTCTCTATTTTTTCGCTCGGTGTCCTTCGGTACTAGAAAATTATCTCGAAAGTTTAGGATAGGTTTCATCCATTCTTTTGAACTATCGTTAACTATCATTGCCTGCATCGACTTATCCTGGGCAACCATAGTGCAAACAAAGCATCCAAACCTGCTATCCCCACAACTCTGAGTCGATGTGTCAACGACAACTGGACACTCTCTATCAGGGGTGGCACCTCGATATAACTCGAGGAGATCACTGCTCGGTACTCCCCATGGATTTTCAAACGTTCCAATAAATTCCCAAACATCATCATTTTCCCAATCTTCAATAGGTGTTAGGACCCAAACTCTCGATAGTTTAGGATTAGAATTTTTGGAAAGATGGCTTCTGCTAGATTTGGAATATTTGGCTAATGTTCGGCTTCGAGCGGCACTTTCAGCCTTCCGAGAACCTAAAACAAGAATGGCTTCTCCTTTGGTTTCCGAAAGAGATTGGATGAAACTTGTGGAAGTAGCAATTTTTAACCTATCTGTACACCATCTGAATCTAGGGCGAGGAGAGGGGTAACCTCTGCCAATCAAATTTACCCAAAACCTATTTTTTACTTCAGGGACCAACCGATGAGGAAAGAAAGGGAGCTTTTGTTTAATAGCCTCCTGTTCCATTTTTTTTAGAGATTCCCCCACCCATTGGGATACAATGGGGTTTTCTACAAGCGTGTCTGTTGAGATTACATGAACGGGTTTTGAACGTTTTTCGGGCGGAAGTTCTGAAAGAGCCATCCAAATTAATTGAACACATGTGGTTGAATCTTTACCTCCTGAATAACCGACTATCCAGGGCATTTGATCCGAGAGGTAAAGCTCCTTGATAAGGTCTTTTATTCTCTCAACTTCCTGATCTATATCTTCCACCATTTGTTATCTCTTAAATCGTTTTTCTATTTCCAGCTCTTCTGCTTCCAGAGGAAGGCCAAGTAGAATTTTTAGTTTGTTTGTACACAGCGAAACATTCATAGAATTTTTAGCCATCCGGCCCCCATTCATTGCTCTACCTTCCCAATCGTCTATGTTTGATCTCCGCCAATCTATCGTTGACAACCGCTGGAGTTTTTGCTCAAATTCATCAGAATTATCTTTTAGTAACTGGCGTCCGACTCTTCCGAGTGCTTGTAGCAATACACTGTGGGAGTGGACGAATTTTTCTCTTAACTCACCAGATGTCACACGCCCGACTGACAGCATCTTCCACTCTTTAATGTTGGAAGAAACTGACTCCCAATACCTCAAAGCAAGATTCTTACTTAAATCAAAGCTAGAAAGATCGTTGTCGGCTAGAAGATCTCTCGTTGCATAGTTTAAGGCTGAAAGCGTAAATAACTTTCTTGATCGTAACGCAATAGAGGATTTCTCCATTTCTATCCGATTGGAGAAAATAGAGTGTTTTAGAGCGACATACTTTACTACATTGCCCAACGTGCTTCTCGTGTCATAGAGTACCCCTATACTGGCTGACGGTCTAACTGCATATCTATTCAAATCGGCGAACATTTGTTGGCAACGTTGTAATCCTCTATCCGCAAAGAAGACAACAGCAATCGTTTCATTTTCTAGTTCCGGAGCTCGTTTAAGAGCTTCTTCAATGGCTGCCTTGCGATGTTGCCCGTCGTTAATGATGAAATTAGCGTCCATAGAAATGGAGAGTGTCCCCATTTTTAAGAATGTTGAGGAGACTGAGTTTTCAACAGTTTCAAAGTGGCATTCTCCGTCTATTGAGACAGTAATTGCAGAGAACGTGTAGTTATCTTTGTTTTCGACTAGGTAGTTAGCAATAGAGGGTATTCTGTTTTTGTTGAGTATGCGTTGGGCTCTGAGCTCGGGTTCCAGCTCGACATCATCAAAATGAAACAATTTTGGGATTAGTTTGAGTGGACACATTGAAACGTAGTATTCCCTGCCTGCTTGAACACCTCTGATAGCAGGAAAACTATATAAAAAACTTGTAGGGGTGCCAGTCATATTCTCTCCGTCTAGTTTCTTTTGTACGATGATGTACGTTTGTAAATTTTAAAACAAACAAAGGGTGAAAAGTTAATTACAGAAGGCCTTAAGATAAGAGATTTAACAGGAAAGAAGTTAGCCAAATTTCGAATGGGGAACTCTGCGCCTTTCATGCGATGATATTTAGGTGCGATCCCGTATTGCATGGCAGAGGTGCTTTCTACCCACAGAATGAAGCGGAAAGAAAAGCGGTAGTCAACGCACTCATTAGTGGAGAACCTCTTGACGTGACAAAAGAGATCCTCCAGGCGTTATTTATTCGCAATCTAGTTTTCCCCTGAAGTTTTGTGTTTCTAGATCTTCATGATTTTAAAAATCCTCAATAAAACATAAAGTTAATATTGAAATTAAGGATTTTTTGTGCTAAACTA
>OGGX01000259.1_pt1 | contig 40847 bp, 40 predicted proteins | sample 1571331 | NCBI WGS metagenome assembly OGGX01 (sample SAMEA2582056, study PRJEB24529) | metagenome | biome: Human gut stool | place: China | collected 2011
TGCGACTTCCTTCATTAAGAAATCCAGCCACGGATATTTCTCTGATTGCATATGTACAAGTTCATCAAACGATTTATCACTAAGTGAAATGCAATCATTATAAAATAGTCTTTCCTCCTTCTTCGCAAATTCCTGCGAAAATCCAATGCTTGTCTTTTTTCTCCCCCTGTCCTATACTGTATTTACAGGCGTTGCCGCGCCGAGTATATAAGAAAGGGGATAAATATGTCAGATGTTCATTTAAAAGCGTTTCCTGCTAATGAATATGAAGCGGTTTCTTTTGCATACATACAAAGCAAAGATTTATCTTCCATGACCCCGGAAGAGATTTATAAACTTTTTAAAGAAACCGAAAGAAAAGTTTATCAATACTCCCAGGAAAATCGCGATGCCGAATGGATGAGGATTAGATAATTTTTCGTAAATCTCAGCAGCAGAATTGGATAAATCAGCCAATTCAGTCGGCATACATCTTTTGGATTCCTTTGCAAGTAGTTCCAGCTGCTTGCGAAGGATTTCTCTATTTTTCATGTGTTCTACATCATTTTTTCTTTTCAACTTATTTAATACAATTGTTGCTGTTTTTATTTGCTCTTCATCACAGATTACAGCTGTCGAAAAAAGGTCTAATAGTGCCGGATTACTTTGTAATACTTTACTGATTTCTTCCATTTTCCCTCCTTAAAAACTTGTTGATAAAATACTGCTGCCCTTTTCCAGTAACTTTGGTAGTCTTGTTAATTCTTACGGAGCCATCAGGATTATTCACTGTACTTTCCTTTACCTCAAACAATCCTGCCTCCATACTTCGTTGTGTTGGCATATTCCATTCAGAACCATTCCGTTTAATCAGATAGCCATTATCCCTCAACCAAGAAAATAATCTTTTCTGTCCGATGTCTATGCCGTTTTGTTTAATCAGCTTCGCTAAGTCACCAATAAGGATTGATGTATGGCTGGTTGCCACAGCATCGGCAAATATTTCTTTAGGCTTCATGCGTTGTACATCCTCTAAGAGTACAGTGTTTTGTGATTTTAGTTTGTCAATGGTCTTTCCAGCCATTTTTAACGCCCTTGCCATGACCTGCTCTGGCGTGTTCCATGCCTTTTCCAAGTCGATAAGGTACTGGCGGCATTGCTTGCCTTTTTCTGTGCGACTCATAAGGCAGATATGCTTTGCTGTGTCAACAGAGACAATATAGTCTTGAAGCTCTCTAATCTGTACACCGCCGTTGTTTTGAACCTCCGTAGGCGTAAGTACGCTGGTCATTTCATCACTTCCAAAGTAATTCAAAAGCCTGTCAGCCCATACACTAAATCTTTCTTTGATTTCAAGTGTTCGATGTAACTCTCTTGCCGATACAGTCGGCTGTTCAGCATCATAATTAATTTTTATAATTTCTTCCATAAAACCTACTCCTCTAAGAAATACTCGATTGATACCCCAAAGTACTTCGCCAGCACCGACAGTTTGTCCACTTTAGGTTTACTGCGTCCATCACGCCAGTCGTACAATGTTGCTGTTGCTATTCCTGTATCAGTAGAAACCCGATAAATAGTTTTGTTAGTTTCTTCCAATAACAGAGCAAATTTTTTGTACACTTTTTCACCGCCTTTCTTAGATAAAATGATTGTAAATATATCGGAAATATGATATAGTCAAGGTACCAGCAAAACCAATCACATTTTCGAGATACGAAATCCGTTTGTATCACGGTTTTCTTTCGTATCTTTACTATATCACGGTTTTCTTTTATAGTCAATACTTTTTAAGAAAATTTTCCGTGATATTTTGGAGGGATATTATGTACAAAAAATTTGAAATGCTTTTGGAACGAGACCACATAACTCCGTATAGGGTCTATAAGGATACCGGAATATCAACAGCTACATTATCAGACTGGAAAAATGGAAAGAGCCAACCTAAAAAAGATAAAATAGAAAAGTTGTGCGAATACTTTAATGTTCCTCTTTCTTATTTTTATGGAGAAGATGAAGATACACCAAAATATTATCTAAATGATGAAACTGCCGCCATAGCCCAAGATATTTTTAAAAACAAAGAACTGCGGTTGTTATTCGATGCCGCTAAAGACGCTAATCCAGAGGATTTGAAAACTACACACGATATGTTGCTTGCTTTAAAGAGAAAGGAACGGGGTAATATTGATTGACTACAATGTCCAATTGATTAGCTTTCCATCTGGAAAAATACATGAAGCCGTAACGCCTAATGAGGATGGAACCGTTACTATATTTTTAGATAAAAATGCAACCACGGAATCTCAAAGACAAAGATTCTGGCATGTTATGAGGCACTTACAAGGAAATGATTTTGAAAAAGATGATGTACAAGATATTGAATCGAGGGCACATGGATGAATATTTTCGATACATTATTAGATAAATTTAAATTGGAAAGTACTCGGTCAATAGAAGAACATAATCAAGAGCTTTCTAATGACAATACTATCCAAAATGGAAAGACTATTTATTTTAATAATGGTATGATGTATAAGGTCTATCCAACAGATGGAAATGGTTGGTATGATGCAAGATACCTTGTTTCTGATGGTGTGATGTATGATTTGGAAAATGTAAAGGACTTGCGGAGAATAGTTGTACCAAAATTTGGACTTTTCGATGTAATGGCAGGATATGGAGTAACAGGCTCTCTTGATTATGTTATGAGAATGAAAGCCGGAAATTTAAGAAAAAAAGGGCTTGTTTCAGAATCCGATGAATGTTATCGCAAAGCTATTGACTTAATGCAAGCCTCTGGGATATCATACGATGAAAAGACTTATTTATATTTTGCAAAAGACTTATTGAGGGAAGGCCGTTTTGAGGAATCCGAAGAAGAAGAGAAACGTATTCATAAAATTTATAAAGAAATCCAAAGAAAACAAGCTTATCCTTATGACACATTATCTCAAAAATTATTTTTTCATGACTTGAATCAATGTAAGCTTTTCAAAATAGATTATCTTGAGATTTTTTATGATGGTGCTTGTTGTTCAAAATGTGCGACATATCATGGAAGGGTATATTGCATTTCTGGACGGGATAAACGTTTTCCTAAGTTACCTGAATTTGTAAAAAAGACTGGAAAAGTCTGTGACGAGTGCCATACTATGGCTAGACCATTCTATTTTCCTGATTATAACACTATAGACTATCGGGGAGAAGAACTTGATGCAATCACAATAAGCAATCGTCCATTTATAGAGGATGATAGGAACGACTTAGAAAGAAAAAATTATTTAGAGTTAAAAAAGAAGAATGAATTTAATAATCGTCCTTATATAAGTAATGACGAAAAAACATACTATCGTATAAAATACGCTATTCCTGAAATTGCTCCAAAATCATTTAATGGTTATATGAGAATGAAAAACTCAAAAAGTAAAAATTTCATCAAAATAGTTGAAGAAGCAAAAAAACAGGGAATACACATCAAAATAGATTAATTCGCCCCAGGCGTTTTAATAAAATGCAAAGGAGGAGCAAACGAATATGAAAATTGATGCAACGGAATATGGGAAGGATTTAGGGGCAGGAATCAAAGAAGGTTTAAAGGGAATAAATACAGTAGCCAGCCCAAAAAAGAAAAAGGTAGTTATTAAACTTATGTCAATACCATTTATTGCTATTCCACTGGCTTTGATTGGAGGAATGGCGAAAAGTGATTTTATTATAGGATTATCGCTTATTCCCATTTTATGTTCTGGATTATATCAGTTTTACATTGGAAATTTCAAAAAGGGACTTTTATTTACATTTACCATTGGCCTATGTTATATTGGTATACTAATTGACTTGTTCAAATTAAAAATAACCGGAACCCTTACGGATTCAAATGGTTTTCCTATAATCTATTAATTAACTTATGTTTCGACATGGGACACATTGCGTAATATCAAAAGGTATGTAGGGCAATTAGCCGAGAGCAAAATTGCGCTGGGCGTTTTTTCCAGGAAAGTACATATTAGGATACGAGTAACCAGGCACGCCCGTGTTTTCTAATCACAAAGAACTTTGATAATATAATATACTTACCCGGGCAGCTGGTAGGGCGGCTGCGGCACCCGTCCTGAGTCTTGACAGGAGGGGATGCTTATGAGTACATATGAGGAATTGCAGTTAATTACATCCGTGGCATTACTAATCGTTGCAATCCTGACTTACACACATAAGAAATAGCCGCCCTGCTCTCTGGTAAAGATTAGGCGGCTATTTCTTAGCTAAATGTTTTTGCCAGGGCGGGGAGCCTTAACCTCCCTTACTGGCTGTCTTGTTAAGTATATTATATATCAAACACGGAAATTTTTCAATAACAAAATGAACCGGCCCCTGCGCCAACAGGAACCGGCTTACATACCCGAAGATATGCACTATAATTCGCACCTATATTGTACCATCTTCGGGGCGGCTTTGCAAGATATTTGCGGAGCTGTATTTTTTATACCTATTTTTAGGAAAATCAATTGAAGGAGGAAAGAGAAATGACTACAAAAGCCCCGAAAAAGAAAAAAGGAGAACTACCATCCAAAAATATCCGTGTACAATTATATTTATACACGGATGAAAAAGGTAAACGGCATTACAAAAGCTTTGTTGCCCCATCACGCAAAATCGCACAAGAAATGGCTGCCAGATGGAAATTAGATATGAAGGATAAGCCCATAGAGAAATACAATGAACCGGAAGAGGACGAAGAAGATATTACAGTCAATGATGCTATTGAACGCTATTTAAGCGCCAAGAGCGGTGTTTTAAGCCCTTCTACGCTTAGAGGGTACACTGGTCTGCAAAGACAGTATTTCGGCGGCGCATTTGGTCAAAAAAAGCTTTCAGAACTGACAAGTCCATCTGTGCAAATATGGGTAAGTAATTTAGCTGCAAAAAAACTATCTCCAAAAACGGTAAGAAATGCCTATGGTCTGTTATCTCCAACGCTGGAAATGTTTGCACCCGAATTAACTTTAAACGTTAAACTGCCGCAGAAAAAACGTCCTAACTTATATTGCCCCAATGACAATGATATTAAAAAGTTGCTGGACGCTATTAAAGGCACTGATTTGGAGATAGCTGTATTACTGGCTGCGTTTGGTCCACTTAGGAGAGGGGAAATAAGTGCTCTAACTGATAAGAACGTGGATGGAAAAATTATACATGTAAGAGATAATATGGTCAAAGGGCCAGATAATCAATGGTACATCAAACAGCCTAAAACGGATGATAGTACACGGGATGTAGAAATGCCAGCATTTGTAATTGACCGGATATCTGGAAAAAAAGGAAAATTGGTTGACATGAACCCGGATTACATCACACACCGATTCGGACGAGTACTCAAAAAGATTGACATACCCCATTTCCGCTTTCACGACCTCCGGCATTATGCTGCATCCATTATGCACGCCATAGGCATACCAGACCAATATATTTTGCAGCGGGGAGGATGGGCCAGCGATAATATCATGAAAACTGTATATAGAAATGCAATTGACTCAGAAACCGTCCGGCAAAATAAAAGAATTAATAAGCACTTTGAAAAATTGAACAGTATGTAATAAAATAGCATATTTTTCGTGTTGCATCGTGTTGCATATATCATAAAAAATATAATATAATCCTCCGTGATAGGCAGAGGAAGTAATGTTTAAAAACATGAAAAAACCTTGTAAATACGTTGTTTTTCCCGTATCTACAAGGTTTTATGGAAAAGCTGCTGACGGGAATCGGACCCGTGACCTCCGCACTACCAATGCGACGCTCTACCGACTGAGCCACAGCAGCTTATTCTGTTTTGGTGCGCTCTCGCGAACCTTGTATATATTATCATGTCCGTATGGTTTTGTCAACAATAATTTTCAATTTTTTCAAACAATTCACCAACGGTTCTTTCTTGCCTTCTCTTTCTTACCTTCTATCCCCGCCAGTACAAACCGCTGCTCCCGCAAGCCTTCCCGGCAATCATGAGCAGCAGTCTGTGCGGCGGCTTCCCAAAAGATTCTAAAAAATCGAATCCCCAATCAACCCTTTTCCATATATCAGAAAATCCCGTCATATCCTTCACGCAGCGTATCACAGGAGCGGCCCAGCTTCTCCAGCTCCTCCGGTGTCAGGGACAGGGGAAGGACCCTCTGTACCCCGTTCTGGTTGATAATACAGGGAACTCCGGCAAATACGTCCATCTGACCGTACTCTCCCCGCAGCATGGCGGATACGGTAAGTACGCTGTGCTCATCCCCCAGAATGGCCTTGGTTATTCTGGTAAGGGCCATGCCAATGCCATAATAAGTGGCACTCTTGGCCTCTATGATTTTGTAAGCGGCCGTGCGGACCTCTTCCTCGATTTCATCAAACCGCTGCCGGCATACCGCTTCCCCGTTTTCTCCGCACAGTTCCAGTATGGGCTTGGTGGCCAGCAGTGCCTGGCTCCACGGCACAAACTCGCTGTCCCCATGCTCTCCCATGACATAGGCATGGACATTTCTGGGATCCGCCTTCAGATAATCGCCTAACAGGTATCTGAGCCTGGCTGTGTCCAGGGCTGTTCCTGTTCCCAGTACCCGTCTCGGATTAAAGCCTGACAGGGTACAGGTTATCCTGGTCATGATATCAACCGGATTGGTTGCCACCAGAAACAGTCCGTTAAAGCCCGATGAGGTAACCGGCTCAATGATGGAGCGGAACACCTCAGCATTCCTTTTCAGAAGATCCAGCCGGGTTTCACCCTGCTTCTGGGCCACGCCGGCACATATGACCACAATATCCGCGTCACTGCAGTCGTCATACTCCCCTGCATATATTGTCATGCTGGAATTGGCAAATGCCAGGCCATGGTTTAAATCCATTGCCTCCCCCTCGGCCCTCTTCTTATTTACATCAATAAGCACCAGCTCATCACACACCGATTGATTCAGAAGGCAATAGGCATAGCTCATGCCCACCATTCCAGTTCCTACGATTACCACTTTCCTCTTATCTGCTCTCACGTACTGCTCCTTTCCCACCGTCCCGGTCTGCTGTTCATAACCTTAGTATATCTGGAAAACCTGCGTCTTATTCCGGCAGGATTCCCAATTGGTTTTTTCAGGACCTCCGGCAGGTCCGGCGGCTACCTGGCCAGTTTCTTTTCCATTAACTCGCTGTTGCTGCTGTAAGCTATCGCATTTTCACGTGAAATCACTCCGTCACGGTATAATTTAATAAGGCTGTTATCCATGGATATCATACCTTCCTCCTGGGAGGTGGCAATGATTCCGTCTATCTGGTGAATCTTGGATTCCCGTATCATATTGCGGATTGCATTGTTTAAAAACATAATTTCAAAGGCTGGCTGCACCCCGCCGTCTACTGTAGGTATGAGCTGCTGGGATATAACCGCATCCAGCACCATGGCCAGCTGGGTCCTTATCTGCTGCTGCTGGTTTGGCGGAAATGCATCGATCACACGGTCAATGGTATTGGCTGCTCCCACAGTATGAAGGGTGGAGAGAATCAGGTGCCCTGTCTCCGCTGCTGTCATGGCTATGCTGATCGTCTCATAATCTCTCATTTCACCTAACAGAATAACATCCGGCGCCTGGCGCAGGGATGCCCTCAGGCCTGTGACATAGCTGTCCGTATCCGTAACAATCTCCCTCTGGGTCACCACGCTCTGTTTATGCCTGTGCAGGTATTCGATGGGGTCCTCCAGTGTGATGACATGGGCGTTTCTGGTGCTGTTAATTTCGTCAATAATACAGGCCAGAGTTGTGCTCTTACCGCTGCCTGCGGGTCCGGTCACCAGGACCATTCCCTTGGTAAGCCTGGATACGCCGATGATGCTGTCCGGCAGATGGAGCTGTCCGGCATCCGGCAGCTCAAAACGCACCACCCGGATGATTCCTGCCAGGGAGCCCCTCTGGCGGAACACACTGGCCCTGAAACGCGATACCCCCGGTATGGCAAAGGAAAAATCATCATCTCCGTGGGACTGGACCTTATCCATGCCCCGGTTCTTTGCCAGGCCGTATATCTCGGTAATCATCTTGTCCATCTCATCGGGCATGATCCGGTTGTCACCCTGATAGATAATCCGGCCGCCAATCTTATAGGAGAAGGGCATGCCTGGTATAAGAAATATGTCAGCCGCATTCTTCTCCACGGCCGATGTAAGCAATTCCATCACATTCATCTGTTTTGCTCCTTTTGCCTCTGTTTTATTCCTGGGACGGGGCTGCTCCGCCCCACACAGGCATAGAATTATCTATTTCATACTCATCACTGGCATATACATACCATGACTTTATATCGTAATGCTTTTCCCCGCACATGAGAACCAGCTCAATGCGCAGAGACTGTCCCCTGTCCATAGGGATGTCCGTGGAAATAAGGCCGGTTTCCCTGTTGTAAAGCTCTCCCAGCCTGTCCTTGATATCCAGGCTGCACTGGGTGGAATCCTTTCCCTCCCCCATTTCCTCTGTCAGGACCTGGTCCACTTCCTTAAGCCACTGCTGCCCCCTGCTGTCCGCCTCATAATAAGCCTGGACCGCCTCCCCATTGCGCCCGGCCAGCTTTAAATCGCCCTGGGCGCTGCTTAAGGACAGCAGTCCAAAGGTTGCCATGCACAGAACGATGAAAATAAGAATCAGGGACGACGCCCCTATATTCACTTTATTCCTGGATGCCTCTCCTGCCATCTGTCTTTCCTTTCCGTGTTTCATTTTCCCTAAATACGGCGGTACACAGTTTTAGGGGCCGGCATAGGTCTCTGTCTGCAGCCGGTACAGCATCTTTCCCTTATTGGCCCCTCTGCCGTAGCGCATGATAAGTATGTCTGCCCGCTCCATCTTATCCACTGTTCCGGTGTATATGACCCCCAAAAAGGCGGGTTCACTGTCAGGTTCAGTTTCCTCCCAGCTGCTGTTCCAGTACATGGTATGGATTCCTTCGTAGCCTTCGCTCTGTACCAGCTCCTGGTTCCACTGAACCTGTTCCTGGTTTCCCTCATCGGCATCTGCCAGGTGTTCCCATATGTTTCGGTCCGGCAGCATCTCTGACCACCGCAGAGCCTGCCCCGCCTTAAGCTCTTCTGCCAGACTCTGCGCCTTAAGCACCGCCTGATTTATGTCCCGGGCATCTTTGCTTATGTTGTCAGCCTTCACAAACACCAGAACACAGATACTGGCGCAGATGATGAAAAACCCCACCACCACCAGCATTTCCATTAAAAATGGCCCTGAACCGGACCCGCTTTTTCTATTCATCCGTCTCAAGTCCTCCGCTCCGCAGAGAAAGCTCCAGGCTTCCGCCGCCCTCTCCCACGGTCTCTATACGCAGCAGCCTGCCGTCCTTAGAAAACTTCAGGCCCTGGCATTCTAAAATCTCCAGACCGTCCGCAAGCCCCAGACCGCTGGATGTGTCTGTAAACAGTTCCCGGATGCTTCCATCGTCCCAGTAAATCCATGTGACGTATTCTGAATCCCCAATCTCCTGTTTCATCTCCAGCACCTGGATCCCATCCACATCCGCCACATTTACCATCCCGGCCCGGTCGCCCTGGCGCACCTTGTTGGCAATATAGCTGAGGGCTGTGTTGCCTGTATAATTGGCATCGCTGCGCACATTGATATTTTCATATACCCGGCTGCCAATCAGCACTGTGAAAAGGGCACACAGCACAAATACCAGAAACAACAGCATGGTAAAAAGCACGCTAACGGCATTCCCCTTTTTGTCTGTTTTCCGATTCATAACTGTATGCCCCCTACTCGTCTATGGGTATGATGGTTATTTCCGGCATCACATTGGACGCGAAACCATCGTAAAACACATTGTATTTCTTTCTGTTAATCTGGACCGCGTAATTCTCCTCCAGATATTCCACGCTGGGCGGATAACGGCCCTCAATGGCATAGCACTGGACCGAAGCCCTTGCCACTGCCTTTCTGAGAGTCTCCTCCTCCCTTGCGCCTGTCCTGCCCGAAAAATTCAGCACAGCGGCAGCAAATAATGCCACCATGGCCGCCATGGCTGCCAGGGACAGTATGTAACCCAGTGCCTGGCTCTTCTCTTTTTTCTCAGACTTAACCTTCATTTACTGCCTCCTAACTGTTATCCGATAGCGGACAATACGCCCACCAGAGGAAGCATGACGGACAAAAGGACAAGTCCCACTGATACAGCCAGGACTGCCACAATGGTCGGTTCAAACCTGGCAATCATATCATCAATGGCAGTATCAGCCATCTCCTCATAATCCTGGGATATCTCATCCATAACGCTGTCCAGGTGGCCGCTTCTGGTTCCTACTTTAATCATTTGTACATAAAAACCGGAAAACAGGCCGGTATCCTTCATGGCCTGGTAGTAGCTCTCACCCACCTGGAGCTGTTCCGAGCATTTCCCGATGCGGACTGCCACGCTTTCATTCTCAACCAGCTCCTTTGCCAGGTCCATCCCCTTTTCCAGCTCCATACCGCTCTTTAAGGTCAGGGCCAGCACAGCGGTAAATCGCCGGTTGGCCACTGCCAGGGCAATCTTACTGCGTCCCTTCACAAAATTCACAAAGCGCTCCACCAGGGCAAAGCGTTTGCCGAATTTGGAGGCTGTCCAGATCCCGCACAATGCCAGGGCCAGCACAGCCCCCGCAATAAGGGCTGCGCCGCTTAACCAGCCTCCCAGCCTCATGGCCGAGGCTGCCACAGGCGGCATCTGGGCCCCCAGCTGCTCATATACCTTGTTGAACACGGGCATGACCTTGGAAAACAGCACAAAGAGGACCACCAAAAGCATTACCACCATCATCACAGGATATGTGACCGCATTCTTTATGGCCCGCAGGAGCCGGTATTCCTTCTCATAGTAATCGGACAGCGATTTCATCATCTGGTCCATGGTTCCTGTCTGCTGTCCCAGCTTGGCCATACGCACCACATAAGCCGGGAATACACCCGTATCCTCCATAACTTTGAAGAAGGGATCTCCCAGCTCCACGCCCTCTGCCATATACAAAAGCATATCCTTCTCGCCCTGCGAGGCTGCATCCTCAGCCATAATGGCCAGCCCTTCCTCTAACGGAACAGCTGCTTCCAGCAGCAGAGATATCTGCAGACAGAATGCCGACAGCTCCTCATAGGAATACCTGTAATAAGCCTCTCCCTTTTTCGCCATCTCTTTTGCCTCCCCTTAATAGCTGTATTTTGCCCTGTAGTTAGAGCCGTTTCCAATGTACTGCATGATTTCCTGGCTCTGACCGCTGGAGGACGCAAAGGTGGGGTCCATCAGTTTCCAGCTGTTGCCGTCAAAGTAGATGATATTATCCACCCATCCCTGGCCTTCCAGATATACATTAATCCATGCGTGATACAGATTCCCCGTATAGCCCACTACCAGCTTGGTAGGAATGTCCTGGGATCTGAGCATGGCTGTCATAAGGGCCGCGTAGTCAAAACAGATTCCCTTTTTCTGCGCCAGAACCACATCCACATTGGGCAGATAGCCGGACTGGACCGAACTTGCCTTGGCCGTATCATAGGTGACATTGTTGATTACATAGTTATATACGTTGGACACCACTTCCAACTGGTCCGTTGCGCTGGCAGCCACGGATGCGCCTGTCTGCACCGCTGCGCTGGCAGCATTGAAATTCACATACTGGTTGGGGTACAGGAATGGTCCGAACTGGTTGGTTATAGTGGCATTTACATTCTGGCTGAAGGCCTGGGAATACTGGTTTCCCTGGATATTTTCAAACACCTTCACCGAGTAGCTGCCGCTGCCCTCAGACAGAGGGAACACCTCGTATACGCCGCTGCTGCTCAAATCATATGTATATGTCTCGGAACCGCTTTTTGTAATCTGGACCTTAATCTTGCCCACGCTTCCCGTGTACTTTACCATAATATACCCCTCCGACACATTGGATGCGTCCAGGGTAGCCTTCTCATTGCTGTATGTAGTGACTCCGGAAGCAATGGGAGTCAGTACATGACTTCCGGCAGGCTTTGTGTAGGCCAGGGCCGTCACCGGTACCTGGATACTGCTGACGGCAAAAAAAGCCGCTGCCGCTGCCGCTGCAAGCTTTACAACAGGTTTATATGCTGTCTTCATATCGTTATCACTCCTTTTTCTCTAAAAGGACTACACCTCCAGGCGCTGCCTTACAATCTCATAGGCCAGCACGCCTGCCGCAACCGATGCGTTCAGGGAATCAATATCCCCCTTCATGGGAATGGACGCAACCATATCACAGTGCTCGCGCACTAGCTTGCCGACCCCTTCCCCCTCATTTCCCACCACCAGTCCGATGGAACCTTTCAGGTTCATCTTATACATGAGTTCTCCGCCCATGTCGGCGCAGACAAACCACATGCCCTTTTTCTTCAAATCTTCCATGGTGGCCGTCAGATTTGTGACCTTGGCTACCGGCGTATAGTTTAAGGCTCCTGCCGATGTCTTTGCCACGGTGGCTGTCAGTCCCACGGCACGGCGTTTGGGAATAATGACGCCGTGGGCCCCTGCCAAGTTGGCCGTACGGATGATGGCTCCCAGGTTGTGGGGATCCTCTATGCCGTCTAACAGTATAAGGAAGGGCGGCTCTCCCTTTTCCTCTGCCGCTTTCAGCATATCCTCCACCTCGGCGTACTCATAGGCTGCCGCATAGGCGATCACACCCTGATGCTTTCCTGTCTCGGATATCTGGTCCAGCCTTTCCTTTGGCACGTAGTTGATGATGGTATCGTATTTCCTGGCTTCCCTCAGGATGGTGCGCACCGGACCGTCCTGGCAGCCGTCCAGCACGAACAGCTTGTCGATGGTCTTGCCGGACCGGAATGCCTCCAGCACGGCATTGCGCCCCTCTATGGTCAGTTCTTCGTATCTCATGTCTTATCTCCTTCCGGGTCCGGCATCCTGCCCAGCTTTTCAAGTCCCTGGCTTATCAGATATACCAGCCTGTTGTATTCCTGCCTCAGGAACAGCCACCCTACCAGGGCTTCCATTCCTGTGGCCATGCGGTAATCAATGACAGAAGCGTTCTTGGCTGATGTGGCCGATTTTGCATTGCGCCCCCGCTTGAACACGGCATGTTCCTCCTGGGTAAGCATGTCCTCGATGGCCTTTATAAGCTCTGCCTGTGTCCCGGCCTTTACAAGCTCCGAACTCTGCTTATGCATTTTATTCACCTGCATGCTGCCCCGGTTTATCACCTTTGTGCGTATGATGACCTCATACACCGAATCTCCAATATAGGCCAGAACCAGTGGCGAGTAAGAATTCTCATCCACTGGTTCAAGCCTCATGCACTGTCTATAATATGTGAGAAATTCCTGAATGGTTACGCTCTCTTCCACTTTACGCCCTCTCTGGTGTCCTCTAATACAATTCCCATATCCAGAAGCTTTCCGCGGATTTCATCCGCCAGCGCAAAATTCTTATCTTTCCTGGCCTGCTGTCTGGCTTCAATCATCTCTTCGATCTCGCTGTCCAGCACTTCTTCCTTTTTCTCCGTGATAATGCCCAGTACATCGCACAGTTCTTCTATCATTGTCTTCATATAAGATACAAATTCCCTGGTACCGGATTCATCTGCAGTGGTATTTGCCAGCTTTACCAGTTCAAATATGGCTGAAATAGCGTCCGCGGTGTTGAAGTCATCATCCATGGCTTCCTCATACTTGCCCCGCAGCTTATCTGCCTCTTCCATAGTTGCCTGCTCCCCGGCAGTCTTGGAGCTGTCGGAAGCCTTTGCCTCCAGATCCCTTAACTTCTCCACACAGGTCAGGATACGCTCCAGGCCGTTCTTGGAAGCCTCCATCAGGTCGGCGCTGAAGTTAAGGGGGCTGCGGTAATGGGCGCTGAGCATGAAGAAGCGCAGTACCTGCAGGTCGTATTTTTCACTGATTTCCCTTACTGTAAAGAAATTCCCCAGGGATTTGGACATTTTCTTATTATCAATATTCAGGAATGCGTTGTGCATCCAGTATGTGGCAAAGTTCTTGTCGTTGGCGCACTCACTCTGGGCAATCTCGTTCTCATGGTGAGGGAATATCAGATCCTCGCCTCCGGCATGAATATCAATCTGCTCGCCCAGGTAGCGTTTGGACATAACGGAGCACTCAATATGCCAGCCCGGACGTCCGTCGCACCATGGCGACTCCCAGAAAGGCTCCCCTTCCTTTTTAGGCTTCCAGAGCACGAAATCGTTGGGGTCTTCCTTGCCTTCCTCACCGGTGACCTTGATTTCACGGAATCCGGACTGAAGCTCATCCAGGTTCTTATGGGACAGCTTTCCGTATTCCTTAAAGGAACCTGTCCTGAAGTACACGGTCCCGTCCCCGGCCACATAGGCGTGGTTCTTGTCGATAAGGGTCTGTATCATCTCCAGCATGCCGCAGATTTCCTGGGTTGCCTGAGGATGGACCGTGGCAGGCTTTACATTCATGGCTGCCATGTCCTTTTTGCACTCCTCAATGTACCGGCGGGACACAGTGTCAGCGTCCACACCTTCCTCAATTGCCTTTTTTATGATTTTGTCATCCACATCCGTGAAATTGGACACATAGCGCACGTCGTAACCCTTATACTCAAAATACCTGCGTACCGTGTCAAATACAATCATGGGCCTGGCGTTTCCTATATGGATGAAATTATACACCGTAGGGCCGCAGACGTACATCTTGACCTCCCCCGGGGTCAGCGGAACGAATTCCTCTTTTTTTCTGCTCAGTGTGTTAAATATCTTCATACTCTTATTCTCCTCAAATGAATCTCTTGCGGCATGTCTGGAACATACCAGGTCAGCTGTGTCAGAATGTGTTTTATCCTGTCTTATTCTTCCTTCGCCCGGCTGCAGCCAGGACAGCCTCCACAGCCGCCTTCCATTATCTTACTATCATAGCAGTAATCTGCTGTTTCCGTCAATAAGGTAATTGCCTGAGAAGAGATTCCTTCTCCGGTTCCTGTAAATCCAAGCCCTTCTTCAGTAGTGGCCTTGACGCTTACCCTGGACACGTCCAGATGGAGGGCGTCTGCTATGTTTGCCGCCATCTGCGGCCTGTATTGAGCCAGCTTGGGACGCTGGGCTATGATGGTGGCGTCTATATTCTCAACCACGTACCCTTTCCCGTCCAGAAGTTCTCCTACCTTCTTTAACAGTTCTATGCTGGAAATACCTTTATATGCCGGATCCGTGTCCGGGAAATGCTGTCCGATGTCTCCCAGGGCTGCCGCCCCCAACAGGGCGTCCATCACCGCGTGGACCAGAACGTCCGCGTCGGAATGGCCTAAGAGGCCTTTTTCATATGGGATATTGACGCCGCCTAAGATTAGGTCCCGGCCTTGTACTAATTTGTGAACATCGTATCCTTGTCCGATTCTCATTGTGTCTCCTTTTTTACTGCGTCTGCGCTACTCCGCCATGCACACCGTGACTGCGCTGCGCTCATTGCCCGCGTCATATCATCATCCTTACCTTCCTGGCTATGCAGCTGGCTTGGATGTCGGTCTGAAAGCCGCAGCTTTCTCCGTCTGCATGGACGGGCAGGGCTGCTTCCGTGTGGATGGATACTTCCCTGCACTCGTAGGTTCTGACACCTTTGGGCCGGCGCCTTCCTATGAGGGCTGACAGCAGGACGGGTATCAGCTTTGTCCTGGTACCGTGGCTCATGACGCAGATGTTTAATTTTCCGTCGCTTCCGTCTGCCCTGGGGGCAAAGAGGAAGCCGCCGCCCTCTGAGGGCTGTATGTGACAGGATATGAAAAGGATGTTGTTGAACTCCACCTTTTTTACCCCGTCCAGTAAAATGTATCCTTTGCAGGATTTGCATTTAAAAAACTGGTGTATACCTATGAGTATATAAGAAAGTTTCCCCATACCCAAACGATTTAAACGCTGGCGGCATCTGGAGGACAGGGCATCCTGACAGACTGCTGCGTCAAATCCGATTCCGGCGCTGACCAGAAACCGGCGGTGGGATACCTCCTGATTTCCATAGGTAAGGACTCCGTAATCAATCATGGTGAAATGCCGGGGGGCCAGCTGTTTCTTAAGACACTTTATGGTGCGTCCGGGCATGCGAAGGCTCCTGGCCAAATCGTTGCCGGAACCGGCCGGGATGTAGCCCAGACTTAAAGGCCCATGGAAAGACACACCGTCCAGAACCTCGTTCATGGTTCCGTCCCCGCCCACGGCGATGATATATCTTGGCTCATCATGGCTGTCTGTCAGCCGCATTGCCGCGGTTCTTGCGTCCCCAATGCCTTCTGTCAGGAAAACTTCGTATTCAATATTATGACTTTCCATATAACGGGCTATGGCTTTCCAGATTTTAAGACCCTTGCCGGAGCCTGCTTTGGGATTTACAATGAAGTTATACATGAAGGATTCAGGTCGTCCTTTCTACTATTTTACTCTGCCTTAAATTATAGCATAATACCCTATAAAACACTAAGAAAATTTCTATAAAAAAAGTTGTAAAAAAAGTCTTGACAATTACCACAATTTATCATATACTGTACAGGCAGTCGCGAGTGAGACACAAACGACGGCAGGATATGGGGTCTTAGCTCAGCTGGGAGAGCATCTGCCTTACAAGCAGAGGGTCACAGGTTCGAGCCCTGTAGGCCCCACTATCTACCAAATTAAATATGGCGGAATAGCTCAGTTGGCTAGAGCACACGGTTCATACCCGTGGTGTCGAGAGTTCAAGTCTCCCTTCCGCTACTCGAGAAGCTTTGGATTGTCAAGGCTTCTTTTGTTTTGTCGCCGGGTATTTGCCTGCCAGGGCGTTTTATCCGTCTCAAATCTGCCAGGGAGGACACAAGCATCATGGAAAAGGAACAAATCTTTCAAAGAAACGCAGGATTTCTCGCGTTTTTTCTAAGCGGCATATGCGCCATCAGCAGCGGCGTGGTCGTAAGCATGCTGCAGGAGACCTACGGCTTTGCATACGGCATGACAGGGACACTGCTGTCCCTTATGAGTATTGGTAATCTGCTGGCCGGTTTTGCTTCCGGCATGCTGCCTGCGAAAATCGGAACCAAGAAAACCGTGGTGCTCCTGACAGCAGGCTATGGAGCCGGATATCTGATCATGGGATTTTCCGGATGGATGCTGGTTCTTATGCTGGGCTTTTTCCTGGTGGGCGTTGCCAAAGGAAGCACCATCAATACCTGCACCATCCTGGTGGCTGATAACTCCGGCGACCGTACAAAGGGCATGAACATTATGCACAGCTGTTACGCCCTGGGCGCGCTTTTGTGTCCGTTCTTCATCGGCGCGGCCATGAAGGCAGGGAATGCCGTTCCCATGCTGGTGTTAGCATCCTGCGGTTTCCTGCTGTGGCTGACCTTCTGTGTGACTCCCGCGGAAACAAAGGCCATGAAAAAGGACAGGAGCATAGATAAGGGCTTCCTTAAAAGCAAAAAATTCTGGTTGCTCACCGGTCTCCTGTTCTGCCAGAATGCGGCGGAAACCAGCGTAACCGGCTGGATGGTTACATATTTTAAAGGAAATGGCATCATATCAGGTTCCCTCAGTCCTTACACCGTGACCGTGATGTGGGGCGCCACCCTGATTGCCCGCCTGCTCATAGCATTTGTAATTCCTATCAAAAACAGCTATTCTGCCATGATTAAGATGGGTATTGGCTGCATCATTTTCTACCTGGGCCTGATGATGGCCGGTACCCAGACCGCTGCCATCCTGCTGCTGTTCGCCTTTGCCTTTGCCATGGCCGGCATGAATCCCACTGCCGTGGCCAGCGCAGGCCGTATGACCAGTGCGGCCAGCATGGGAATCATGCTTCCGGCTGCCAGCAGCGGCGCTATCATCATGCCCTGGATTATCGGCATGGTGGCTGAACATGCAGGCATTGAAATCGGAATGGCTTCCAATATCATTCCCTGCGCAGGCATGCTTCTATTCAGCGTGGCTGTAAAACGTCTGAAAGAATAGGAGCTGTGAAGCCATGCTCTACGATAAGGATATACGGGAGCCTCTCTTTGATTTTCTGGAGGAGATGTACGGAAAAATACGTATTCTGGAAGAAAAACAGATAGGAAAATCCAGGGCGGATATCGTCATGGTTCTGCCGGATCTGGTGGCAGGTATCGAAATTAAGAGTGACGCCGACACCTATGCCCGTCTGAAACGCCAGGTAAAAGACTATGACCAGTTTTACGACAGGAATTATGTGGCGGCCGGCTCCAGCCATGCCCTGCACATCGAAGAACATGTCCCTGAATGGTGGGGAATCATCACCGTGGAGCAGGTGGCCGGACAGGCGGACTTTTATCTTCTCAGGGAGGCCAGGCCAAATCCCGGGGTAAATCTCAGGAAAAAGCTCAGTATCCTCTGGCGGCCGGAGCTGGCCCATATCCAGGAATTGAACGATATGCCTAAATACAAGGAAAAGAGCAAGCAATTCGTCATTGATAAAATCGCAGAAAAGATACCTGAAGAAATACTGTCAAAGCAGATAAGCGACGCCCTGTTTGAACGGGATTATAACGAAATTGAACATGTGATACAGGAATTTAAAAAGACCCGGACCGCTGGCACCAGGAAAGGGCGCGCCGGGCGCACCCGAAAAGGCAGACGTTCATGATACGCCTGCCTTTTCCTGATCCGCATTTTATTGGTCTATATTACCTGTTCCGCTTTTCTATTCCGCCTTACCATCCAGATAATCCAGTATCTCCTGGGCATTGGTATCCGGCTTTGCTTTTTCAAACACCTTCTCGATGACGCCATTCTCATCTATTACATAGGTACTTCTCACCACTCCCATGGAAACCTTGCCGTAAAGCTTTTTCTCCTTCCACACATCGTATGCCTGGATGGCAGTAAGCTCCGGATCGGACAGAAGGATGAAGGGAAGTTCATGCTTGGCGGCGAAGTTGGCATGGGACTTCTCACTGTCCCTGCTGACGCCTATGACCTCCACGTTCCTCTGTTTAAATCCAATGTACGCGCCTGCAAAGGCACATGCCTCCCTGGTGCATCCGGGCGTGTTATCCTTTGGATAGAAATACAATACCACCTTCCGGCCAAGAAAAGAAGACAGGCTCACTTCCTTTCCGTCCTTATCTTTTAATGTGAAATCCGGTGCCTTTATCCCTGCACTTAACATGTCCCGTATCCTCATTAAGCAATTGGCCAGGCTCACAGAACGCGCACTGGCCTATGAGATTATATTATTGCAGGTATCCGTGCTTGTCAAGGACTCCTTTGTCCATCCTATGGCCTTACAGCCGTCCCGTCAGGCAGTCTTGCAAACAGCCAGCTGTGATCCATATCCACTGCCGGATATTTGGCGGCTTCCTTCTCATCAAAGCCAACACCAATGCCTGGTGTGTCGTCCACATATGCGTACCCATCCCTGATTTTCGGGCAGCCCGGGAATACAGCCTCTTCCTCCTGGGTAAAACCGGAGAACTCCTGTATTCCAAAGTTATGGCTGTTCAGGTCCAGATGCATCTGCGCGCACATTCCAATCGGTGACAGATCATTGGGACCGTGCCATGCGGTCCGCACGCCGTATGCATCGCAGAAATGAGCCAGCTTTACAGCAGGGGTTATACCTCCTATATCGCTTAAGTGCACCCTTATGAAATCAATCCACTGGTTTTGGATAATGGTTTTCCACTCAGCCGGATTGGTAAACAGCTCTCCCATGGCAAAGGGCACAGTTGTCTGCTCCCTCATATACTTATAATACCCTACCTGGTCAGGAGCCAGAGAATCCTCCAGGAAAAACAGCTTAAATGGTTCCAGTTCCTTTGTAAAAGCAAGGGTGTCTGCCAGTGATAACCGCTCATGAACATCGTGCATGACCTCAAGCTCCCATCCAAAATCCTTCCTCACCTGCTCAAACAGGCGGATTACACTGTCCATATACATTTTCGGATGGAAATACGCGCCTTCCGGTGCCCCCTCCGGTTTTACCATCTGCTGGCGCCTGCCGTCGAAGTTCCCGCCGTAGGTCCCCATATGACAGCGGATGTGCCGGTATCCTTCCTCAATATATCGGCTGATGCACTCTTTTACCTCTTCCAGGCATCCTCCGTCTGCATGGCGGTAAACCGTCACGCCTTCCCTGGCCTTTCCGCCAAGCAGGCTGTAGAGCGGCATACCGGCCAGCTTTCCCTTGATGTCCCACAGGGCCTCATCTACTCCTGATATTGCATTGTTGAGGATTGGACCATTGCGCCAGTAAGAGCTTCCCATCATGGTCTGCCAGATATCCTCTATATTATGTACGCTCCTTCCCTTTAACATAGGGCAGAGATATTCCTCGATGGCTGTAACCACAGCCTTGTGCCTCCATGTAAAGGTAGCGCATCCGTATCCAAAGAGTTCGGGTTCCGATGTCTCTACCTTGACAATGACCAGATTAATTCCCCTTGGCGCTGTCACAAATACTTTTATATCCCGAATTGTTATGTTATCCATGTTCTAATTCTCCTGTTTTTTATAATATATATCCCCGTATTATGTAACCTCCGCCCATACAGTATCAGCTCTTAACTGCCCCGCCTGTCATGCCTGCAATAAAATACTTCTGGAAGCATATAAAGAGAACCACCAGCGGCAGGCTGGACACAGTGGAAGCAGCCATCAGGTCATTCCATTTAATCTGGTACTGGGAATTCAGGGAAATGATGCCCACGGTCAATGTCTTCAACTGGTCGTTGGAAATCAGGACTGAGGAGTACATATACTCATTCCATCCGCTGAACAGGACAAATATGGCAACTGCTGCAATGCCCGGCACAATCAGGGGCAGTATGATGTTCCAAAAAATCCGGAAGCTGGATGCCCCGTCCACCCTGGCCGCCTCGTCCAGCTCAATGGGTACTGTCTTAAAGTAGGAAACCAGCATCCATGTGCTGAAGGCCACATTGGTGGCTGCATATACAATGATAAGCCCAATCAGCTTGTTGGTCATATGGTATTTGGAAAGCACCGCATAGAACGGTACCACCAGCATGACGCTGGGAAACATCTGGGTTACCAGAAGGAAATCCATCAGCTGTTTTTTACCCTTAAACTGGAATCTGGTCACCCCGTAGCCGGCCAGACATGCACATGTAATACAGATAATCATGGCAAAGATACATGTTACCAGGCTGTTAAGGGTCATTCTTCCGAAATTGTAGGTAGTGAAGAATTTGCGGAAGGACTCCAGGCTGATTGGGTCCGGTATCCACTGGGGTTTAGGCGAGTAGGTCTGGGCCTCTGTCTTGAAGGCAGTGGAAATCATCCAGAGAACAGGCACCAGCACCATAAGGGCCAGCAGAATCAGTACCACATAACAGAGCACTTGTTCCATTCTGCGTTTCGACTTCATTTTATTCATCCTTCAGCACCACCTTATACACAGAGTTTATGAGATAACAGATAATGAAAACCAGGATTCCCCATGCTGCTCCTTTACCGAATCTCAGGTCATTGAATGCGGTTCCGTATATGCTCAGGCTGATCAGGTTTGTGGCTGTGCCCGGCCCGCCCGCTGTCATGGTAAAGACCTGGGTATACTGCTTGAACCACCACACGCTGTCCAGGATAATCACCGTTGTCAGAATAGGCTTTAGGGAAGGCAGGGTGATGTAGCGGAAGCTGTCCCACTTATTTGCCCCGTCAATCACCGCCGCCTCATACAGGTCCTTGGAGATGCTCTGGAGTCCGGCCAGTATCATGGTCATGACCAGAGGAAATCCCTTCCATATACAAGTGAACACCACGGACGGAAACGCCAGTTCCTTGCTGCCCAGCCAGGATATGTTGGCTGAAATGATACCCAGTGACTTCAGCATATCGTTTAGTACACCATACATGGGATTCATGATCCAGGTAAACAAAAGGGCTATGACAGCTTCCGGAAAAAGCCATGGGAGCATAAAAATGACCCTGAATACAGTCCTTCCCCTGAACTCCCTGTTTAGCAAGGTTGCCAGGATGAAACCCAGGACAAAATGCCCGATTACCACAAATATCATGAACTCAAACGTAAGCAGCACCGATTTATAGAAAGACGGATCTGTAAACGCCTCTATATAGTATTTGAAGCCTACGAATTTCCACTTAGTCACCAGGTTAGTATTGAAGAAGCTGATATAAAAGCCATAGGCCATGGGATATATAATAAGGGCTGCCAGCATGAATACAATGGGGAATGCAAATAAGTATCCGTCATTCTGGTATTTGATTTTACCCGCGGTTCCTTTTGTTTTTACCTTAGACATGATATCATGACCCTTTCTTTGCCTGTATTAATTGTAATCTTCCAGGAGCTGATCAAGATCCTTTACCAGCTGTTCCGCTGCCTGGTCGTTTGTTTTCTCGTTGCTGAATACAGCTGCATAGGCATCGCCCAGGGCGCTCTTAAGTCCGCTGATTCCCGCAAAAGCCAGGGTCGGACGGCAGCCGTCCTCAATCTGCTTTAAGAAACCTGCATAATCATCTCCTGTTATATAGGAAACCTTCTGTCCTTCGGTGGTGGACGGAATCTTGCCGCTGGACTCCCAGAACTTCATATCCTTATCGTGGGAGGTAAAGAATGCCAGGTATTTGGCGGCAGCTGCCTTCTCTGCGTCAGTTGATTTGGCGGTAATAGCATATCCCTCAGCTCCCAGCATAGTGCCTGAATACTCTCCGGGGAGTTTAAAAGAACCAAGCTTTCCTTTTAACTCAGGATTGTTGGCATAAGCAACGCCCAGGGCATTTGGTCCGGTAAGGAACATGCTGGTATAGCCCATGGCAAAGTAGTTTGCCGCTGTGGGATAATCCACCTCTGTGATACCGGTGGGAACCACACCCTCCACATTGTTCATATCTGTCCACTTAGAAAATACATCCACGAATGCCGGGTCTGTGGTAATATCTGTCTTCCACTCATCCGATCCATCCTCCTGGTAAGCAAGCTCATATCCATTGCTCCAGAGATAGGACATAAAACGGCTCTGCCCTGAGGAATTATTGGAGCCTACCATGGAGAATCCCCACTGGTCCACCTGTCCGTCCCCGTCCGTATCCTTTGTCAGCGCCTTTGCACAGTCCACAAACTCATCCCATGTGGCAGGCACTTTAAGCCCAGCTTCCTCAAAACGATCCATCCGGTAGATAACGGCCTGCGGCTGTACGGCCACCGGATAATAGGTCATCTGCCCGTCAATGGTGCAGGCATCCATAACGCCGTTTGCCAGGCCGTCAATAGCTTCCTTGTCCATCCAGTTGTTAAGGTCCTCTGTCAAACCCAGGTCATAAAGGGTGGGCACCTGGTCAGCAGATGTGAAGAACATGGTGGGAAGGTCATCCGGGGAGGTTGCCATGGCTGCCAGCTTTGTATAAATATCACCGGAGGCAATGGCCTGGATTTCCACCTTAATGTCCGGATTTTCCTTCATAAATTCCTCTGCGTACTGATATATGTACTGGCCATGAGGATCCTCAGGCGCATATCCGTCCATGACGGTCAAAGTAACCTGTTCTCCGGACGCGGCCTGTGTATCCTTATTTCCCGTCCCGGTACCGCCATTATCCTTTGTGTCCCCTGCCTTTACTTCCTCTGCCTTTGTATCTGCCGTACCGGATGATGAGCCTGCGCATCCTGTCACAAGGGATGCCGCCATCACTACGGAAAGCATTGCTGATAAGAATCTTCTTTTCATGTCAGTTCCTCCATTTCATTGTTATAAATCTCTCTTAATTACCGGCCGGTAATCGTTTGTTCTGATGGGAATATCATACAACAACTGATATGAGGAATGTGATTATTATTTAGTCAAAAATCACCATTTTTTTGTCCTGTGACAAAAATCTGCATAAAAATAGCAGCTGGTATACAAAAATCACCAGCTACTTTCTTCTGCATCGTCTGCTTGTTTCCCACCATTCATGTGCAGATTTACGGTATTGAAGGGGAGAAACGTCCATAATTGATTTAAATTGCCTTAAAAATGTGTTTACGCTGTCATAACCGCATCTCTCCGCTATCACTGCCACGCTATCACTACTATTTTCCAATAAACTGGCAGCCTCGCAGACCCTCACCGTATTGATGTACTTGTTTAAGTTGTATCCGCAATACTTGGTGAAATCCTTGCTGATGGTTGTTGGGTGAAGAAAAAATTTTTCACCCAGCATATTCAGGTTCAGCTCCTCATTAAAATGAACATCAATGTATTCCTTAATCTCCAGCATCCTGGCATTGGAAGGCGAGATACCCGACTCACTCCGCTCAAACCGGAAGACTCGAAACAGCAGCACCGCTATCTGGGTGATAATGGTCCGCTGAATCTGGGTACGGAAGGGCTTATGCACCTCGCCCTCCTCCTTTAAATAGCACAGCATATCGATCAGATGTCCAAACACCGCCCGGTCCACATTTTTATAATTTTGGACAAACACATCCGGCGGGGGCGTACCAAATACCTTCTGCAGGTCATGGTCCAAAATAATACTTCTATAGTAGGTTGGTTTGGCTGTGAAGCCGTATCTTGAAAACGGCAGCCTGTCAATCCGCCTCAGATGGTGTTCCATGGCACCTATGACCAGAATATCATAGGGCTCCACATGGTACTTCCTGCCTGAGATATAGTAGTCCGCAGCCCCGTCCTCCACCAGGAGAATCTCACTGGTATTATGGATGTGGTGCATCTCGTTCTTCTCATATTCACAGGTCCGTGAAATATTATAATTATCCTCACTGATTGCCCGGAAATGGTCCGGCTCATAGTAATCATTAATCTTAATCTCCATGTGGTAACTATAACATACCTGCTTCTATATGTCAAAAACGCAGCTCCCCGCACCTATTGGCATGCCACTGATAACCCCCAGCATTCCCCGGCTATTTATACTCTTATATTGTTATGACCAAATACTCCCCTGTCATCTGCAGCACCGCATATCTTGTTATCCCTCTATTGCGCCGCGTTTTTCTTAAGCATCCCCAGAATCACGCATCCGGCCGCTGCTCCCGCAACCACCGCAGCCAGATACATAAGGGGATTTCCAATGGTGGGAAGGACGAAGATACCTCCATGAGGCGCCCTGAGGGTGCAGCCAAATGCCATGGAAAGCCCTCCTGCAATCGCAGAACCGATGATACAGGAAGGAATCACGCGCAGCGGATCCTGGGCCGCAAAGGGAATGGCTCCCTCTGTGATAAAGGACAGGCCCATTATATAATTGACAATACCGGACTGGCGCTCCTTTTCCGTAAACTTGCTCTTAAAGAAAGTGGTGCACAGGGCAATGGCAATAGGAGGCACCATACCGCCTGCCATGACAGCGGCCATGACCTCAAAGTTGCCCTCTGCCAGCTGTGCGGTTCCGAACACATACGCTGCCTTGTTAAACGGACCGCCCATATCAATGGACATCATGCCGCCTAATACCATCCCCAGCACAATCCGGCTGGTGCCGCCCATTCCGTTCAGGAAGTGGGTGAGGCCATCGTTAATCATACCCATATATGGGTTGATGAATGTGGTTACCACTGCTGCCAGGAAGATACCGATAACCGGATAGAGAAGCACCGGCTTGATGCCTTCCAGCGACTTTGGCAGCTTTGAGAAAAGCTTCCTTAAGCCCACCACAATATATCCGCCTACAAAACCTGCAAACAGAGCGCCCAGAAATCCTGCGTTCACATCGCCGCCTGCCGGGTTGGCAAAGGTGGATCCCATCTTGGCAATCAGTCCTGCCACCAGGCCCACTGCCAGGCCGGGACGGTCCGCGATACTCATGGCGATGAAGCCGGCCAGGATAGGAAGCATCATTCCGAATGCCTGCTCGCCCACGGTCTTAAGATAGGCTGCCAGAGGCGTATTCTTGCCGAAGTTGGCCGGATTGATGGAATAATCGTCAAACAGGAATGCCAGGGCGATCAGGATACCTCCGCCGATAACAAAGGGAAGCATGTGGGATACGCCGTTCATCAGGTGCTTGTATATGGTCCTCCCAATGCTGTCATTGCCTTCCGACACGGACTCTCCCCCCGCGGCTCCTGTGTGATGGTATACCGGCACCGTGCCGTCCACAGCCCGTTTGATCAGTTCCTCGGCCTTGTGGATGCCGTCGGCCACAGGGACCATGATAACAGGCTTTCCGTCAAATCTGGCCATCTCCACGTTCTTATCCGCTGCAATGATAATGGCATCCGCCGCTGCAATTTCTTCCCTTGTGAGCACATTCTGGGCTCCGCCGGAACCGTCGGTCTCAGCTTTCAGGGCAATTCCCAGCTTCTTTCCCGTATTCTCCAGGTTCTCAGCCGCCATGTAGGTGTGGGCAATGCCGGTGGGACAGGCCGTAACCGCCAGAACACGGTAACCGGAGGAGGCGCCTGCTTCTGCATCCGCCTTTGCATCCTTGGCCGCCTCTCCCTCAGGCGCTCCAAAACGCTCTGTCTCTGCCTCATCTATGATGCGTAAAAATTCATCCTTATCCTCTGCCCCCATAAGCCCTTCCTTGAATCCGGGATTCATAAGCAGGGTTGACAGGCGGGATAATGCCTCCAGGTGTACGTCTGCTCCCTCAGCAGGCGCCGCAATCATAAACAGAAGGTTGGCCAGGGAGCCGTCAAACGCGTCGTAATCAACGCCCTCTGGAACCACCATGGCCGCCAGTCCGGGCTCCTTTACCGCCTCTACCTTTGCGTGCGGAATGGCAATTCCCTCACCGATGGCCGTGCTGCCCAAGGCTTCTCTTGCCAGTATGCCCTCCTTATATCCGGCGGTGTCCTTAAGCCTTCCTCCGGCATCCATCAGGGATACCAGCCTGTCCACGGCCTCCTCCTTATCTGAAACCTTTACGCCCAGTTCAATACTCTCTTTTTTTAATAACTCTGTAATCCGCATAAATGCGCCCCTCCTAACCGGTTAAAGTGTGTTTAAGAGTCTCATAATTTCATCTTTTGTTCCAATTCCGTCGGAAAATGCCGTCGCGCCGCCGCAGGCTGTTCCCAGCTTCAAAGCGTATGCATAATCCCCTTTTTCCAGGTATCCGGCTATGAATCCTGCCACCATGGAATCCCCTGCCCCAACAGAATTCTTTACCGTTCCCCTGGCAGCCTGCCGGCGGTGTACACTGCCGTCCTCTGCTACCAGTATGGCTCCGTTTCCTGCCATGGATACCAGCACATTCACCGCTCCCTGTTCCTTAAGCTTCCTGGCATGGAGAATGATTTCCTCCTCTGTCTCAAGCTCCAGCCCAAACATCTGTCCCAGCTCATGATTATTGGGTTTAATGAGGAACGGACGGTATTTTAAAACCTTCAGGAGCAAATCCTTCTCCGCATCCACTACCATGCGGATTCCCCTGCCGTCCAGGCGTTCCATGATTCTCTGGTAGATGTCACTGTCAATGGCAGCCGGTATGCTTCCGGAAAGGACCAGCACATCCTCCTTTTTTAGATAGGAAAGCTTCTCAAAAAGCTGGTCCACATCGCCGGCTGTAATCTCCGGTCCCATGCCGTTGATCTCGCTTTCCTGGTCGGACTTAAGCTTTACATTAATACGGGACATGCCCTTCTCCACCTGGATAAAATCTGAATCAAATCCCAGGCTCCTGACTCCCCGCTCTATCTCCCGGCCCGTAAAACCGGCAATGAATCCCAGAGCCGTACTCCTGTATCCCAGGTTTGCCAAAAGCGCTGAAACATTGATGCCCTTGCCTCCGTAAAAGATGTTTTCCCTGATGGTCCGGTTTACACTTCCCAATGCAAAATGTTCTACTTTAACCACATAGTCCAGTGCCGGATTAAATGTTACCGTGTAAATCATATATCTCCGCACCTCCTTTTTATGAAATTTTATTTCTTATGTTGTCTCTATCATAATACGATGCTATATTTTCGTCAATAGTATTTTATAAGAAAATTTGTTTCATACTTTTTTTTGTCGCAATATACAAACAGACGGCCTGTTTCCGTAAAAAGCCGTCTGTTTTTTGTGCATTATTTTCTATTTTATCGTTAGTACTGCGCCGCGTAAATAACAGCGAAACACGGTTCCATTATTTCTTATCCGGCGATATGGCTTTTTCATGACGCCGTATATGCTCCATGGACCCCTTCATACCAGCCCGGAGCAGAAGGTAAAGTATTTCCATCACTGCCGTAGCCGTCACCCTGGAAAACCAGAACTCCTCTGTCAGCAGCTTTTCCCTGGTGGCAGTGACAATCTTGTAATCACATATCCTGGCCAAGGGCGAATTTCCATTATTGGTAATGAGAATGACCGTGCATCCGTTTTCCTTTGCCCCCTCTGCCAGGGTCTGAAGACGCTTGGAGCTTCCTGAATTGGATATGACCATAACCACATCCTCCTGGCCCAGGTTAAAGGTATAGGCAGTCTGGGTTTCCCATATATCCCCTGCCACAGCCGGTATTCCCAGCTGGTTGAATTTGAAGGCGCCGTCCAGAGCCACGGGAATGGTATTGCCCACGGCTGCCAGCTGCACCATTCGGGCATGCTCCAGCCTGTCCAGAATATGTTCCAGATTGGCCGGGTCCATCATGTTCACGGTCTCCGTCAGCTCAGCCACCTTGTTAGCCAGTATATTCTGAAGAGACTGCCGCAGATCGCCGCGGTCAATGTCATTGGACACATTCCGGTCCATTTGTTCTTCTTCCAGCACCTCCCTGGCCAATGCCAGCTTCAGGCTGTGGAATCCTTTGAAGCCGCACCGCCTGCAAAACCGGGATACGGTGGCGTCGCTGGTCCCGCTGGCCCTGGCCAGCTCGCCCACCGTCATATCCACCACTTCCGCCTTATGCTCCATCATGTAATCCGCTATCTTTTTCTCTGCTTCAAAAAATTCGTCATAGGAGGAGCAGATGACTCCCAACGCGCTTCGTGTCTCTCCCATATCATATTCCGCCTGTCTCATGTAAATTTATTTCATGGTCTAAATATAGCACACAAAACTTAAAAATAAAAGTTGTTTTTCGTCATATATTATAATGCTTTATGAAACTTTATTAACTTTTCGTTACTCCCCTTGTTTTTCCTTTTTTACTGTGCTATAATCTCTAAACGTTAACATATTATTAACAATTTGTTTATATTTAGCCGCATATTATCAGGTCTTCAAATGTGAGAAAGAGGCTGGTATCATGAAAAATATTATAACATTTCTTTCCAAGTACAAACATGCATGGCTGCTGTGTTACGGCTTCATTTATCTTCCATGGTTCTGTTACCTGGAAAAGACAGTCACCCGTCATTACCATGTAATGCATGTTGCCCTGGACGACTTCATACCCTTCAACGAATATTTTATTATTCCCTACATGATGTGGTTTTTATACGTGGCAGGAACCATAGTTTTCTTCCTTTTCCGTAATAAGGAAGACTATTACAGAATTTGTACCTTCCTGTTCTCAGGTATGACCATCAGCCTGATTATCTGTACCTTTTTCCACAACGGAACAGATTTCAGACCGGCCATTGACCCGGGTAAGAATATATTTTCCGGCATGGTCGCCGCCCTGTACCAGACGGATACGCCTACCAATGTATTCCCCAGCATCCATGTGTACAACTCCATCGGCACCCACATCGCCATCATGAAGAGCGAGTCCTTTAAGAAATATCCCTGGGTGCGGGCCGGTTCAGCCATCCTTATGGTTTCCATCTGCCTGTCTACCGTATTCTTGAAACAGCACTCGGTTATCGACATGGTGGGAGCAGCTATCATGGCTTATGTGATTTACGGGATCGTCTACGGATACAACTGGTCTGCCGAAGACAAGAAGGTCACCCAGAAGGCGCTCAGTTAAAAGGCCGGAATTTAGATGTTTGGAAATTAAATGTTTGGAAATCAAATGTTCGCAAAATCAAAACCGCTGTATGTCAGTCATTCTGCAAACTGGCATACAGCGGTTCTTTTATCCCTATGCTTTTTATTTCTATACTTCTGTTACATATCTCCCCTACCGCTCCTCTTTATCCTTTGGCAGCAGCAGGTTCAGGAGAATGGAAACAACTGCCGCTATGACCACAGGCGTTTTTGCAAACACCACGGTCATCCAGGAAGGAAAGCCGCAGAGCGAGTCGGATGCCTGGGTAACCCCTGCTCCAAGAGCCACCGCTATACCAACGATAAAGCCGCTTCTCACCGACAGGCCGGTATTGAATATCATGCGGATTCCGGTCACTGTGATGGCGGCAAACACAGTCAGGGTAGCTCCGCCCAGCACGCACTGGGGAACACTGGTGAGAAAGGCGGAAAACTTTGGCAGTATTCCCGCAATCCCCAATATAATGGCTGCCAGAGCAGCGACCCAGCGGTTCACCACCTTGGTGGTGGTGACAATCCCCACATTCTGGCTGAAGGTCACATTGGGAAGTCCCCCAAAAAAGGCTCCTATGATATTGCTCAGCCCGAATCCCAGAATACCGCCCCGCAGCTCCTTATCCGTGGCTTCCCGGTCCATTCCGCCCATGGTGGTGGCTGTCACATCCCCCATGGCCTGCAGGGAATTGATGGCAAACAGCAGACCGATTGCCACACAGGACGAAACTTCAAATTCAACTCCAAAATGCATTATCTTTGGAAGGGCAAATATGCCTGCACGTCCCACAGCGCTGAAATCAACCATTCCAAACCCAAGGGCAACGCCGTATCCAACGATAATTCCGATAAGTACAGAAGCCAGCTTTATGATTCCCCTGCCATAATTATTACAGACTATGACCACAGTCAGGGTAAGTGCTGCCACCAGCCAGTTCTGCCAGGAGCCATAGGTTTCACTGCCCTGCCCTCCTGCCATATAGCGAATGGCAATGGGGTATAGGGACAAGCCGATGCACAGGATGACAATACCTATAATCAGCGGCGGAAACAGTGACTTGATCTTGTTGTAGGACAGACCTACCAGTACTGCCACGATTCCGCCTACAATCTCTGCCCCGAAGATGGTGGCTATACCGTAGCCCTCCACAATGGTGGACATGCTTGTGACATAGGCAAATCCAACCCCGACAATCAACGGCAGTCCCGCTCCAAACTGAAGGCTGCCTTTCCTGAATCCGACTGGGAATACCTGCAAAAGGGTGGCCAAAGCAGATACCACAAGAGCCGCCTGGACAATGATGACCTTATCTTCCCCGCTTAAACCGGCCACACCCGCAATGATGATGGCAGGGGTCACACATCCCACTATCATCGCCACAATGTGTTGGAAAGCCAGGGGAAGCGCCTGTCCCAAAGGCGGCATCCCGCCGTTCAGTTCAAAAACTGATTCTTTTTTGTGTTTGCCTTCTTTCATTTTACCTCCTTTTCATATAAAAAGGTCCTATGAAAGCAAACAGAAAGACAGCCTGATTATAGCTATTTTTCCATTATACGTTCCATAGAACCACTTTTTTGTTTGTATATATGAATAATTTTTTCACGTTTTATTTATATCTTATTGTAAAATAATACCACAATGTTAAATGGTTGTCAATCTTTGTTGGTGAAAATATCAAAGAAAAACTCCGAAAAACAATCTTCTCAACCACATAAACGCAGCAAAAAATCCGCAGTCCTCCTGTCCAACAGGATTTCCGCGGATTTTTCACTTGATTTTTCACCTGAGTATCGGATTGACAAATTTCGCTTGGACTTACTGCCCCTTTGAAAAAGGATTCAGCATTTTGCTTACCACTTCCGCCTCAGACGGGCCTTCAAACAGGGTGCTTCCCTGGTCCTTGGCTGGTATGCTGTCCACCCTGGAGCCGTCAATTCCGCCCCTCATCTCTACTTCATGCTTATAGTCAGCCAGGTATTTTTCGATGGCGCTGATTTTGTCCTCAGGCGCCTCCATACCTTCCTTAGATAGTCCCATGATGTCCATGACCGTATCCAGCTCACTGGCATCCCAGTCCTTAAGAACTGTGTTTGCGAGAAACTGAATCCGCTCCCTGATTGAATTGCACTTCAGAAATTCTTTTACCATTTTTAAGACCTCCAAACATATGGAAATTTCTTGATACCGGCTATACTATACTACTTCGTTAAAAAGATGTCAATTAAAACCGTAAAATTTCTGCGTTATTTTATATCCCAGAATCAAAAGTTCCCTTCCGCCCTTGCCGGGAAGGTTGCAGCCCTGTCCCAGAAAGCCCATTCTGAGCCGCAGGTAAAGGGGCAGATTCTGCTTTTTCAGGTACTGCCACAGCTCTTTCTTTTTCTCCAGGTTTTCCTCTGTTCCGGATTTGATAGCCAGGACAGAACAAATGGTCATCATGATTTCCAGGTATTGTATCATGTAGTGGCGCAGCTTCCTGCTGCTTATCTTCATAGCATCATAATAACCTAACATCAGCTTGGTGACCCGAATCTGCTGGTCAATGCGGCCAATCATCACCTCTTCGTTGACGGACTGGTCCTGCCTTCCGATGTAATAGCGGTAGAAATTCACATCCAGGTAATAGATATGCTTCACATGAGGCAGGGGCTGGTACACAAAAATATTATCCACATAAAAGGTATGTTTGGGAAGCTCCAGCCCGCACTGGATCAGCAGACCTGTCCTGTAAATAACAGAGTGCATCAGTATATACTGCCCTGTCATGAAAAACTTCACGTCATTCCATCCAAATACCTTGTCCTTTGGAAATGCCGTGTGGTATTTCATCACCTTTTTCCTTCTGGCCCCTTCCTTCTCATAGACAAAGTTGGTAACCAGCATGTCCAGGGTCTCTCCCCCGTATACAAAGCGCCTCAGGGTATCAAGAACCTGTACATATGCCTCCTCATTGACCCAGTCGTCGCTGTCCACCACCTTAAAGAAAATGCCTGTGGCATTTTTAAGTCCTGTGTTCACCGCTTCCCCATGCCCGCCGTTTTCCTGGTGGATGGCACGGCAGATAGTGGGATATTCCCGGGCATACCGGTCAGCAATTTCTCCTGTCCTGTCTTTGGCGGATCCGTCATCCACAATGATGATTTCCACTTCCTCCCCGCCCGTAAGCAGGGTGTTGATACAGTGCTCCATATAGCTTTCCGAGTTATAACAGGGGATTGCCACAGTCAATAACTTCACCTTTCTACCTCCTCATTATGAGTACTTAGCCAAACGCTGCCAGGGCTGCCAGATTGGCGGCCCCGTGCATCAATACTGCCATGGGATACTTGCGGTATTCGCTGCCTTCATAGCCCCATGCCAGCACCATTCCCAAAAGGAATGCGTATGTGCCTTGAATCCAGTTTCCATGATATATCCCAAAGGCCAGGGAGGATATGACCGCCGCCGGAAGAAAGGCCATGAAACGCCTCAGCCATCCGTACAGAACCAGGCGGAAGGCTCCTTCCTCCAGAATGGGAGCCAGGACCAATGTCATCCACAGCAGTTCCGCTCTCCGGTATATGGCCGGAATCATGGCCTGCTCATAAGATGATAAAAGACTGCCGGGCCACGGTATAACATTCACCAGCAGATTGCCGGCCAGTGCCGCCGCCGCTGCCGCCAGTACACGCTTCTGCCACCCTGGGGGCAGAACCTGTTTTCCATCCCTCATACGCTTCCTGTCCTTCTATTCTTATTCTGCTGACAGTATAGCATGGCTCCCCGGGTTTTGCCACCATCTTTTTACTCTTTCCATTGCATTTTTTCCCATATTACCCTATAATAAACTTAATTTATATGACAATTTTAAAGACAAGCGAGGTACGGATTATGGCGAAAAAACGCATCGTAATGGCCATCGGCCACAAAGATATGGGAACCAATCTTCCTGAACAAAAGGCAGCTGTGGCGAGAACCGCCAAAATCATCGCTGATTTCATCCAGGAGGGATGGCAGGTAGCCATTGTACACAGCAACGCTCCCCAGGTAGGCATGATTCACACAGCCATGAATGAATTCGGCAAACAGCATGACGGTTATAGCCAGGCTCCCATGTCTGTCTGCTCCGCCATGAGCCAGGGTTATATCGGATACGATCTTCAGAACGGAATCAGAGCTGAACTCATTAAGAGAGGCATTTACAAACCTGTAAGCACTGTATTGACCCAGGTGACAGTGGACCCATACGATGAGGCCTTCTATACCCCCGTCAAAGTCATCGGGCGTGTGATGTCCAAGGAGGAAGCGGACGCCGAGGAAGCAAAGGGCAACCATGTAACAGAAGTGGAGGGCGGTTACCGCAGAATCGTAGCATCTCCCCATCCTGTTGCCATTGTGGAGATCGATGCCGTCAAGGCTCTTATGGACGCAGACCAGATTGTCATTGCCTGCGGAGGAGGCGGCATTCCTGTCATGGAACAGGGCTATAACTTAAGGGGCGCCAGCGCCATCATTGAGAAGGACCTTGCCACCGGACTGCTGGCCAAGGAGATCGATGCTGATGTGATGATGATACTCACCAGCGTGGATAATGTTACCTTAAACTACGGCACGCCCCAGGAACAGCCCATCAGCCACATGACTATAGACCAGGCCAGGGATTATATCAGCCAGGGCCAGTTTGAATTCGCCTCCATGCTGCCAAAGGTATCTGCCTCCATTGATTTCCTGGAGAGCGGAAAAGGCAGGAAGGCCATCATCACCACCCTGGATAAGGCAAAGGACAGCCTGAAAGGCCATGCAGGCACGGTAATTGAATAAAAACTTTGATTTAAGCGCTTTGATTTCCATAGGAAAACAGTAAAAAATCCACTAACCCCAAGTATTTTCCAAGGGTTAATGGATTTTTTTATATACCTTTTATGCTTCTGCCAGCACCCGCTCCGTTATATAGCTGACCATCTCATCCTTTTTCATCCCCAGAGACAGGGCCAGTTCGGAATACAGATTATCCTCCGCTGTCTTAAAATACCGCTCGTCCAAATCCGTCATCTTCTTTCCCTGCTCCAAGCGGTCCTTTCTGCGCAGGTACAATGCTTTTATCATGCTGATCCACACCCGGCAGTCACAGGTCTTAAGGGCTTCCTTATACCGTTCCTCCCGCTGTTTATCATTGGTCACCTCCATCTCCTTCACATCCGAGATTTTGTCAATCAGTTCAAGGGCCTCTTCTTTGGAAAGAAGCGGCCTGGTTATGGTTTTCTCCGAATCCACAGGCGTCACAATTTTACTGTCTTGCTGATAATAGGGACGGAGTACATAATACAGCCGGTCCTTTGGACCATCAGGTCTGTCGATTGTGATAATATCCATCACCTCGCAGACGCCCCTGATGCCGTATATGATATACTGACCTTTCTGATACATAATTTTACCGCCTACTTCCCTTATTTTATAATACTTATATTGTATCACTAAAAGGGTGTCGATGTCAGAAGTTTTTTGGCGCTGCCTCAAATTTTGTAAAATATATACCATGGTGCCGCCTGGTTATTTGTATACAATAACCAGTTCATTGTTCTTTGCAGGCTCCTGTCCGGTGTCAGTCCTCCTCTGCTTCCACCACAGCCAGTATTTCGGTGGCGCTGCCCCCCGGAAGCTCATTGGCTCCAATGGCAAGTCTTGCCGCGATTCCCGCTTCTCCATATAAATCCCGGAACAGCCGGCTGGCCCCGTCTATGACCTGCGGCTGATTTCCAAATCCCTTGGCGCAGCGCACATAGCTGATAATCTGTACAAACTGTTTTACTTTATCCAAATCGCCCAGTTCCGCCTTCAGAACAGACAGAATATTAAGGGCGCATATTTGGGCGGACCTCTGGCCATCCTCTATGGTCAAATCCTCCCCCACAACGCCCACCACCTGGCGCACTCCATGGATGTCCGGCGTCTGACCGGCAATATAAATCAGATTCCCCACTCTTCTTGACGGTGCATACAATCCGTTGGGCTTTGGCAGCTCAGGAAGTTCAAGTCCCATTTCCCGCAATTTCTGTTCTACTTTCATAACCTTCTCCTTATCATTTTTATATTTTCTGCATTCTTTATGCAAAGGCGCTGCATACAGCAGACGAACCACCATACCCAGCGCCTTCAGCACAAGCCATTTCGTTAAACACGTTCTTCTCTATGATTTCCTTTTCATTGCCTTACGCATTCTTTACCGTGGCAATGTCAATCAGGGTCAGCTCCTTGGCCCGGTTTTCCAGGCTGGTTACCAGCGCATTGGCCGTATCCAGGGAGGTCAGGACATTGACGCCTGTCTCGATGGCATTGCGGCGGATGATGAAACCGTCATGGCTGCGCTCTGCGCCCTGGGCCGGTATGTCGATAATCAGGTCAATCTGATGTCCCAGCACCAGGTCCAGGATGTTGGGAGATTCCTGCTCCAGCTTGCGGATTTCGTAAGCCTTTACGCCGTTCTTATTCAGTGTCCGTGCAGTACCCCTGGTGGCAAATATCTGATATCCCACAGCAGCAAACCTGCGGGCAATATCCACGGCCTCCTCCTGGTCGCTGTGGCGCACGGACATAATCATTTTCTTGTATTTTGGAAGACGGATTCCCGCTCCCTCAAATGCTTTATAGAGCGCTTCATTAAACGTCTTTGCAATGCCCAGACACTCGCCGGTGGACTTCATCTCAGGCCCAAGGCTGATGTCGGCGCCCCGAATCTTCTCAAAGGAGAACACAGGCATCTTGATGGCTATATAATCAGCTGCGGGCTGCAATCCCGGTTTATAGCCCAGCTCCCGGATGGTATGGCCGCAGATAATCCGGGTTGCCAGCGGCACGATGGGGATGCCGGTAACCTTGCTGATATAGGGAACCGTCCGCGAGGAACGGGGATTCACCTCGATGATGTATACGTCGTCACCGTCCACAATGAACTGAATATTAATCATGCCCTTTACGTGGAGGGCTCTTGCCAGTTTCTCAGTGTAGTCCACAATGGTGTCGATATTGTGCTGGGTGATGTCCTGGGCCGGATACACGGAGATACTGTCGCCGGAGTGGATACCGGTACGCTCTATATGCTGCATGATACCGGGAATCAGGATGTCGGTGCCGTCACAGATGGCATCCACCTCTATTTCCTTGCCCATGATATACTTGTCAACCAGAATCGGATGCTCCTGGGCTATCTGGTTGATAATGCCGATGAATTCGTCGATATCCTCATCGCTTATGGCAATCTGCATACCCTGTCCGCCCAGCACGTAGGATGGCCTCACCAGCACCGGATATCCAAGCTTATGGGCTGCTTCCTTTGCCTCCTCGGCCGTAAATACGGTATGTCCTGCGGGCCTTGGAATATTGCACTGCTCCAGGATGGCGTCAAAGCGCTCCCTGTCCTCTGCCGCGTCCACATCCTCTGCAGCCGTACCCAGAATGGGAACTCCCATCTTCATCAGGGCTTCCGTCAGCTTGATGGCTGTCTGTCCGCCGAACTGCACCACTGCGCCGTCCGGCTTCTCAATATCCACGATGCTCTCCACATCCTCCGGGGTAAGGGGTTCAAAATACAGCTTATCCGCAATATCAAAGTCCGTGCTGACGGTCTCCGGATTATTGTTGACAATAATGGTCTCGTAGCCTTCCCTGCTGAATGCCCAGGTACTGTGGACAGAACAGAAGTCAAATTCAATTCCCTGTCCAATACGGATTGGGCCGGAACCCAGAACAAGCACCTTCCTGCGCCCGGTGGTCTGCTCGGCCTCGTTAAAACCTCCGAAGCAGGAATAATAGTAAGGTGTCTCGGCCGCAAACTCAGCGGCGCAGGTGTCCACCATCTTATAAACCGCGCGGATACCATTGTCATAGCGCAGCTTCTTTATATCCTCCTGGGAGGTTCCCGTAAGCCTTGCAATTACATTGTCGGGATACTCGATTCTCTTGGCCTCTGCCAGAAGCTCTGCCGTCAGACTCTTTTCTCCTGCGCCCACTGCCTTCAGGGCGTCCTCCATCTCCACCAGAATGGCCAGCTTGTCAATAAACCAGAAATCAATTTTAGTGATGTCGTGTATCTGCTCATAGGTGAATCCGCGGCGCAGCGCCTCTGCAATTCTCCAGATGCGCATGTCATCCACCCTGTTTAATTCTTCTTCCAGTGTTTCGTCGGATAGGTCCGTAAAATCATAGGACAGCAGGCAGTCCACATGCTGTTCCAGAGAACGGATGGCCTTCATGAGAGCGCCTTCAAAATTGGTGCAGATACTCATGACCTCTCCTGTGGCCTTCATCTGGGTGCCCAGGGTGCGCTTTGCGCTGATGAATTTGTCAAAGGGCAGTCTTGGCATCTTTACCACGCAGTAGTCCAGCATGGGCTCAAAGCTGGCATATGTTTTCTTTGTAACCGCATTTCTGATTTCGTCCAGGGTATATCCCAGGGCGATCTTGGCAGCCACCTTGGCGATGGGGTATCCCGTTGCCTTGCTTGCCAGGGCCGATGAACGGCTTACACGGGGATTTACCTCGATAACACAGTACTCAAAGCTGTCCGGATTCAGGGCGTACTGCACGTTGCAGCCGCCGGTGATTCCCAGCTCGCTGATGATGTTGAGGGCAGAGGTACGGAGCATCTGATACTCCTTGTCCCCCAGGGTCTGGGAGGGAGCCACCACAATGCTGTCTCCTGTATGGACGCCTACAGGGTCAATGTTCTCCATATTACAAACCGTGATTACATTGCCTGCGCCGTCGCGCATCACCTCGTACTCGATTTCCTTCCATCCGGCGATGCAGCGCTCCACCAGCACCTGTCCCACACGGGAAAGGCGCAGTCCGTTTTCCAGTATTTCAGCGCACTGTTCAGGATTGGCGGCAATACCGCCGCCGGAACCGCCCAGAGTGTATGCGGGACGAAGCACTACAGGATAGCCGATTTTTTCGGCAATCTCCAGACCATGCTTTACATCCTCCACAATATCAGAGGGAGCCACAGGCTCACCGATTTTCTCCATGGTCTCCTTGAACATCTCGCGGTCCTCAGCCTTCTTGATGGTCAGGGCCGTGGTGCCGATCAAGCGCACATTGTGTTCTTTAAAGAAACCTGCATCCTCCAGCTCCATGGCCAGGTTAAGACCTGCCTGTCCGCCCAGGGTGGGCAGCACGCTGTCCGGCTTCTCTTTTAATATAAGCTGCTCCACCACTTCCACGGTAAGAGGCTCGATATAGACGCGGTCTGCGATGTCCTTGTCTGTCATGATGGTTGCCGGGTTGGAGTTGAGAAGCACAACCTCAATTCCCTCTTCCTTCAGGGAACGGCAGGCCTGGGTGCCTGCGTAATCGAATTCTGCCGCCTGTCCGATGATAATGGGGCCGGATCCAAGCACCAGTACTTTTTTGATATCAGGATTCTTTGGCATCAGTCATTCACCTCCATCATTTTAAGGAAACGGTCAAAGAGGTAACCGGAATCCAGGGGTCCGGGGCATGCTTCCGGATGGTACTGCACCGTGAAGATATTCTTGCCCACATACTTTAACCCCTCGTTGGTGCTGTCATTTACATTGACAAATGCGGGGACTGCCACTGTCGGGTCCAGATTGTCCGTATCCACCACATAGCCATGGTTCTGGGAAGAAATATATACTCTTCCTGTCTCCAAATCCTTCACAGGATGGTTTCCGCCTCTGTGTCCGTATTTTAATTTATGGGTATCCATGCCGTTGGCCAGGGCCATGAGCTGGTGTCCCAGACAGATGGCAAAGATAGGCACATCTGATTCATAAAGCTTTTTCACTTCCCGTATGATGGCTGTATTTTCCTTTGGATCCCCGGGGCCGTTACTGAGCATGATGCCGTCAGGTTTTCCTGCCAGCACTTTTTCTGCGGGTGTATCAGCCGGATAAACCGTTACCTCACATCCCCTCTGGTTCAGGGAACGGGCAATGTTTCTCTTGGCGCCGTAGTCCAGAAGGGCAACCTTTTTACCGTTTCCGGGAAGGACGTATGTTTCCTTAGTGGTGGTCTTAAGCACCACGCCTGTGACGGTATACTCCTTCATGCGCTTAATGGGCTCGCTAAAATCGGTATATTCCTTTGTAGTAATCATACCGTTCATGGTGCCTTTTTCTCTTAATATTTTGGTAAGGGCTCTTGTATCGATACCGCAGATACCGGGAATGTCGTGTTCTTTTAAGAAGTTTTGAATGGTATCCTCGCTTCTGAAATTGCTGGGGATTCTTGATAATTCTCTTACAATATAGCCATCCGGCCAGGGCTTTGCTGACTCCATGTCCTTATGGCAGATTCCATAATTGCCAATAAGGGGATATGTCATGACAACGGCCTGTCCTGCATAGGACGGATCGGTCAGCACTTCCAGATAACCGGTCATTGACGTGTTAAACACGATTTCACTGATGACTTCACGTTCAGAACCAATGCTGGTCCCGGTGAACACAGTTCCATCTTCCAGTATGAGGTATGCTTTCATATGGGGGTACCTGTCCTTTCTTATGTGTTTGCTTAAGGGCCATGTGACCTCAGCCCAAATTGTAAAGATTATACTGTATTTCATATGAATTTGCAATGACTTTAGGAGCTAAATTTTTTTGTGATAATCAAATATTTTTTTAGTACAAAGAGGGCAGTATACAGACCGGACGAAACAAGGGCAGGACCAAAAATATGCGCCCTGCCCTTGTCTCTGATGTCTGCTTTTTATAGGGAATGTCTGCCTCCCATCCTTCCTCCGCGGCGCCGGTCCTCTGTCCCGTGTTCTCTGTCTGCTCCCGGAAAACCTCTCCTGCCGAACCGGCTGCCACCCCCCTGTCCGCAGGCTCCTCCTTCCTCCATCCGGGGCCAGTGCTCCATCATCTTCTCCAACAGGGAGGACAGCTGCTTTTTCTCATCTTCTGTCAGCCCGTCAAACATGGCTCTGGCTTTCTTCATATGTTCTTCCCTGAAATTCCGGGCTGCCTCCATTCCTGAATCTGTCAGTTCCAGATTCATCTGGCGCCTGTCCCTTTCATTCTGCCTGCGCATGATATAACCGCACGTTTC
>OGGX01000316.1_pt1 | contig 35186 bp, 45 predicted proteins | sample 1571331 | NCBI WGS metagenome assembly OGGX01 (sample SAMEA2582056, study PRJEB24529) | metagenome | biome: Human gut stool | place: China | collected 2011
TAGAAAACATCAGCCAAGCTGGTTGGTTCAGTAACGCTTTCATCTTTGAGCATTTTATAAAAAATTCTTGAATTGTTAAAATAGATTAAAGTCTGGTAACAGCAAAAGTTAAACGAGAAATCAAAAGGAGGTCCCAAATATGAAAATGAAGCATCTGCGTGATGATGTTGCAGCGGGACGTCGTCGGCTGTATATCAGAGCAATCTGTCCATCCCTGCGTGAAGCCCCGTTACTTTATTCGTACCCCTTATAATGGGGTGTTAGCCAGCCAGACCCGGCATGATTACTGTGAACCGCCCCGGGAATCCTGGAGACTAAACTTCCTGAGAAAGAGGTAAACAGGATGACTAAAAATACTCGTTTTTCCCCCGAAGTCCGTCAACGGGCAGTCCGTATGGTTCTGGAAAGTCAGGATGAATATGACTCACAGTGGGAGGCAATTTGTTCCATTGCCCCAAAGATTGGCTGTACGCCGGAGACTCTGCGTGTCTGGGTTCGCCAGCATGAGCGGGATACCGGGGGCGGTGATGGTGGGCTCACCAGCGCTGAACGTCAGCGTCTGAAAGAGCTGGAACGTGAAAATCGTGAACTGCGCCGCAGTAACGATATCCTTCGCCAGGCTTCCGCTTATTTTGCGAAGGCGGAGTTCGACCGCCTCTGGAAAAAATGATGCCACTGCTGGATAAGCTGCGTGGGCAGTACGGGGTCGGACCGGTATGCAGCGAACTGCATATTGCCCCGTCAACGTATTACCATTGTCAGCAACAGCGACATCATCCGGATAAACGCAGTGCCCGTGCGCAGCACGATGACTGGCTGAAGAGAGAGATACAGCGCGTATACGATGAAAATCATCAGGTGTACGGTGTGCGTAAAGTCTGGCGTCAGTTGTTACGGGAAGGAATCAGGGTGGCCAGATGTACAGTGGCGCGCCTCATGGCGGTTATGGGACTTGCCGGTGTTCTCCGGGGTAAAAAGGTCCGTACGACCATCAGCCGGAAAGCCGTTGCCGCAGGCGACCGCGTAAACCGTCAGTTCGTGGCAGAACGACCTGACCAGCTGTGGGTGGCTGATTTTACTTACGTCAGCACATGGCGGGGCTTCGTCTATGTGGCGTTCATCATTGATGTGTTTGCCGGATACATCGTGGGGTGGCGGGTCTCATCGTCCATGGAAACGACATTCGTGCTGGATGCTCTGGAGCAGGCGTTATGGGCCCGTCAACCGTCCGGCACAGTCCATCACAGTGATAAAGGTTCTCAGTATGTATCGCTGGCCTACACACAGCGGCTTAAGGAAGCCGGATTACTGGCATCAACAGGAAGTACAGGCGACTCGTATGACAACGCGATGGCGGAGAGCATCAATGGTCTTTACAAAGCGGAGGTAATACACCGTAAGATCTGGAAAAACCGTGCAGAAGTGGAACTGGCCACACTCACGTGGGTGGACTGGTATAACAATCGACGATTGCTGGGAAGGCTGGGCCATACTCCTCCGGCAGAAGCAGAAAAAGCTTATTATGCTTCCATCGGAAACAATGATCTGGCAGCCTGAGTTCACAGATAAAACACTCTCCAGGAAACCCGGGGCGCTTCACTGCCAGGCCCAGGTTGAGCTCAGACAGTATACGTATTCCCTTGTCCAGGCCGGACACCACCGAAATCGTCGCTAAACCAGTGATGACAACGATTAGAATCACCTGCACCGTTTCATTAATAGGCACCCCGAAAAGATGATTCAAACCAGCATTCACCTGCAAAACACCGTACCCCAGCGATGTCGCAACGCCAAAGACGGTGCCAATAACGGCGAAAATATCAACCGCATGGCCTACAGGTCCGTATATGCGCTCGCCAATAATGGGATAAAGTGCGGAACGCAGCGTTAAAGGCAGACCGTGACGGTAACTTTACCGTTACGCACCACGCCTTCAGTAGCTGAACAGGAGGGACAGCTGATAGAAACAGAAGCCACTGGAGCACCTCAAAAACACCATCATACACTAAATCAGTAAGTTGGCACCATTACCGGCACTTGCGCTATGTCGAATTCCTCCCGACGAGCGCAACTGGAAAAAAAATCAAGAGTGCTTTCAAAGCGACAGGAATTGCCTTTCCTTGCTTATCTGTTACAACGAGCGTCAAGCATGATGACGCTCGAAGGCTGATCCGAATGTTTGCAGACCACAAAATCAATGCGTAAGCGCACCTTGATGCACAATGCCTTTTTTCAGTAAAATCTTAAATACTCCCGCATCAGAAACATGCATTACCATGCTTCACTAAAAGCCTGAGAAATTTGACTCCCCATCATGTATGAGTGACGCCAAAAGCAACCTAATTCACGCTCTGCCGATAAAGCGGGAGGAAGCTCCATCACTGCTAAATGATCCGGTAAATGTACATCTCTTACCCAGCCATACGGCAATAATGCATGACCATAACCTGCGGCAACTAAAGCCATTCGATGCTCAACACCAAGGCCATATGTACGAGTCAAGCCGGAGCTTAATAATTTACTTAAGCCTTCAGTAATTAGCGATGGAACAAAATCATCCTCGCTAAGTGGTAGTAATCCAGGCTCACAGAGCATAAGAGGATGGAGTTCAGGCTGAAGTTTATCGGCTCGCACTAGTAAGACAAAGTGTTCCTTGAATAAGCTTGTATATGCCATCCCCTCAGGAACCGACTGTGCTGCACTAATTAGCAAATCAATTTCACGGTTCTGTAAACGCCGTAACAGACCTTGATGCTTGCCACTAACCAACTCGACTTTAGTTTTACCTGAACGGTGAGCACAAATCTGGATAATCCGTAACAAGTTATCCGGTGCCAGTGAGGAAATCACTCCAATACGTAAGGTTTGCCCAAAGGGAAGAGCTAAGCCATCATCACGTAACCCCTCAAGCCGAGTCACGCCTTCTAAAATTACGGCGATTAAGTCTAAAACTTCCTTTCCAAAGGCAGTGGGTGTTATTTTACTCCCCCTTTCAAAAATGGGCTGTCCGAGAATTTCCTCTACTTTTTTTACTTGATAAGACAAGCCCGAGGTCGAAATACCCATGTCTATGGCCGCATAACGAAAACTACGTTTCATTGCGACGGCCTCAACTAAAAGCAAGTCACGCACAGACACTGCTGCTAGCTTGTTCGAAATTACTTCACGCACCGTCATAAACATTCGATTCCAATTGATGAAAAACTGGCTATAATATTTTTAATCAAAATTATATTCAATCTCATTCTCAATTGGAGGGGTTATGACCTCAATACCCCGTTGCTTTGCCGTGCTAGTAGCGACAACTTTGTTATCAGGTAACTTGTCAGCGCAAGAATTTAACTTTACTGATGTAACCGGACAGGAAATTAAGTTAGAAGCCCCTCCTAGACGTATCATTACTCTGCCCAATCCAGCTGCAGCTACCTTCATCGCAATAGATGGTTCTACCGAGCTGTTAGTGGGTATGAATGAGGGCTCTAAACGAGCCTTTGAGAGCGGTATGATGAGCGTTATGTTTCCTGAAGCTGTTGATATCTCCAGTGACATTTTGTCGGAAAACGGTGGTTGGATGCCCAACGTAGAGGCCATCGCAGAACTTAAACCGGATTTAGTCATCCAGTGGGGTGAGCGCGGCGATGATATCGTAGCTCCACTTCGCAATGCAGGTTTGCCCGTTGCTCTAATGGTAGGCGGTGGCAATGCGGGTACAGAAGAGCTGGCCCGAGCCAATATGAAAATGGTGGCTGATATCACGGGTAATACTGAAAAACTGTCAAAGCTTATTGATTGGCGTGACCGTGTACAAAGTGAAATTACTACTGGTTTAAAACAAGTAGGCTTTCATGCAACACCAAGCATTTTGCATTTGCGCTCTGCCAAATCCAAGTTGATTGCTACTGGTGAGAAAAGTTATCAACAAACCTTCATCGAGCTGGTTGGCGCTAAAAATGTAGCTCAAGGAGCTGGCGTACAAAGCACTGTTAGCGTGGAACAGATTCTTGAATGGAACCCAGATATTATCTTACTTTCCGCAGCAGAGACGGATGCTGGATTAGAAGCGATATACGACGACCCATTACTTTCTCGCTTAAATGCCGCCGTACAAAAACGCGTTTATAAGATACCTCAAGGTGGATATATCTGGGATAGTGCTTCCCATGAAAGCCCCTACACATGGATGTGGCTGGCCAATCTTACTCATCCCGATATTTTCTCTTTTGACCTACGTCACGAATTAAAAGAAGGCTTCAAATTACTTTATAACTTTGACCTATCGGATGAGCAGATAGATCGAATTCTGCGTATTGCTATGAACGGCGACAGTCACGGTTATCAAGTGTTTCGTAAACAATGAACAAATATACGCGATCGATTCACTCGTCCTCAGAAATGGTTGAGCCAGTTACCCTGAGCACTTGGCGTGCTAGTCATTGGCCTCTTTTGTCCCTACTGCTTATAGCGACTGTGCTAATCGGGCTATCAGTAGGTCGATACAGCGTAGCGCTAGATGAGATTGTAGCCATCCTATATGCAGCCTTACGAGGTGATAACTCACAGCATATGGATGCGTTGGTGATCTTGAATGTACGCTTGCCGCGCATATTATTGGCAGGAGTATGTGGGGCTGGGCTTGCCATCTGCGGGGTAGCCTTACAAACCTTATTTCGTAACCCTCTCGTTTCACCTAAAGTGCTAGGTTTATCCTCAGGTTCAGCATTAGGAGGATCACTGGCAATTTTGGCTGGAGTAGGGGGGCCGCTACTGATGGGGGCTACGTTTGTATCAGCATTTGCTGCTCTGTTTTTAGTAGTGCTGATTTCAAATATGGCGGGTCGTACTTTGATGACTATTGTGCTTGCTGGAATTGTTATTGATGCTTTATTTGCAGCAGGTATTTCGTTAGTTCAATATGCCGCGGATCCAGAAACGAGTTTACCTGCCATCGTCTTTTGGCTGATGGGAAGCTTTGCAACGGCGAGTTGGGAAAAATTTGCACAAACTGCTCCTATACTCATTGCCAGCATTTACCTACTGAATAGAATGCGCTATCGCATTGCTGTACTCGCTATGGGTGACGACGAAGCTAAGTCGTTTGGCATCCATGTTGCACGCTCCCGGATGGTCGTCTTCGCGTTGATTTCTATCATTATCGGCGCCTGCGTAACCGCATCGGGCGTAGTGGGGTGGGTAGGACTCGTAATCCCACACTTTGCTCGTATGTTAGTAGGCGAAGATCACCGCCGGCTCTATTTCACGAGTCTTATGCTGGGTGCCACTTTCATGATTTTGACTGATACGTTGGCTCGTAGTTTAACTGCTGCAGAGATTCCTTTAGGCGTACTCACAGCTCTAGTTGGCGCCCCCGTCTTTGTGTACTTACTATGCACTCGTCGACGTGAAAGGGCTTAATCATGCAAACCGTCTTTACCTCTCATCTCAGTTTAACTGGAGCGTGCGTACGTTTTAGTGAACGTGTGATTTTTCAGGATTTAAGTTTTAACGTACAAAAGGGCGAAACGTTGGCCATTTTGGGCCCAAACGGACGCGGTAAGACTACGTTGCTAAAAGCTCTATTAGGCTCACAACGTTTAGATCAAGGACAACGGCAGGTACCCCACCTCATCGGCTATGTACCTCAATACCAATACGGTAGTGAAAACCATTGTTGCCTCGATGTGGTACTCATGGCACGAGCCGCCTTGCTTCCCATGTTCAGCCTTCCTTCACAGCGGGATCGTAAGCTAGCTCTTGAAGCATTGGAAAAAGTAGGCGGAGGGCATTTTGCTTATCGTTTATATGGCTCTCTATCCGGCGGCGAGCGCCAATTAGTGTTGCTTGCTCGTGCTTTAGCTACTGGTGCTGAGGTACTCATACTTGATGAGCCGGCTTCAGCTTTAGATTTAGCTAATCAGGACTTATTGCTTAACGTCTTATTCGAGTTACGCCGAGTACGTAGCCATTCGGTCGTTTTTACCACTCACCATCCGCAACACGCTCTGCATCTCGCAGACAAAGTACTGCTGATGCACACCAACGATCAGATTAAATTTGGTCCAGCTGATGAGCTGTTAACCGAGTCTGAGTTATCCCGTTTATACAACGTCAGACTACGCCGTCTAATGGTGCAAACGGGAGAACATTTTCAAAGCACAATCTGCCCGGTTTTTGGAATACGTGAACCGGATCAAGATATGCCCATTTCTTATCCTCTAAACAAAGGTAAATACAATGAGTAACGATACAATCTCCTATCTGGAAAATGGACATGAATTTACAGTCCACTTTGATGAGTTATTAAAATACCACGGTGCCGGTTATCCGGGTGGTGTAGTCCACGGGCTAAAAGTTATGCAGCGAGCCTGGCCCTTGCTAGATAATGGTCGTTTGCCTGAACGACGTGAAATTCGCTGTGTCACAGCCTTTGGAGGCCCAGGGGGTAGAGATGCGATTGAGTTTGTTACCCGCGGTCTTACTGAGGGTCGCTACATTGTTGATAACTCAGTAGGGCTCGAAGAAGAAGAGTCCCCCGGTGGTCGTTATTACTTCCGTTTCGAGTACCGTGGCACCGCTGTTGAAATCACCATCCGTCCCGGACACGTACGCCCCGAGTTCATTCAGTTAGCACGCAAGAAAGACCGCTCACCAGAAGAAGAGATCATTTTGGCTGAAATGAAGCTCGAAATGGGAGAACGCTTGTTAGTCCAGCCCGCAGAAGATATTTACAACGCTACCGTATTATCGTAATAAGTCATAGCCATGAATCAAGAACGTCAAACTTGGCTCGGGCTACTTGCCCGAGCTAACCGAGATTATCTGGAAAATATCTGGGCTACTTACAATCCGGGTGTGCCTATACAAAAACTCGCTGGCCCTGAAACGGGGTTGGTGCAGCTCAATACACAAGCTTGTAAGGCCTCAGTGTCATTTCAGTTTGGTGAGGCTTCTTGTACTCGCTGCGTAATCGCTATTGGGAAAATTCAAGGTTACGCAGTACATTTGGGCTCCGATCTACGCAAAGCGGAGTTAGCGGCCTATCTAGACGCCTTTCTACAAACGGCCCCCTCCCACCAACGTGAGCTGGTGCTGCACCCTATACGCCAACAGTTAGAGCTAAAAAAGGCTGAGAGGGATCAGCTGACGGCTGCTACTTCTGTACGTTTCTACACCACACAAAAAACTTAGAATCATGAAAATACCTTTACGATCTGAGCACAGACATGACGATGAGTTACATCGGCAGACGCGTACTTATCGGCGACTACTGCATGCCTTTGGTTACCCAATGCGCATACAGCAACTAGAAGAGCGTGCTATTCATTGCATCGTTGACTGCCTTCTAGACAGCCAAACGACGGTAGCTATTGAGGTGGAAAATAAGGAATTAACAAGCCGTATTTTGAATACAGGCGCAACCTTGAGCCAAACTCCCGAATGGGTTTTTGCAGGTTCTCAACGGCATCACTTACAACATATTCCAGCAGGAAGCCGTGAGTCGCCTGAAAGTGGGGCAACCCTTGTCATGGAAATAGCCGCCATATCACCTACAAACGGGGGGCTTGCTATACGAGCCACCGGTGCAGGACTCAACAAACCACACACTTTATATTTTTCAGGGTTACATCAAAATGTAGTCATTGATCATATTGCTTTTCGTGCCGATTACCCGCGTGGAGTGGACCTACTACTATGCGCTGACACGCAGCTGGTTGTATTACCACGTCACTTAACTTTGGAGATCATTTAATGTACGTACCAGTAAAGGGTGGTGAACAAGCAATTGCTGCTTCCCGTATAGCCGTAGAACGGAGTCGCCGAGGCGACGACACAATCCCCGAGATTGAAATTAATCAAATCATGGCACAAATGTCGTTAGCTCTTGATCGGATCATGAGTGAGGGGGGCTTATACGATCGACGTTTTGCTGCTATTGCCTTTAAGCAAGCTCAGGGAGACATTGCCGAAGCGGTATTTCTCGTACGTGCTCATCGCGCGCAATTAGCCAATTTTGGCTCAAGCCAAAACATAGATCTAAAAACAATGCATTACAGTCGCCACATTTCCGCCACGCAAAAAGAGTTGGCTGGAGGGCAAATTTTAGGCGCCACTTACGACTACACCCACCGCTTACTGAATATGGATTTAGAACACTCTCGCCCTCAGTGCGAGTTACCTAAATCAGTGATAACAGCTCCCTCATCGCCCTCTAGCTCTGAGCCACTGTACGCAGATCTTATCCGCACCGAAATATCTAAAGCTCCGATAGACATTACGCGAACTGTTTTGCCTTCTTTACCTGATCCTTGCGAGCGTCTCGCTCATCTCGCTCGTGGCGAAGAAGGCTACTTAACTGGATTAGCTTACGAGAGTTTGCGTAAAGCCTCAACGAGTCATCCCTATGTAGCGCAATTAATGAGAGGGAGCGTTGAAATATTCGTAGAGCTGGAAGACCTCAATTTAACCGTATCCATTGGTGAGGTTGAGTTAACTGCCTGCACTACTGTGGCTCCAAATTTTAGCTCATCTCCACATTTAGAAGCGGGTTTTGGTATTGCTTTTGGAGCTAACGAGCGTAAAGCCGTCGCCATGGCAATCGTAGATCAGCACTTTAAAATTGAGGGTGCTACCAGTGATGCACTCATGCATACCGACGGAGTCGCTGCATCCGGCTATGTCAGCCATTTGAAATTACCTCATTACTCTGACTTTGATGCTGATTTAGCGCGTTTACGCCGAGTTCAGGCTAAGGAGGAAATATGAATTATGCCTACCTTGATCTACCGTCCAAACAAGAAATACGTCGTAAAACCCTAAAAGCACTCTGTCTACCTGGACGTCAAATACCTTTCTCAGCTCCTGAGCTACCCATTGCCTATGGTTGGGGGGTAGGAGGCATGGCTATTACCGCTGCCTTATTAGAACCGAATGACACGTTAAAGGTAGTCGATCATGGTTCGGATGATACCGTTAATGCCCTGAATATCGCGGATTTTTTTACTAAAACGGCAAACATATCAATTACGACAATAAGCTCAAAGGCTACTCTCATTCAAACGCGTCAGCGAGTCCCTGAAAGCCCGTTGCGGGAAGAGCAAATTGTGGTGTACCAAGTTCCTCGACCTGACCCTCTACGTGGATTTATTAATGATGCGGCCGAAGCACTGACACGGCACGCACATCATGATTACGGTGTCGTGTTAAGCGCTCTATTTGAAACATGGTTGCAACAAGATGATGCGTGCTTAGGATACGACCACCCTGTGATTGTTAATGATGGGGTCTTAATGTCACCGTCGCCTATTCCTGCTATGGATAACCCCCGCATGGCGATGATGCCTGCTATTCAGATTTTTGGCGCCGCACGCGAGCGACGAATTTATGCATTGCCTGCCTATACACCCTTAGCAAACTTAGCTTTTGTTGACCTGCCTGCTAGCCTGAAAAAAGTCGATACAGCATGTTGTATCTGCGGCTCATCTATTCATTATTTGGATAATATTGGTACGTCAAACACCCCCCATTGGGTATGTTCCGACTCCGAAGCATGCAAGGAGCGCGCTCATGTTTAGCTTGCCAGATCCCGTGCTGACAGCACAGGCTATCTCACTTGAAATAGCTGGGCACCGTATTTTGTCGGATTGTCACCTCAAGCTTTATCCTTCCGAGGTTCTCGCTTTAGTCGGCCCCTCAGGTGCTGGAAAATCAAGTCTTCTGAATATACTTGCTGGACGACAGCTATCTAACAACTGTCAGGCTCTTTCCCTTTTAGGCCAGGATTTACTACGTACCAGTCTTTATCAAACTAACCTTTTACGTCGGCGGGCGTGTGGCTATGTGGCTCAGGATGCCAGCACAACCCTAAACCTGAGACAAAGTGCCGCCACTAATATCGTACGTCGTCTGTTTGATTTAGGTGACAACCGTGCGGTTGATGCACTCAAACAAGCACAAAAATGGGGCCAGCGACTTGGTTTATGTCCAGAACGATTACATGAGCCAGTGAAGAACTTTTCGGGAGGGATGCGCCAACGCGTACAAATCGCTGCGGCCATGATCCATCAGCCGAGCATTTTATTTTTAGATGAACCCACTGCTGGTCTCGACTCAGTCGCTCAAGCAGATTTTTTAGATGTGCTCTCTAATTTGAGAAACCAAACACAGACTGCCATGGTGTTTGTGACTCATGACTTACGTCTAGCTCGACTCATTGCTGATCGGGCCATCGTGATGGATCAAGGCCGCATCGTCAGCGAATCCATTATGGATCGTTTGCTTACTGAGCCTGAGCATCTCATCGCCCAAGCTCTTGTTAAGGCAATGATTTAATGAATAAACCAACTGTGATTTTGCAGTATGAAGGCAATGGCATACATCATGGGCCACTTCGCATAACGGCACAAACAGGGCAGATCGTACAGATCTGGGGAGCGTCAGGCTCAGGAAAATCGACTTTGCTCTCACGAATTTGGGGAAGTCGAAGCTTAGGAACGGCACACTTGTGCATACGAACCCACGATCAGCAGTTCACACCAAGCACAATGACACCCGCCCACTTTGCATTTCTACGCTCACGATTAATGTCGTACGTAGGGCAACATCCTACCGTACTACCTCGCGAAAAACTTGTGGATTGGTTTGCTCTAGTCCCCACAAAGACAGTACTCGACGGACTAAGACTGCTGGACCTCTCTCCTAGCTTACTCTCTCGCTATGCCTGTGATGTCTCTGGTGGTGAACTACAGCGTTTTATGTTGCTTCACGCTTATTTTTCTTCTCCTCCAATCTTACTTTTAGATGAGCCCTGTACAGGATTGGATCCAGAGCGTAGTCATCAGGTGAGCACGCTTTTATTACAGGCTAAAGCCGCTCAGAAACTGGTTATTTACACCAGTCATACGAGTGCCAGTTGGGTGGATCAGTCAATCTCTTTAGACGGTTAAACCGTCTACATTTAATTTAACCTGGAAAAGTACTCATAATGAAAAAATTTTATTGGGATCTGCGTTGAGTGTAGGTTGCCTAAACTTCGTTCATGCCGATACCTCAGTCACACTGTATGGTGTGTTGGATGCTGGAATTACGTAAGCGTAAACTGACCGCCGTATGTAGCCATCAGACGAGAATTGGTAACTTAGACGCCCATCTGATATAGACGGACATCTAAGTATGGAATTACAGGACTGGCGAAAAGAACCTCGTAAAAACTATTCGAATGAATTCAAACTTCGTATGGTGGAACTGGCATCACAACCTGGAGCTTGTGTTGCACAGATTGCACGTGAAAATGGCGTCAATGATAATGTTATTTTCAAATGGCTCAGGCTCTGGCAGAACGAAGGGCGTGTTTCGCGGCGTCTTCCGGTAACGACCTCTTCTGACACTGGCGTTGAATTATTACCGGCTTTGTTGAATAAATCGAACTTTTGCTGAGTTGAAGGATCAGATCACGTATCTTCCCGACAACGCAGACCGTTCCGTGGCAAAGCAAAAGTTCAAAATCACCAACTGGCCCACCTACAATAAAGCCCTCATCAACCGTGGCTCCATAACTTTCTGGCTGGATGATGAAGCTATTCAGGCCTGGTATGAGTCAGCAACACCTTCTTCACGAGGCAGACCTCAGCGCTATTCTGACCTTGCCATCACGACTGTGCTGGTCATTAAACGCGTATTCAGGCTGACCCTGCGCGCTGCGCAGGGCTTTATTGATTCCATTTTTTCTCTGATGAACGTTCCGCTACGCTGCCCGGATTACAGCTGTGTCAGCAGGCGGGCAAAGTCGGTTAATGTCAGTTTCAAAACGCCCACCCGGGGTGAAATCGCACACCTGGTAATTGATTCCACCGGGCTGAAGGTCTTCGGTGAAGGCGAGTGGAAAGTCAAAAAGCATGGCCAGGAACGCCGCCGTATCTGGCGTAAGCTGCATCTCGCCGTTGACAGTAAAACACATGAAATCATCTGCGCTGACCTGTCGCTGAACAACGTTACGGACTCAGAGGCCTTCCCCGGGTTAATCCGGCAAACCCACCGGAAAATCAGGTCAGCCGCCGCCGATGGCGCTTACGATACCCGGCTATGTCACGATGAACTGCGGCGTAAGAAAATCAGCGCGCTTATCCCTCCCCGAAAAGGTGCGGGTTACTGGCCCGGTGAATATGCAGACCGTAACCGTGCAGTGGCTAATCAGCGAATGACCGGGAGTAATGCGCGGTGGAAATGGACAACAGATTACAACCGTCGCTCGATAGCGGAAACGGCGATGTACCGGGTAAAACAGCTGTTCGGGGGTTCACTGACGCTGCGTGACTACGATGGTCAGGTTGCGGAGGCTATGGCCCTGGTACGAGCGCTGAACAAAATGACGAAAGCAGGTATGCCTGAAAGCGTGCGTATTGCCTGAAAACACAACCCGCTACGGGGGAGACTTACCCGAAATCTGATTTATTCAACAAAGCCTCCATAGACTGTCAGCAACATTAAGACAGCACATGCACGAATATCAGAAGGTTTATCCCCACAAGATTCACTGATGAGTCGCCTTACATCACTCCAGTTTGGTCCTGTAGGAACCGAAGCCAAAGAATAAACTCGGGTACTGCGTAAACAATCTACTAGCAATTTATTACATCGACCACAACTGGCTCCGTACCTAAAAAATGCGCGTAAGCAGTAAGTCACATATTGAAGAGAACGTCTCGAGTATCTTTTTTTAAGACGCAAAAACTTCAGAAACTCTTCAGCTGCATAACTAGAAAACACATCAATGATAGCGTTCTCGGCACAGGCTTTCAGGTAACGATGAATCATAAACATTCGACCTCGAATCGTCTCCTGTGACAGTCCCTGTTCATTAACCATGTAAGATTCGAATCCAACGAGCAGCATATCAGTAGAGGAGTCTTCTGCATTCGAGCATATATCAGATTTTGACGGTAAAAGTTCAGTCACGACCATCACCTCTGTTTATAAATATCGAATAACAGTTGTTATGTTGCTTGATATTTATACAGCAGCTCATGGCATCAATATTCAGATCGATATCACAACATAACGATCATCACCACATAAGACCCGTTATGTGAAACTCAACATAACGGGTCCAGCACAATTGCGTTCGGGTGTGTGAAGCTCTCAATCAGCGGTTGCAGGCTGGTAACGGGCTTTTCCGTCGGGTGATGACGATTGCCTGAATATTTCCAGCCCAGCACGTCCGGCAGCGGGTTTTGTGGCAGACGTGGACGGCCTTTTGCCAGGATGTAGGCGCATTCGTGGCGATAGCCCACATATGCGGCCTTCGATGTGTAGTTTTTGGTGAAGACCAGGTGACCAACAACGCTGAATCCCGCATTTTTCCAGGCAGACATAAAACGATCGACGCGATTCCAGCCATAGAAGCTCACCATTAACGCGTCTTTTTTGAGTACGCGGTACATATCATTACAGGCCGGTTGCAGCCATTCATCGGTTTTATCGCCGGCAATGGTACGCCCCTGACGGTCACGAAAACCGACGAGGTACGGCGGGTCGGTGAGGATGAAATCGACAGCATTGCCCGGAAACGTGGCCATAACACGCACGCAGTCACCCAGGATAAAACGGGACATAACAGCACTCCTTCTCTTACAGAGGACACCGGGAGGGCACCCCTGTGGTGCCCGTTCCCCGCTGCCTGTGGGCTGTTCACCGCGTCCGGTAACGGGTCAGGCCGACCGTGGAATACCGCAGCCGTCGTCTTTCTGACGGCAAGGTTATGCCGCGAAAGCGGCTTGAAGGGCGTTCATCAGAAAAGGGCGACGGGCTGGCGTACACTGTCACCGACGCCAGCCGGGAGCGGTAAAAGCGCCCGTCCCGTGCCCGCCGGACGCGGGACACTGACCACAGGCAGCGTTTATGCCGCGCCGCGTCAGCCGGCGCAGTAAAAAGAGGAGCACGGCGACATCCTTTGTCGGAAAAGAAACGGGCGGTTGCCCGCCCGTCTCCGTCATACTTCATCCGCCATAATGCGCCACATTGTCGACTATCCACGCAGGTCCGGTGACTTCCGGCAGCTCATCGTCATCTGTCGGGGAAGACCATTCCAGTTCCCCCCACAGCACATCAACGAGCTCTCCGCGCTCATACAACTGCCAGCCACAGAAATTGCAGCCCTGTTCGGCGTACCAGTGCTCCAGCGTGCAGCCGAAACGGCGGCTTAATTCTGCAACAACGTCGCTTTCCGGCTGACACCACGGCGTGTCGAAATCCACCTGAATGAAGTTTTCCCCCTGACTGCTGATATTCAGGTCATACCCACAAGGCCACTTCACGCCATACCGTTCTGTATACCAGTGATATGCAGAAGGAACACCGTTCAGAACACCGCCGTTAAAGCCATTCACTTCAATATCCAGGCGGGTCGGCAAAACCGTCAGCAGGTCAAACGGCATGGTTTTTTCCGGCAGTACGTTGTCACACAGACGGTTCCACCACACCGATACATCCTCGTTACCCCAGATGTCACACCAGTCACCTCTTTTTGCGGTGAAATGCACAGTGATAGTTTCCCTGACATCATCCGGTAACCCTTCCCAGCGACGCTGTCCAGTACCGCTCTGCAGCCAGAGTTCATGCAGCATCAGGCAGTTTTGCTCATCCAGCAGTACACCGTTCTGCAGGTGTGTCAGCCAGCGGGTGAACGCGATATTTTCCGTCGATACAGCACCACGTCCGGCAGCCGTCACTCCGGGGCACTGCTCAGAGCGGATATTTTCAGTGATCTGCAGAAGTCCGGCACTTCCGGCCAGAAACAGCTGAATACCTTCATTTGTGGCGCGGCGATAAAGCGGTGTGACTGCACCGCTGGCCAGTCGTTTAATCTCAGCGATCTGTGCCGGTTCACCAGAAAAATACATACGATTCGAGCACCAGTTTGGCATGGGAATTCTCCTCTCACATGCGGCCTCCATCAGGCCGTGCCGCACCTGTAACCGGGCGACCGCATACGAATGCAGGTGCGGCCCCGAAGCCGCAGCGCGTGGAGGAGGAACGACGAAACGTGACCGGGTGAGGAGGCCGGCGACAGCGACACACTTGCATCGGATGCAGCCCGGTTAACGTGCCGGCACGGCCTGGGTAACCAGGTATTTTATTCACAGAACCGTGCGCAAAATGCTGTGGATAAGCTGGACACAGCAGTCCACAGCAGGCATACAGCCACACTCTCAGAGAATTGAGCGTTTTTTAGTCACAATAATGACATTTGACTGTGTGTGGATTCAGTTATTAGAATACTGTATATGCATACAGCAACAAAAAAGGGAGATGAGAACATGATCCGCATTGAAATTCTTTTCGACCGCCAGAGCACAAAAAACCTCAAATCAGGCACACTTCAGGCGCTACAGAATGAAATCGAACAACGTCTGAAACCACACTACCCGGAAATCTGGCTGCGTATAGACCAGGGCAGCGCCCCGTCTGTATCTGTCACAGGAGCCCGCAACGACAAGGATAAAGAACGTATCCTGTCTCTGCTGGAAGAAATCTGGCAGGACGACAGCTGGCTGCCTGCAGCATGAGTACCGTTTATCACCGTCCGGCTGACCCTTCAGGCGATGACAGTTACGTGCGACCGTTGTTTGCCGATCGTTGCCAGGCCGGTTTTCCTTCGCCTGCCACTGATTATGCTGAGCAGGAACTGGATCTGAACAGCTATTGCATCAGCAGACCTGCAGCCACCTTCTTTCTGCGCGCCAGCGGTGAATCGATGAACCAGGCTGGCGTGCAGAATGGTGATCTGCTGGTAGTGGACAGGGCCGAAAAACCACAACACGGGGACATCGTTATCGCTGAGATCGACGGTGAGTTCACCGTCAAACGACTGCTGTTGCGCCCACGCCCGGCACTGGAGCCGGTTTCAGACAGCCCGGAGTTCCGCACACTGTATCCGGAAAACATCTGTATTTTTGGTGTTGTCACTCACGTGATACACAGGACGCGGGAGTTACGCTGATGTTTGCACTGGCTGATATCAACAGTTTCTACGCCTCATGTGAAAAAGTTTTCCGCCCGGACCTTCGCAACGAACCGGTCATCGTACTCAGCAATAACGATGGCTGTGTGATCGCGCGCAGCCCGGAGGCAAAAGCCCTTGGCATCAGAATGGGGCAGCCCTGGTTTCAGGTGAGACAGATGCGCCTGGAGAAGAAAATACATGTATTTTCCAGCAATTATGCGCTGTACCACAGCATGAGCCAACGGGTCATGGCTGTTCTGGAGTCGCTTTCTCCCGCAGTTGAGCCCTACTCAATTGATGAAATGTTTATTGATTTGCGGGGGATAAATCATTGCATCTCTCCGGAGTTTTTTGGTCATCAGCTCAGGGAACAGGTAAAGAGCTGGACAGGACTCACCATGGGGGTGGGCATTGCGCCTACAAAAACGCTGGCTAAAAGTGCACAGTGGGCAACAAAGCAATGGCCACAGTTTTCCGGTGTGGTCGCGCTGACGGCAGAAAACCGTAATCGGATCTTGAAGCTACTGGGACTGCAGCCAGTTGGTGAGGTCTGGGGAGTAGGACGCAGACTGACGGAAAAGCTGAATGCGCTGGGTATTAACACAGCACTGCAGCTGGCGCAGGCTAACACGGCATTCATCCGGAAAAACTTCAGCGTCATTCTTGAGCGTACGGTACGCGAACTCAACGGCGAGTCCTGCATATCCCTGGAAGAAGCACCACCGGCAAAACAGCAGATTGTCTGTAGTCGCAGTTTTGGTGAACGAATCACAGACAAAGATGCCATGCACCAGGCTGTTGTTCAGTATGCAGAGCGGGCCGCAGAGAAACTACGTGGGGAGCGTCAGTATTGCCGGCAGGTGACGACATTTGTACGGACATCCCCCTTTGCAGTAAAAGAACCCTGTTACAGCAATGCCGCTGTGGAAAAGCTTCCATTGCCCACACAGGACAGCCGGGACATTATTGCCGCCGCATGCAGAGCCTTAAACCATGTCTGGCGTGAAGGGTACCGCTATATGAAGGCAGGAGTCATGCTGGCTGATTTCACACCATCGGGTATAGCGCAGCCGGGATTATTTGATGAAATCCAGCCCCGTAAAAACAGTGAAAAGTTAATGAAAACACTCGATGAACTGAACCAGTCGGGAAAAGGGAAAGTGTGGTTTGCGGGGCGAGGAACCGCCCCTGAATGGCAAATGAAACGGGAAATGTTGAGTCAGTGTTATACAACTAAATGGCGAGATATTCCCCTGGCCAGGCTGGGTTAGTTCAGTCATCTCCGAACATATTTTCAGCGTTTCTTCTGGTCTGGTCTTCACCGTCATTTCTCGACAGACTCTGCTCTGTAAGAGGAGTACTGCAATCCACAGACGTATGGAGACCAGATTGTTTTTCCAGTAATTCAAGCAATTTCTTTTCAACCGAAAAAGCACCTGGTATTACGCTGGAAATCACCTTATTAATATCATCCAGAGTCGTATTTTCTGTCAGTAACTCCGATATCAGCAAAGGAAGACGTTTATCTATAGCTGCAAACGCCGCACCAGTAACTAACATCGCGCGCATGAAACGTCCCCGCTCCTTCAGTTTTTCATTTGCAATGAGCTCATCTGCTATCTTATCTCCTGTCCGTTCATCCGGGAAAAGTTCAAATGAGCAGCGTCTGGATTTATTTTCATCACTCATTAGTCACACCACCTTTCATTTTTATCATTCCCATGACTAAATCAAACTGCGGGGATGAGCTCAGATAAAAGCGCTCATCAGGAACCTTAGTCAGGTTCTTCACAGCCTCGGCCACAATTTCAGCCCCACCACCAACACACATTACATGTGTATAGTCGGTGAAACGGCTGATGACATCATTAACTCGTTTAATAAGCAACTTCTGCCGTTCATTGATAACATTAATGATAGACTCACGCTGTTCAGCATTATAAATGCGACGGGAAAGGTAGTCAGGTTCATTACGGTGCACAATGATATTGTCAGCCTGGAATGAGCTCACTCTTGTATTAGCATGTACAGCCATCTGTTCCTTAACCCCGGATGTAATCAGGGACACGCCGATATTCGGATCACACCAGGTTTTTGTAATCCCTGTCATTTTGCTACGAACATGCGACACATCAAGAGTTGTACCACCGAGATCTACGATCAAAAGGGATTCATCATCCTCAAGCCCCGCAAGAACACTGAAACCAGCGGGAATACTTTCAGGAAGAACGGAAACACTGCGAATAACAAATGCATCACTCCCCTGCACCCGTACTTCACGCATCACATTTTTTTTCTTTCTTTCAATGTTTTGCTTATTTTTCTGATTGTTGGCGTCAAGGTATTCAGAGATCGGCAATGTGACGATGACATCAACAGGCTGCGCTTTCAGGCCGGTCTGCTGTAGCGCATGCTGAATGGCCACAACATTCACATCACTGTACTGATAGCGTGTTTCAGTCGTTACGACAGCATCAGCACTTAATGGATCAAATGAAAACTTCTCGCCGTCGATCTCGTAATTAGCCGGAGCAGCATCATCCAGTAAACTAAAAGACCATTCCGGTTTAAAGCTGTTAGGGCTGATTAACGTTTTCACGTCACCATCCTCCAACCAGGCAAGTTTAATGTTGGTAGAACCATCATCAATAAAGATTTTCATAACCAGTCTCCGTTGCTCATAAACAAATAGAAAAAACAAACATACTTCATACATGCAATGTATATTCAATTATAATGAAAAAACGGTCTTTCTGAAAGGACAAATGCAACATAAAAACACGATAAATTGCATGTACATTGTACACACAACTTTAAGACCAGAGGAAATCATAGATACAAAAACATTATGAAGGTTATATGTGACACATAAATGCAATATAAAAACATCGTGGACATCATGGTTCAGGTTAAGGGAAAAGGAATGAAATGGTGAAACTGAGAGGAAAGGAAAGCGGTGACGAATCATGTCACCATAAACAGAAAGATGTCTAATGGGGACTCTTTAGGTACGTGAAGAATCCCCATAACGCATTTAAAAGACACACATCAGATACCCTTAAGGTATCCGATAGTTTATTGACCTATTGCACCATCACGTTCAAGCTTCTCTCTTATAGCCTCAATAATATATGAGCTAAAATCCAGAGATGTTTTACTGGTCGCTTTAAGTTCCGCATGAGCTTCAAAATACGACAGCGGTATGGCCTTAAGATTCTTAGCCTTCGTCCTGGCAGCCACGGGACGACCTGAAACTTCCTCTGCACCTTCATTTGGCTGAGACGGGGCTGTTGCTGTTACGGCAGAAGAAGAAGTTTGTAATCTGGCAGAATCCACCAGGTTTTTCAGTTTTTCAGCCTGTGCACTAAATTTCGCTTTGCTCATGAGATAACCCAGGATGTTTGTTAGATACTTAAAAGATATCCATTAAAAGCCCAAAGGATACTATATGGATACCCAATAGACACACCTTACTGTTTGTTATTTTCAATCAGATGATTGATTTCTTCGATCAGGGCAATAACTTCCTTACCTCCTGCCGAATAGCGCCCATGAACAGACTCAGTGATTCCCATCCCAGTCTCAATGACATCCTCAAATTCTGCACGAGCAGAAATGCGGCTCTTCATCAGCTTCAGATGTTTGAACGATGGCAGGATTGCATCAAGCTTAGGGAATTTCTTCTTGTTAGGATTAACTTTACAGAGATACAGGTGAGCAGTTATATCGGTCCCCATGATAGAGCTGATTTCGTCCAGTACTCCATCAAAATGCATCAAACCAATACGTTCAGTCAGGGAGTCTTTTGAAGGGACAATAACGCAGTCTGCAAAGGCAATCGCAGTACGGGTAAGATCTGAGTCAAATCCCCCACAGTCAATAAGTAACGTCTTATCGCTGTTCTTGTAGGGAGTCATAATTTCGATTAACTCATCCACTGTTTTGGGTACTTTCACGGAAATTTCTTTTCCTTCAGGTCTCAGCCCCAGAATGATAGAAAGCCCGGTATGAGTATCCAGATCAACTGTATCAGACTTCATTTCACCAACAATGTTTACGGATGAAGTTGTCTTACCCACACCACCTTTGGGATGCGTATTAGCAATAACAGGCATAGTGTATCTCCAGAATCCACATGTAATACCCATAAAGACCCCATAAGACACCTTTCGGATATCCAAGAGGTACTCAATAGATGTTTTTTTACTCTATACCGGTCCTGCATGTCAACAGAATATGAAATACCGATAATATATCCATGAGATATCCGAAAGGGATTTAAAAAAGTCAGAGCTTATGGAATTCTTTTGAGCATAGACACCGCATCGGACTCAGGCATCGAAAACTGCACCCGGTGCCGGGCAGCCACATCCAGCGCAAAAACCTTCGTGTAGACTTCCGTTGAACTGATGGACTTATGTCCCATCAGGCTTTGCAGAACTTTCAGCGGTATACCGGCATACAGCATGTGCATCGCATAGGAATGGCGGAACGTATGTGGTGTGACCGGAACAGAGAACGTCACACCGTCAGCAGCAGCGGCGGCAACCGCCTCCCCAATCCAGGTCCTGACCGTTCTGTCCGTCACTTCCCAGATCCGCGCTTTCTCTGTCCTTCCTGTGCGACGGTTACGCCGCTCCATGGGTATTTTCAGTGTTGCCACCATCGTCTGCAGCTGGCTGACGTACCAGGAGTCAGAGAGCGGAACCAGCCGGTGAGTCTGCTGACCGGCGGGCATTCTCCCCGCCGTCCTGGCAGCTTTTTCGGTCCGTTGTTTCAGGGTCGCAAGCTGCACAAACGGATACGGAGGCGTGAGCGAAAAATCCCCCCGCGTCAGCGCTAGTGCTTCATTAATACGCGCGCCGGTGTTCCACAGAGTGGCCAGCAGCATCTTGCGGCGCAGATCCGGGACATAATGAAGCAGGGCACTCACCTCGGGAGCCAGCAGATATTTCGGCAGTTCATCATGAACCATCGACATCTGGCGGAGTGCCAGAGCTGCCGGATAATCAATGGCAACAGGAAGTTGTGCAGACTGTCCGGCAGAATACACTGCCGGTACCATGGCTGCAGACTGGCTGTGTATAACGGAGCCTGACATTTATATTCCCCAGAACATCAGGTTAATGGCATTTTTGATGTCATTTTCTCGGTGGCTGAGATCAGCCACTTCCTCCCCGATAACGGAGACCGGCACACTGGCCATATCGGTGGTCATCATGCGCCAGCTTTCATCCCCGACATGCACCACCGGGTAAAGCTCACGGGAGACCTTATCTGACAACAGACGTGCACTGGCCAGGGGGATCACCATCCGTCGCCCAGGCGTGTCAATAATGTCACTCTGGACATCCACAAACAGACGATAACGGCTCTCTCTTTTATAGGTGTAAACCTTAAACTGCATTTCACCAGTCCCTGTTCTCGTCGGCAAAAGAGCCGTTCATTTCAATAAACCGGGCGACCTCAGCCATCCCTTCCTGATTTTCTGCCTGCCAGCGTTCGGCACGCAGACGACGGGCTTCATTCTGCAGGGTGGTGCTTACCAGCCCGGAGATATTGACATCATATGCCTTGAGCAACTGATAGCTGTCACTGTCGACGGTGACTGTAATGCGCTGCTTCATAATGCACCTCATCTTACATACTCTCTGTACACCATTAAGTATACACCAGTATTACGCTATAACATGCCTCCGGCAACGGAATATTGTTATCCAGCTATTATTAACACCACCATCAATAACTGACCTGAAAAGTAATCATGACAATAATAACCTGCAATGTAGTAACCATGATAAATTACAGGATGACTGTTTTTCTATGATCCGATTTTTATCGGATTCAGGATTTTCCGGAAGTGAATCAGGATCAGTGAATAAGCGAAGCGATCTTTTCTGCCGCTGATGACTGGCTCGGGAACACGGGAAGAAACACAACATACAGTGTCATGTCAGCGGAGCGGGACACCACATCCTGTGAAAGCGGACCAGCGGGCGGCAGCGAAGGATCCGCGGATCCGTAACCACCAGAAACCGGATCTGCGTGATGAGAAAAGAGTAGTAGATATGATTTTATATAAAAAACATAAAACCATACCAGGCGTGATGTTTGTCATAATATATAAATTCATACCTGATATGATATTTACCAAAGTAGAGATAAATTATTCGCTGTATGATTTTACCTATTAATGCACATAATCAAATGGAGCATGCAGGATGGATGAAAAAGTATACTTTCGCCTCAGCTATGAAACGATGACCGGCGATACGGAAGACTTCATTAACGCATGTATTGAACGGGCAAACCGTGCGGACTGCAACGATACCGATGCGGAGATTGCCCGCGCACGCAGCACCATTGAACTCTGGTACTGTCTGGCACTCGCGGGGCGTGCCCCAGACGACGTCGCCGACAGGGATCATCTGCGGTTCACCGAAATGCTCCTGCGCGCCCCGACAGCAGAACAACGCGCATGTCAGCTGTAACCTCCCGTGGGCCGTCGCCGCTGCAACGACGGGTGCTGATTGTGCTGGCTGCCCTTGATGAAAAACGGCCTGGCCCCGTGCTGACTCGGGACATAGAACGGGTGCTGGAGCGAAGCGGGGAAGCCCCGGTCTACGGACCAAACCTGCGCGCCTCCTGCCGGCGCATGGAAGCATCAGGCTGGCTTCGCACACTGCGCGCCCCGAATCTGCAGCTGGCTGTCGAACTGACGGACGCCGGCCGGGCCGTGGCACAGCCTCTGCTGCTGGCAGAACAGGACCGCCTCCGGGCAAAACAGCGCGCGGCAGAAGTCGTCGTACTGCCGCTGGTCCCGGCATCAGGTCTGCCCGCAGACGGCACTTCTGCCACTGATCTGGCGGTGGAGCTGAACGGCATGACGTATCAGGCCTGCCGTGGGGATTTTGTGGTACGTCTCGACGGCAGCACCTGTCTGCAGTTATGGAACAGAGAAGGCAAGGTGGTACGCCGGGAGGGCGATCCGCTGGAAGTGGCGCAGTGGCTGCAGGCCTGTCATGATGCCGGAATAAAAGTTCGTGTACAGGTTAATGAAAGTATCACCCCGTAAAAACATGCCTGCACGATTCACACATCATCCCATGGTGGCAGCCGGTTAACTTTCCTGCGCCACCAGTGGAAAGAGGCCATGAGCAGTCCGAACAAAAAACCACCCGTGATACTTATAATAATGGCCTCACCGGCCACCATTCCTGACGGCCCCCAGTAGATAAACCACATTGCACATCCCCAGGAAATGCCCCATAAGCCCCCCGTCAGCACCGTGACCTGCCAGAACGGCATAAAGGGTAATGGCGGAAGCCGGATCCCCAGCCGCCAGAGTATACGCAGAAGAGGAGGGGCATAATTGCTCCGCCACATCTTTTTGCTGTCCATCAGGGCAATGGCCCGGGCTTTTTTCTGCTCAAAAGTCACAGGAGTACCTCCGTTCCATGATGTAAACGTGACACAGTTTATTGTTATTGATTATTATTATCATTATGTTATCACGCACCAGTACACGATGACAATAAAGGAGAAACCAGATGAAAGCGGATATATCTGTAAAGTATTTTCTGAAAAGCCTGATACCAGGTTTCATTATTCTTACAGTTTTTTATCTGGGATGGAAAGATAACCAGGAAAATTCAAGAATGTTTTATGCGTTCATCGGATGCATTATCAGCTCCATTACTTTTCCTTTTTCAATGAAGATAATACAGAAAATGGTAATAAGGTTTACAGGGAAAGAAGTCTGGCAAAAAGACTTCTTTACTAATCCAGTTGGCGGAAGCTTAACTGTAATATTTGAATTATTCTGTTTCGTTATATCAGTTCCTGTAGTTGCCATTTACTTAATATTTATATTCTGCAAAACCCTTTCAGGAAAATGAAAGGGCATCATTATATGTCAGATACCAATAAGTTTATTGTTCTGCTCAATAAACTTATCATTAACAAGCGCACTCACAGCAGCCATAATAATTGCAAAACCCAGAATACCTACAAGGGTCCCCGGCATGACGGAAAACGTCCATGCGGTAACAGATGAAGTAGCTCTTCCTGCTGCCAGTGATTCAAGTTTTACAAAAAATGGACGCCAGTTATCTGTCCAGACAACCTTACCAAACTCAGTGCTCCAGTCAGCAAAATCGTTGCCTTCAGTACACCGTGTTTTCTCTTCAGCTCTCTTCTGGTTGATGTCGGCAAGCTGGCAACAAAAATTCTCTTTTTACGTCAAGAACGTCATTTGCATGTTTTTACTCATTTGTTCTGGCACTGACGTTATTTCTCGCCGAATTTACCGCAGATTCAGCAAAGGTGATTTTATTGTAACTGCAACACCTACCAGATGACGGAAAACGGGTGAACGGATTAGAGTACGATTTTTCCATTTCGTGATCTTCACCTCAGAACCCCACCATTGATGATAAAAATGATTATCATTCGCATTGACACTTTGAAATAAGTAGTTATATTTTTCATGGTTATTGAGCAATTGGTAACCAATGTAGGTTGTAGGTGTTTCATTTTCATTAAGGAATATGTATGAAAAAACAATCTAAAGAAGTGAAAACCTCTGGCTCTGAACATCGTGAAATTATGATAGAAATTGATGCCTCTAAATCGACGAACGGTACCGGTGGAGGCTCCATCATTGAAGGGTCATACACTGTCTATCGCTGCGATGGCGGAAGTGTCCCCTCGCGTCCTTTTGGCCCCCCATTCTGTCCTTAAATTCTCTCAAACGAGAGCAATGAATCCGATAATACAGGTATATTCGATAAAAAGGACGTCTTTTGTGGCGTCCTTACCTTAAGGAGATTATTACGAATGTCTTTGGGGGATAAATTTACATCTGGATACCGTGGGATTAATGCCTTCAATAGTGGCGTGATAAAACTTCTTGTTGCCAGAGAAAATGACTGGATTGAAGAAAAACTTAGTGCCATTTTAACTCAATCACCTCGTATTGATTTCGAACCACTCATTGCGAGTATAGTTTTTGGGCGTACTGAGGGGAAAACTTCATTATTTAAAAATGTGGAATGTATTGTTCCTGGTTGCAGTTTTAAAATTGACCACACGCACAATGGTGCATCCGTAAGTGAATATATTGACTGGAATGCAATTTCATATAAGACATTACCGCACGACCCGGCAGAGATTCTTTTTCAGTCTGTATCTGAAGTCGTCAACAGAAATCAAGGCGGATACTTTGTTGTGCGCCTGTCTGGTGGCATGGACTCTACTGGCATTCTTCTCTCACTAATGGAGGCAGTTGATGTAAGCAGAATTATTGCCATAACTTATCGGTACCTTATGGGGACAAGCAATCAAGATGAAGTATCAGCAAGGCATTTATGTAAAATATTTGGAATCAGGCAAATAATAATTGATTTTGAACCTCATTCATTATTTCATAGGCTTCCTTCACCAGTGCCTCCTGTTCTAAATATGAGAACAATAAATTTTAAAGTTTATGAAGAGGAAAGAAAGCGTATCGGAAGTATCTGTGGAGATAATTATACCCTGTTTGATGGGCATGGGGGGGACCATGTATTTTGTGAGAAAATCCCGTTTGGAATAATAAAAGAGTTATTTTTCCATGGGAGTTTGTTAACCTCATGCCGTAAGTTATTACAGATAGCTCGCCTTCATGGCATAAATATGAAAGATGTCTTATTAATGCATACTAATAGTATGCATTATCTTATAACTGAAGCACAGTGTTATTTTTCCAAAGATGTTATAAAAAACCTTCACTATGACAGAAAAACAGTAAGTGAAGAAAGAAAGTCAGCCCTTCAGGAGGCTATTCTTGATAATGGGACGAGCCTGACGCTGAGTCTTACGGAAAACGATATATTCCCTTTTACAGACCAGAGGATGATAGGCTATGGTCTGAAACTCAGAGTTGAGGAGTCATTTGATACTACATCAAAACGATTTCAATACAGAAAAGCGATTAATGACAGATATAAATTTGTATTTACCAGAAAAGATAAGGGGCATATAACAGGTGCATATCAGTCGGCCCTTAGTGTTAATAAGGACCGTGTTATTAATCTTCTGCGCCATGGGCAGTTCGCGACACACGGTTTGTTAAACTTGGAGGGGGTAGAGCGAGCAATAGAAACAAGTTCTCATGGCATCGGTGGAGTCAGTTTTATTCTTATGAAATTAATTGCTGCAGAACTTATCTTTGAAGGATATTTATAATGACTTCATTCTACTTTAAGCCGAATATACATCATGTCAATATTAATAATGAAATAACTATCCTTGATGAGATATCTGATCGTTATATCCTTCTTTCAGAAAAGCAATCAATTCTCTTAAAAGAGTATATGAGTGATGGTTCTCATAATTATGTCGGTGATACAATGAACCTGGAAGGTATAATTTCTAAGGAGTCGGGTACTCCTTTGGCAAAGAGTACTCCGTCTCCTCAGGGGGTTGGTATATTGACCTGGAACAGTTATGTCAGCACTCGGTTGGGTATTGCCAGTTTTTTTTATATCTCTGAAGCAATAATGAGAATGATTCTTGTCCGAAAACGTCTCCAGTCAAAGGGTTTTCACCATTGCCTTGAGCATTGTCGTTGTGCGCTTAGCCAGAAGAGTTTTCCGTACATTTCCCTGAAAGATAAATTAATTATTGGGCAGAAGTTGAGCCAGAGTATTAAAATTGCGGCACCGTTTATCCCGGGCAAGGTTAAATGCCTTGAGTTTTCACTTGTTTTGTTCGACATGTTAGTGTCAAGAAAAATCAGTCCCACATTATTTATTGGATTCCAGCGCTATGATTTTCTTTCTCATGCATGGCTGGAAATTGATAATGAAGTGGTTGCAGACCAAGATAACCTGAAAACAAAACTTACACCAATAATTAGAGTGGGATAATGAAAATAAAAAATGTCATTTGTGAATTAAAATCAGGGGCAAGTGCTTACTCTTCGGCCTACAAGCTCATACGCTCACTGTATCCCGCATTCACATTTTCTTTTATCGGTGTGTCCATTCTCTTTATTCTGGCTTCGGTTCTTGGTGCATTACTTCCTTATCTGCTCAAAAAGACAGCGGAGGCGTATACTTTCTCTGAAGGGATATTATCTGCATTTTTCCTGATCACAATGACCTACGCCGTCAGCTGGACAGTGACCGAAGTACTGAAGAATATCAGAGGCATTTTTTCTGCGGGAATTCTGGCACAAGCAGATGCAGCACTAACCAGTAACACGATGGAGATTTTACTTTCTATTAGTTTCCGGAAACAAAAGGAATTTGAGCCGGCGGTCCTGGCTGCAAATATTGATCGTGGCGCGCAATCATTCAGTGCGCTGACATTATCTGTTTTCTGGACACTACTCCCAATTACTGTAGAAATCAGTATGGCTGTTTATTTTCTTTATCAGAGTCTGGGTTTTACTTATTCACTTATTTTCTCAATTTCTGTTATAGGTATGATTTTTCTTGCCTTCAGCATAGCGATCTTTAGTCGTCATATCCATACCGATATAATGAATACTCAGAATGGGGTGTATTCTTATACGATTGAGCGACTTGCCATGCCGTTGGATATCCGAATTAATTCAGCTCATGCAAAAGAAAGAGTTCTTCGCCAGGAAATTCTTAATCAGTATGTTAATACAATTAAGCTGACCAATAAAAAAATGGGCTTTTTACTGTCACTACAGGCAGTAGCTGTAGGCGTATTGCTTGCTATATCCGTACTGGTTCTGGTTTTTTTTAAAAAAGCGTCTCATATTGGAACTGGTGACTTTATTATGATTGTGGGCTATATTAGCATGCTAACATTTCAGTTGCGCACAATAGCCGGAGCCAGCATTGACATTCAACGCCAGATTGTGTACCTGAAAATTCTTCTGGAATATAACAGTATGCATCCCGAAGGGGTTATCCCTGATACAGTAAGCTCCCGCAGCACTGAGCGTATTTTTGATGTGCGTAATCTTGGAGCTTTTGCTGACGGCAGACTCCTCTTTAATAATGTGAGCTTCAGGATCCATGAAGGTGAAATGTTTGCACTTTCTGCGCCTTCAGGTTTTGGTAAATCCACAATTCTGCAATATTTACTCGGTCTTGATACCCCAACTGAGGGCGATATTTATTTCCGAGGATACCGGATTAACACAGAGTTGAGTGCGTCTATCCTGGAGGACGTTGCTGTTGTGCCTCAAAAAGCCGTTCTGGTGCAGGGAACTATTCGTGATAATATTCTGTATGGAACCGATGACATTCTTCCCGATGATGAACTGTTTTGCATCCTGAATTCATTGGGGTTAATTAAAGAGGACTGCGGAGAACATTTCCTTGCTTTCCTAGACCGGGATATTAATCCTCTGGGTAGTGGTTTGAGTGGTGGAGAGATCCAGCGATTATGCATAGCCCGCGCCCTAGCCCGTAAGAAAAAGATTATCGTACTTGATGAACCCACGGCCTCTATTGGCGAAGAACTCGCGATAAAGATCATTACCTATATCCGGCAGCATTGCCCTACCGTTATTATTACAACTCATAATCCACGAATTCTGGAGCTCGCCGATCATTTTTTTGATGGTATGTCAAAGTCTTGCGTCATTGCTGGAGAAGGCAGAGACCAATAAACCACACACGTTAATTCATTTATATCTAATCGGGGTTGTACGCCGGAAACGCCGAAATTTCCGATACAGCGAATTTGTTGATTTTTGAAGCATGTTTGGCAGGTTTTGACGTGTACGTTTATGGTGCAGTAAGTGAGAATTTATTCGTACCAGCCATATGATACGTTACGGGCAGTGATTTTTCGCGCTAGACAGCTATTTCTTTGCTGTCCGGTTAACTGTGGTCTTACGTACAGGTTGCCGAGCATAAAATTTGTGCCTCCCGGAAATTTCGGCGTTTCCGGCGTACAACCCCAAATAAATTCAATTAATTACCTAAACAAGGTGAGACTTTTAGAGGAAATGAGCGCGGAACCCCTCTTTCCACTGGTGGCGCAGGAAAGTTAACCGGCTGCCACCATGGGATGATGTGTAAACCGTGCAGGCATGTTTTTACGGGATGATGCTTTCATTTGGATATAGAGAATTATTGTACGTTCAGCACAACAAACTTAATACTAATGTATGCATACATTAGCATTAACTACACATTTAAGACATTAACCATTAATAATGTGTATTATTACACAATATTACCCATCAGGAAGCACGTCGTCAGTATTAGAAAAAAATTACAAACGCTCGCCGCAGGCCCAGCGACCGAACGTTAGTGAGCGAGGAAGCGGAAGAGTGTCAGGTCTGAATTGAGCACATACGCCAGAAATTATATAGTAAAAAGATATATGATTTTTACATTGCTCAGTAGATTGTAAAATGCTGCTGATTGGATATCTATATCTAATTTAGAATAATGGCTTTAAGATGGTCAGAAACCATCTTCCAGTTATATTCTCCTGTTGCAGCATTCAAAGCGATAATTTGCATTTCATCAAACGAAATACGTGAACTAATAATATGTACACCATTCCGTTTTAAAAAAACCTGTGCAACAAACAAGGCTGTTCGCTTATTTGCATCGTTGAAAATGTGACCACGAGCAATAGCAACTAAATACACGGCAGCCAGATCCATAATATCTGTCACACCTTCATAATGATACATGTTCAAAACACGATGAATGATCGCGTCAGCGCGACCGGGTTCTGGCATACCCGCCACGCCACCATCACGCGAAATCAAGCGGTCATGAAACTCAATCACTTCCTGTGAACTAACGAATTTCATCGCTTAGAAAGCTCCGTATAGGCCGTCCCATGACTTTGCATGATCTCAGCAAACTCAGCATCAAGAGCCGCTTTACGGTATCGTTCAAAAGCGTCTTTATCAACTAGTACAGCCGCGCCACCTTTACGGCGCTGAATCTCAACAGGCTGATTTTCATCAACCGCCAGCTCGAGCAACGAGGCCAGGTTATCGCGAGCATGGCTATAGTTACATGTAAACATAGTGCTTCCTCTTTGAGTTGTACAATTAAATTGTACAACAGTTCTGTTCAATATGAAATCACCGTAGTAAGGGGGGCGTGCCCATTTCCTCTAAAAGTCTCACCTTTATTATGTAATTAATTGAGTTTATTTAGAAAATGTTGCAATTTTAGCATCATTTTTTATTGTTCTTTTTAACCTGAAGTAGGGGGCCGCTTGGAATTCGGAAATTTTCCCACGCTAAGTGTCAACGCCACGATGTTTGACCGTTATTTGCCATTTTCATGCCCGCTAAGATACTTTCGTTACTGATGCTGTCCGCTTTTCACCATTTCATCATCACTGATTGGCGTTGTGTTTTTGGTCAGCACTCCAGCTTTACGTTTCTCTTTTAACCGGTAACTCTCTCCTTTGATATTCAGCGTGGTTGAGTGATGTAGCAACCGATCCAGTATCGCTGTTGCCAGCACGTGATCTCCGAACATTTCTCCCCAGTCTGCGAACCCTTTGTTTGACGTCAGTATGATGCTCGCTTTTTCATATCGACGGTTCAGTAGCCGGAAGAACAGGCTGGCTTCCTCTCTGTTCATCGGCAGATAGCCTATTTCATCCAGGATCAACACCCGGGCATAACTCAGTTGCTGCAGCTGACGCTCCAGCCGGTTTTCCTGTTTCGCTTTCATCAGTGTCGCGATCAGTCTGTCCAGTGGCATAAACAGTACCCGATGTCCCGCATCCACCGCTTTCACGCCAAGAGCTATGGCCAGATGAGTTTTTCCGACACCAGGAGGTCCCAGCAGGATCACGTTTTCGCTGCGCTCCACGAACGTCAGACCAGCCAGTTCCCGGACAACCTTACGGTCGATGCCCGGCTGGAAGGTAAAGTCGAACTGCTCCAGCGTTTTGACCCACGGCAGACGAGCCTGCTTCAGCCTGGACTCCATACCGCGCTGATGCCTGCCGTTCCATTCCTGCTGTAGCGCCATGCACAGGAACTCCCGGTAGTTCAGCTCTTTTTTAGCTGCCTGTTCCAGCAGGCTTTCAACGTGATAACTCAGATGCTCCATTTTCAGGCGACTCAGCAGGACTTCCAGCTCATGCATCACAACAGCTCCTCATAGGCACTCAGTGGTCGATGTTCCACCTGACTGACCTGCTGCCAGAGCGGGGCGTGATGCTCCGGCACTGTCTGCCAGCCAGACGATGCCGAACAGAGGCGATGTGAGGCCACCAGTTTCTCATTACTGTAGATCCGCAACTCGTCATCCAGCGATATTCGTATCGATACCGGCTGACCACACAGCGCTTCGGGAACGCTGTAACGATTACCACCAACCTCGATATAGCTGTCCCAGGACACATGGCGGATGTCGAATTAACTGGTATCGAAGTCCGTATCCGGTAACGGCTGCAGATGTTCCTGCTCCAGCGCGAAGCGCTGTTCCGGCGTTTCTTTGAACTGGCGAAGTTCCCGTTTGTCAGCCACATCGGCTATCCATTGCTCCAGTTGTTGATTAACATGAGTGAAGCTGTCGAACCTGCGGTACCGAACGAAGAAGTTCTCCTTGAGGTATTTCACCATCCGCTCAACCTTACCTTTTGTTCTGGCCCTGCGTGGACGGCATGCCCGTGGCAGGAAGTTATAGTGGTCGGCCAGCAACAGGAATCCGGAGTTGAACACGACTTTCCCGTTGTTATTCTTCAGCACCGCAGCCTTCTGGTTATCAACCAGCACCGTTTTCACACAACCACCGAAGTAGCGGAAGGCGCGAACCAGTGATTCGTAGGTATGCTCAGCATCCTGTTTTGGTGCGGCGAAGACATGGAAGCGGCGGGAGAACCCCAGCGTATTAACCGCAAAGTTAACTTTGCACCGTTGCCCGGCAACCTCCACCTCAACTTCGCCCCAGTCGTGCTGGAGCTGGTATCCAGGCTGAGTTTCGAAGCGAACTGTTCTTTTTGACGGACGCATTTTACGTTTGGGCTGGATGTAGTAACGCAGCATGGAACGTCCGCCCGTATAACCCATTGCCTTAATCTCCGCAAAGATAACCTCACTATTCCAGACATTCTCTGCCAGGCGCATGTCGATGTAATCCATAAACGGTTTCAGCTTAACCATTTTGTGGCGGGTCTTTCTGGCTGGCGGTTCAGGGTATTTGAGGTAGCGTCTGACCGTCCGTTCAGAGCAACCAATCTGAGTCGCAATATCGACAATGTACGCGCCCTGCTGGCGCATTTGCTTTATCATGTAAAAGTCCTCTCTGCTCAGCATGTTGATGTCCTTTCTGGTGTGAGAACCTTAAGGAAACAACATGTTGGGTGGAGCGGACAATCCAAATGGTGAATTACCGTCTTATATCACTGGCGCTGACACGGCGTAGAACCCCGAGAAAACGAGAGCATGAAAACCCCCAGGACAGTCACTGAATGGGGGACCAGCAGCGGTAAAATAACCGACATAATTTCATAATGATGCCTCCGTTAGTTATGAAGGTTTGCGGGCTGACTATACTGTTGGTGCCTGAGCAGAACTGAAGGATTGAGCGTGTTTCTGATGGAGAGTTCCACAGGTATCCACGAGATTGATTATGCCACCAGAAACACGCTCGGATGCGTTTTAACGTTACTTTTACTGGCAGGCAAGGTTTCTTTGTTTTATTTGTATTCTGACTCTCAGAATGACTCTGTTCGCTCCATAAATATTAAAATTATCAGGTAGAAGAACTCTCTTTTGTACAACTTAACTGTGTCTTTATGGAAATGTTGTAAAGGTTCTTTTCTTTAGCTGTATCGTATTTAAATATACTTTTCTGTAAGTGGAATCTTTGCATAAGATAATAAAAAACAGCAAATTATATTAATGGTTATGATATCCTGGGAACACCTGATTAACTAATAAGTTATTTTAATAAAAACATCTGCACTGGCAAATAATTGTACTCCCTTCAATAGGAATATTCTTATTTAATGGCCTTGTTTATATTCTAAAAATAAAACTGAGAAACTCATCATATATTTGGTAAGAAAACGCACCGGTGAACACTATCATGAGGCTATACTGCACTTCCTCAAATTGGGATATTATGATGCATTGATTCATGAAAAAGAGTATACGCAATTACAACGCATTATGGATTGTCTGGTTATTATGGGTTACAGCTATATTATATTTTATGCTAGGCAGTCATCGTGATGGTTTTCCCAATGATGTTATTGTTATACATATAATATATCTGCTATCATTAATAATGATTGTGTTTTTCATAATAAAAAAGGTTTATGCAATTACTATGTTTAAAAGTAAGAAAAAGCCAGTATCAACACCACAAAGTTCTTCACAGAATTTAACTGAAGTTGAACACTCTCCGGAGTTACCTTCTTTATCCGGGACGCTTTGTACCACAAACTTACCAGGATCACTAAAGGAAATGAAAGATTGTTTTATTTCGAATGACACTTCATTTAACGGAACTTTCAAATGCGGTGGTAATATAATTATTGAGGGGCATGTTGAGGGCGATGTTATTTGTGATAATCTTGTTAAAATTGAGAGTGGGGGGTACATCAGAGGGGAGGTTCGTGGTCAGCAAGTGCTGATCAATGGAAAAGTCGAAGGCAAATGTTATGCTGCTAGATTGTCTGTCTTGTCTAAAGGCATTATGTATGGAGATATTTTTTCTGACGAAATTTCAATTGAAAAAGGGGGGAGTTTTATCGGGTGTTCACAATTAATGGATCCGTCATCAACAAAAATAGAACATGCAATTGAGGAGAACGATACTGATAGCGAGTTATTTATAACTGATATTCAGTCAACGCTTATACCTGAAGATAACTCGATAAAGTAAACATCGGCTTCATAAATTATCGGTATTCATTCGATAGTTTATAGGAGGAAAATACAGGGTTTATATCCCTGTATCTATTCTTATCTGAATTGTCAGTGTTGCCATATCAAATACGGATATAATAAACAGGAACTTACGAAAACAATAACTGATATGACTTCACGGCTATTTCTGAAAGCTAATATCAGGAGTCTTAGTCAAATGAATTTATACTTAAGATTAAAACAGGTGGATTTATCATTAGGTAAATGGATTGATGGAAAAGACAAGATTAGTCAATTAATAATACTTAACACGATGAGGATCCTGTTATTTACTGTTTGCATTTATATCATTGGGTTCGTTGATTTTAATTTCTACCATATAGCTGAAAATATTATATCTAATATATACAGAATAGATATTTACATTGTTCATGGCATAATGATAATGCCACTATTAGCTATATCTGCATTCTTCATGTTTAGTGTTTCATTTATATTCTATTATTTATTAAAGAGATGTTTTATGTTGTGCTATCCAAAAAAATAATCTGTCAGCAGGCCGCAATAGTTTCTGTCGTATTTGAAACTTGATGGTATGCCTGCGATCAATGCCAACCCCTGCCAGTTTTTTCGGCACAGGAGCTACCCGGTGAAATGCAATAGCACTCAGCTTACGTAAGAGCTATTGCATATAACATTATTTAAAATGAATAGCGTACTTTTAAGTTCAGCTCATTATCGATATTGTATTTACCGCCAAATGAACGCTCATAGTCGATGCCAACACGGGTGTTTTTGCCAAGCTCAAATGCAAGGCGAGCTCCAACAAGTACTCGGCTGTCATGCCCGAATTTGACGGTTGTCTCGTTATAAGCATCACTGAGAATAGTTTGATTATCATTCAATATATCAAACTGGTAACTTGTGTCTATCTTTGCTACTATTGACCAGTCCTTACCAGTGAGTTTTCTGGCAAAATCAACACCAGTACGACCGACAAGTACATTATAATCCTTGTTATCAATAACGGTTTGATTAGCCAGATTTTGTTTACTACCTCCAATCCGTCCATAAGTAAGTTCAAACTGAGACTCAATAAACATTTCATTACTCAGTCCCCAGCGATATCCTATTTCAGCGTCTGCATAATATGAATTTGTGCTGAAGTTCTCTTTGTCTCTTGGACTTAAATAGCTATAAACGTTTGTTGAATGGATGTATTTAGCGATAAAATCAGTATAAAAACCGTTATCAAAGAAGATGGACGTATACCCACCCAGACCATAGCTTTTAGTATCGCCATATGAAGTGGCACACTGAATTTGGCCACCTGAACAGAGGTGATATGCTCACCTCAGA
>OGGX01000318.1_pt1 | contig 35163 bp, 33 predicted proteins | sample 1571331 | NCBI WGS metagenome assembly OGGX01 (sample SAMEA2582056, study PRJEB24529) | metagenome | biome: Human gut stool | place: China | collected 2011
TTCTGCGCCCCCGCCATAAAACCACCCCCTCGTCAAAAATCGACAAATACTGCCTCACCCCCTCCTGAGATTTTGCCAAAGTTTTAAATATCAGGAGGAAAAATAGAGATGCTTGCGTTCTATAATCGTGCCTGTGAGAATATAATGAATTGAAACATCAACGTGCTGAAATTACAAAAATGGTGTCGAATTAATGTAAAATAAAGGAATAAAACCGATTGTTAGTTACAGAAATGTTAATCAATATAATTAATAATTGCAAAATGACACCAAAAATGATACAATTTAATCTCGACGCGTGTCTAAAATTGCGACCACGAATCGTTGCTATATGGTATGGGGACCATATATAATAAATTTCGCCAGGAATTATATTGACGAAGGAGATGGATTTGATGTTAAGGTGGTCGAATAGCAGCTACCGATTTTTTGGCAGGTAGTTCAGCACAGGCAAACAATTTTAGGAGGTAAAAGGAAGTGGAAAAGCTGAATGTTGCGATTGTCGATGACAATCCGCTGATTCTGAATACGCTGGATGAACTGATTAACGCAGAAGACGGATTATCTGTAATTGGAAAGGCAGACAATGGCGCTGATGCCATTAACATGATTGTTGACACAACGCCGGACATTGTACTGCTGGATTTGGTAATGCCGAAAATTGACGGTATATCCGTGGTGGAAAAAGTGAAAAGCGAGCATACTTTCCTGAAAAATCCTGCATTCATTATACTTAGTGCAGTAGGTGGAGAACAGATGACAGAAGATGCCTTTAAGGCGGGCGCTAATTACTATCTGATGAAACCCTTCGACAAGGAAATCCTGGTAAACAAGATTCGTCATATTGGAAAACTGCCCAATAAACAGCCGGCAGGAAAAGTAATAACGGCTCCTTTTGAGCCGGGGGAAGAATCCCATATAACCAGGGAAGAGTACATGAAGGAGCATCTGGAGACGGACATTACAAAGATGCTTCATGAGCTGGGCATACCGGCCCACATTAAAGGATATCAGTATCTGCGGGATGCCATCGCCATGTCGGTGGAAGACCAGGAAATGATGAGCAGTGTGACGAAAATTCTATATCCGGCCATAGCCAAACGCAACCAGACAACGGCCAGCCGGGTGGAACGAGCTATACGTCATGCCATCGAGGTGGCCTGGGGCAGAGGCAAGATGGAAACCATCGATGAAGTTTTCGGTTATACAATCAGTACCGGAAAGGGTAAGCCTACCAATTCTGAATTCATTGCGCTGATATCGGATAAAATACTCTTGGAATACAAAAAAATTTAAGACAAATTCATCAGAAACAACTTCCTAATTTCGGAAAAGTAAGGTATACTATTAGGAAAGGCATATAGAACCTGTTCGTCAGGAGAGGGAGGTTTTGATGAAGAAAATACTATTTGCAGCTTCAGAAGCAGTGCCGTTTATTAAAACAGGAGGACTGGCAGACGTAGTAGGCTCCCTGCCAAAATGCTTTGATAAAGAGTATTTTGATGTCAGGGTCATCATCCCCAAGTACCTTTGCATCAAACAGGAGTGGCGCGACAAGATGAAATATGTACACCACTTCTATATGGATTATCTGGGACAGAGCCGTTATGTGGGCATCCTGCAGTACGTACATGAGGGTATAACCTTTTACTTTATTGATAATGAGAGCTATTTTAATGGCGCAAAGCCATACGGGGACTGGTATTGGGATCTGGAGAAGTTCTGCTTTTTCTGCCGGGCGGCCTTATCAGCGTTGCCTGTGATTGGATTCCAGCCCGATGTGGTACACTGCCATGACTGGCAGACAGGATTGATTCCTGTTCTTCTCAAGGATAAGTTCCGCGAGGGAGAGTTTTTCTGCAATATGAAGTCTGTAATCACCATCCACAACCTGAAGTTCCAGGGCGTGTGGGATGTAAAGACTATCAAGCGCTTTACCGAGCTGCCGGATTACTATTTCACGCCGGATAAGCTGGAGGCCTATAAGGACGGAAACCTGTTAAAAGGCGGTATCGTATTTGCAGATGCCATCACAACAGTCAGCAGCACATATGCAGAGGAGATAAAGCTTCCATTTTATGGCGAAGGACTGGACGGCCTTATGCGTTCCAGGGCCGGAAGCCTCAGGGGAATTGTCAACGGCATTGACTATGATGAGTTTAATCCTGAGACTGATACGTATATTGCCCAGAACTATAATGCCAAGAATTTCCGCAAGGAAAAGATAAAGAACAAGAAGGCGCTCCAGCAGGAGTTAGGCCTTCCGGTGGACGAGAAGAAGTTCATGGTGGGCATTGTCTCCCGCCTTACGGACCAGAAGGGCTTTGACCTGATTCAGTGCGTCATGGATGAGCTGTGCAGCGACGATTTGCAGCTGGTAGTTCTGGGAACCGGTGAGGAGCGCTATGAGAACATGTTCCGCCACTATGACTGGAAGTATCATGACAGGGTATCTGCCCAGATTTACTACTCAGAGGCTATGTCCCATAAGATATACGCTGCCAGCGATGCGTTCCTCATGCCGTCCCTGTTTGAACCATGCGGCCTGAGCCAGCTGATGGCTCTGCGCTACGGCACGGTACCCATTGTAAGGGAGACAGGCGGCCTTAAGGATACCGTGGAGCCTTATAACGAATACGAGGGCAAGGGCACAGGATTCTCCTTTGCGAATTATAATGCTCATGAGATGCTGGGAAGCGTGCGTTATGCCGAGTATGTCTACAGCAGCAAGCGGCGGGAGTGGAATAAAATAATTGACAGGGCCATGGCCAAGGATTATTCCTGGTGGACCTCTGCCGCCAAATACCAGGAACTTTATGACTGGCTGATTGGATATTGACAACAGACCTGTAATGTCGGATAATATGCTGATGAACTAAGAAAGGTGTGATGCCCATATGGAGCCGTCAATGGTTTCAGAAATAACAGAAGACCAGGAGTACATGGAGTGTGTAAAGGATATATTGTGCCATCCTGTATTCCAGTCCATGGACCAGTACATACAGCACGGGACTACCACATGTAAGACCCACTGTATACAGGTTTCATACCTTGGATATAAGCTGTGCAAACAGCTGGGAGGAAACTGGAGAAGCGCTGCTCGGGCAGGGCTTCTCCATGATTTGTTTTTATACGATTGGCATACCCATGCTAAGGAGACGGGCCAGTACTTTCATGGATTCACCCACCCAAAGGCAGCCCTGGAGAACGCGGACCGGTATTTCCGGCTGACCGGGGAGGAACGGATGATTATTCTGAGGCATATGTGGCCCCTGACCCTTATACCTCCCACATCCAAGGCAGGATATGCAGTTACTTGTGCGGATAAATATTGCAGTACAGTGGAAACCACGGCCCGGTTTAAGCACTGGATTCGGATGTGCCTGTTTGCACAGCCGGCCAGGCGGTAATCCAGCGATTTGCTATAACCGTCCCGGAGCCCGTTTGAAAGGGGAAAGAATAATCCGATTATGAATGTATGGACACAGATGCTTGGCAATCAGCTTCTTATGAGTGCTGTTACAGGATGGGTGGTTGCCCAGTTCTTAAAGACTCTGATTGACTTTGCTTTGAATAAGAATTTTAACGCGGAGCGCCTGGTGGGGTCAGGCGGTATGCCCAGTTCCCACTCCGCCACAGTCTGCGGCCTGACCACAGCGGCCCTGCTCAAATACGGTTCCGGGTCCTTTGAGTTTGCCGTGTCCTTCGTGCTCTCCATGATTGTCATGTATGATGCTATCGGAGTGAGGCGTGAGACCGGGAAACAGGCCAAGCTTTTGAATTCCATCCTTTCAGAGAATCCGCTTAAGCTCAATGCGGAGGTACTTCAGGAGAAGCTTAAGGAGTATGTGGGACACACGCCTTTGCAGGTTCTGGCAGGGGCTATACTGGGAATTGGACTGGCTTTGGCCCTGAATTCCTATTATTAATACGGCGGGGGGTATCATGTTAGACAGGAAGGACAGAAGATACCATGAATATTTATGATTTCATCAACTGGTTTTTTATGTATAGTTTTCTTGGTTACCTGCTGGAATGTATTGTGCTGAGTGCAGAATATAAGCGGCCTGTAGTGGACCGTGGCTTTGGCCATGGCCCCTTTTGCGTCATATATGGTTTCGGCGCCCTGGGTGCATGCATGCTGCTGCGGCCTGTTTCCGGCAGCCCCATGGAGCTCTACACGGCATCCATGGCCATGGCCACTACCATGGAACTGGTCACAGCCAATATTATGGTACGGCTGTTCGGCTCCTTCTGGTGGGACTACAGCCACAAACCCTTTAATTATAAAGGAATGGTCTGTCTGGAAAGCAGCCTTGCATGGGGACTTCTGGGCCTGTTTTTCTTTTATTTTCTGGATATAAGGGTTCGTGCTGCCGTGATCAGTCTGCCCGGCCATGTGGGGACTGTTTTGGCAGTAGGGCTTACCATGTTTTATCTGGTGGATTTCATCCACTGTTTCCGCCTGCGTATGGGCGGTATGGAAGAGGAAGATGAGCCGGCAGTGGGCCGGCTGAAGATATATTAATTGGATGAAAGGCTGCTGCAGGTGGCTGTTACCATTGGTCTACATGCAGCAGTCTTTTCGTCGTTCTGACCCGCCGGTGTTTTGTGACGGATTGAATAAAGGAGAAAGACATGGATATGAGACAGACTTGGGGAGGATATCAGGTCGTGCTGGCCTCGGCGTCTCCCAGACGGAAGGAACTGATGGCACAGATTGGCCTGGAGCCTGAAATCAGGCCCAGCCGGATGGAGGAGGAGACCAGGGAGAAAAGGCCGGATAGGGTGGTCATGGAACTGTCCAGACAGAAGGCAGAGGATGTTGCGTCGGGATGTCCCGGGGGTACCATGGTGATTGGGGCGGATACAGTGGTTTCCGTGGGAAATGAGATACTGGGTAAACCGGGAACCCCCATGAGGGCCTATGAGATGCTGGAGAAGATTCAGGGCAGGACCCACCAGGTATACACCGGTGTGACGGTGCTTCTGTGCCAGGGGGAGGACAGGTGCCACGGGATTACATTTGCGGAGCGCACGGATGTCCATGTGTATCCCATGACCTGCGGGGAAATGAAGGAATATGCCCAGTGCGGGGAACCCCTGGATAAGGCGGGGGCTTACGGGATTCAGGGCAGGTTTGCCGCTTATATAAAAGGAATAGAAGGGGACTACGCCAACGTGGTGGGACTGCCGGTGGGACGTCTCTATCAGGAGATAAAAAGACTTTTGGAGGACAGGGAAGATGATTAAGCTTATAGTATCGGATGTAGATGGAACCCTTGTACCGGACGGATCCCCGGATTTGGATCCGGAAGTATTTGACATCATTCTGAAGCTTCGTGAAAAGGGAATGCAGTTTGTGGTTGCCAGCGGGCGCCCGTGGGCCAGTGTGGAAAGCGCGTTTGAACCGGTTAAGAAGAAGATTTTCTATGTTGCCAACAATGGGGCGTACGTGGGATGCCATGGCAGATGCCTGTACGCCTATACGATGGAGCGTGAGCTGGCCCACCGCATCATACGCAAAGTACGTATGCATCCGGAACTGGAGATGGTCTATGCCGGCGTGAACGGGGATTATCTGGATTCTAAGGACGACACCCTGTGCGACTGGCTGACCAACGGCTATAAGTTTAATGTCATCCGGGTAAAGGATGTGCTGGAGCTGGAGGAGCCGTGTGTGAAGATTTCCATTTATAAGAAGGAGGGAATCGAGGCAGCCACCAGGGACATATATGATGAGTTCAAGGACCAGGCTAAGATGGCCTGCGCCGGTGATATGTGGATGGACTGTATGGCCAAGGATGTGAACAAGGGGAAGGCTGTACGCACCATCCAGGAAAGCCTGGGCATTAAGATGGAGGAGACCATGGCCTTTGGCGATCAGCTCAACGATATAGAGATGCTGAATCAGGCTTATTACAGCTTTGCAGTTGCCAATGCCAGAGAAGAGGTGCGAAAGGCTGCCAGGTTCCAGGCGGACAGCAATGTGCGGGGCGGAGTCCTCAAGATACTGAAAGGGCTGCTGTGAGAGGAGTGTGACAGTGGACAGAAGCAGGATATACAAGGTACGGGGGAAGAGATGGAAAGGGGCCGTGGGCCTGTGTCTGGCAGCCGTCCTGGCGATGGCTGTTTTGACGGGATGTTCAAGGAAGGCAGCTGCCACAACCGGCTCCAGGACAGTGGACAAGGAGTATACCAAGGGGCAGATGATGGTGATTGCCATTACGGAGCGCAACCGTTACCAGAATATATATACCAGTGAGCTCTGGTCTGTCAAAGCGGACGAGAACGGTGATACATTCGAGGACAAGCTGATGGACCAGGTGGAGCAGTTCCTGATTGAGCTGGCAGCCACCAATTTGATGGCGGACGAACAGGGAATTGAGCTTACAAGCCAGGAAAAGGATTCTCTTAAGTCCCTGGCCCAGGAATATTACAGAAATCTGTCGGAACAGGACCGCAGGTTTATGGATGTATCCGAGGATGAGGTGTACGACCTGTACTGCCAATACTACCGTGCGGATAAGCTGGTGGCAGAGCTGACCAAAAACGAGAATCTGGAAGTCAGCGACGCGGAGGCTAAGGTCATAGGCATTCAGCAGATTGAGCTGGATTCAAGGGCTGAGGCAGAGAATGTTTTGGCCCTGGCCCAGGCAGAGAAAGCGGATTTTGGGGCTATTGCAGCCAAATATTCAAAGGACAGCAGGACAGACAGGACGCTGGAATGGAAAAAGGATATGGATGGCCTTGAAAGAGCTGCATTTGAGCTGGAGCAGGACCAGGTCAGCGGGATTCTGGAGCAGGGCGGAAGATATTATATCCTTAAGTGTGTCAATGCCTATGACGAGGAGGCTACGGCTGCCAGAAAGAGCAGGCTGGCCCAGGAGAAGAAGACAAAGGCGTTCCTGGGAATCTATGAGCCGTATGTAAAGGAGCACATAGTGAAGCTTAAGAAGCTGCCCGGGGATGTGGTGGAGTTCTCCGGCGGTGAGGGCTGTACGGCAGACAATTTTTTCCAGCTGTATCACGGATATTTCAGTAAATAGTATTCACGGAACTACCTATAAGAATATTGCCTTTGACTCAGGGTGCTGCAACAGCAATTGATGGATTTCGATGGCTTTGCAGCACCTTTTACAGGAATTACATTTTTGTATATATAATTTGGGAAAGCATAGGCTTATGGTGCGCGGGATAAATTGACGGAATTTGTAATTTGATGTAATATATTAAAGAGATGTTAAAGAAATCAGCAAATAATAATAACCAGGAGGGGATACAATGTTTGATTTAGGTAAATGTATTCTGGTCACCAACAATGACCGGGCAGCAGAAAAATGGGGAGAAAACGTAGAGCAGGTGGTTATGGTGGAGACTTACGAGGAGGTACTGTTAAAAACCAGGGATTTGATTCATACAAACCACAAGCTTCTGACCCATCCCCAGGCATCCAGCTTAAAGCCCAACCAGACGCCCTATAGGACCATCCTTTTATACAGTGAAACCGGAAAAAGTGATGCAGGGGATATCCGTCTGATTGAGGAAGCCATAGAGGCCTTCAATAAGTGGACCGCCATTAAGAAGGTGCCTAAGTATGACGAGAAGATTGCCTACGATTACAAGACCATTGATTTGTCAATGATAGAGAATGTAATCCCTAAATTATAGGGATAATAAGGAACCGAATGTGAGGAAGTCATGAAAAAGAATGTGGGAACATCCTACTTTAAAGATTTGAGCAGGAAGGATTATGTGGTTCAGGCCAGCAGGATCATAAAGAAGGAGGGAGTGGAGGCCATCAGCATCCGGCGCATCGCGGCGGAACTGGGATGTTCTTCTGCCAGTATGTACCGGTATTTTCAGAATCTGGATGAGCTTTTATTTTATGCCCAGCTGGATGCGCTCAACGAGTATATCCTGGATTTGTCAAAATGTGAAAAGGAGTGGAATGATATCTGGGATGTGCATTTCGGTATATGGCGCTCCTATGCCAAAGAGGCATTTAAGAAGCCCCAGGCCTTTGAGGCTGTTTTTTACCGGAATATAAACCGGGACCTGGGAGAGGCCCTGAAGGAATATTATGAGATGTTTCCGGACGCCATCATACAGGTAAGCCCCTTCATCAAGGAGATGCTTGAGATACCCAGCTATTACCAGAGGGACTATTATATATGTAAGCTTCTGGTGGCAGAGGGCAAGATTTCTGAGGAAAATGCTAAAAAGCTGAACCATATCATATGTACCCTGTTTCTGGGATATTTTAAGTTTGTCCAGGAGCACGGCATCAGCCAGGATGAGATTCCGGAGCTGGTGAACCAGTTCATTCAGGAGAGTAAGGAAATCACACAGTGCTATGCCTATGATTTTACACCCAAATAGTGAATATACACAAAAAACATGACAAATTTATAACAAATTGACGAAAAAGTCGATTCCTACAAGAAGTAACAAAAAGTATCAACAGTTCCATTGATTATCGCGATAACATATGTTATATTATAGACATAAGTTATCGCGATTACTAATTTAAAGTATCATTTTTGCACAAATCCCAAATTTTGTAACTGAAAGAGTACTGTCAGGATTGCCAAGTTGGATATATGGGAATATCATGGACAATCAGGCAGTAAAATATAAAGAAGTGGAGGTATTTCATATGAAGCTTGAATTGGGAAAAATCTTTATCAAAGATATCCGATTCGATGACAAGACTCACGTGAAAGACGGAGTGCTCTATGTCAACAAAGAGGAAGTTGAAAAGCTTGTGCTGGAAGACGATAAGCTGACCGGCTGCCACGTTGACATTGCAAAGCCAGGTGAGTCCGTTAGGATTACACCGGTTAAGGACGTGATTGAGCCAAGGGTTAAGGTCAGCGGCGGAGAGATTTTCCCAGGCGTGATCGGAAAGGTAAGTCCTCAGGTGGGCACCGGAAGAACGCACGCTCTGGAAGGCTGCTGTGTAGTGACTGTTGGTAAAATCGTAGGATTCCAGGAGGGCGTTATCGACATGAGCGGCCCTGCTGCGGATTACTGCCCATTTTCACAGACCTATAACCTCTGCGTTGTAGTGGAGCCGGCTGATGGCCTGGAGACTCATGTATATGAGAAGGCTGCCCGTATGGCAGGCTTAAAGGTAGCGACTTATGTAGGCGAGGCAGCAAGAGAGCTGGAGCCGGATGAAATTGTTACTTATGAGACAAAGCCTATTTTCGAGCAGGCTGCTATGTATCCGGACCTTCCAAAGGTAGGCTACATCCATATGCTGCAGTCACAGGGACTTCTGCATGATACATATTACTACGGCGTGGATGCAAAGCAGTTTATCCCCACCTTTATGTATCCAACAGAAATCATGGACGGCGCTATTGTTTCCGGTAACTGTGTTGCGCCATGTGACAAGGTTACCACATACCATCATTTCCACAATCCGGTTATTGAGGACTGCTATAAGCACCATGGCAAGGATATCAACTTCATGGGTGTTATCCTGACAAACGAGAACGTATTCCTGGCAGACAAAGAGCGTCATTCCGATATGGTTGCCAAGCTGTGCAACTGGATGGGATTAGACGGTGTGCTGATTACCGAGGAGGGATACGGCAATCCTGATACTGACCTGATGATGAACTGCCGTAAGGTAGAGCGCGCAGGAACCAAGGTAGTTCTGATTACCGACGAGTTCCCGGGCAAGGACGGAAAGTCCCAGTCTCTGGCTGACGTGTGCGAGGAAGCTGACGCACTGGCATCCTGCGGACAGGGTAATGCCACACTCCAGTTCCCGGCCATGGATAAGGTCATCGGAACACAGGACTTCATCGAGATGCAGATTGGCGGCTGGGACGGCTGTAAGAACCCGGACGGCAGCTTTGAGGCAGAGCTTCAGATTATCATCGCCTCCACCATTGCCAATGGTTTCAACAAGCTGGCAGCTAGAGGCTATTAATCGAAAATAAAGGAGATGGAAAGATGGCTAAATATAAAATAGTACATTATATTAACCAGTTCTTTGCCGGAATCGGCGGTGAAGAAAAAGCCGACTATACCCCTGAGCTTCGGGAAGGGGTTGTAGGACCAGGTATGGGACTTAAGGCTGCACTGGGAGAGGATTATGAAATCGTATCAACCATTATCTGCGGTGACAACTATTTCGGAGAGAATCTGGACGCTGCAACCGATACCATTATTGAGATGGTAAAGAAATGTGAGCCTGATGTATTCGTGGCAGGCCCTGCATTCAATGCCGGACGTTACGGCGTTGCCTGCGGTACTATCTGTAAGGCAGTGGAAGAGCGTCTGGGCATCCCGGTTATCACCGGTATGTATATCGAGAATCCTGGCGTGGATATGTTCCGCAAGGACCTTATCATTGTGGATACACCTAACTCCGCAGCCGGTATGCCAAAGGTACTTCCTGTTATGTCCGCTCTGATTAAGAAGATGGCGGCCGGCGAGGAAATCCTTGGGCCGAAGGAAGAAGGATACATCGAGAGAGGAATCCGCGTAAACTACTTCGCTGAGAAGAGAGGTTCTGAGCGCGCCCTTGAGATGCTGGTTAAGAAGTTAAAAGGCGAGGAATACGGCACAGACCTTCCTATGCCTAAATTTGACAGAGTTGCGCCTGCTGAGCCTGTTAAGGATATCAAGCACGCAAAGATTGCAGTGGTTACCTCCGGCGGTATCGTTCCAACCGGTAACCCTGACCATATCGAGTCCTCCAACGCCACCAAGTGGGGCAAGTATGACATCACCGGTATGGACCGTCTGTCAGCGGATGAATTTACAACCATCCACGGCGGATATGACCGTCAGTTTGCTATGGCCAACCCTAATGTGGTTGTTCCGTTAGACGCATTAAGAGAACTGGAAAAAGCAGGCGAGTTCGGCGAGCTTGTGAACTATTTCTGCACTACTACCGGTACCGGAACTGCGACTGCATCTGCAGCCAAGTTCGGCAGCGAGATTGGACAGATGTTTATTGATGAGCATGTGGATGCGGTTATCCTCGTCTCTACCTGAGGTACCTGTACTCGTTGCGGTGCAACGATGGTTAAGGGTATCGAGAAATACGGCATTCCGGTAGTTCACATGGCTACTGTAGTTCCGATTTCACTGACAATAGGCGCTAACCGTATTATTCCTGGTATAGGCATTCCTTATCCTCTGGGCGATCCGCCACAGGGCGAGAAGGACAGCTACAAACTCCGCTTATCCATGGTCAGAAGAGCTCTCAAAGCACTTCAGACACCGGTTGATGGCCAGACTGTGTTTGAGAAATAATACAGAAATGACAAATCCGGCGCAGCAGGCAGCTTGCCCGCTGCGCCGGCATAAATTAGGACAGCGTTACGGCGCTGTATCAGACCATGGATAGGAGAAGGCGTATGGATAGTGATAAGAAAGTTAACTGGGGACGGGTACTTATACTTGCCGGAGCAGTCATCGCATTTACCATTGGTTCCGGGTTTGCAACAGGACAGGAGATTATTCAGTATTATACTGCATACGGGGTGCAGGGAATTTTTACGGTGTTACTGTTTGCGGTCTGCTTCATCTACTACAATTACAACTTTGCCAAGGCCGGAGCAGAGGAGCACTTTGAAAAAGGAAATGACGTATATAAGTTTTACTGCGGTAAATACGTTGGGACCTTCATGGATTATTATTCTACTATATTTTGTTACATGTCATTTTTCGTTATGGTTGGAGGTGCTGCCTCTACACTGAACCAGCAGTATGGCCTTCCTTCCTGGGTAGGCGGCGTGGTTCTGACAGCACTGGCAATCCTTACCGTGGTAGGGGGACTTAACTCACTGGTTGACAAGATCGGTGTGGTTGGCCCGGCTATCGTTGTACTGTGTATCGGTATCGGCGTGGTTACCCTGTTCAGGGATGCCGGTAATGTAGGAGCCGGACTGGAAGTTATCCGCACAGGTGCATTTGCCGAGGCGGGCAGTGAGACAATCAAGAACGCAGGACCTAACTGGGTGATATCCGCCCTGTCCTATGCGGGATTCGTGCTTCTGTGGTTTGCCAGTTTTACGGCGGCGCTTGGAGCCAATAATAAAAAGAAAGACGTGGAGTATGGCATCTACGGCGGAACCATCGCTGTATGCGTTGCCATTGTCCTTATCATGCTGGCACAGGTTGCCAATATTAATACAGCAGGTCTGGGAAATACAGGCATCTTCGTATGGAATGCAGACATCCCCAATCTGATCCTGGCAGAGCGCATCTGGAAGCCTTTTGCATCCTTCTTTGCAGTCGTGGTATTTGCAGGTATTTATACAACAGCAGTGCCGCTTCTGTATAATCCATGCGGCAGGTTCGCAAAAGAGGGAACCAGCCAGTTTAAGATCCTCACGGTTGCACTGGGAGTAATTGGACTGATTGTAGGACTCTTCCTTCCTTTCAGGGTCCTGGTTAACATCATTTACGTGCTCAACGGATATGTGGGCGCAGTACTGATACTGTTCATGTTATGGAAAAATATTAAGGATGTATTCTTAAAGAAGAAATAGGATGAGAATCTATATTGTGGACTGCGACAGGAATTCGCGGACAGAACTGAAAACAATGATTGAAGATGGCGGTATGGGAACTGTTGCCGGCATTGCATCCAGATGGGAGGAAGCCTATCTGGAGCTCCAGGAGATGTGCCCGGATATGATTCTGGCAGACCTTACCCTTTCCGCACCCAAAACCATTGCTTACATACAGAAAATCAGGGAGGTACTGCCCCAGACATCGGTTGTTATCCTTTCGCATGTCAATGATATGGATATTATCAGGATGGCTTATGAAAAAGGCGCTGAGCTTTTGATACATAAACCGTTCAATGAGATAGAAGTTAGAAACGTGCTGCACAATATGGAGATGTCCAGGGCCATGCAGTGGATGATTGTCAAGGCCAGGAATGATTTTTCCGCCGGGGCATTTTCATGGGAATCAAATGTGCGGGTACGAAAGATGCAGCCCGAGGAACTGGAAACAGATTATAACCAGTCCATACGGCGCTTAAAGAGCATCTTACAGGAAATAGGTATACTCAGCGAGGCGGGAAGCAAGGATATTATACGAATTGTCCGCTATCTGATTGAGGAGGACCTGGACATAAGAGACATCACGGTACGTGAGCTGTGCAGCAGGATGGGACAGAATTCCAAGAGTGTGGAGCAGCGCATACGGCGCGCGGCCTCTGTGGGTATGGCGAATCTGGCATACAGAGGAATGGATGATTATGCAGATCCTGTGTTTAACGAGTATGGAGCCAGGCTATACAGTCTGGAACAGATTAAACGGGAGATGAGCTATATCAGAGGAAAGAGCGACGGACACGGCAACGTGAGGGTCAGAAAGTTCCTTAGCGGCCTGTTGGTCTGCTGTAAGGATATTTAGAAATGTACTAAATGTAGCAGAGTGGAAGGGGGCAGGCTGTCCGCTCCCGGTTTGTAAAGCTGGGATAAGAGGTCTGCCTCCTTTTTGTGAAAATTTTGTCAAATCACCATGACCGGGTGGGCGGATGGCCCGTCCACATGTCCGATAACAGCCGGGGACTGGCAGGCTTTCTGAAGCGCTTCCATGATACGCCCTGCTTCCTGGGATGCCACACTGTACAGGAGGCCGCCGGATGTCTGGGGATCGAAAAGAAGGTCGTGTACATGGGACGGAAGGTCCTTTGGCAGCGCTACCTTATCCTTCAGGTGATTCATATTCTGGTATGCCACTGCGGGCACAAGTCCCATGGACGCATAGCTGTCCGCACCCGGGAGCAGAGGGACGCGGCTGCTGTCTATGATTACAGTAAGTCCGGATTCCCCGCACATCTCATAGCTGTGGCCCAGCAGTGAGAAGCCGGTCACATCGGTGCAGGCATGGACCCCGTCCAGGTTTCGTACCGCATCGGCTGCATACTTATTCAGCGCAGCCATACAGTCAACCATGGCCTTATGTTCTGAGTCAGATAAAAGGCCGCCCCTGTCCGCATTGGTCAGAACGCCGGTGCCCAGAGGTTTGGTGAGAATCAGAACATCGCCCTTTTGGATGGAATTATTGCGCAGGATGCGGTCCGGATGGACCACGCCTGAGACGCACAGTCCATATTTGGGGATGTCATCCTTGATGGTATGGCCGCCCACTACAATGGCCTCAGCTTCAGCCACCTTGTCATAGCCGCCCCGGAGGATAGCCTGAACCGTTTCAAAGGGCAGGTGCTCAGGGAACATGAGAATGTTCATGCATAGTCTGGCTTCCCCGCCCATGGCCCATACGTCGGACAGTGAGTTGGCAGCGGCAATCTGGCCGTACTCATAGGCATCATCCACAGCCGGCGGAAAGATGTCCACGGTCTGTATCAGGGCAAGTTCAGGGGTAAGCTGATAGACGGCCGCATCGTCGGAGGTGTCATATCCAACCAGAAGCCGGTCGTCGTGAAAGGTTGGTAAACCGCGCAGAACCTGCGCGAGGGTATCAGGCCCTATCTTGGACGCTCAGCCGCCGCAGGAACCTGTTAACTCAGTCAGTTTAATATCGCTCATCAGTGATACTCCTTATCATTGGATGAAAATTTTATTAGCTACTAACTTAATATATTATCTGTTTTCCAGGGTTTGTCAAGGACAAACACGGTGAAAAGCCCGGTTTTTGGAAATGGATATAAAGAAACTATTTAACCATAAGTTATCGCGATTACATTTGGGAGGTTAAAAATGATTGATTTGACCAAGGAAAATTTTGAGGAAGAGGTATTAAAGGCCCAGGGCTATGTGCTGGTAGACTTTTACGGGGACGGCTGTGTTCCCTGTGCAGCCCTTATGCCCCATATCCATAAGTTTGAGGAGGTGTACGGAACAACTGTAAAATTCTGTTCCCTGAACACCACAAAGGCCAGACGGCTTGCCATTGCCCAGAAGGTGCTGGGACTGCCTGTGATTGCCATATATAAGGATGGGGAAATGATTGATTCCAGGGTAAAGGATGACGCCACCCCGGAGGGCTGCGAGGAAATGATCAGGAAATATGCCTGATGCCAGGGCACGGCCAATAGGCCGGATACAAATGATGCATAACCGCAGACGCGGCTGATGTATAAAAACAGCGCTTTTAAGCGCAATAAAGAAAAGGAGGAACAATGTATGGCTATACTGAAAGACAAGTATGCTATCATCATCGGTGACCGCGACGGCGTACCCGGACCAGCCATTGAAGAGTGTGCCAAGACAGCAGGCGCAAAGATAGCCTACTCTTCCACAGAGTGCTTTGTCTGAACGTCCGCAGGTGCCATGGATCTGGAAAACCAGAAGAGGGTTTTAAACATAAGTGAGGAGCACGGCCCGGAGAACGTAGTAGTTCTTCTGGGAGCTGCTGAAGCAGAGGCCGCAGGCCTTGCAGCAGAAACCGTTACAGCCGGCGATCCAACTTATGCAGGTCCTTTGGCAGGAGTCCAGTTGGGACTAAGTGTATATCATATCTGTGAGGATGAAGTGAAGGCTGAGACAGATCCAGCTGTTTATGAGGAACAGGTGGGAATGATGGAAATGGTTATGGATGTTCCGGCCATCCATGAAGAGATGGAAGGAATCCGTAAGGAGTATTGTAAGTACTAGAGGTTAGGCTAATGCACCCCAATGCATATAGTTAGGCTAATGCACCCCAATGCAGGGAGAGCCGGCAGTCCTTTGTGGCTGCCGGCTCTTCTGTTACATGGATTATTCAGCATAGGGTAAATCCACGACTGTGTGCGGATGTCCAAGGGCCGGGAGGATTTTATCCATTAAATCCCGGGTTGTGAACTTTAAGCTGGAGGTGTTGATGCAGGGATGGCAGGCGAAATACTCACCTTCCAGTATATCCTTGTCAATCAGCAGCCTGACGCGTTTTTCCCTGTCATTCATAAGCCCCATGACAGACACGGAGCCGGGTTTGATGTCAAGGAAAGACTCCATGAATTCTGCCTCCCCAAAGGACAGGCGGGCGCTTCCAATCTGTTTGGACAGGACAGCTGTCTTGAACTTTTTATTGCCTGGCATGAGCAGCAGGTAAAAGTCGGTCTTTTGGGCATTGCGGAGGAAAAGATTCTTGCAGATTTCCGTGCCCAGAAGCTGGTCTACCTCGCGGCAGGCTTCAATGGTTGGAAGGGCGTCGTGGTCCACACGGACAAAGGGGACCTGAAGGGAATCCAGCAAATCATAGGTGCGGATTTCTTTATCCTCACGGCCGGATGTGTCGGCGGGACGGCCCTCATATAGGGTGCGGTCAATATGGTATGCGGGAATAGACTCCCCGGTATCGTTAAGATTTGTCATTTCTATACCTCTGTTTTATTGTTGGTGTGTTGGATGTGAATGCGATTAAAACATTTCAATTATAACAAATGGGACACGTAATGTCCATAGGCGGGACGACTGATTATGAAGACCTGAATATGAAGATGCGCGGCATAGGGAAAAAATATGGATAGGGCTGTATTTTACAGGCCTTTACAGGGTTTTATGGGGATATTGAAGCATCTGTATTGCATCGGCAGATAATATCTGATATAATAGGGAGCAGTTGAATGTGAACGCGATAACATTAAGTGGACGTATGTCCAAATTATAAATATGAAGGAGGTATTTCAGATGAATATTCTTAGTACTGACAAGGCGCCAGGTGCCATTGGGCCTTATTCCCAGGGATATGAGGTAAACGGGGTTGTTTATACGTCAGGACAGATTCCGGTGGATCCGGCAGACGGAACCGTGGCAGAGGGAATCGCTGCCCAGGCTGAGCAGAGCTGTAAGAATGTGGGAGCAATCCTGGAGGCAGCCGGCACCGGATTTGACAAGGTGTTTAAGACCACCTGTTTCCTGGCTGATATGAATGACTTTGGTACATTTAATGAGGTGTACGCAACGTATTTCGTATCCAAGCCAGCCAGAAGCTGCGTGGCAGTCAAGACTCTCCCAAAGGGTGTGCTCTGTGAGATTGAGGCAATTGCTGTAAAATAATGTGCAGAAAAGCAGTAATGTTTCGGGCTTCTGCCATATAAGCGGATTGTGTAAGGCCGCCGGATATTTTCCGGCGGCCTTAACTTTCCAGTGAACATTTTCCTGATTGTTATACAGCTGTGCGGAAATTAGTGCTGTCTCCCAGACGGACAACGGTCAGGGAGGCATCCTCAAAGGTGTATCCGGCATCGCTGGTTACAACCTCCAGAGTACCAGCGCCGGTTACCGGGAATGGTGCATTCATGGAAAGGGTTACTTCTTCATTGGAAGCAGTGAAGGTGTGGCGAGCCACTGCTCCGGTTATGGGAACTCCGTTCAGTGTGAGCTGGACCGTGAGTGTAGAGGGGATGGTGGTCCCTGCATCAATCAGGACTGTACCGGTAAAGAAGGCCTGATAGATGCCGGGCTGGTTAATCTGCACATCAGGAGAACCAGCAGTATGGGTAATGGCAGTTCCGGATACCAGCGGAGTTTCATTAAAAATCAGTGCCCCGTTAGCCGAAGTGGGCTGAGGGGTTGTATCTACTGTTGCCAGGACTTCCGGAGCCCCGCCGCCTCCGGGCTCACCGCGGGGAATGACGAAATCAAAGACTGCATCTTCTGAGGTGCCGGAATTGGTTACAGATGCCTCGGTACCGGGGTCGCCTGTGGTTACGCTTCCGATGGTGATGGTGGCTGCGGCGCCTGTTGGTCCGGTTTCTCCGGTAGGCCCGGCAGGCCCCTCTGGTCCCATATCACCGGTAGCCCCCGTGGGTCCTATATCGCCGGTGGCGCCGGTAGCGCCAGCGGGCCCCTCTGCTCCCGTATCACCGGTAGCTCCTGCGGCTCCAGTGGCCCCTGTGGCGCCAGTTGGTCCGGCAGGTCCTTCTGGCCCCGTGTTACCGGTAGCCCCTGTAGCGCCGGTGGCGCCGATAGCACCGGTGGCGCCGGTAGCGCCAGTTGGCCCGGCAGGTCCGGCAGCGCCTGTGGCACCGGTAGCGCCAGTGGCCCCGGCAGGTCCGGCAGCGCCTGTGGCACCGGTAGCCCCGGCAGGTCCGGCAGCTCCAGTTGCTCCTGTTCCGCCCTGGGGGCCGGCAGGCCCGGTGACTCCACGTGGAATGGTGAAATCCAGCACATGGTTGGGACCGCCAGTTATATCTGTGACGCTGGCGGCAGCACCAGGTTCACTTGTTGTAGTATTGCGTATGGTTATAGTTTGTGCTTCTCCAGTTGCGCCAGTAGCCCCGGTAACACCAGTGGCCCCCGTAATACCGGTGGCCCCTGTAGCGCCCGTGGCTCCCGTAGCGCCGGTGGTTCCTGCGGCCCCTGCAGCGCCAGCCGGTCCGGTAGCACCGGCAGGCCCCTGTGGTCCTGTGGGTCCGGTGGCGCCAGCCGGTCCCTGTGGGCCGGTAGGTCCGGTAATGCCTGCAATACCTTGTGCTCCCGTGGCTCCTGTAGCACCGGTAGTACCTGTAATCCCCCGGGCTCCTGTGTCACCGGCAGGTCCTGTAGCGCCGGTAGCTCCTGTAGCACCTGTGGCTCCCCGCGGAAGATAGAAGTCCAGGATGTGGTCAGGGGAACCGGTTATATCCACTACTGCGGCTGGAGATTCAGGTTCGCTTGTAACAGTGTTGCGTATAGTTATCGTTTCAGCAGCGCCGGTAGTTCCGGTAACGCCACGGGGGCCGGTAGGTCCGGGTATGCCTTGCGGGCCCTGAGGACCAGTTGGGCCGGCAGCGCCGGTAGCGCCGGTTATTCCGGGAAAGCCCTGAGGTCCGGTGGGGCCAGTGGGGCCGGTGGGGCCTACATAACCCTGTGGCCCCATGGCACCGGTGGGTCCTGCGGGGCCAGGTGCGCCGGGGCACCCTCTGGGTCCCATTGGTCCCTGAGGTCCCATGGGCCCGGTGGGGCCAGTGGGACCAGCCTGTGGGCAGCAGCCGGGCGGCGGGCATGGATTGCACGGATCACACCAGCATCTGTTCCTGTCATTGCCGCTGTTATTGAGGCGGCAGCCGGCAGAGGAGGGGTCATAGTTGGAAGGCTGCGGATTTATATTATCTGAATAGTTATAATACATGGTAGTCTCTCCTTTTTGTTATAATGAATGGTGCAGGTCCGAAAATATAAGGCACGGCTGGGTAATTGTGGCAGGAAGGCCTGTCGCTTTATTCCTGCATTCCTCATGTCTTTAGACCTGAAGTGATGGCATTATGCCAGACGTATGATATTAGGTTTAGCTCCAGTTCCAGCCTGGAGAATTGGCTTGCAGCAACAGCCAGGGCATCAATGGTATCTGCCATGGGAATGTTAATTTAAAGAATATGCCAGAACATGAGCAGAGCGTCTGTTGCCTTAATATGATAGGTTATAAAGTAAGTGCCGGTTACGGGAAACGTAAAAATGGTATTGGCAGCATTTATTGTAAAGCAATTGAGAAACTGGTCGTTTGGAAGCGGGATTGCTATTTTGCCTATAATGATAGCCAGAGGGGATGCTGCAGTATTCTGAGCGTTCATGCTAATGGTAGCGGCTGCAGGTCCAGCCGGGCCAGCAGTATCTTTTGCCCCTGCAGTTTCAGCAGGTCCCATGGGACCGGTGGAGGCGCTTTTAATAGGAAACAGCAAAATTAGTTCGGCTCCCATTGATTGCTTAATTAAACAATTGTTAATGAGCGATTTATATAACCTAAAATCATAGGAAAGCCCATACAAATATTCACACCAACGTTATCTTTTGATGTTATGGCAGCCCAAAAGGCAAAGGTTGAGCAGTTTTTGTTAAAATTTTGTGAAGTCATATTCTTAATAACAGGCTTCCATCGGCAGTAATAATAGCATTTGAATACGGTTAATCCTGATTTGGTGCAGCAGTGGCTTCCCTGTTATTCAATCTGGTTGTCTGGCAGATTTCACGTTTGCTTGATATCAATGCTTTGTCCGTTTTGATGGATGTGACCGAATCCGATAAAAGTCTAAGGATATTAAATGCGGCGGGGATGAATGTTGTTTTTGCATCCTCCATTGACAGCCAATCAGTTGTACAAAGCATAATAAGCCTATATATAACGATGCCTCTATCTGTAAAGAGTCTTATTAATTTACTGCAACAGGTATAAAGCATATACTCAGGAGCCCGGACAGACGGCCCTGCGCGTACCCTGTAATTGATTTTGTATGAGGCATGATTTACTGCGTAAAGTTTTTTAATCTGCACTTTTTGACATATTATGCTTAGACATAAATTAAGCTATTTTCACAATATTAAGAGATGCACCGGTGCCGGTCTGTAATGAGACCGGACCATTTACGCCATATAATTGTAATGCCAAAATGTCACCTGCTGTTAAAGGCTGCATAAAAGTCACACTATATTCATTTGTAGATGTTGAAGAGGTATTAATTGAATTCGTTATTGGTGCGCCATTTAATGTTACTCTTGATGACATTGGTAATCCGGATGTCATTTTGATATCATAGGAAATTAAATAGGTTCCTGTTTGAGCAACTGTAAACTCTGTATTTGTAGCATTTACCGCAAATCCATCCATATAGGGTTGAACTGGCAGAGGAATATTAGTCCCATCTGTTGTTACTGAAATGGTACTTGCTGAAATATTAAGTGCTGACATTGCGCTTGAGATTGCAGATGTTCCCGTTGGTCCGGTGGCTCCTGTAGGGCCAGTCGCTCCCTGGATCCCGGCAGCCCCTGTAGCGCCCGCAGGTCCCGTGGCTCCGGTAACACCCGCAGCCCCGGCAGGTCCCTGAGTTCCGGTGGAGCCCGTAGCGCCGGCAGGCCCCTGGGCGCCGGTAGCACCCGTAGCACCAGTGACTCCGGCAGGCCCCTGAGCTCCGGCAGCTCCCGTAGCGCCAGTGACCCCGGCAGGCCCCTGAGCTCCGGCAGCTCCCGTAGCGCCAGTGACTCCGGCAGGCCCCTGAGCTCCGGCAGCTCCCATAGAACCAGAGGGGCCGGTCGCCCCTGTAGCCCCGGTCATGCCGGGAATGCCCTGAGGTCCGGTGCTGCCGGTGGGCCCGGTCGGTCCTACATAGCCCTGAGGTCCCATTGCGCCTGTTGGCCCGGTGGGACCGGGCATACCGGGGCATCCCCTGGGACCCATTGGACCCTGTAATCCGGTTGGACCCATCGGTCCGGTCGGTCCGGGGAACGGGCAGCATGTGGGCGGCGCACATGGTGTACATGGGTCACAGCACCATCTGTTCCTGCCATTATTACAGCCATTTTGGCGGAATTCGGCAGAATATGGTTCAAGGCCATCCTGTTGTGGATTTATATTGTCTGGATAGTCATAATACATAATGGTCACTCCTTATTATTTTAATGGATAGATAGGTCCTGAACCGGAATCCGCTCTCCGGAATCTGTTTTAAAGCGTGTCTTAAAATTCATTCCCGCCATCTGACCTAAGGAGTCGGCCGTAGGTGTCTCCTTGGGACAAAGCATGCCCCACTTGCGGTATATTCGGCCCTAATTCACTTGACGTGACACATCATATCGCGTTTATCAGGACCAAATCTACCATAAGAAGAAACGAACAACTGACGGAGCGTATATTTGCGTTATGCCGGCCGGGTGACGGAGAATTTTCCGGTTGCAACGGCGGGTGCTTCTATGCTTCCTGCCATGGGTGCGTTATTAAGAAGAATACATGAGGACATGAGCAGGGCAGCTGTGGTATTCCGGGCGTGCGGACTAGGGGCGGTGACTACCGGCCGGTAGCGCCGGCAGCCCCTGTGGTTCCAGCAGGTCCTTGTGCCCCAATTGGTCCTTTTGGTGCAGCCAGGCCGTACATAATAGGAAAATTGTTATGTCCCATAAATGAGGATAAAATAAAATATAGCATAATCACATCAATTTACACTGTTTAAAACACAAAGGTGTTTTAAACAATTATCAGCTAAGCTGCTTTACTGTCAATGTTGCATTTGTTCCTGTTGATAAAGTTAATGTTACGGCCAGTGCAGAAGACAAAGCCATATCTATTACATCTCCAGCAGTTAAATTGAAAATAACGCTGCCTTCAGATAAACTTTCAACACCAAGTGATAAGGTTCTTGTACTGGTGGTTGATGCAATAGGAACACTATTACGGCGTATAGCTAAAGTTAATGCCACTGCCACGGATGCTGTTGATACTAACTTCCAGTTAATCTCATATATACCGGTATTAGCTACGGTAATAGCATTGGCAGCTACGGTTGTATTTAATAATGGCATGGTATTATTAAAAGCTACTTGTTGTGTAGATGCAATACCGATAGAAATTGGCGTTGTGGTTGTTCTATACATTCCGCCGTATGCGGCAATCCCACCAGCTGCGCCTGTAGGTCCGGTGGCACCAGTTGGTCCGGTGGTCCCGGCTAAGCCGGTCGCGCCCGTGGCCCCTGTGATACCGGCAGTCCCGGTAGCGCCAGTTGGTCCGGTCACACCAGTCGGCCCGGTTGCACCAGTCGGCCCGGTTGCGCCAGTCGGCCCGGTCGTGCCAGTCGGCCCGGTTGCTCCTGCGATACCCTGAGGCCCGGTAACGCCGGTGGCTCCCTGAGGTCCCTGTGGCCCCTGGATGCCCTGGATGCCCTGAGGTCCTGTTGGCCCGGTCGGGCCGATGGATCCGGTAGCTCCGGTCAGTCCCTGAGGCCCTGCGGCTCCGGTGCTGCCCTGAGGTCCCTGCGGCCCCTGAGGTCCCTGGGGGCCTTGAGGTCCGGCAGGTCCGGTAGCTCCCTGTGGTCCCTGGATGCCTTGAGGTCCGGCAGGTCCGGTAACTCCCTGAGGCCCCTGTGGTCCCTGGCTTCCGGTAGCGCCTGTGTTGCCGGCTATGCCCTGTGGTCCGGGAAGTCCCATTGGTCCCTGGGGTCCCTGAGGCCCTGTCTCACCGGTGAATCCTCTGGGTCCCTGAGGCCCTGTCGGCCCGGTGGGGCCTACATAGCCCTGAGGCCCCATGGCACCAGTTGGTCCGGTAGGGCCCTGTGCTCCGGGGCATCCTCTGGGTCCCATTGGACCCTGAGCGCCTGTTGGTCCGGCAGGCCCCTGTGGTCCTCTGGGGCCTGGGCAGCAGCCCGGAAACCCGCCGCCTGGAAACCCGCCGTTACCTGGGCATCTGTTATCTGTCTGGGCTGTGCTGTCGTTGCCACAGCCGTCGCTGTCCTGGCAATCATCTTCCGGGTATCTTCCGGAACCTGGGAAACCATAGTCGCCGGGGCAGCTGCCATTACCTGGAAAACCGTTGTTTCCGGGGTATCCGCAAGGTCTGCGTTGTTCTATATTATCATTTCGATTCATTCCGTTGGGAAAATTAAAATACATAATTACCTCTCCTTATTTTATAGTGCGGAAGGCTGCCCTTCCGCCGGATGTTTCAGTTTGTGTTCAAAGTAGGTCTGGTTCTGCCTGACAGATGGGTGTTCAGGTTTCAGCTTTTGTGACTTCAAGTGATAGTGCCATGCTCTTCGGTGGTCGCCCAGACGGTCATAGCATACACACAGCTGAATAGAAGGCAGGAAGCCGTAACAGTCCTTTCGGACAAAAGCGCCTGTCTGTTCCGCAGGCCGGGAGGATAATGCCTGGGTATACCAATAAGCAGCCTCCCTGTATTTTTCTTCCTTCATTTTCATCCGCCCCAGTTCACAGCAGGCTTCACCGCGGGGACTGTCATATAAGAAGCTTTTTAAAAGTGCCTCCACGGCCTTTTCCGTATGTCCCAGATGCTCCTCGCACAGAGCCAGATGGAGACAGGCGTCTATCTTGTTTTCCACCCATCCGTCCGGTTCCTGCAGGAATGCCCTGAACACCCGTACCGCATCTTCATAGCGTTCGTGGTAATACAGCTCCCTGGCGTAGTAGAACTGGTGTCTGGGTTCCAGAGGGTCTCCCTGGCTCAGCATGGTTTCGTATATCCGAAGGTTGCGGTCCTTATCCCCGGCGCCCTCCTTCCGGTGCTGAATCTCAATATCGGTGTATAGGATATTGCCGGCAGGGGGGACAGCTTCATGCACCCGGCCCTGCCACCGGAAACCCTTGTGGTTTTTTAAGATACGCTCCCTGTAATAGGAAAAGGAGGTTCTCCCGTTTTCGTCAAAACCAGTGAGATATTTCATCATCACCACATCCACAGAGGGGTCCAGGGTTTCCTTCAATTTTTTTAAGCGGGCAGCCTGTTCAGGCTCCATTACATCGTCCGCGTCCATCCACATCCAGTAGTCCGACACCGCCTTCTGGCAGACGGCGTTCCTGGCAGCGGCGAAATCATCCGTCCACGGGAAATCGTAGACCTCATCCGTATAGCGGGCTGCGATTTCTTTTGTCCGGTCCGTGGATCCGGTATCCATAATAACAATCTGATCCGCCACAGTGGACATGGTCCTTAGGAGCCGTTCCAGAACAGCCTCCTCATTTTTTACAATCATACAAAGACTAATGGTTATCAAAAGCAATCCCCCTGTATATCTGTTTCATTATAGGCCGGATGTCCATTAACGCCCCGGCATACTATACTATATGAAAATGGAACAAGTTTGGTGTGCCGGAGGATGACAGAAGCCGATGATATGTGCTATAATAGGAAAACAGACGCAAGCGGGAAGGAGGAGGTTCAAATGAGGAAAAGAGGAGCATATGCCGTGCTGGCAGGTGCAGCTCTGTTTATGGCCTGCACCCTGTCCTTTACAGCCTTTGCAAAAGAGGAAAGGACACCAGTGGGGAAAATTAAACTTAATTTCACATCGGATATCCAGGCAGGAGAAATAGGCGGAAACGTGGACGTGAGCCTGGAGGATGGGGAGTGTTCCATTGAGAGCGTGGATATTGTCAATGAGGGCGACAGCTGGGTAGGCGGGGACAAGCCGAAAGTGGAGATATGGCTTTCCGCTGACAGTGATTATTACTTTAAGAAATCGGGAAAGAGCGCGTTTTCATTTTCCGGCGATACGGTCAAGTATGTATCCAGTTCCACTAAGAATGATAAGGAAGAGATGGTCCTGGTGGTAAGGCTGGATAAGCTGGACGAGGATGATGAGGATCTGGATGTAAGCGGTCTGATGTGGGATGAAGATAACGGGGTGGCCCACTGGGATGATATGAGCCTGGCTAAGAATTATAAGGTCCGCCTGTGCCGAAGGGGAGGCAATTCTTATGAGGACGGCATCGGAGCCACCTATACGGTAAAGGAAAACAGCTATGATTTTTCCGGCAAGTTCCCAAAGGCAGGCACCTACTATTTTAAAGTCAGGGCCATGGATTCCAGGAACAATGCCGGTGAATGGCAGGAATCTCCCTATATTGAGATTACAGAGGAAGACCTGACCAGGGTGAACGGCCAGTGGCTCAGGGATGACCGGGGCTGGTGGTACCAGAAGGGAGACGGAACTTACACGTCAAACGGCTGGCAGTATATCAATTACAAGTGGTATTTCTTTGACCAGGAGGGATATATGAAGACCGGCTGGATATCCTGGGAAGATAAGCTGTATTACTGCGACCCGTCAGGGGCCATGCTGGTATCTGCGGTCACACCGGATGGATTTACAGTGGGCGCGGATGGGGCCAGGATAAATTAAGGATGGATGAGCCTGCTAAAATGACTGATTCCATACATATAATGTTAAAAAATGGCTATCCTTATATCAATGATAAGATTGATATGAGGAGGTCATTTTTTTATGGTAAACGAACTGGAGATAGAGGCGGTAACCGGCAGAGAGATACTGGATTCCAGGGGGAATCCTACGGTGGAGGTGGAAGTGTGCCTGACAGGAGGCGCCACCGGCAGGGCGGCCGTTCCCTCCGGTGCATCCACCGGAAAATTCGAGGCCGTAGAACTTCGGGACGGCGGGAATCGGTACAACGGACTGGGAGTCCGGGGAGCTGTAGAGCATGTGAATACTGTGCTCAGCGAAGCAGTTCTCTTTGAAAGCGCATTGGACCAGAGACACATCGACCGTCTGCTTCTGGAGGCGGACGGAACAGAGAATAAGGGAAAGCTGGGGGCCAATGCCATTCTGGGCGTGTCCATGGCCGTGGCCAGGGCTGCTGCAAATGGGCTTCGGATGCCTCTTTACAGGTATCTGGGAGGAATCCATGCATCCGTCCTGCCTGTTCCCATGATGAACATTCTAAACGGAGGAAAACACGCGGACAATACAGTTGATTTGCAGGAATTCATGATTATGCCGTTCGGGGCCTGCTGTTTTGCGGAGCGTCTGAGGATGTGTGCGGAGGTCTATCACACCTTAAAGAAGCTTCTTAAAGAAGAAGGCTACAGCACAGGAATAGGGGATGAGGGCGGATTTGCGCCGGACCTTAAGGACTCTGAGGCTGTGCTTGAATTTCTGGTGAGAGCCATGGAAAAGAGCGGACTGAAGCCGGGAACCGATATGAAGATTGCCATTGATGCGGCGTCCAGTGAACTCTATGATGAAGCCAGCGGCATGTACCTGTTCCCGGGAGAAAGCCGCATGGCGGGAAAGGAAATCCGGCGCAGCGCACAGGAGATGGTGGATTACTACCGCCGTCTTGTAGATGCGTTCCCCATCTGTTCCATAGAGGACGGACTCCAGGAGGAGGACTGGGAGGGCTGGAAAATGCTGACCAAGGAACTGGGAGGACGTATTCAGCTGGTAGGAGATGATTTGTTCGTCACCAATACGAAACGGCTGTCAAAGGGCATTGAGCTGGGAGCAGGAAACGCCATTCTGGTGAAGGTGAATCAGATAGGTACGCTGTCTGAAAGCTTTGAGGCTATCGAAATGGCTAAGAGGGCCGGATTCGGCACCATTATATCCCACCGTTCCGGTGAGACGGAGGATTCCATCATTGCAGATATTGCAGTGGCTGTCAATGCAGGACAAATTAAGACCGGCGCTCCCTGCCGTTCTGACCGCGTGGCCAAATACAATCAGTTGCTGCGTATTGAGGAAAATCTGGAAGGTTAAAAGGTGATTGGAAAACGTATTTGTGCTGTCTGCGCACTTCACAGGGGCCTGCAATGACAGGAGATGCAGCGTAGGAGATGCAGTGCAGGAGATGCAGTGCGGTAGATGCAGTGCAGGAGATGCAGTGCAGGAGATGTAGTGCGGTAGATGGGAAAGGGGATGCTTCCGGGCGGTGATTCGTCCGGAAAATCCTTTCCCCGTCCCATTTAAATCTTGACAACCGGAAAAAGCAGGGTATGATGTAAGAAGATGCATTGATTGCATCAAAAAGGGGAAAAATAAGGAGAGAGACATGAGAGAATTACTATTTATGGAACCTGTTTTTAAGGAGGCCATCTGGGGAGGAACACGTCTTAAAGATGTGTTTGGTTACGATATCCCAAGCAGCCGCACAGGCGAGTGCTGGGCTATCAGCGCGCATAAGAACGGGGATTGCCGTATTGCAGGCGGAACATGGAAAGGACAGAGCTTAAGCTCCCTGTGGGAGAGCCACCCTGAGTGGTTTGGGGCTGCGGCAGGCTGTCATAAGGAATTTCCATTGCTGGTAAAGATTATTGATGCCAGGAACGACTTAAGCATACAGGTTCATCCGGATAATGCCTACGCCGGGGAGCATGAAAACGGATCTCTGGGCAAGACAGAATGCTGGTATATCCTGGACTGCGATCCGGATGCCACCATTGTGATTGGGCACCATGCAGGCAATAAGGATGAAGTAAAGCAGATGATAGAGGAAAAACGCTGGAAGGATTTCATACGGGAAATTCCTGTCAGTAAGGGAGACTTTTTCCAGATTAATCCCGGATGCGTCCATGCCATAAAGGGCGGTACCCTGGTGTTGGAGACCCAGCAGAGCAGTGATATTACATACCGCGTTTATGACTACGACAGGCTGTCCGGCGGGAAGCCCAGGCAGCTCCATATAAAGGAGAGCATTGATGTGATAGAAGCGCCTTTTAAGGAGGACCAAAATGCAATGCCGGCAGTTGTGAAGGAGACGGACAGCGGTAGAAAAGAACATCTTGTGACCTGCGCTTACTATACTGTGGACAAGATAGACATGACAGGCTGCTGGACGGAGAATTATGGGGACAGCTTTGCCAATGTGAGTATTCTGGACGGAGAGGGAAGTGTAAACGGCATCCCGGTATCAAAGGGACAGCATTTTATTGTGCCTGCCGGATTCGGGGATGTTATCTTTGAGGGCAGCCTTTCCATGATTTGTTCCCAGGCGGTTTAAATGCGATGCCTGAATAAAGCTCCTGCAATGTCTTACCTATAAAAATATAGGAAAACAGGTTGTGTTTTAGGACAAAGTATGGTAAAATATTTTTGTTTGACTATAAGAAAATGGAGAGGTGCAGGCGGATGTCAGTAATACATGTTATTTTGTCAATCATATATGTAATTCTTGGTGTTGCAATATCAGTGGTTATCCTGATGCAGGAAGGTAAGTCCAACGGACTGGGGAGCGCAATTGGCGGTATCTCCACAGACAGTTACTGGAGTAAGAACAGAGGCCGTTCCATGGAAGGTGCGCTGGAGCACTTTACCAGGTATGGAGCCATTGCATTCATGCTCATTACCATTGCCCTGAACGTGCTGCTTAAGGTCATGGGGTAATTAAGATAACAGAAGGATAAGTGACGAAAACACCCTTGTATTCATATAAGGGTGTTTTATTTCATTCAGGCGGGTTTTGACCTGTTTTCGTACAGGCAGGACATTTATAAGAAAGAGGTTATATGGAAAAAGAAATATTGGAACAGAAGGCAAAGATGCTGGAAGAGGTGATGAACGACAAGTCCTACGTGCCCATGAAGGCAAAGGAACTGGCCATGCTTTTAGGCATTCCCAAATCACAGAGAGATGAACTGACACAGGTATTGGACTATCTGGTATCTGAGGGCAGAATCGGAATTTCCAAGAAGGGAAAATATGGGAAACCGGAAGTTTTTTCTGTCAACGGTATATTTTGCGGACATCCCAAGGGGTTTGGTTTTGTGACCGTGGAAGGCATGGAGCAGGATGTGTTTATCCCTGAGGACAGGACAGGAGCGGCCCTTCACGGGGACAGGGTCCAGATTGTGGTGGAATCCCAGGACCGGGGAGGCGGCCGGAGGGCTGAAGGCTCGGTGCTTAAAGTGCTGGAACATGCCAACAAAGAGGTGGTTGGGTATTACCAGAAAAGCAAGGGCTTCGGGTTTGTGATTCCGGATAACCAGAAGATTTCCAAGGATATTTTCATTCCCCAGGGCTGCGATATGGGTGCTGTCACCGGGCATAAGGTGGTGGCGCGGATTAAGGAGTTTGGAGACGCGAACCATAAGCCGGAGGGTGTAGTGACTGAGATTCTGGGTCATGTCAATGATCCGGGAACAGACATACTGTCCATTGTAAGGGCCTATGGACTGCCGGAGGAGTTTCCGCCGGAGGTCATGGACGAGGTGGAAGGGTGTCCGGATGAAGTGGCTGTGCCTGGTATGACAAGGGATGAGGAAACCTGGGACGGACCTTACGGCATTGGTGATTTGACATCGCCGGCAGACTGGACCGGTGATTTGGCCGGCCGCCTGGATTTACGGGGACTGCGCACGGTCACCATTGACGGCGAGGACGCCAAGGACCTGGACGATGCGGTAACCCTGTGCAGGAACGGACAGGGAGGTTATATCCTGGGAGTTCACATTGCGGATGTGAGCCATTATGTAAAAGAAGGCCGTCCGTTGGACAAGGAGGCATTAAAGCGGAGCACCAGCGTTTATCTGGTGGACAGGGTGATTCCCATGCTGCCCCATAAGCTGTCCAATGGAATCTGTTCCCTTAACGCTGGCACAGACCGCCTGGCCTTAAGCTGCATCATGGAACTGGATGACCAGGGAAACGTGCTGGACCACAAAATCGCGGAGACAGTGATTCATGTGGACCGTCGAATGACATACACGGCGGTGAATGCCATTGTCACGGACGGGGACGAAACTGTCATGGCTGAGTATGAGGGGTTTGTGCCCATGTTTATGCTGATGAAAGAGGTATCTGACATACTCAGGGAAAAGCGGAAGAAAAGGGGAGCCATTGACTTTGACTTTCCGGAGAGCAAGATTATCCTGGATGCCCAGGGAAAGCCCCTGGAGATCAAACCATATGAGCGCAATGCTGCCACAAAAATCATAGAGGATTTCATGCTGGCAGCCAATGAGACTGTGGCGGAGGATTACTTCTGGCAATCCCTGCCCTTCCTCTACAGAACCCATGACAATCCGGATCCGGAGAAGATGAAGCAGCTGGGAACCTTTATCCATAATTTTGGATATTTCATCCGGCTTCAGCAGGGGGAGATTCATCCCAAGGAATTACAAAAGCTTTTGGATAAGATAGAGGGAACGCCTGAGGAGGTGCTTCTTTCCAGGCTGACCCTGCGCTCCATGAAGCAGGCAAAGTACACCACCCTGTGCTCCGGCCATTTTGGCCTGGCTGCCAGGTATTACACACATTTTACTTCGCCCATCCGAAGATATCCGGACCTCCAGATTCACCGTATTATAAAGGAAAGCCTGAAGGGCGGACTGGGAGACAAGAGGGCCGGCCATTACGAAGCCATACTGCCTGGGGTCGCCATGCAGACATCGGCTCTGGAGCGCCGTGCAGAGGAAGCGGAGCGTGAGACGGACAAGCTTAAAAAGTGTGAGTATATGTCCAGATTTATCGGGCAGGAGTTTGACGGCGTAATATCAGGCGTCACCAACTGGGGGCTGTATGTGGAGCTTCCCAACACGGTGGAAGGACTGGTCCGCATAAGCGAGCTGAGGGATGATTATTATATATTTGATGAACAGCATTACGAACTGGTGGGAGAGATGACCAGGAAAACATTTAAGCTGGGCCAGCCCATACGGGTCCAGGTGGCGTCCACGGACCGTCTGCTTAGGACAGTGGATTTTATCCTGCCCAGAGACTGGGACAGGAGCGCGGGTAAGGGAGCTTCCGTGTAAGGCTGTAAGTCATACATGCAATTATGACTGGAAAGAAAGGGAAACACCATGGGGAAGGAAAGTATTAACATACTTACTTCGAGAATAACAAGGGCTAGAAATTCCAGTAAACACGTATGTTTTCGCCTTCTACCACTACCTTTTCTATCAGCATTCCGGCTATGTCGCATTGAGTAGCATAGTCGACATTGCGTATACAGGTTGACATTTTGATTATTTCTTCTGATTTTAAAGTGTTTTGTGCAGATAAGAGAACTTTGACCTTTTCTCGTTGCTGGTTGAGTTCTCTTATTTTATCGTCTATTTGTTCTCTGGATACAGAGCCGAGGCTATATAGGTCAATAAGCCGTTCCTGGCGAGAATCAATTTGTTTCATCTCCTGAAGAAGAGAAGCGGTATCGTTTTTGCCATTCCCGGTGGAAAAGTCTCTGTATTTTAATGATTCGATTTGATTAATGACTTCTTGCTCCAATTCTTCTTGGCGATATATTTTGGATTGGCACTTAACTGGTATATCTGCTTTGCGACCTTGGCAGGAATAATATCCGTATTCTTTTTTTATACCACCTATTTTGGTTTGTGAGTTACGGCGATAGTAGGGGCGTCCGCAGATACCACAAACTGTTAATCCAGATAACATATACTTTGTGTAAGTGCTATGCTCACCGAAGGAGGATAGATAAGCATTTAATCGGTTATTGGCTTTGTCGAATAGCTCATTGTCAATCAGAGGCATGTGATTCCCTGGGAAATATTCATCTTTGTATTTGACCATACCTATATAGACTTTATTTTGAATGGTATAAGTAATGCCGGTGCTATCGGTCCAATTGCCATATTTGTTTGAGTATTTTTGAGAGAGATAACGGGCCATATTTTTAACATTGTACGGCATGTTGGGGATACCGTTTGCGGCAATAGTGAATAGTTCTCGTATCTGCATGGCTTCATAGTCATTGACCTCTAAATTACCATCTTTGTAATCATAGCCTATCGGGGGCCTGCTGGTTCCTTTCCAATATCCCTTTCTTGCCCGCCCTTTCATTCCCATTGTCATTCGCTCTTTGATGTTTTCGCGTTCCAGTTGGGCGAATGTGGCGAGAAGTCCTACGGCAGCCCGACCAAAAGGAGTGCTGGTATCAAAGCTCTCACTCATCGACACGAAATCAACATCATTTTTCAGAAAAACATCTTCTATCAGGTACATGGTGTCTTTTTGAGAACGTGAGATGCGGTCAAGCTTGTATACTAAAACACTATCATAAGCTTTTATCTCCGCTATGAGTTTTTGAAGCCCGGGGCGCTCCAGGTTGGCTCCAGAGAATCCAGGGTCTATGTATATTTCGGATACCACCCATCCCATTGCTTTACAGTATTGCACTAACCGTTCCTTTTGTTCATCAATGGAATACCCCTCCTGCGCCTGCTCATACGTTGAAACACGTATGTAAATAGCTACTCGTTTAACATCCTTACGCATATTATCATTTCCTTCCTTAAAGTATTTTTAAGCATAAAAAGAACACCCATTGCAGAATGCGGTGCCGAATGATATAATATGCGTAGGTTTAGGTGACCTGATATTATTTCGGGCATGTCCTGCAATAGTATCTATAAGACCGTTCCTGTTGGCGCAGGGGCGGTTTTTATTATATAAACAATAAGTTATTAAAGAAGCTCTGAAACTGTGATATCTAGATTTCCGTAGATAGCCACAGTGATTTTTTGCTCAAAGGTATAAATGGTAGGCGCAGCATCTTCCTCGTAATAATATACGGTAGTCCGTTCTTTATCGGGGTCTACAATCCAGTATTCGCGTACACCAGATTCAGAATATAAAGCATTTTTAATGGAATAGTCCATTTTTCTGCTGCTGGATGATACGATTTCTATTATGAAATCAGGTGCACCACTGCAACCGCGGTCTGTCAATTTGTTCTTGTCGCATATCACAGAAATATCAGGTTCCACCCAGTCCTTGTCGGCAGAATCTAAGTTGACGGCGAAGGGAGCGGGATAGACTTCGCAATCACCACCATGGGTAGTGATATAGTTTCCAATCGTAAGGGATAATTGCTGAACTAGTTTCTGGTGTATACGGTTTGGCGGGGCCATGTTGTAAAGCCTTCCATCAATCAGCTCAGCTCGCTCTCCATCGGGCAAAGTCCAATAATCCTCCGATTTATAAATGTGTTCTTGTGGTAATATCATAATTAACCCTCACTTTGTTTAATAATAATTAATAGAAATTAGTTGAGACTTGAAGAACTTATTTTTAGAATTCATCGGAAGAAATTTCTTCAACTGATAAATTTCCATTGGGGACGGTGTAGAGAGTTATTGATTGTCCGCAAACATCTCTTCCGTCATGGTAAAATCTAAAAGATTCATCCGATTTATAGTAACGAGTTTCATGACCAAACAAATCATTTTTTCCATACCATGTTGAACCGGTTGCATAACTTAGACTATAGGTTCCGCATAGAATATTAACCTCAATAGGAGACCGTCCACCTTTAACAAATATTTGGTATTCAATATCAGGGTTCCATATACTTTTGAATTTTACCAAATACAATAAATCATCGTAGGGCGGTTTTATTTCAAGAGGAGCATAAAGTTCATCACCATTAAATCCACCGACATATTCATCTTGGTAAGTGACCTCATTTTTACCCCATAAAAAATAGCCATGAGGTGGAGTTGGATGTTTTGTGAATTCCTGACTGTTGTTTTCGTCAGAATCGTGTAAATTTGCATCCAAAGTTCCTTCACTATTACTTATTGAAGTCGTACTTGAATTTCTAATTTGCTCTCTAATTGTGCTAACATCATCTTTAGTAACACTACCAGTAGTTGGAGAAGTTTGGGTTAAAGAGGCTAGTTGCTGGTCTAAGATATTTACTTTATTTGTCAATTTGATATTTGAATATATAAGAAATATCAACATCATTAAAACTAATAGTAAAATCCATCCAAGCAAAGGATATTTATTATCTTGTTCTTCATAATCGTATTTCATAAATTACCCTCACCATATGGAATATATTTCCAGTTAATAAAATTATTTCCAGTAATATAATAATTCTTGCACCCAATCTTCCGACAAGAAAGGTTGTGGTTATTATGTTGAGTAAGAAGTACATTTATTATAAAAGAAAGACTATATACGCAATATACTATCGCAGTTTACATACTATCTACTATAATTTAGACTTCTCAGGAACGACACAAAAAATAATGCTGTTCTAAACTCAGTACCAAATTTTCCTTCGGAATTTTGGGTGTTTTGTTAAATAACCTTAGGCTTACTGACAACCTTAGGCTTGATATTGACTGGCGGATATAAGCGTTCAAGCTCTTCTGGAGTTTTTGGGCATTCGGCAATCAATTCATCAAACGTCATTTCAGATTCGTCTTTCTCCTCGTCCTCGTCCAAGTTATCTAAGAAATAGGAAAGAGCCTCCTGCCGTGTTTTGGGGTCGAGGGCAAAATATCTTTTCAATATCCTTAGTTCGCGTTCGGACATCCCACGTTCTTTTACAAAGGAATCCAGGCTAAAGGTTTCGGGCTGAACAAACATTGGCCCTGTACCATTCAATACCCATTCTTCATTAACGTTAAATTCTTTGCACATCAGTTTGATAAGAGATAGCTTCTGGTCTGGCCGTGCAAGTCGGTTAAGCTCTATATTACCTATTGTATCGCGAGTGACTCCTAATCTCTGCCCAAATTCTTCTTGTGTCATTTTCAAATGCTTTTTTCTTAATTCTTTGATTCTATCATGCATTTCCACTGCTAATCACCTCCTTTCGAATTCATGATTTGAGTATACAACAGAAAAATGTGTAAGTCAACACAAAATAAACATAAAATCGCATAAAATATGTTGACAAACTGATTTGTGGGTGTTAAAATCAGCTTATCAACACAAAACAAATGGTATATCAACCCAGAAAGGAGAAGCAGCATGGTAATAGAATCAAAACGCTACAAAGAGACAGCAAGGGAGAATGTGAATAGGAAAACAGAAAAAGCCGTCAAAAGGTTAAAGCAGCTAATGACGGCAGATTTACACAAAAATATAGAAATTCGTTTCGACTATCTAAATAAAGATTTCTTCAAATATAGGACGGAGACGGTTAATAGAAAAACGGTAGGGGACGAATAGTTCACGAATGGAGCTATCAACCTCCAGCTCTCCTTTTAGAATCATATCGGCAGCTATGAGAGAAACGGCGATGACTTTTGTCTCATTGGGGATAA